>Ga0247610_10000006_pt1 | contig 363991 bp, 347 predicted proteins | sample 174DNAGHGhighgp2_FD_193483 | JGI IMG/M metagenome (GOLD analysis project Ga0247610, IMG submission 193483) | Sheep rumen microbial communities from Palmerston North, Manawatu-Wanganui, New Zealand - 1742 DNA GHGhigh gp2 | ecosystem: Host-associated > Mammals > Digestive system > Stomach >...
GGAATTAACATTCCTACTGTAGAGCCCGCAGTTGCACCTTCAGGTGGAGTATCAATTATGGGAGGAGCTATTGGAAATGTTGACGATGTTCTATCACAAATCTAATAAGTAGTTTCAAAAAAAAAAGGAGATTCGAAAGAATCTCCTTTTATTATACATTGAGGTAAGACTCATTGTTGAGTACCCAATCTTTTTGTTTATCTACAAAATCTAATATTCCAAATGCATTTATTTCTGCAAGTTCTTGAACATGACCAACAATAAAGTTTGCATCTGCAGGAACATCTTGGAACATATTTTCAGTAATTACGGAAGGAATTTTACTCCAATAATCACCATTGTTTGATACACTCATTGGTGAAACTATGCTGTAATCACTAAGTGCAGTTCCTGCAGTAACACTGTTTCCATATTTTACCCCACCATTGAATGTCTTTACATAGCTATTTCCTAAATATTGTGTAGCTACATCAAACAAACTGTTAGCCAAAGGAGCAGATAAGTTTGCTCTATGAGTATCTGTAGAAACATATACTGACCAGAATCCATGTCCGCTTGGCATCTTTGACCAAGACCTTCCTCCTCCTGCAGCATTCAAATGAATACTTACAAACACTGCATGCTTATTTCTATTCTCAGGAAGCTTCATTGTATCTGCAGCCATACGTTTTCTTTTTGTAAATTCTTTTCCCCAACCATCATCAGCACCAAGACTAGGAACAGTATATTTTACTGTAATGTAAGGGGCAGTCTCATACAAAATACTTGCAACTTGTTGTGCAATCAAACGGTTGTATTCATACTCTTCAATCGCAGGTCCTCCACTTGCATTAGAATTTATATCAGGATACATAGCAGCAGGACTAGCCTTCTGTGTTAATTTACCCTCTGAATTGTGTGTTGTTTTATAGTCATGACCAGGGTCTAAGAATACAATGACATTTTCATAGCTCTTGTCTCTTCTTTCAGGATATGCTGGACCATAATCACTAAGAGTAAGCAATCCTCCATCATTACCAAAGTCAAAGCTTGAACTCTTGTAGAATAATTCAAGACCGGCATTTTCTGCACTTTCACCTGTAGGTTTGAATGCTCCTGGAGGAGGAGAGTAAGGAACATAAGTATATTCAATTTCCTTTCTCTCTTTATCAAGATATGAACCATACATTGTTTCTTGTGCATAAGTTGTAGTAGATACTGGAGTTTCTTCATTGTGAGATGTTCTATCTTCACCAACTTCTTTGTTCAAATCGTCTTTTACAAGGAATTCTGTTCTTGGTTTGTCAATGACAGTAGTATTTACTTGTTCTCTTTGATAGTCAATATCAAGAAGCATATCCTCATAATTCTGTATTTCTCTGTCAAGATTCTTAATCAAAGGAGTAAGTAATGCATTTAACCCATTGAAATTCAATTGACCAAGTCTTTCAAGTATCATTACTATAATATCAAGTGCAACATTCAAAGGAACTATAATAGTTGAGTTTGCATTATGTGCATTGACAAACAACAACATTGGCATAGGAATTATTCCGCATAATCCTAATCCCAATACACACACTGTTCGTCCAGGAATAACAACAAGAGGAATATAGATTATAGGAAGAAGAACAGGGGAACCTGCTATGACAAGACCTGTTGCCCAGAACAAAGGAACCATACAATTTACAAGAGTTGCATGTAAACAATACTTCAACCAATACTTATGTTTAGTAAAGTCTGCAGTAGATTTTGTATGTACTGATGTTGATAAGTCTTCATCTTTATCTGCTCTCTTATCATCTTCAGCTATCTTTTGTTCCAACTTATCCAAATCATCCATAGTTTTTATAGGAATAGTTCCTTCACCTGGAAGAAGTTGGGCACTTGGTTCATAGTCTATTTCACCTCCACCTAATTTGACAAATATATCATTCATTATCTTTTCATTGAATATGTCAGTAAAAAGATAATAGTCAGTCTTTATACACTCGTGCCATATATCCATTTTATCTGGCCAAGGAACCTCACGGAATTGTTCAAACAATGAGTCATTGTAGAATGTTTCAGAATTCTTATTGTACCAATCAATTGCTTTTTTAGCAATTCCTTGAAGTGCAGCTAATTCATTTGCAGTTATAGTCTTAAGATTTTGAAGATATTGTGACAACACTTTTTCATTCTCTTCAAAATATACTTGCATAATTATGTCATCTGTTTCACCACCATTATATTCTCTTGACATAATATTGTCAATGTTTTTGTATTCATTGGCAATATAAGTATATTGAGAACCCATTATCTTGGATTCTGTCATACCGTTTTCAATTCTAATAAGTGAAACATAGCGGTGTGCAATTTGACGGAGCTTCCTATCAAGCTTATCATCTTCTGTTTCTTTTGCTTCTTCCATCTTGTCATAACTTTCAAGAAGAGCAGTGACATCAGTATCTTCTGTTATTTCAATTCCTGCAGGTTCATTTGTTTTTATACCAACAAGTGTCTTAAGATACTTATAAACTCTTTTGAACAATGAGATTGTTCCTTCATCATCAGCAGAACCTTCTTCAATTGAGTCAGTATCAAGATAATATTCAAACTTAAATACTTCTTTGAATCTTGCGAAGTAGTCATAAGTGGTGTCATAATCAAAATCTCTGTTGTAGTTATTTACATAAGTGTATTTTGATGTATAACCAAACCAATATTTCTTTAAAACAGGGTCACAATACTGATTGAATTTAGATATAAGAGATTCTATGTTATTCTTATTCAATTCAAGTCTTTCTCTTATTCCTATGAATTTGCTTATTGCATCAGACAATTCTTTTACATAAGGATTTTCATCATCATAAAAGAAATTGTCATTATGTAAGTATTCTATCCAATTGTCACACAACATAAAATCTACTATTCTACCCTTTGAACAATAATTCATTTTACCTGGGTTGTCATAGTACAATTTAAGAATATCGTTTGTAAACTTTTTCTTCTCCTCATAAAGTATATTCTTCAATGTTGTAGTCTTATTCTTCTTTATGAGTTCTTTTACTTTCTTTTTTCCTGCCTTTTTCTTTACAGTCTTTTCATATCCGTCAATGATATCATGTGCAGCATCTTCATATTTTTCTATGAATTTGTCAGATGATACTTCATTACCGTTTGCAACTCTATAGCCAGAAGATACACCGAAGTTTTCTCTAAACATATCTTGCAATACAGAGCTATGATATGATTTTGTATATGAATAATCTCTTGTAAACAATGCAAGTTCTGGGAAACGGAAGAATGACAAATAGTCTTTGATGAACAAATCTACATAAGCACTGTTCTTGTAGAAATCAACAAGCTCTTGGTACTTGTCTCCTCTATCTTTGAACATCTCATAAGCATTTGTGTAATAATCATTTATGATTTTTGTGCAATCTTCTTCATTTGTAGTATCAAGAGAAGCATCAGAAGATGAATCACTAAAGTCTTCAAAATAATACCAAGCAACAAAGTAAGAAGGTTCTACTATCTGTACAGAACAATCTACCTTTGAATGAATAGGAACTTCATTTATATAACCAATAATATCATCAATGTGAATATGTTGATTAACTTCTACACACAATCTTGAAATAGGAAACAGGTCTTGTCCTATTTCAACACAAACTTTTCTTGCAGAACCATTTCCTCCTGTCAAACTCTTCCTCGTCAAGTCTTCGACGTCAGTATCATCTGAAGTTTCACACATTGAAATCTTACAAGGGAAACATTCTTCAGGTGTGAGTTCTTTAGAAGATGATGAATCATTTGTACTATTCTCTTCATCTCCTCCACCTCCGCCGCCAGAACCTTCATTGCCGATAAGAGAGAAACAATCCAAATCATAGAAAGCTTTAACATAGACAATTGCAACATCAAACAATGTTGCTTCTATTTCTTCAGGAAGTGTTTCACATAAATCATTATTCAAACTTTCTTCTATAGTAGGAATATCTATATCTCCTTCTTCCTCAGGCATGAAAGAATCTAAATCATTATAATCTGGTTTCTTATCCTTTCCTGTTTTATTATCAAGCAATCTTCTCCTTCCACCTAAATCTGATTTACTATCTTCAAGCTTTCCGCACTCCATTCCGTACATAGCACCAATCAATCCTCCAAGTAATGGAAGTAAAGCTTTAAGAATAGCTTGCAATTTAGGAACAACTGTAGAATTCAAATCAGATATATCCATATCTCTGAGAGTCTTTGCCTCAGATACAATGTTTCTCCATACAGCAACAGAAGTATTTCCAATTGTTTTTATCTGATGAATTATCTTAACAAGAATATCCAAATAGAAAACTTCATACACAAGTTCCTTTATTTCATCAGAGAAATTGTTTAGATATTTCTTGAAGTCTTCTGTATATTTCTTTATTAGTTCCCTGTTGTCTTTGTCATCCTTATATTTTCCTGCTTCTACAATTTGTCTATATATACGGATAGGTTTGTTTGCAACTCTCTTTATTTCATTGTATAGAATATCTGCCTTTGACAGATGTTGTTCTACCATTTCAAGAATTTTAGATATTACAGGATTGAGAAATGCTTTTACACCAAGTTCTTTAATATCACCAAGTAGTTTCTGATATTTCAAATCAAGATTGAAACTTGCTGCATTGAAAGCATATTGCAATGCTGCTTTCTTGGTAGGTATTCTTCCTTTCATCAATTCAAATACATGCTCCAAGAAATCATCTGATATACTATTTGTTGCAAGGTCTTTTACTATCTTTGCAATAGATGTTGGAATTGATGGAATAAGTAAGTCTTTTTCTTTTGGCCATTTGTCACTTTCATGGTCAAATGAGAACTTACTATCTGCAATTCCTTTGAATATCATCATTATAGGAGTATTGATTCCTGCTGTTGAATTGAATTTCTTAACTCCTTCTAACCACGCCTTCTTTTCTTTTTCAGTATGAAGGCTTGTATAAAATGTATATCCATCACGGATAGGAATATTATCAATATATTCTACATAGTGATATGCACTGTCATCTCTTTTCTTATCAATATCAAATCTTATAGAGTTATTGTCTTCATACCAATACTGCACAGCTTCCCAGAAAGCTGCACGATATTCAAACTCATCATCTTTGAAACTCTCATAAGATGTCCATCCTGTCTTTTCTTCAGCAGTTCCTTCTGTCATGGCAAAGTGATAAAACAAAGTAGGTGATGGAGACAATAAATCTTCACCTACTTCTTCACCATTTCTACGTACATCATCTATGTAGTATTTGATTTTACTCACTTAATATACAGTCAATATTTTCTTTTTTAACTACAGTCTTCAAACACCAATAAGCATCAGTCAAGTCATCAACACAATGGATATAAGCAGTCTTCTTTCTTAATATCTCATTATGCCCCCAGATTGTGTGAATGAATAGATGAAGGTCATTGTCTTCTTTACCAAGAGCGGCAATCATATCTTCCTTTCCCATTCCTTTCTTAGCACAGCCTGCAGTTGATTTGATAGTTATTGGTGAGTATGTCTTGAACTTCTTGAATCCATTGTCTATCAATTCTTTCATCAAGATATATTTGTAACCTGACAAATCAAGTGCAGCATCGCCTTTAGCAGCGAATGCAAATCCTTCATTAGCGATTATAACATCCTCAATGTTATAATCGTATGGTTCTAATATCTCTAATATGTCATGTACAATAAACTTTGCAAGGTTAGAAGCTCTTGAAACATGTTCAAGTATCAGCTGGCTTTCATCAAGAGATTTGTCTTTGATGGGCTCTAACCCTCTGTCTATTACAATAACATCACAAGATGTCAATTTCTGATTGGTCACATTATCATTTTTAAGCGGCCAAGTATAAAAACTTATTTTGTTTTCAATCAAACAACACATTGCTGGTTTGTTCATTGAAAAGTCAAATGCAAATATTGGAGGATGTTTCATGGTGATATAATTATCCTTTTATTATCTATCGCTTAAAATTCAAACCGAGACTTTTTAGATAGAATTTGTAATGATAAATATTAAAATGAAAATAAATTGAATTTTATGTCATACGTAGAATTGAAACATTTGAACGAAGAAGGTCCTGTAGATTTGGCTGCATACACTGCTGCTGAATTTGCAAAGCAAGGAATCAAGAGCGTTCCAGGATACGGAAATGTTAGCATAGATGTAAATGATAACGGATTCTTTATTCATCCTGCAGACAAACTTCCAGGTGGCCTTCTCGGAAGATTGCAGACTGCATGGGCAGAATCAGGACATGACGTCAATGCATTTTATAATAGTGATATTGATGGAGAATCAGTTAAAAGTATTTTAGGACAAATGCCATCTCAACAGGCTTTTGGAGTTGGTGCAAAGTTAGAGGGATTCCCAGAGGGAACAGCAATTCCTTGTAAAGCATGGACAGGACATGGTTATAAAGCTATTAAATACCTTCCACATAATGCAGAAGCAGTTTCAACTGGTACTGCAGGAGCTCCTGCTCCTACAACTACTCCAGTAGATGCTGGTCCAGAAAAGATAGGAGCAATTGATGGAACTTACAATGGTCCTGTTAATGATTGGTGGAAATTCTTTACTGACCCTAAGTTCTTGATGGGTACAGCAGCAGTTGCAGGTATTATTGCTTTGCTTAAGACTCTTCACAACAGCATTAAGATAAGATTTAGAAAGTGTGCTAAGGTTCTTTATAGAATGCAGAAAGATTTTGGTGGAGCAGAGAATGGAATGGATATGAAAGCTGTTCTTCCTGGTGTAGGTTCAAGAATCATGGACTGGTTTGCAATGCTTTGGGGTAAGAAGACAGGACAAGGAAAGAATAAAGGAGCTCTTGGTCTTAGACCATTCGTTGACAATTATAGAAATGAAATTGCAGCTGATTATGACCAAGCAGTAAGGTCATATAATATGATTGCAAGTTACAAATATGAAGAACATCCAGATTCATCTACATCAGGTGCATTAAATAACTTTGAGAAGCCTACTGCTCCTGAAAGCCCTGCTACAGAATCAGTTAATGTAGATACAAAGGTATATGAATCATTTGAAGATGCGTTGAAGACTACTACACTTAATGAAGGTCAACAAGTTAATGAAGCACTTGGAACTATTTTTGCAGCAGGTTCATTAGCATTGACAGGAATAAGAATGTTCAAGGGACAATTCCGTATGAAAACCAAAGATGAAAACGGTCAATACACTGAAAAGAGTGTTGCTGTTACTCCTAAGTCAACAAGAGAAATCTGCTATGCTATTCTCAATATGTATTATGGAAAGTACTTCAATCTTGAAAAAGTATTCAATAAGATGGGTATAGATGATTTTGCAGATGTTGATTCTTCAAATGTTGATAAATTCCAACAAATTGCAAACAGAATGGCTGAAACTTCAGAAGGAGATTCAAATACCAAGAACGTTAAGATGTATGCAAGAGTCAGAAAAAATTATGATTTGATGGTTGGTTCATACATAAAAATAGGACGTGGAGTAGTAGACAATTTCAAGAAATATACAAGAAAGAAAAAACAAGATAAAGGAAAGGACCTTGGTGAAAAAGATGCTAATCTTCTTAATGCAGCATATGAAAAACTTAATGCAGAACTTGAAAGACAGAAAGATGCATATGAGAACAATTTCCCAAGAGTATTGAATGCTATTACTTCTTCACCTGAATATGCTAAGTTTACTGATTTGGTTATTAAGAAAGTCATTCCTTTGTTCAAGACAGGTCTTGCAGGTGATGCTGATTATGTATTGGATGCACTTCCTAGAGTAGGTGATTTCTTCGTAGTAAGACAGACTGGAAATCAAGATAGCCTTGGCACAAAAGATACAGCAAAAGGAAATGTTGCAATTGTTAGAGTTCTTGATGTTAAGAAAGAAGGTCAAGAAGGACAGCAAAAAGTATCTATTTCATTTGCAAGAACAGCTCTTCTTAAGTCAGCAAAAGATGTAAAAAAGATAGTTCGTGACAATCGTTTAGTATATGATTTAAGCAATCTTGCACCAGAGAATATAGATAGAACTGCATTCTCAAATGTAAGAGGAAAGGAAGCAGACCGTTCAGAAGGTGGAGATTCAATTACACTTCCTTATGGAAAATGGATTGCTCTTGACCCAAGAGAAGTAGTCAATGTTCCTGGTGATGATAGAGACCCTGAAGATATGAAGAGAACTAAACTCTATAGAAGAGAGTTTAATGTCAATGGAAAGGATATTGTTGAATACGCATTTGGTGAATCACTTGTTTCAGAGAGTGTTGCAGGTGCTTCAACACAAGAATTTGCAGAGGATGTAAATCTTTCAGAAGCAGGTGTTAAATTTAAATTCACTTCAGAAAAGGGAGAAGAAAGCAAGGGTGAAGAAGACCCTATGAATAAGGATGCTAATATAAGAAATATTGTTTGCGTCAATATAAGCAAAGAACAAGAAGAAAATCTTCTTTCAGGTAATATACAGCAACTTCAATTCACTGGTTCATACATTGAATTAGAAAATGCATGTACTGCTTTGAAACTTGGTGAGATACTTACCAATCCTAAGAACTTTAATCCTAATCCTGGATTTGAAATGTTGTCAGGAAAAGTTAAAGAGAAAGACACAATTGCAAATCTTATTAGACAGCAAAAGGGTTATACCCATGTATCACATCAGAAGGCTGCTAATGTAGAAGATATTGCTCCTATTCTCAATAAGATAGAGACAAGACAGACTACAACTGAAAAGATTACTGATGCTATTCCTGCTATTGCAGAAGATATTAAACAAATCAATGCTGCTGTTGAACGTGTAAGGGAAAATGCAGTATTTACTCCTGACAGTAATCCAGAAGCTAAAGGATTGAAGATTCCTTATTCTCCTAGTGGAACAGAAAATGATAGTACAGGTTTGTCACAGCAAGTAAGTAATATTCAGTTTAAAGCAGGTAGTGTAACAGCATTCCATAGCGGATCTATGACATACACCTGTAAAGATATAACAGATATGAACAATAATCCTGTAAATATAATCATTGAAATAGATTTGTATATTAAGAAAGGTGAAGATGGTAAACCAAGAATGTTAAGTGGAAAAGAATTCCAAGATTCATGGACTGCTAATTTGCCACAAAAGAACGATAAAAGTAAATATACAATTAAAGATTATCTTGCTAAAGATGGTGACCAATTCTTTGCAAATAATGGAATTGCATTTAGATTAGGTTGGATTAATCACAATGATACAAAGGGAATTACTCTTGCACAAGATCCTAGATTCTCTAAGTGGGAAGATATTGCATCAGGTAAAGAAGCAGAAGCATTAAATGAATTGGTTCAGAAGTTCTCTGAATATCTTAAGTATGAACCAGGCAGAGGTGGAGATGCAGGTAAGAAACAGGAACAACCAATAGATGCAAGTACACAAACTACATCAGTAAGTACTTCATTCAACATTACTTACAGTGATATGTTCAACCTTGCAGAATCATTCATGGGAACCTTGTCATATCTCAATGTTCATAGATTCATCAAGCCTGAACAGAAGACTAAGGAACAATTCTATGTTCTTTCAGAGAATGCTTGGGGTGACGGAGTAACAATCAATCCTGTAGCAAAGCTTAATGAGTTCGTTGATAACACTCTTAAGAATTGTAAAGAGTACAATGATTTCACTAGACTTGCAAAATCTTCTGTATCAATCAACTTTATGCCTATAACAGAGGATTGTTCTTACAAGACTGTACTTCCTTACAATAGATATAAGATGCTTACTGAAGTTAATCCTTTATATGAAGCAACAGTTATCTTGTCATTCGATATGTTTGGTAATGTAGATAAAGTTATCAACAAGGGTGTAACTAAAATTTGCAAATAATACAAATGAGAAAAGAAAAATTATATGAAGGTCGTATGGGAGGGTTCACCAATCCATTTGATGATTTGGATGATGATGTAAAAATATCTGATAACATTGAAGTTGACGGTGACCCTTCAGACCCTATCTATAAACAATATCAAAAAACTAAGCTTCCTATAAAAGGAGTTAAGCTTTGGAATACTAATACTCCTAACAAAGTTATATTTAAGAATGATAGGATGTATGCAGGCCAATACTTTGAAGCAGGTGACACTGTTGAAATTGCACCAATCAAGGTTATGACTGATGAAGATATGTATTCAAAGAGCATTAGAGATTTTGCATTTGTCATAGATAAGGGAAAAGGATTGTATGCACTTCCACTTGGTTATGCAGTATGTTATAGGAACTCTAAAGAAAGCGGAATTCCTGGTAATATAGATTATGAATTTGATTTTGATAGCCGCTCTATTAAACTCTATGCAATAACTAGAATAAAGAAGGGAGCTGAATTGATAATTGATGCAGCAGAAGAAGATTTCGGAAATGAGATAAAGCCAGGACAATTCCAGTATGACCAAGGACCAGAACCTATTTATAGTGTAAGCAATATTAAGATAGTTTAAACGAGAGAAATTGATTGATTTTAACTTTAATAAATATAAAAAATAAGAATACAGCTAAATAATATGAAATCATTTAGTACTGCATATTATACAAGTAGAAGAGAGACCAAAGCAGAGAGAGAAGATATGATTGAACAAGAGCATATCAAGATTATCACTGCTATGAAACACGAATTTGGTATCAACAATTTTGGTACTTTGTCAGAGGCAGAGAGGAAGTCTTATAAGTCTATGCTTAATGAGATGTGGACTCGTGAAAATGGTCTCACAGAAAAGGGAGTTAAGTTCTTGACAGAAGCAGCTGCTCCTCTTACAAAGGATTCTACTCCTGAGCAGATTGAAAAACAGTTTAAGAAAGAAGTAAAAGCTAATTTGATTGCTCTTGTTGCTACCTTAAATTCAGATACTCCTAATTTCGCTGCAGCTGTTAAGGCAAAGAAAGGAATTGAAGAACAGATTGGCCATAAGATTTCAAGCAAAGACTGCAAGAAATGGATGTATGAAGTTATGGCAAAATATCTTGAGGACAAGATTCGCGGATTCAAATTTTAATATAGGAGATTAGGTTATGGCAAAGTTTAATAAAGATACATTTTTGAATGAGATTACTGGTAAGGTACAATCAGCAATTGATAAGAACCTTATCACTAAAGAAGATATTCAAAAGGAAGATATTGAAAGACTCCACGGATTCATTCAATATGAATTGCTTGAATATATTGAGGATAGAAAGTTTGCAATTGATGTCTTGAAAGATTTCAATTATGATGAGAAGACAGATTGGGATAAGTTGCAGGAGCAGTTCGGTAAATTCAAGTCATTAATGGATATTGCTCTTGTCAATCTTTGGAGATTCCTTGATGCAGAAGGTTGCACAAGATATTCTTATTACAACCATACTAATTTTGCAGAAGATACTCCTATGCTTGATATGGTCCATCATTTAGAAGACAATCCTCCTTATGAAGATGGTGAGACAGATTACCCAGGACAAGGATATACAAATCCTCCTAGAAGGAAAATCCACGTCCGCCATGATGAGGAAGACTAAAAATGAAATGACAATGATATTTAAAGAGAGATAATTATCTCTCTTTTTTATTTTATAATGCTTTATTTGTGTGATAAATATTAAAATGAAAATAAAAATAAACGAGAGATGGCTAATAATTTAATGATATGTTCTAATGCTAAAAACTCATTGCATTTGAACGAATCAGAAAATACAGGCCAAAGATATATTCTTGAAGGAACTTTTGCTGAGTTGGATAAGCTTAACAGAAACCAAAGAATATATACCAAAGGTGAGTATTTGAAACACTTAGCATATTTAAGAAATGACATCAAATCAGGTGAGCCTCTTCTTGGTGAATTGGACCATCCTGATGACAGGTTTGAAGTTAAGCTTAAGGAAGCCTCTCATAGAATCATTGACCTCTGGTATGATGAGTCTGACAATACTGTAAAGGGAAAGATTGAATTGCTTGATACTCCTAATGGTAAACTTGCAAAGTCAATTGTTGACCAAGGTATTCCTCTTCATATTTCAAGTAGAGCAGCAGGTAGTGTAAACTCTGACAATACTGTATCAATACAACAAATATATACTTATGACCTTGTTTGTAAGCCAGGATTTGCAGGTGCTGTTCTTCATAGAGTAAATGAATCTGCAGATGCTCCTAAGTATTCTGATGCAGTTAAGAATTTTTTGAATGCTTCTTTAAAGGCAGAATCAATGAATGCTGCACCTCAGTACGGATTTGTGAATGAAGATATGAATGTATCTGAAATCAAAGCTCCTGCTACTTTGAGGACTGAAGCAAAAAACATACAAATAAATAATCAAATAGAAGTTAATGTAAATGATATGAGTAAGCCTCTTTTAGAAACTACCAATCCTGATTCTACTATCGGCAAGCCTCTTGATATAAGTGGAAACGGTGCAGCAGCACTCGGTATTCCTACTGCAGATGATTTGCAGCAAAAGGAATCAGATGATTCTTCTGACGAAGATAAGAAGAAAAAAGAAGACGTATCTGACAATGCGCCTGAAGCTAATGAAAAGCCTGCAGATTCTTCTGAGAAGTCTGACGATAAGAAAGATGACGATAAGGAAGAAAAGGAGGATAAAAATGAAGAGGACGGCGGTGATGCATCTGAAAGTGATGACAAGGACGACAAAGAAGATGACAAGAAAGAAGTCGAACGCTTGAATGACGATGAGGATGAACCCGAAGTCAAAGATGATGAGAACAAAGAAGAAAAAGAAGATGATGATTCAGAAGACAAAGATGATGATTCTTCAGATGATGAAGGTTCAGAAGATGGTGAATCAAAGTCTGACGGTGTAGAGATTATAGAAGTTGAAGCAGAGTTTGAGGATGGAGACAAAGACGATATGATTAAAGATGTCGAGCCTTCATTTGATGACGATGATGACGAAGAAAAGTCTGATGAAGACGGAGAAGGTGAAGCTGCAGAACAGGAAGATGGAGAACCTGAAGCAGAGCCTGAGGATTCAAAGGACGAAGCAGTTGAAAGAACTGTTGATGCAGAAGATGATGAGAAATCAAAGAAGGATGCTGAAGAAGAGGAGAAGAAAGCTGAGGAAGCTAAAGAACTTGCTGATGAAGCATCTGACGATATCAAAGATAGAAAAGAGACCATTATGGATAAGCTCGACAAGCTTATGGATGCTATAGAAAAGAAAAGTAGTGATAAAGCTGAAGCAAAGAACGAGTCAATCATTATGGCACAATATCCAATTTCAATGAAGATGAATGAGTCTAACTTCAAAGAGTTTGCAAAATTGGAAGATGTACAAAAAAGTAAAGTAACAGCCTACTTGCATGACAACGGAATGTATGACAGTGAATCAATCAATGAGAATTGGAAGAAGGGAATTGACTATGTCAATGAAACACCTGTATGGTTGAAGTATGCTCCTGAGAAATACAAAGCATTGTATGAGGCAGCAGCACCTGCAGTTAAGGAATCTCTTAAGAATATGGCTAACTACATTTTATTTGAAAATCAATATGATGTAAATGTATTCTGGGAGAATTCAGGTTTGCAGGAAATAGAAGAGAGACGTTTAGTCAATGAATCCTTCGTTAATAATTTGCCTAAAGTTGTCGCACAACCTGTTGAAACTAATTTACCATATTCAGCAGAGTATATCAAAATGATAACTGAAATGGCATGTGAGTATAGTAAGAAATATTAAAATTAAAGACAATTGCAAAACTCACAAAATGTTTGATAATAAATAATTCAAACAATCAAAAATCAAAAAGAAAAACTTTATTTAAATTATGGCACAAAATAAACAAAACATTGCACAGATCGTAGAGTCATGGGCACCTACCATTAAGACTCTTACTAACAATCGTGTAAATGAAGAGACTCCTGAGAAGCTTGCTTGGATGTGCGAATATGCACACAACCATACTATGGCTCTTAACGAGGAAGCTGTTGGTGGAGTTTCATTCCCTTATCAGACCCTTAACAACACTATGGGTATCGGTAACGCAGTTCCTGCATCATTCGCAGGACAGACCGCTGCTGACCAGATGAATCCTAAGGCATTTGGTTCTGGAGACAAGTGGCCTGCACTTCTTCCTATGGCACTTCAGGTAGCTGCTAGAACAATTGGTTTCGACCTTGTTAATACTGTTCCTTTCCAGGGACCTACCGGAGTTCTTCCATTCCTTGATTATGTATATGCAGGTTCAAAGGACGCTTACGGCGCAACTCCTGCAGTTGACGGTGCTACCGCAAATCCTCAGATTGGTGTAAACCACAGAGAGCCTGCTTACGAGCTTTACGATGCTCCTCACGCTTTCCGTTGCGTTCTTACTCCTGCTGACGGTGTAACCAAGAAAGAGTGCGTTGCTGCAATCGTTGAGGCATGCGACTCTTCAGTTGAGCCTTTCATCACTATCGGTGAAGATGCATCATTGAATGTTCAGTTCATTGGTCTTAGCCGTCTTAATGCACAGCCTATGTTCAAGGTTATGCCTGGTCAGGTTAACATTCCTCTTGGAAAGGTCTTTGGCCCTGAGGCAACTCTTGATGTAGACCTTGACGGTGTTGCATTCACCCTTTCAGCTCCTAGACTTATCTCAGCTCTTGAAGACCAGATTCAGGGATTCACCGGTGCTGGTAAGTATGATTCAGACCGTTGGAGTGGAACCTTCCAGGATCCTCATCACCTTTACGAGCCTATGGACCGTGCAACTGGTGAAATGCAGTATCCTCGTCAGTTGAACCTTAAGGTCTTCACCAAGTTCGTTACTGTCGGTACTCAGTCAATCGCAGTTGCTGTTACCCAGGAGCAGGTTCAGGATCTTCAGAAGCAGTGGGGTATTGATGTTCTTAAACTTGTTGAGAACGCAGCTATCAATGAACTCTCACAATCAATCAACAAGCACATCCTTTCAAGATTGTTTGCTCTTGGTTGGAAGAATCACGTCCAGGCATACGAGGCAGAAGGAATCAACCTTAACCTTGACCTTACCCGTGACGCTTCAGCAAATGTTTCATTCGTAACTTATGACGAGCAGGGTCAGTATGAGGCAGAGATGCCTATCGCAAAGCCTATCATCTACGGTGACTTTGAAAATACTGACACCATGTACAAGAAGATCGGTGTCAATATGCTTGCTGCAGGTAATGTTATCATGCAGAGAGGTCGTAGAGGTGCTGCTAACTTCGTTGTTACCAACTGGAAGGTTGCTACAATGTTGCAGAGCAATGCACAGTACGCATTCTCACCTATCGCTAACACCTTCAACCAGAACAACGGTTCACTTTATCCTGTTGGAACCATCGCAGGTTTGACTGTCTATGTTGATCCTTTGATGCACACTCAGGACACCAGAGTTCTTGTTGGTCGTAAGGGTGACAAGGAGGAGCCACAGGTTGTCTTCTGCCCTTACATCATGGCTGAGAGCGTACGTCTTATCACCGAAGGTACTGCAAGCCCTAAGGTTCTTGTCAAGAGCCGTTATGCTCTCGTTGATCTTGGATGGTACCCACAGCTAAATTACTTGACATTCTATGTCAAGACTCAGGAAGGTCTTGTTTAATCAAGATTGATTCATTCAAAATAAGAGGAGTTCGGAAGAGCTCCTCTTTTTGTATGTAAATATTTTAATCACTCACAATATTTACATATATTATTGTTATGGAAGTGCACAAAATTTATATAGGTAAAAACACTCCGGCTAACAATTATCCGGGTTTAATTTGGAGTCCTTTGGCAATAGAAAGGGTTTCAACAGAGATTCTTAAAAAATACTATAGCAAGGTAGCAGAAGTTTTTCAAACGAACACATCAAAAGAATCTCTTAAATCTCAATTAAGTGGTAGAGATGTAATAATAAGATATTTTGAAGGAGTAGAAAATGTAATTGATATGAAACTTCCTTATCAGAATTCTTCTATTTCTATCAAGGCAGACAGTATAAATCAGAAAAAGGGTATTCACAACAAATACTTAGGAGCAATTTATCTTGGTGCAGACAAGAAATACTATTTAGTAATATCTTCTTGGTGTAAAATTGTTCAACCACAATATATTGAACTTCATCCAAAAAAGGATTCATTGAGAACAATTTCACTCAGTGCAATGATTAACAACCGTAAAGAAGCTTTTTACGTAGATGATGATATTGCAAACAACTACCAAAAGATGCTTGATATCTATTTGGATAAGATTCTTAAGAAATGTAAGAACAAATCGATGAAAGAGTGTGCTAAGATTGTCGTCAATGAAATGAAGAAGGTATACAAAGAAGTTTACAATGAGATTCCAGTTGTAGTTATTGTTGATGAACAAACAGGAGAGGAAGAAGAAATTTGGCCAGATATGAGTGATTCATCTATTGAATTGTTCTAAAGAAATATGAGTAAGAACTACTGCAAAATAGCCCGCAAGTGGTGTAAATTCTTGGACAAGAATATGAATTGCAATTATGTAAATCGTTCTTGTCCAAAGAATCTTAAGATTAAGAGCATTGACAAACTTAGGTTATGTCCTCGTCTTGCAGAGATTGAGACTGTTAGATTCTCTCAGCTTCTTCATTATGCCAGCTTTGATATAGTATTTGAGACTCTTCTTAAATGGTACCCTGACCAAAAGGAGAACAAAGAGGGGTATGAAAAGGTGTTTGACTATCTTCTTACACTGAAACCGAAACCTCACAAGATTGGTGATTTGTATATCTCTGTTGAAAAGTGGGAGGACGACGGCGAAACAGGTCTCGATGTCACTGGTGTAGATATCCGATATCCTGAAGGCAAGCGTCCAAGTTATGCAATCGAGTTCATGCCTTGGATTGATTGGATTTCTATGTTCATTGATGACAACACTATGAAAAATATACCAGGTTATGATATCGTTGCAGCTTGTCTATATGAGATGACGTGGTTCGGATTTGAAGAGAAGGATATACAGAACAGAAAAGATAAGATGATTAGGAGTGTTCAAAAGAGCATGGAAGACTTGAAGGAGAAGAAATAACTTCTCCTTTATTTTTGGTATTCAAACAATATTCATATATTTGATAAACCAAAACATAACTAGCAATGAGTAAAGAGAAACCTAAGTTCCTGGAATCTGTTCCTAAGAATTCAACGATGTACTTGGTATATTCTTACAAAATGGAGGAAGCTACTTATCTTGGATATTCTGTCAATAAAAGAACTGAAGAGTGGTGTGAATGGCCGACTGTCGGTTGCCAACGGTACACGGTCAGAGATTTTGTTATTAAGTTCAAGGACAATAACGGAAAGAAGTTCGAACTTGTCTGCAACAGCAATGACAATCTTTATAGCAATAATCCTCGTGACAAGTGGGATAACAACGAACATCAGACAAGGGAAGTTTACTTTACAAGTGATGTGAACTTGCTTGCTGCTTATATTAAAGATAGCGGTATCATTGATAAAGTTCAGAACCGCATCAACAATCTTGAAGAAGAAATAAAGAGCCTTATGGCTTACAGTGATATTCTTAAAACATATTAATATGACACCTGAAGAGATTAAAGACATTCAAACTGTTCTTGACAATGCCAAGAAATTACAGGCAGAATTAGATGAGAGGAATCGATGCCTCGAGTTCCTGTTTAATGAGTACAAGACCAACAAGCGTTGGTTCCGTGAAGAACCAGGAAAGGTTACAACAGAAGATATTATCAAGGCAGCCTTCGATTTTGGTTGGAGTTCCCGCCACAATTTTGATTATAGCAACAAGTAATTATGAAATTTTTCAATTGGTTCTCAGCTATTATAGCATTAGTTTTTATTTGGGGATGTGCTCATAGTATATTTTTCAACTACAGTGCAGGTCAGTTTGGGTTTGCTGCATTGGATGTTGTCAGTCTTGTTATTTGGGTGTACATCTTTTTCAGTTCATCTTTTGCTATTGAGAGAATGAACAGGGAAGAAGAGAAAAAAGAAAAAGAGAAAAATGAAAAATAGTACACATATTTTTATCTGTGCAGGAATAGTCTTTGTTATCGGATTAGTTGACTTTGTAGTTGACAATGTGATTGCAGGATGGATTGTTACTGGGTTAGGTGTAATTGATCTTATCTTTGGATTTCTTGCACTTAGAAACGAAAAGAAATTAAAAGACTAGTATGACTCAAGAAGAGAAGATGATGATTGCTAAAATCATCAGGAGAGAGACAGGGTGTGGGTTGATGACTGCATCTAAAGCAGTTGATAACTTGATATATGCACTCAAGCATCAACCTCATATTGTACTAGATAATCCATATAAACTTAAAATGACTTGGGAACAATGTTGAATAAATAAAGAGTATGAAGAAGATTTTTATTTTGATTTGCACTTTAATGTGTTTTACTATGGCATCTGCTAAGAGCTATATGATTTCAGCAGAAGGTATTAAGATGATTAAGGACTTTGAGAAATGTGTATTGACTGCATACCCAGATGCAGGAAGTTGGAGCATCGGTTATGGCCATCACACTTCAGAAGTTTATGAAGGTATGAAGATTACACAGGCCCAAGCAGACAAATATTTTGAATCTGATATTAAGAAATGTGCAGGTTCAGTGAAGAGATTGTTGTCTGCTCTTCCGTATGAGTATGAATTTAGTCAAGGATTCATTGATGGAATGTTCTCACTTGTTTATAATTGTGGTGAAGGTGGTGTCAAGCGTTCTGTGTTCTATCAACGGTTGATGAATTGCAGAGTAGTTGATGGAGTTATGGATGAATCTGATTTCAATTTCACTGTAGCTGGTGTCAAACTTACACAGGCAAAAACAAAGCATCACATTGAAAGGAGACACAAAGAACACTTGATGATGTTAAGCTAATTTGTATAACTGCCTCTTAATAAATAATTAAATTAACTTTATTAAGATGGCAATTACATTACCTAAAGTTAGAGGTTATCAAGATACTCCAAAGAAAAAACGTCCTGGAGTACATTCAAAGAAAAGAACTTCTAGTCTTAAGCAGTCTAAACATTATGTAAAGAAATACAGAGGACAAGGAAGATAATATAGAGATAACCAATTGTGATAGCATGCTAGAGATAGCATGCTATTCTTGTATAGATAAATAATTAAATAATAAATGTTTTAATTAGGCAATGCTTGTAATCAATCTTAAAGTTGACTCTCACAGGACTCTTGATGATGTCAATACTCCATCTGAGGGAGGAGTTTATGGTGCATCTCGTAAAAGAAGTTCTGTTAAGAGTGATGAAGAGATACTCGAAGCTCCTAAGAAGACTGTCCTTACAGAAGAACAAGAAAAGTATTTGCATATCTATGAGACAGAACATGACAAATACTTCGGTTCAGCAAAGAAACCTAAGGACAAGACTGAAGTAAGAATATATGTATCATCAACAAAGGAAGAAGAAAAGAAAGAAGGATTCTTCAAATCTTTGTTCAAGCATAAAGATGAGGTTCCTGTTGATGAGGTTGCTCCTGAAGAAGTACTTGATGTTGTTCCTGCAACAAAATTTAAAGCCTCTCCAAAGGAAGATATGCCTCAGAGGGAGGAACCTATTGTTGAAACTCCTGTTGAAGTAGAAGAAACACTTGAGAAACCTGAAGATGATATTGAAGTTGTTGTCGGAAGAATAGAAGAAGCTGTCGAGAAGCTTCCAAAAGAAGAGAAGAAGAACTGGTTTAAGAGATTACTTGCAGCAATCAAAGCATTTATTCAAAGACTGTTTAGAAAAAAGAAGAAAGAGGAAGAGAAATGAGTTTACCGAAAACATTAGTTCTTGATATAGCAAAGAATCCTCACTTAATACAGGACTCTATCGGAGTAGATCCTGGTCAGAGTGCTGCAGAGGTAGACGAACGCATTGATGCGAAGCTTGTAGACTATGTTAAGATTGCTGACATAGTCAATAATCTTATCACTGAGAATCCGAACAAGCCTTTGTCTGCAGCTCAAGGAGTAGAATTGAAAGCACAAATTGATGCATTGAAAGCAGATATAACTAAGATAGTAGTTGAAGGAATGGGAATTGCAGCTGGATTGGGTGTGAAGGTTACAGTTGAAAATGCTACTACACTTATTCATATTGATATTGATGAAGACTCTCCTCTTGCTTTTGATGAGAACAATAAGCTCACATTGCAGTGGAATGAAAATGAATAAAAATAAATATAAAAATTAAAACAACAATAACTAACTATGGCTAATACTAAATTAGGATTTAAGAAAAGTAATTCTTTTAGTTCATATGTAGAAGGTGAAATTTACTTTGAGACCAGTACCCATTTGCTTAAGGTCGGTTTAGCTGGAAATACTTATGAAGTTTATTCAGGTGTCCGTTCAGCAGCATGGGATTCTACTAATAAGAAACTTACTATCGTCAATCAAGCAGGTGATAACATTGAATTGGACTTCTCAGATGTTGCTAGTGCATCTGGTGTTACCTCTCTTCTTGCTCCACTTAGAGATGATATTAACAAGAAGTTGGATGCTCCTACTACTTCAGGTACTGCAGGACAGGTTCTTCAATTAGATTCAAATGGTAATACTGTTTGGTACTCTATTCCTGCTGCAACTGATTATACAGTAACAATGGATTCTTCTACTTCAGGACTTGATGCAGGTATATTGAAGAGATACACTATCAAGCAAGGTGCTTCAGGTTCACAGACAACCATTGGCACAATTGATATTCCTAAAGACCTTGTTGTTACAAGCGGTTCTGTTGTAACTGGTTCATGGTCAGGAAATACCTTCACAGAAGATTCTACACAACCAGGTTCAGGTACTGGCAAGGCTGTCAAGCTTACAATTGCTAATCAGACTGCTCCTGTTTATATCAATGTTGCTGACCTTGTAGATGTTTATACTGCACAGCAGAATGCAACACAAGTACAGCTTGCAATTAGTAGCTCTAATGAGATTTCTGCCACAATTGTAGACGGCGCTGTATCAACTTCTAAACTTGATTCATCAGTACAGACTGCTCTTGGTAAAGCTAATTCAGCTCTTCAGAAAGCAGACATCACAGAAGGTACTGATAATGGTACAATCAATGTAAAAGGAACAGATGTTTCTGTTCATGGTCTTGGTTCAGCTGCTTACTTGGATGCAACATCAATTGTTCAGACTGTTGCAGAAGGAACAGGCAACGGAACAATCAAGGTTAATGGAACAGATGTTTCTGTTCACGGTCTTGGCTCAGCTGCTTATGAAGCATCTACTGCATTCGCTACAGCAGCTCAAGGTCAGAAGGCAGATACAGCTATTCAGAGTGTAAGTGGTGAGACTGCTGTTGCAGATTCAAGCTATGTTTCAATCTCTGTTGAAGCATCTACTAACAATACTACCAAGGCTGTCACTTTGACTTCACATGCAAATGTAACGACACATGATGTAAGCACTGCAACGGCATCTGCTGACGGTCTTGCTACTGCATATGATGTAAAACAATATGTTGCTAACGCTCACGAGTGGTTGCAATTCGATTAATTTTTGAATTATGAAAGTAAAAGAGGGACAAATATTCCAATCAATCGGTGAAGCTTGGACTGCATGGATACCAGACGGAATGACAATTAGAATTTACATTTCGCCTGACGGCAAGGAAGAACACTTTGGAGAGATAGGAGAACTATCAGAAATATCTGGTCCAAATGTTTTCCAATGCATGGGATATAATCCTCGTTCATTTTTCAAGATTACTGGTATCGGAAGCAATTCATATATAGACGTTCTCGTCTAAACGCTGAGACAATATATTTCAAATGAATGCGGTTTTTCTTCGGGAAGACCGCATTAGTTTGTTTACCGATAAATAAATTATATAGAATAAATATGTGAATTATGAAGATAGATTTCGTTAAAACCTTAGCTGCATCTGGTCCGTATGTTCCAGGAACAGTATACTTTGAAGAGACTACAAGCTTGATAAAGGTAGCTACAGAGACTAACAAGTATAGAGTCTTCGGAGGTGTCAGGTCTGCAGAATATGATTCAGCTACAAATACACTCACAATACAGAATGGAAATGGTGAGGAAGTTTATATTGATTTTTCTACATATACTCCAAATAATGCAACAATAACTATCCAAAAGAATGGAACTACAGTAGGAACATTTACTGTTAATCAATCAACTGATGCATCAATCAATATTCAAGTTAATGAGTTACCTGCAGTGACAGCATCAGACAACGGTAAGATACTCAGAGTCGTCAATGGTGCTTGGGCTGCAGACACAGCCGTTACAGTATACTCAGGAAGCAGTGAACCAAGTAGTTCACAAGGAATAAACGGAGATATTTATATTCAATCATAATAAGAGAGGAGTGATTTATGAGTAGACCGATTAATGAAAATAGGGAAGTAAGTTTTATTCCAACTGGTTATAGTGACAATACCTTTGATAGTAAGTACTATCAAAATCTTAATAATGGTTTGAACCCACATAACGGTACTAACAATTATGCAAGATTTAGGATGTATAGTACAAATTATCACATTTTCTATGATTTCTCTGTAACTGGTATTCCTGATTATGCTACTATAAATTCTGTAACTTGCCAGGTAAAGGGATATGTAAATAATGAATCTTATTATGCAACATTACGTTTATATTCTGGTGATACTGGAAAGGGAAGTGCATTTAGAGTTGAAGGTACATCTAATACGAATGTAGATACTTTAAGCGGCACATCAGTTGTAGGTACATGGACTGTTGAAGAATTATCTAATGCGAGGTTATATATAAACACTGGTAGAGGTAGAACTAACAGTCAGGCTGCTTATTACTATTTTTTTGGTGCGACACTTACAATAAGCTATAATATAAGTGGAACTGAATATGAAGTATCTGTAGAGAATATCTCATCTAATGTTACAACCGATCCGTCTACAAGTCAATATGTCTTTCAAGGTGAGACACAGCAGGTACATTTTTACAATATTGAATCATTAGATGATGTTGAGATATCTGACAATGATACTGATATTAAAAGCTTATTAGTTCATAATGCTCCCGGTGACCATGACATTAATTTGATTCCGAGTGAATTGGTCGACAGCAATGGAACTGTTTCAAATGTTTCTAACGGATTGACAGACCACACATCCAACACATATGCAGAATGTTTTGGACAAAGCTCAAATTTTCTATTGTATAAATTTGACACATCTTCTATATTATTGCCAGATGATGCACAAAACATTACGGTGTCTTGCTTAGCGAAAGTTGAACACACTCACGGAAGTACAGAATATGGATCTGTTCAATTATATCACGGAGCTAGTGAAAAAGGAAATTCATCTTCATTCAGAGCGGCGGAAGTCGTTGACATGGATTGTGGCACTTGGACAGTTGAAGAATTGAATGACATCAGAATAAGAATCGGAAATACTTATACTGGAGGAACTACAAGTTACCGTACAAGATTTTATGGTGCGACATTGACAATAACATATACTACTGCAGAAGACTCATATGTATATACAATTTCCAATATATCTGCAGACCATGAAATCTTAGTTGATGACGCTTTCACCGGCCCAAGATATCTTGTAACAGCAACATCGAATTATTCAGAAGCGACAATAACTCCTGATGAAAGAAATGTTCCTGAAGGAAGAAACATAACATTTACAATCACTATCAACAATTTGTATGAAATTGTAGTCACAGACAATGGTAGTGATGTCACAAACAGTCTTGTTGGTTCAAACGGCACTTACACTTATACTATAAGCACTGTCACCAGACCTCATACAGTTTTAGTAGATGAACAGCTGTCATATTCAATAACGACATCTTCAACTTATTCAGGAGCAACTGTTTCTGCACCAAGCAAAGTATATCTTGGACAAAATGCTACTGTTACAGTAACTGTTGATGATTTTTCTGTAATCAAAATCTTTGATGACGACACAGATATAACATCATCATTCACAGGTTCAGGAACGACATATACTTATACATTCACTAATGTACAAGCGAACCACAATATTTCTATAATCGAGAAAGGAAAGATTAATGTAACTTGTGTAAGCAATGTAGAAGGAGTGACATTGAATCCAAGTGGTGTGACTGCAGTGAATGAGAACAATTCATTCACAGTATCTATAGATGGTCAATTGACTTCTGACATGGTGCTGACGGACAATGGAGTGGATGTCACGTCACAGATAAGAACTGTACAAACGACATTGTCTGATTCTAAATCTACAGTTCTTGGCCAGTACACATTAGTTAGCGGAGGATTTAATACTGGAGAATCTTGGTTCTCAGGAAGGCCAGGAAATGGACACAATACAACAAATACGACAACAAGCAGTTATTATGCAAGTAGTTCAAGCAGCAATGCAATATTTACATATAAATTATCATTCAGCAATATTCCAAGTAATGCTGTCGTGACAAAGTTGTATGTTCTTGTCAACGCTCACCCAGAATCTACAACAAACAATTCTGAATATATGTGCTTCCAACTTAGGAGTGGAAATACAGAATTGTCTAATGAATTTAATTTCAAAGACACTGGTACTACATCAAATACTACACAGACCATTGAAGCGACGACACTTCCAACTATTTCTCAATTATCTAATTTAGTTCTTTACTGTCGTTTAGGTTATTACGGAGGTGCATTGAACGGTGCAACTTGTTATGTTGAGTATAATTATACTGATACTGTAACAGGTTATACGATTGCTTCAGTTACAGAGCCTCATGATATTGTATTGTCAAAAGTGTTCATTCCTGAAGATGAAGACCCAGAATTAGTATATCATTCATTGACAATATCAAGTATCAATGCTACTACGACTCCAGAAAGTGGAACTACAAGAGTAGTAGAAGGAACTACACAAACTATAACAATATATCCGTCAGATCCATTATTGACGTTAGCAACAGACAATGGAGTTGATATAACTGACTCATTAGTTCATCACGGACAAACAATACCAGATCCTGTAGTTTCTTCCGTATCGGGCGCAAGCTATGGGTTTACATTAAATAATTCAACAGGATATTATGTATCACAAAATGCTGGTCAAAATAATTCAGCGGCTCTTTGTAGAGTAACATTTAATCTACCAGTAAGATGTCTTATTACAATTCAATACATAAATTTTGCAGAAGCAAATTATGACTATGGTATATTTGGAAACATAGATACTGCTCTTGGAACAACATCAACTGCAGATACAAATGCTTATAGAGTTTTGTCTGCTTCATCAGACAATACTTCTACAGCAAAAACATTAACATATGAAATAGAATCTGGTTCTCATTTTATTGATATTAAATTTAGAAAAGATACTTATACAGGTGAGAATAATGATAATCTTCAATGGAAAATATTATCAATAGAACCTCTTGAAGCAAATGAATATTATGAATATACGATATCTAATATTAGTGATGACCATTCATTAGTGTTCATTTTCGGTGATGTTACATATTATTTCATAACTTCAACTGGAACAAGCTGCAAGTTATTCCCGGCAGGTTCTATGGTCCAACTTCCTGGTGATAATTATAAATTGACTATTGTTCCTGATAATATAAGTGATGACGTAACTATAACTGACAATAACAGTAATGTGACAGATGAGTTGCAAAGAGTTGAGACAGAAGTTACTAAAGACGGACAAACAATTACAGTAGTCAATTATGTATACAATATTTCAAATGTCCAAGAAACACATGACATAGTTGTCAGTTGTTTATCAAACAAATTGCTATACATTAAAATCAGTGGCAGCTGGATAGAAGCAAGGAGGGTATATGTAAAAACAAACGGCAGGTGGAGTGAAACACAAGATTATACTTCAGTATTCAGGCAGAATCAAATTTATGTAAGAGGTAGTTGATAAATATTAAAATATAACTTGATTGCTATGGCTGACTATCCAAAATGTTGTGAGAACAGAATACTTGCAGGTATTCCTGAAGATGCTTCAACTGCTAGAGAACTTAAGTACATGCTCCTTCAAGATGCTTCTCTTGGTCAATTGAGAATTGAAATTGAGGAGGTCAGAAATAAAGTTCTTCCTGTTTATGTAGCTCAATATGAGAACATAGGATTGTATTGATACACAATTATTTTTGAATAAAATGTTAAGAGAACCTGAACAAGGTTCTCTTTTCATATCAATATATGTGATTTATATTGTTTATGATATGTTTTTATGATCATAAACTTAAAATCTATGCCTTCATTTAGTACAGCATCTCGTTTGCGTAAGTTTATTTCTTTGTGGACGTTATATGTATATTCTGACTTAACTTCAATTACAAGATTTTTAGACTTGATGTAAATATCGGGGAAATATATATGTTTCAAGTTGTCTTTGTCTACATATATGATGTCTTTTCCTATTGCATCTTTGATATTCTTTCTTTCAACTACAATGTCTTCTTCTGAATATGTTTCTAACAACTTGTCAATTGCAAAGTTTTCATAACCTTGCACATATACCTGCTTACCTGATGGAAACGTATATGTTTTGTTTTTGATTGTCGATAATAACGGACCATACTTTTTCAATTTTGTTTGCAGGATCTTTTGTTTCGCTTCAGCTGAATGATGAAACTCTTGTCCATTATGGTTTCTCTTATATGACTCTTTACATATTTCCCCATAGTTGGGAAGGAGTTGAGGATATTCTACTCCTAATTTTTCTTTTGTTTTGTCTCTTGTATATTGAGAGTTGACAACGTATTCAGTGCCATATTTTTCTTTGCAGGTCTCTTTCCTGCGTTCTGCTATCTCTTTCCTTTGTTCTTCTAACATATGTTTATGAACATAAGAACATCTACACGAATGACTGCAAAATAAAAATGTTTTATAATTTGAATTGTTTGGATGAACAACGTGCTCAAATTCTTTTCCACACTCTTTACATACGAATTTTTCTATGTGCCAATTTGCTTTAGATTTTGCTTTTGCTCCATTATTACGAGCGGCATATAAAGGACCACATACTCCACATCTATTATTGTACCCCTTTGTTTTGCTTATATATGATGTCTTCTTTCCACAATCTGGACAATAATGAATTCCAAACAAATATGCATATATTTTTTCTGCAGCGTTTCCTTTATTTCCAAATATTGTAGGCACATCTAATTCAGTTCCTTTAAAAACTCTTTCAAGCTCTTCATTTATACCTTTTACTGTTTTGATTATATAATTTGCGGTTGATTTATTATCATATAATGCTTTTACTTCATTATATATTTCAATATTTTTGTCCATGCAATAAGTAATTAGTTTTAATATTTATTGCAATAGGCATATAAAATTTTTGTAAATTTTATTTAATTATGGGAAAGTTTTATAGTATTGATCCTGAATCATGTACACAAGATGAATTACTTGCTGCAATACAAGAGTGTAAAGATAAAGAAGACTATTATCATACTAATGAACAAAGTTGCAAGATACTGATTAATAGTATTTATGGCGCGATGGCCAACAAGTATTACTACAATTCAAATATTGCAATGGCAGAATCAATTACACTTCAAGGACAAGACTTGATTAAATATTCTGTCAGAGTAGTTAATAAGTATTTCAAAGAAATGTGGCCGACTGACATTGCTGCTCATCAAAAGATAGCAGAGTATATGTTGAAATGGCACAAAGACTTTGATGTGAATTCATTTATGTCTTATGCACAGAAGGGAGTTCCGTTTGGTGAGACACTTCAGATTTATGGTGATACTGATTCTGCTTATATTTCTTTGCAGCCGATTATAAATGCATGTCATATTCCTCTTGAATTTGAAACTGATTTCGTTCTTGCTATCAATGAAGGAGTATTGTCAACTTATCTTGAGAAAGCATTTGATGAATATGCTGCAGCTTATAACTGTCCAAAGAATCTTGAGAAGTTTGAACTTGAAAAGATTGCTCGTTCAGTAATCATGCTTGCGAAGAAGAAATATATCATGGATATTTCTTGGAAAGAGCCAAATGTTCATGTTGAACCTCTTCACTCTGTTGTCTATAAAGGAATTGAAGTTATTCAAGGTTCTACTCCTGATTTCTGCCGTGATTGTATGAAGGAGTTTATTAAGTTTATGCTGGGTAAGATTGCTGCAGGTATTAAACCTGAGTATATCGAAATTGTCAATAAGCTTAAAGAACTTAAGACAAAGTTCAGTATGCAGAATCCAAATGAGATTTCAAAATCATTTGCAATGTCTGATTATGAAAAATATGTTTATAATGACAAGCAAGTTCTTCAGTACAATCAGAATGTAACTGTTCCGATGCATGTAAGAGCAGCAGCGAATTACAATTATAAGCTTTATAATTCTGCAAAGAGATATAAGAGCAAGTATAAGATTGTTCACAAGGGTGATAAAGTAAAGTTCTATTATACTACTGACCCTCAGCCAAATGATGTGTTTGGATTCTTACCGAATGAATTCCCTATTGAGTTTGCCCCAAAGATGGATATTGATACTCAATTCGAGAAGATGGTTCTTGAACCTCTTAACAGAATTATTGAAGCAAGTGGTTATCCGAAAGTATCAGCTGCACTTACATTTAGTGCAGGATTGTGGTAATTAAATTAAAATTATTATATGGAAAATATTCTTAAAACATTGAATGATACTACTGTTATTCCTGCAGTGTTGTCATCAATAGAATCTAGGTCTGAATGCAGTCCTGTTTACAAAAACGGTATGAGTCCGTTGTTTGTTTCTCCAATGTTAAATATTATCAATGATGAGAACTTCCATTGTTTTCTTGAAAACAAAATCAATGTAGTTCTCCCACGTGATGATGAACGTAAGCCATTCCAAGAAAGATTTGACAGATGGAGAAAATATTGGAACAAAGTGTTTGTCGCATTAAGCCTCAATGAATTCAAATTTTGTTTTGATGATATGTTGGGTGTTAATGAAAAAGATATAGATGAACCAATATATGTTTGCATTGATATTGCAAACGGTCATATGAAGAAGCTCGTTGATATGTGTAAGAGTGCAAAGGATAAATACGGTGACAAACTTATTATTATGGCAGGTAATATCGCTAATCCTGAAACATATTACAAGTATGCAGAAGCTGGTATTGATTATGTCCGTTGTGGAATTGGAACAGGAAGCATATGCACAACATCAGCAAACAGCTCTATCCATTATCCAATGGCATCATTGATTGAAGGTTGTAAAGAAAGAAAAGATGTAGTAGAGAATTGGATTAATGATGATACATCTGAATGGAAATCTGTTCCAAAGATTATCGCCGACGGAGGATTCACTAACTTCGACCAGATTATCAAAGCTCTTGCATTAGGTGCTGATTACTGCATGTGTGGTAAATTGTTTGCACAGTGTATTGAAGCTTGTACCTCAATGATTGCAGACAAAGATTTCCAGTTACCATCTGAAAAAGATTTCTGGCCTGACCCTCCTAAGCATTCAACTGTTCGTAAGCCTTATGACAATGTTGATTTTGTTCTTGAGTTAATGGACAAAGGTTATAGTTTCCATAGAGACTATTACGGAATGTCAACCAAACGTGCACAGAAAGAAATGGGTGGTAAGGGAAACAAGACAGCAGAAGGAATTGCAATACAGATTAATGTTCATCATACTCTTGCAGGATGGATGGACAACTTCAACTCTTATTTGAAATCTGCTATGTCATATACTGATTTTAGAGAATTAGAAGATTTTGTCGGTGGTCCAGAATATAAATATATAAGCCCTAATTCATTCGTTGCGTACTTCAAATAGGCCGTTGTTTAGATGACCTAGGAGAGGATTTAAACTATACACTGATAAATTATATGTTAGCTCCTAATGAATTATATAAAACCAATTTGAATGAGATAGACCCAAATAAAGATATATTCGGGGTTCCTATAAATATTGGGTCAATAGTTATCTATCAACCGTTTAATGCTTGCACAGGAATGCATCTTGGAACTATAGTTGAAAAGGGAAAGTATCATTGGTATAAAATCAAGAAGCATGATGGTCATTGCATTGATAGGCACAATTATGAATTGGTAGTTTATCTTCCAATTCTTCTTAGAAATGAAAACCATGATGATAAAATATGAGAGGTGACAATGAAAGATATGCATACAAAGATAAGAAAACAGGAGAGTGGGTAACATCTACACATGATATTGATTGTGGAAAAGATGTTCTTGGAAGAGAATTGAAAATTGGAATGTACGTTATTTGGCAACCTTACTCTTCACATGATGGAATGCATATCGGAAAGATTGTTAATCGTCGTTCTACTAGAACAGAAGACAAATATACATTTGTAATACTTACAGAAGAAAAGAAAAGAATTGACAGGTTCGGGTGGGAATTAGTATCTTATCTCCCAGAAATGTTAAAGGACAAATTCAAATAAGAGAAATGAAACACTACACAAGTTACTATGCAAACTATAGTAACATTCCAAAAGATTATATGTGTATCGGAATATCACGAGTATGCCCCGATTGGTTGACTGGAAACATATCTAACTTCTCTTTTTTCAGGCACAATGTTCTTGCTCCGTCTGAATACTTATTGACACAATACAAAGCAGGTAAAGTATCTGAAGAGGAATATAAGAAAATCTATATTACTGAATTGCTTACTGCAATACAATCAGAATTTCATGAGAAAGATATTTCAACTTGGTTAGATAAGGTAGATAATTTCTATGCACATGAATGCAGCAATAAATGGGATGCGATAGTGTTTATGTGTTATGAATCCCCTCACCAATTCTGTCATAGGCATTTGCTTAGAAGATTATTGACAAATGTATATCATATTCCTTGTGAAGAATATGGTGTAAGGCCGACAGAAGTTTGGGGTGAAATCCCTAAAGTACAGGGAAGTAAAGAGTTGTTTTGATAAATAATAAAACAAAAATAAAACTATTCATTATGAATACACACAGATTGTATGAGGCTGTAGAGATTCCTGCTAAGGTGCGTGACATTCTTGTAGGAGCTTATTGCTATGGAGATGATGGCGAACCAGCAACTGTTACTAATGTTTATCCAGATGGTGAAAGCATTGCTGTTGATATTATGCAGGATGACGGAGTTCCTTATTACAGACTTGAGTTGAATACTTTTCTTGATAGTATTGAACTTGATGATGACGAGTATGATGTTGTTGACCAGTTCTTAGCAGACTTAGTAGATTCAGAAGTAATGTCTGAAAGCTTTGAACCAATTAAATCAAAGAATAAGAATGTTAAGAGAAAATTGATTCTTGAAGAAGATGCTATCGGTTCAGGAAAGTTCAACACTCACAAAGATTGGCATCATAAGAGATGATAAATGAAAATATTTTTGTTTATTATGGGGCAAGCTTCGGCTTGTCCTTTTCTTTTATGAATTATATAATTTATAATACTGTAACAACCAAATAAAGATAAATATTTAAATGATAGTAGTTTATAATAGAAGAGGTGGATGTCCCGGTTGTCCTCCTAAGAGATGAGCATTTCATTTTTTGCTTGTCCTGCTATCTGTATAAATATTAAAATGAAAAACAAATATAGCTATATATGAAAAAGATATTTAATTATCATACTGGCAAGTTAGTTGAAAGCCTTGAAACTCCTAAGAAAGCTTCTTTGAGTGAGCGTATGGGTGCAAGACCAGCCAAGAAAGACAGATTGTATGAGTCTGCATTTGATGATATTCTTGATTCACGCGAGCTTCATAATGAAAAGGAATTGGAAAATATTATCAAAAACGGCAGTGATGTTCCTATTTTGTTCTGGTATTATCCAGGAAACGCAATTGCAAACGCAGTACAGGATATTTGTGATGCAAATGATTTAGTTTGTGCATTTGTAGATTCACGTGAACTTATGTCTACAAGTATTGCAGGACTTACTGGTGTTGATGTTATCATTATTAATGAACTTACACGTTGTGGAAGACCTGTATTTGAAGAGACATTCAATGACATGGTAGATAAAGCAAATGAAGGAATTGCAGTAATTGGTCTTTGCAGAATTGATGCAGCTTACAATGAGATGTATGCTGGTGACTTGGGAACTTGTGACAATTATATTTACTCACCACAATATGACAGACAGTCACACTTTGTAGACCCTGACTATGATGACGAGGATGAAGCATACGAGTCAGTAACAGAGAAGTTTGCAAAGTACCGCAAGCTTTATGAAGGTGATGAGGAAGAAGGTGGAGATCCTTTTGCTGACTTATTTGATGCTCCTACAGAGGGTGGTGAAGATGGTGACAAGGAAGAAGAGCCTAAAGATGAGGAACCTAAGGATGAAGAACCTAAGGATGACGAAGGCGGAGAAGGAGACGAGGAAGATACTGAAGATGTTCCTATGACTGCAATCATCATTACAGTTGCTAAGGACGATGCAGAGAAGTGCAAGGACGAGATGGTTGAAGCAGGAATTCCTGAGGACGGAATTGAAATCCTTGACGGTGAAGATGATGATGAGAATGCAAAGCTCAGAGTTGATGCTGACCACGCTCTTGAATTAAAGGACTACCTTAAGGGTAAGGGAATTGACCTTGAAGAGAAGATTGGTGGTGAGATTGTTGATGACTCAGAAGAAGGTGAAGATGAAGAGAAGAAAGATGATGAAGAAGGTTCTGAGGACGAAGACAAGGATAAAGAAGACAAGGAAGACAAAGAAAAAGAAGGTGAAGGTGATGGAGATGACTTCGATGCAGAGTTCGGAGACCTTTTCGGAGATGAATAATAATAAATAATACTTTGAATAATTAACGGAAGACTAGTTCTTCCGTTTTTTATTTTATATGAAATTCGCTAAAATCGGCTACTTCAAAAAGATAAATATTAAAATGATAAACTAAATCAGCAAAAAATAAAATTAAACATAACGCTATGTCTGAATTAAAAATTAACTTCTCAGATTATAAATCATCTGGTGTTTATTTTCTTGAAATAGATAATTCTATCATACAGGCAAGTAGTACCTTCACTGCAAGATTGGCAGTAGGTTTCTGCGACAAGGGCCCGTACAACAGACCTATCTACATTTCAAGTACTGCAGATTGTGATGATTTGCTTGGAAAGGTTAATCGTAAACTTGAGAGAAAGGGTTGCTTCACCAATCGTTCAGTCCGTAACATGGTAGTTAAGGCTCCTCTTTATCTTATGAACCTTCTTCCTATTGACACTCAGTTGTCTACTAAGGAGCATAAGAATTTGGATACTGTTGGTTTGAATGCATTGTCACTTGACATGTCAGCTCCTAACCTTTCAGGTACAGGTTTGTTCGCAGATATGTTTGACCGTAGCAAATTCTGGGTAGCAGATGAGAATGCAATGATGAATTCTCTTTATGCAAATGTTGCCACAGAAGAAGCAGGAATGAATACTGATGAACTTCATTCACCTCTTTTCGGTGTAGGTAACTGTGGAACAAATGACATCTCTCTTATTGTTCGTAAGGCAGAAGAACTTGCAGGATATAATGTTACTTTCCGTGAGTGGTACGGTGGTGATGACCAAATTCCTTACAAGTGGATTAATCCTGATGACTATGTTCGTGATTACTTCATCCAAGTTATTGCAATCAAAGGAAACTGGAACTCAGACCAGTTCGAGACTTATGCAGCAGACCCTGTCTGGAGTGCATATTTTACTAAGGATGGTCTCAAGAAAGACAAACTCGGAAGATTCTTACATCTTGATTCTGTAACAGTTCTTGGTAACTGGACTGGATGTATTATCCCTAATTTCTATGACAAACAAAATAAGAACAAATCTATTGATTATGTAATCAATAAGACTTCTAACATCACTGGTTTGATGTTCGGTATGAACCAGAATGCACTTGATGCTCTTGCATACGGTGAATTGATGGCTCCTGAGATTGACAATGAAGGTCATGAGACTGGTGAATATTCAGGAACTGGTGAGTTCGGATACTACATTGATGCTGATGGTAACAATATGTATTTTGACAGCAAGGAAGCAGCTCCATTCAAGGTTGATATGATTGGTCATAGCTTTGTTCCTGATACTTCTGTAGAGTTTATGTCTTACAAACTCTCAGCAGACCAAACCGCTGATATGGCATTTGCAGTTGAAGGCGCAATCTTTGATGATTCACTTTCAAAGTTCTATGTAACTGCAGATAACCTTGAGTCAGCAGGTGATGGAAATGGTAAGGAAATTGCAGTTGGTGACTTCGTAAGAACAACTTCTGGATTCCTTGGAAGAATTGTTAGAAAGCAAGGTGGTACTGTTACCTATCCTAAGGTCGAGCATGAAACTGATGCTTCAACCGGTGAAATCACTGGTGGCCGTTATGAAAGAGATGCTAGCGGTAATATCATAATGGAAGAAGTTCCTGGTTTCGTATTCACTGTTTCAGGTGTTGTTGCACTTGGTGATGCTACTCACACTGTATACCAAGTAAGAAATGCAGCAGAAATTCCTGATGATGACAATTACGAATCAACTGATGCATATCAGGACTTCATGGTTCTTGGTGCAGACGGAACTGATGCAGATGACTTGCAGCCTACCGATGATGGTAGAAATGTTAAGGCTGGTATGATTACTGTATTCAAGCCTATCACTTCTATCTATGACACATTACAATTCATTCCTTTGAAGGGACTTAAGCTTACCAACCGTCATATGCCTGGTTACGATAAGGAAGGCAATATTGACATTGAAGCTGGTGTCAGAAAGATTTATGAAATGCTTGAAGACCCTGCAATCAAGAGAGGTTTGCTTAACAATGACCAGCTTGACTTCAGATATGTAGTCGATACAATGGCTGGCGGTATGGGTGAAGAGTGCGGAGGTAAGGTTTACCTTTCAAGACTTGCTCGTGACAAGCAGCACTGCACCGCTTTGATTAGCATTCCTTCAATGAGCGACTTCGCAAAATCAGATGCTCCTGTTTACTGCGATACTTTCGTACAGGGTAAGGAAGCTAAGAAATCTTTCAATGTAAAATACATTCCTACCGGTGGAAATCAGGATATGGTTTACAATCAGCAGTATGAGGAATTCACCACAATCACTGAAGAGAATGGTGCAAAGCATGCTGGATTGTTCACTCCTTATCTCAAGTATGCTGATGGAACAAGCACAATCCTTGTACCTCCTGCAGCAGATGTTTCTAACACCTTCATGAATAAATTCTTGGGCGGTGACCCTTACAAGACTGTTGCTAACACTAACGGTTATATTATCAACTCTAACATTGTCGGTCTTGAGTACTTGTTCGACCAGGTTGACCGTGATAGCCTTGAGCCTAATGGAATCAATCCTATAATCGTCAAGAACGGTAGCAACTACACTATCTACGGTGACAGAACTTCTTACCAGAGAATTGATTCTGACTTCAACTTCTTGCACGTAAGAGAGCTTCTTAATACTATTGAGATTAAGTGCTACGCAGTTCTTCAGGATTATGTATTTGGTTACAATATCCCTCAGACCCGTGCTGAAATCATCACAAGACTTTCACCTATTCTTCAGACTATGAAGGATGCTGGTGCTCTTGTAAGATTTGACATTGAGGTTGATGAAAACAACAACACTAAGGAAGTTATTGATAACAAGTTCTGTATCATCGATATCGGAGTATGGATTACCCAGAATATGGAGAAGATCGTTACCCGTTTGACTGTAAACAGATCTACAACCGCTTAATTTAACCAAATAGGTAACTGACCCCTTAGTGCTAAGGTTACCTTAAATATAAAAAGAAAAACAAAATTTTATTCAATATGAACGGAATACAGGATAAACCGAGTGTGGGATTGTCAGGATTATCACATTTTAGAACTTCTAGAGTTTCTATGTCAATGTGGGAGCCTATCTATCTTAACCTCTTCACCGTAGAATTTCAGCTTCCTGACGCAATCAATGAGGCATTGGGTTCTAATGTAGAGAACGATACTAACCTCGTTCTTGAAGGTGTAACAAAGGTTGGTGGATTGGATACTAACATCGTTCCTCCAGCAGGTACTGAGCAGCACTACAAATTTGCTTCACGTAGATTTGCAAACTCTGGTCCAGAAAGAACAACAATTGATGTTGAGCTTGAGTTTGAGATTAACCTTACAACTCCAGATCCAACTGGTTCAGACAGAACTCCTAGCTTGACTCAGCTTAAGGTCCTCCGTAAATGGAATGACTTAATCTATGACCCTCTTACTGGACGTATGGGACTTAAGGCAGAATATGTTGCTCCTTGGGTAAAGGTTACAATGCATGATAAAGCACATCAGCCATTCTGGCAGTGGACTCTTTATCACGTATGGCCAACAACCAACTTGACTGTTCCTAACCTTGAATACATGCAGAAGAACTCTGCTTACAAGGTATCAGGTTACAAGCTTGCTTGCGACTATTGGGATGAGGTAATGCTTTAATCCTCATAAATTTAAAGCACATAATATAATAAAAGGGAGCCGCAAAGCTCCCTTTTATTTTTTATTAAATATTTTTAGAAACGTAGACCTGTACTTTGTTGTGTAGTGGGATCAACATCTATATCAATTCCAAATGCACCATCCATCTTATATCCAGAAGGTTTAGATGAACCGGGTTTAGGATCTTCTGCACTAAGTGTTACACCTCTTGATACAAATTGTGTACCGTCTAGAAGTTCTCCTATTCTAGCAGCAATTGCTCTAGCCAATGTGTCATAATCAATTGTTGTTCCTTGTTCTCCTCCGATTCTACCAAATCCACCTCCATTAAATGTATTGAAGTTTGAAAGCATTTGACCAATCTGCTCCATATTTCCTGAATTTATTTGACTTAAAGCCTTAAACATTTCTTTAAGTTCAGTGAATGACTGTTTAGCTCCGTTTACTTTAGCTGCAATATTGTCTACTGCTTTACCGAAGTTGTCTAACTCTCTTATTCTTGTTTTGTTTCCATCATTAAGAACTTTATCAAATCCCTTAAATTCTGTAACATTTCTCTTGATAGCATCACTGAATGTATTAATCTTCTTAACCTTAGCGGTTTGTGAAGCAGATTGCATATTGTTTGTCAAGGTCTCGAAGTTCTTATTGAATGTATCAACATTTGTGATTTCATCTTCATTTATAAGAGTATCTATTGTTGACTTCAAAGAAGTATACATTGACTCGAATCTTGTGATATTATCTTGTGAAATATCTGTTGCAAGTAATCTGTCAAGACCTGCTCTTATACTTGTAGTGATATCAGAATATCTTTGTACTGCATCATCAGGAATCTTTATATCAACCATATCAAGAACAGATGCTGCTAAAGTTGTTCTGAGGTCCATCATCTTATTCTTAAATGATACAAGGTCATCATCTGATATAATTGAAGCAGTCAATACAGTTACCATATTGTCAAGGAATTCTCTAAACAATGTTACCTTGTCATTTATAATAAGTTGTTGTGGTTCTCCTGCAACAGCTTCAAACAATGATAGATAAGAATCTTTAAGTGTATTAGCAAGAGTTGTATTAGAAGTTATAAACTCATCAATGTTTATATTATTTGAAGAAGTGAATGTCAAAAGTTCTGTGACAGAAGTAGTCATGAAATTCTTCAACTCACTAATAAGAGTTTCAAATGCAGTTACATCATCTTGTTTTATAAATGTAAGCAATACTTTTGTATGAGCTAATAACATAGAAGTATCACTAGCATATTTAGCTACATCACTTGCTGTTATTCCTTCTGCTATAAATGTCTTAAGAGCCGTTTGTATTGTACTTAAATCAGTAGTGAATGCATTAAGTTTCTCATCAGGTATTTGTGTAGTAATATCTGATATAGAAGTGTTAAGAGTTTTGATAAACTCTGGAATAGTTTTAGTAATTTCTCCAAGTTTCTTTGCATCAATGTTTGCAGCGTTAGATACATTTTCTATGAATCCGTTAAGAACATCAAGAACAGTCAATGAATTTTCTTTAAGAAGGTCTATAGAATTAATTGTATCTTCATTTGTGAATATTCCAGCAATGCTAGAAATAAATGTTGTAACTGCACTTGCAATTCCTCCTGCAATCTTAGCAACATCAACAGGATGAGCTTTTCCTTGTTCATCAATAACAGTAAGAGTATCTTTCTTATCTGTTCCAAATTTCAATAATACAGAAGCAAAATTCAATACAGGATTAAGAATTTCTCCGAATATTCCAATTGCATCTTTCAATCCTGCTGCATTACCGGTCTTTTGAGCTGTAGCAGAATCAGTAGCAATAGAAGGGTCTATCTGATTAAGTGAGTTAAGTACCTCTGTCCACTGTGCTTTATGATTGACATACAACTCTTCGATGAATGTAGTAACAGCTCCTGCAATCAATGATGCTACTCCTCTAACATTTACTGACCTTGGATTAGCAACAAGGTTACCATCCTTATCATATTCAGGGATAATAAGATTGTCATCCTTAGCATCAAACATTGTAAGAAGTTCTGCAAACTTAGAAACAGGTTCAATGATTGCTGCGAATACTCCTATTCCTTTTTCAAGAGCGCTAGGATTATCTTTACTTGAACCTAATGACAATTGCTCCCACTTGCTTCTGTTCTTTTCATCATACAATACTTCACAGAATTTGGTTACAGCTGTTATAAGAGTTGTAGCAGTTTGTATTACATTAACTGTCTTACCTTCTCTTGCATATCCCTTCTCATCATAAGTTATAACTTTAAGAGTTGAACCGTCACCAGAATATTTAGAAATAAGTTCTGCAAAATCAGAAATAGGTTGTATCAAAGCTACAAGAGACTGTGATAATCTTTCTGCGTCTCTTCTATCTCCTCTGCTAACATCTATATTATTAAGCATTCCGGCAAAGTTCTCAATAGAATTCATGATAGTTGTAGCAACCTTTGACAATTCATCTGGGTCTATCTTCTTGTTCTTGAATCCTGTGAGCATTGTACTGTAAATATCTACAGCACTCTTGACAAGCTTAATCATACTCTCATAACTCTTACGGCCTTCGCGAAGCTCTATAAGTTGTCTTAACAATCCCTTCTTTGTTCCTGTGTCTTCATTATTGAACAAATCTAAGAATATTTCAGGAGAAATAGCAGAAAGAAGATTAGCAATGTCAAGTTTCAATTTCTCTGAGGTTGTTCCTGATGTTTCTAATGCCTTAGAGAATATTACCAATGAAGAAATACTTCCAGACAATCCTGTAAGAACATCTACAATTTGTTTATATGCAATAGAACCTGCAACAATCTTAGCTGCAGTAAGTGCACTCATTGCAGTCATCTTACTGGTATCTGAAATAATAGACTTCATTGTTTCAAATGCAGCTTTAGACTTTGTCTTCAATTGTTCTGCGTCTCCTGCAGTGTCGACAGTTTCTATCATAGCAGACAACATCTCTGTTCCCTTGTAAGCAAGTTCTTCACATAAAGCAACTCCTGCAGCGCCAGCAGCAAACCAAAGTGCTTGTGGTCCAACAATTAATGCTCCGGCAGCGAATGCAACAGCACCCGTTGCAAGAATAATAGCTTCAGTTGTTCCTAACGCTGCAAGTACTTGGTTCCATCTACCTTCACCTGCTTCAGATACTTTGACAAGAGCACCTAAAACTAATACAGAACCTAATGCCAAAGCTTCTATTAAAGCTAAAACAGGAATTCCCTTTGATAAAGTTGTCTTTAATTTTCCTGCAGCGAATGCCAAAGCTCCTGTAGCTCCAACAATAAGTGTAGCCATTCCGAGAGCTGCAAGTGTATCTTCACCCTTTCCTTTAAGAACTTGTCCTACTCCAATTGTTGCAAGTAAAACTACATCTGCACCAAGTATCAAAGCTTCTGCTAAAGCTAAAGCAGTTATTCCCTTTTGCAATTTCTTATTCATCTTTGATGCAGTCCATGCTAAACCGCCTGCTTCTGCAAGAATAAGTGCCATCAAACCAAGAGCTTTAAGAGTATCTTCTTCCTTTCCTTTAGAGCGTTGTCCCAATTCAATTGCACCGAACAATACTACTTCTGCTCCTGCAATAACTCCTTCTGCCAATAACAAATTAACTGCACCCTTCTGAATAGACTTTGACATCTTTGAAGCTACATCAGATAACTTTGCAGCTCCATATATTATTCCTGTTATTAATCCAAATACTCCAGCAATTGCAAGACCACCTTGTACGAAGTTAGTAAGACTTCCTCCCATCAAATCACGAAGAGCATATGCAAGACCAATGATTCCTCCTGCAATAAGTACTGCTCCTCCCATAAGAAGAAGTGTGCTCTTAATATCAACTGCTCCTTGGTCTATCTCTGGACGTTTAGCTATTGCATATTTAGCAATTGCCCAAGCTCCCAAAACAATTGCAGTTACCAATCCAAATGAAGCAGTAGTATATCCTAATCTTTCACCCCAAGAATCTCCTAGGTCTTTAAATGCGTACGCTAATCCAAGAATTCCACCTGCAAGAAGTTCAGCACCTCCCATAAGAAGAAGTGTACTCTTAATATCAATTACACCTTGGTCAACAGTCTTTCTTGTTCTTGCTAACAACAATGAAACCGTTTCAGCTTCAATAGTTATTGCAGTTACCAATCCAAATGCAGCTCCAATATATCTCAATCTTTCATCCCAAGTATCTCCAAGACCCTTATAAGCATATCCTAATGCAATAACTCCTCCTGCAAGTAATTCTATTCCTGCTAAGAACAATCCAATATTCTTGAGATAAGGTAAAGCAGTTTCTACAGATTTTCTTCTTGCTATTCTTACAATCATTTGTGAAACCCAATCAACGCTCTTAATTACCAATCCCATAAGAACGATAGCCCCTATCATTCCTTCAGGACCAACATTCTTAATAAGTGCACCAAGAAGAGCTGTACCATAAGCAAGAGCAAGACATCCTGCAGCAAATAGACCAATAACTTTCAATTGTTCTATTCCTACTACAACACTCTTACTAATAGCATTTACAAGTGCAAGAATTCCTGTGTAAGCAAGAACAACTCCTGTGACTCCACCTAGACCATACATCAATAAATCCCAGCCTTCTTTAACAACAGCTCCAACAAGCATTGTACCAAGAACAAGACCTAAACTAAATCCTGCAAATGTTATAACATGTTTCAAGAAAGGAGTTGATAATTCAACAAAACTTCCAAGGAATGCAACAAGCATTGCAAGCAAAGTATATGATAGAACGATACCAACTACTGTTCCAAGGCCCGCTATCATCATCTGCTTTGCAGTTTCATTAGCTACTATAGCTCCTATCAACATTGTTCCTAAGACCATTGCAAGGCTAAATGCCATGAATGTCATCACAGAACCCATTGCAACTGGACTAATAAATCTCATCAATGCTCCAGTAACAAGAGCAAGTAGCATAATAGAGCCAAGAACACCAAGAACAATTCCAAGACCTTGAACAATCAACGGTTTAGCTTCACCTGCAATTGCTCCGAGAACCATTACTGCACCCGTGAGAAGAACTAAACTTCCAATAAATCTTGTTATTGTTCTTACTTCTCTTCTCAATCCTAACATTTTGCTTGCAAGACTTATAATAATTGCAAGACCAACAAGACCTCCTATTACTAATCCGACCATAGGAAGACCTTGATTAATAGTATCTTTGAATGTTGTATAAAGAGCAGCAAGGCCGAATACTAATCCTGCAGTAACTCCAAGACCAAATATGAAATCATTTATTTCTTCTAAATTCTTTCTGGTTCCTTTAGATTTTCCTGCAACCTTTGTTATTACTAAAGCTAATCCTCCAATGATAGATATTACTCCAATTGTTATTCCTAAACCTGTTATAATTGATTTAGTATCTCCTCTTTGTATAAGAAAACTTAATCCTACTGCAGCTGCAATAACTAGCATTGATGAATTGACAAAGCTTGTCATCATCTTTGCTGCTTCAGCTGCTGCTTCCATTTTATTCTTTGACGGCATCTTCTTTGCTACCTTCGCAAGAATACTCATACCCGGTGCAAACATTGCAACAGACAATGTGAAGATAGGCATCAAAGGAGAAAGAGCAGAGAATTGTTTTACTAATGATGGGAATGCCTGAGAACTCTTAATGAAGCTATTGAAGTTATCAAAATCTTCTTTCTTAAGCCCATCTAATTTCTTATATGCTTTTGCAAAACCATCAAATGTTTTTCCTAAAGATTTTTCTAAATCAATATTTTCTAGTACTTTAAATTTAAGAAGAAGCTTTAAGAAGTTAATCTTTTGTAATTCAATGAGGCTTAATGTTAAATTCTTTAAGGCAGTAGTACCTTTGATTGCATTGTTTCCTGAGTCGAAATTAGAGAAGGCAGCATCTAAATTCTTCAATACATTAACAACATTGTTTATAGCACGGTCACTAAGACCTCCAACGGCTCTGATTGCAGGAGGCAAAGACAATAATGCAGATGAAATGTCTCTTATACTATTTGGTGCAGCAGTAGAAATATTATCTACTCCTCCTGATACTTTTTCAGCACCAGATACACCGGACAATCCTCCTCTGTTTAGTTGTTTAACTGTATTTTCGTTTCTCTCTTTTGTTTTCTGCGGAGTATCAGGAGCTTCAAGGTCCTTGATTATTCTCTCTAACACACCATATATTCCATTAAGAGCTTGCAAAGAATTTGTATATGCAGCTGCCATAAACTAATTACACATCTTCAATTTAAATATTTATCAGTACAATATCATTTTCATCTTTTTCAAAAATTACATATATAATATATAACAGAATATAGTACATTATGAATGAAAGATGGAATACGGCAGTAGATAATAACAGTCCTTCGTGGAGTAGTACAATATTTTCTCAATTTGTATTTGAAAGAGTTTGTTTGACTATTCTTTACAGTGATGATAAACTTGAAGTGCAAAGAGCATACGACAAACTGTTTTCTTCTTATAAAGCAGCAATTACTGCCGGAGCTCCTTTTACACAGTTGTCTTGTTTTGAAGAGGTTGTATATAAAATTCTTAATGATGAACTTCACCAAGAAGAAGATGAATATAATCACGGTGAAAAATATCCAGCCTTTATTAAGTTAATGACAATTGCCAGGATGCAATATGCTGGATCTAAAGAAACTAAATCTTTTTTACATTGGGCATATGAGAAACAATACAGCGATAATGTTTTCCCTCTTAAAAGGTTAGACAAAATTATAATGAGTTTTATTTACAATCAATCATCTAAAGAAGAGAAGAATGAAGCACTAAAGTTCTTTCTGAATAAGTACATATCTATTTTCAAAGTACAAAAATAATACATATATTTAATTATGAGACATATGATGGGACTTCTTAATACTCAGTGGAAGGGAAAACATGTAGTAATCAATGAAGGACAACCTGATTACACTGTTGGAGTTATTAAGAATATTGACTGGGTAATTGACAGTCAAGTATATAAACTTCCAATGAGAGTAAAGATTACCTTTGAAGAAGGCGGTGATGTTGCAGAAAGAATATTTGAAGCATCAACGATTACAATAGAAAAAGATAAAAGATACGAGGATTAACAAATGAAACTTCATCCTATACTCAAATGGGTTGGTGGAAAGACCCAATTGCTTCCAGAAATTGTTTCCCAGATACCAGCAGATACTGATATCTATGTGGAGCCTTTCCTTGGAGGCGGTGCTGTATTTTTGGATGTATTGGTCTCAAGACCAAATATTAAGTTGTTTATTGTCAATGACGCTAATAAACAGCTTATGTCTTTGTACGGTAATGTATTTTCTATCTTTTATCCTAGACTTGTAAAAGAACTTAAAGCTATTGAAAAAGCTTTCAATGAAGCTGAAGATAAGAAAGAATTCTATTACAATGAACGTAAGAAGTATAATGACTACATGATTAATTTTAATACTGTCGATAATACAAAAGAGAAAGTTATCAACAGGATTAAACAGAATGCAAGGCTTATGTTTCTCAATAAGACTTGTTTCAACGGATTGTATCGTGTGAATGGCAAGGGAGAATTCAATGCAGCATTCAATAATTCTACTTCTGTTTCATTTGATTATGAGAACTTAGATAATCTTCACAACATAGCGGAGACTAAAACTATTTATATGTCAACAGATGATTACAAGAATATCTGTTGTTGTGATGCTATTAAGCGTCATCTTAATACTTATCCAGAGGAATACAAAAAAGTATTTGTTTATTTAGACCCTCCTTACAAACCGATTAAAGAATCTGGCAAGTGTGTCTCATATACATCTGCTAACTTTGATGATGTTGACCAAACTGAACTCAAAGAAATGTGTGATGAGATTCATAAAAATGGTTATATGTTCTTGCAGAGCAACTCAGAACCAGAGACTAATTTCTTTGGTAAGTTGTATGCTGATTACAATATTACTACAGTGAAAGCTCGTAGAAATATCAATTCAGATGGAGCAGGAAGAGGAAAGATTAATGAGATTTTAATTTCTAATTTTAATAATAATTATGGCAACGTCAGTTTATTTTGATGCACGTAACAATCGCAATTGGACTTCTGCTCAGAAGGATGCAGTTAATAGAATTCAGTCTATATCTCGTTGCAAGTTTCAGTCAGAACTTGATATTAAAGTAAGTGAATGCAATGATGAATGGGATTCCTATTCTCAGAAAAAGCTTGAAGAAGTAAAATCTGTTCTCTTGTGGTTTATTAACTCTGGCTATTACAAACAGAATTGGATTAATAATGTTATCGAGAGACTGCTTACTAGTATTAAGAACAGAATACTTAGAGCTGAAACAAAAACTTCCAAGCCGCAGGCTCAAGTTACATCAAAGAAAAAGAATTCTCCTGCTGAGGTGAAAGTAGAAGCTCCTAAGACTCCTACTCCTAAAAAGACAGCGGATGTTTCAACAGCATTTCCTTCATTTGAAGAAGCATCATTTCCTGACACATCTAAAGACCTTTTCGAAGAGATGTTAAGCAAAGGTTCTAAGATGCCTAATGTATAAGTTAATAGATTTAACATTAGCTTGATAATATCCTCTCCTGAGGAATTAGAGATATAGTGGGAAGGAAATATGTTTGATAAACAAAAAATAAAATTTTACGGCAACAACATAACAAACAGTTATGGTCCAATTTGTGAACATATGGATTGTTTTGTTGGAAGTTCTGCTTGCTTAGGATGTGAACATTGCTTGCGTCTGAAAGCGAGGTTTTGGGATGTAACAGATGAAGACGGTTCTATTTGGAAATACGGTGAACACGACGGATATGTCTGGTGTGGTTTACATGACAAACGTTTTATAGAGAAATTAAAAAAACATATATTTAGATTAACTAAATCTAAAATTGAGTTAAAAGATTTGTACTAATGAAAGAATTACAGTTAATACGTTTGCAAGAAGAACATATCAATCAGTTGCAAAAGAAACTTAAAGAACGTAAACGTGAGTTTATAGATAAATTAGTAGGAACACCCAAGTGGGCAGAGTTCCTACTTAAACATACAAGAACATATTATCGTCCAAAGAATGGAGTTGAAACATTGAAGAGTGCTATTCATGGAGGAAAATTCAGTATAGAATTTCCTGAAGATAATTCTTCTATAGGAAAGAATACAGACACTGTACAGATTGGAGTAGGATATGCTGCTAATGGAATTAACTTTAGGACATTTCCTATTCCTATTGATGAGGTTGAAACTTTTGTTAGTGAAACTGATACAAGTACTTCTAACAAGCCAGATGATTATACAGCTTGGTATTGGTCAAGCTCTACATACACAGTAGTTTAAAAATAAATCAAATACAATGAAAACGTTTTACATTATTCTTAGCATCATGTTTTTTGCATTCACTTATTTGGTAAGTAGAGAGAATGCAAATTCAATTGGTAAATCTCTTTTGGTTGCTCTTGGTCTTATGATATTTTGGCCAGTAGTAATCTTTGCTGCAACAATATATCTTGCTGTCGGACGGATTCGTCATTACACAAAAAAGGAAGAGAACAATCCTGAAAATGTTTCTCCCACTTTACATTCATTATCCGCCAAAGATTATGAAAGACTGAAGGCTGCAGTGACAGCAGAGGAAAGCAAGACAGAGGAAATTGTAACTGAACAGGTTAATCAGGATTGGGAAGAGATTAAAGAACAGTAATTATGGAAAACAATACACTTAAAAATGTTGCATCATTTGCAATTGGGTATTCTCTTTCTAAGTATAAAGAGAAAAGAAAGATTAAGAAATCTACTCTTGCAGAACATATTGAAAGATATGTGAAAGAGAATGATTGTGACAATAATCAAGTGTCAAATATTCTTTACGAACTCGCAGAAGAATATGCAGCACGAGCTGCAGAACAATTAAAATAAAACAGACAATATGAAATCTTGGATAAAAACAGCAGGAATATTTTCAGCGATATTGGCAGTAATTGCAGGTATTCTTATGATGCATTATAAGCCAACTCTGCTTTGGTATCAGTATTCTGGAATAATTATACTCGTATTTATTGCTTCATATCTTTTGTTGGCTATGCTTAGCTTCATGTTTGAAGAAAAGAAAGAGGATACAGTAGATACTTCTGGGATTAAAGATGGTGATGTTCTCTATTATTATGGAGATTATTATCATGGTTATTCAAGAGTGGAAAGAGTTGAAGTTCTTGATGCAGCAAATCAGCAATTAAGAAGTTCATTTGCTTTTGCAAATAAAGACGGTGAAATTGTTACGAAGTGGTTTGAGACTGCAACAGAGTTTGTAGACCCGGGTGTAGCAGTTGTTTGTGAAGATGTTAAGGGAACTCCTATGTGGAATTTCCTCAATGATAAATGTGAATATATGCTTACTACTTGGGTTCATAAGACATCAGACAATATCTCCGATGACAAAATCAAAGTGTTCTGGAATGACGGAACAATCAATTTCGTAGACCTCAAGGAAGGCAAGTTCATGTGGAGCGAATGGAAAAAGAGCATCGGTTAATATGAAAGGACTTGGTGATTTACATTTTGTTTCATTTGATACTGCCCTTCTTCTTGAGGAAGCGGGATATAGTGAAGAGAGTCTTGTTGTTTACAAATACAATACACGAACAAAGGATAGTGCTGAACTTACTTGTTTAGGTTCACCAAAAAAGAATATCAAACTTAGAAAATATTCTACTGTCGCTGCCATAACTTTAGATGAAGCCTGTGACTTTATCAGAAATCAATATATGTATGTATTGGTTGTTGAGCCAAAATACACCCAAAGTCTTGTAGGTGAGACCATTCTTAATCAAGAACATAAATATAATATTCCTTCAAAAAATAAAAAAGACGGTGTATCAATAATGTGGACAACATATTTAAGAGATGAAAGAGCACTCAATAGTCCATTTAATATGATTGCAAAAAACCCTGATAAGTACACTGCTCTTGATGAAGGAATCAATATATTTTTAAGACTATATATTTTAGATAAGCAAGAGATAATTGTAACTAAACCGTTGCAGTCAGTAACAGATTAATTTAAACAAAACAATGAACACCTTAGGTATTATTTTTATTTCACTTGCTGCTTTGATTGTTGTAACATTGTTTGTTCTTTATACAATTAGGTTTAACAAAGAATCAGAAGCAGATAGAATTCCTGGACCAGATGAGATTGAAATCGTAGAAGATGCAGATTATCATGAAGTAACTCGTGGTGATTTCTATATTAGAGATTCAAGAAATGATTTCAATCCATTTGAGTCATACAATGTTTTCAGAGTGGATGAAGTTCGTAAGAATGTCTATGGAGATTTATGGGTTAAGTATACTGCTCCAGGATTTGATTACAGCTTCAGTCCCAAATGGAAAGAGCTTGAATGCCCACTCAACGCATTTCTTAAAGGAAAAGTAAGAGTACAAAAAATTAACAGAAAATAATATGAGTGAAGAGATAAAGATTGTCAGTAAAGAAGATGTTCTTAAGTTATTTGAAGAGCTTCTTCCTTGGGAGAAACAAGACTTCATAGATCTTCTTATAGAGAAATATCCTAGGTTATTTTAATTACAATGAAATATAAATCTCATAAGCCATATTCAGTTGTTTTCCAAGAAAATGAAAAGGAATATAGTTCTCTTAATTATGGTCCCCTTGTAAATAAAGTAGCAGAAATTCTTAGAAAAGCAAAAGAATATAACATGGAGCCAGAAGTTATTGCTTCTACATTAATCAATGTTTCATGCTTTGCATGTTATAGAAAAGATTTCAATGGATTATGTTCTGCATTGGAAGAAGCTTGTGCAGAGTGGGATGTTAAATGACTATGAAGAATATTGCTCAACATTATAAAAGAAGTAAATACCAAGTAGGAGATACAATATGGTTTGTTGCAGATGCAGCATCAGTTATATATTTGTGTGAAGAAGAAGATAAATCTGTAAACAAATATAAATTTGGTCCTACAAAATTTAATCCTATTCCAGTTCGTGGACACATTGTTGCAATATACAAAAGAACTAGTGTATATGAACCTTCTACTTCATTGGTTAGTAATTCAGGAGGAAGCCGAACTAATTATGGTTATGTAACTTACACTGAATATGAAGATGTTGAGTATGAAGTTATGTGTCATTTTCAAAAAGAAATAATAAGGAGACCAAAGTTCAGTGCTAACAAATATCTGTTATCAAAACTATTAGGAAAGGAAGTTTCACAATCATCTGAAGAACCATATAATTTTTACCTTGCAAAGTTATCTGTAGAAGAAACATTTGCAGCTGATACTCCAGAAGAAGCAGAAGTAAAATATGGAGAAAAAGAAACACTAGATATTTCTCATGCAGATATTTTTACAAAGACGATGAGGTCATCTTATAAACAATTTTGGATTACAGAACATCACAGAGATTTATATATAAATAAATCTTTGTCAAAGGGCAAAGTATATTTGGCAGCATCAAGCATATTGTGTAATCATAATATAACAGGATTTGCACATTATTTGGAAACACTTAAGAGTACTCCTCCCTCATATAATTTAATAGAATACAAATATATGTCCGTTTTTTATAACAGTAGATAATATGTTTGACCCAGGATTAGGAATGTCTATTTATCCATCAGGAGGTTTAAGAGTATCAGCAGCAGTCAAATCTCCTTTTATGTCTGATGATGACTGCTCTATTATGGCGAGAATCGTGGCAGACTGCAAAGTAGAAAAACTTTTTTGCAACACTACATCAGAGAATGTTATATTAAATAGTACAAAAGATTATTACCAAAACATTGAATTTCCTAGATTTAGGAAGCAGACGAATCTTTCTTGGGTGGGGCAGTCTCATTTTACTACTATGTTTTTTACTATAGCTTATTCTCCTCAGACTGGAATAAATCCATATAGTAAGAAGTATAATGAATTTGTGAAAGAAGTAGCAGAAGCAGCCTTAGCAAAAATCAGATATCATATATGCAATGAAAATGGAATTTCTACAATTAAAACCTATTCTTACCGTGTATGCAATGGTATCTTACATGGCAATGATAAAGAAATAAAATTGTTGAAAGAATTTAAAGTTTTCAGAAATCTTGACGGGCATACAATTTCTTTAACATATGATGGATATAATATTTTAGATATATCTGATGAATGGAGATATATGATTACAAATGAAGCACAAAAGAAATACAAGTTAAGCCGGTTCAGTACATATGAATTGAAACTTGAATTTGCAAAATATTTAGTAAACATTTTAAATAATAGATAATGGAAAAAGAAGTTAAAGTAAAGAATTTCCCCAATCTCAGAACGATTTATATTTCTTCTGATATTAAAGATGATACTCTTTGCGAGTTTAAGAAGAGCTTGGATATTTTAATCAATGCAGATGAGGAAGTTTATCAAGACAATCTCCGAGCTCTTGGTGAGATTGATAAATCTCTTGTTGAAGCTTATAAGAAAAACGTTAAGTTCCCTCCAATTTATATTGATATCTCTTGTCCAGGAGGAAGTGTCTATCATGGATTTGGAATTTATGATATTTTGTGTAGAATAAATGCAGAGAAAAAGCACAAGTTGATTGCTCGCATGAGTGGTTATGCTGCAAGTATGGCAACAATTATTATGCTTGGGTGTGATGAACGTATTGCCAATGAGAATACAAGATTCATGATTCACTCTATTTCTACATTTGAATTTGGTAAGATTCAAGACCTCAGAGAAGATATGGAAGAGACAGAAGAGTTGTCTCAGATGATTAAGAATATCTATACTAAGAAGACTAAGCTTACTGAGGAGAAGTTAGAAGAGATTGACAAATACAAGAAAGATTGGTGGATATCATCAAAAGAAGCTTTAGAACTTGGGTTGATTACAAAGATTATTTAGTATGACTGAGAAAGAAATTGTAAAGAAACTTGTAGGAACTTATCCAAATTCTATTGTTCCTGTTGCTCTTTATTACGGAAAATGTGCAGTAGATTTTGTAAATACTGTAGATAATTTTGCAGCAGATGTTATGAGGGATTTTGATGCTGGTCGGCAGAAATATTATTTTGATAGAACATTTGAGAATGTAGAAGACTGCTCAAGATACCTTGCAACTTATTTACATGACTTAGAAGAAGCTTGTCAAGATTTTGTAGATCATACTTACGATGTTGATGCTGATGGTGAAGTATGTTATTTAGGGGTAGAAGATGAAGATTGATATGACTGCAATAGATGTCGCATATGCTTCTGCAATTGTCACAATAATTATAATAATTGTATATCATTGGTGGAAGCATAAAAAGGAAAAATAATTTTTGGTTTAAAATTATTTTCATATATTTGAATTGTTAATCGTTTTTGAAAACTGTATATATAAATTATAATATCTTTAAAACAAATTAATTAAGTATGAAGAAATTTTATTGTTTGATGGTTGCACTTTTCGTTGCAATGTTCACGATGAACGCTCAGACCGTTGAGCATTCCAAGTTGTTTGACAACGTTTCTGTGACTGTTCTCGGTGGTGGAGTTACTACTGGTCAGTTCGTGGATGTTCCTACTCCTTTCTTCTGGGATGGAACCAAGGCTGTTTTCAACGGTGTTCGTCCTTTCATGGGACTTGAGTTCACCAAGTATGTCACTCCAGTTGTTGGCTTCAGTGTTGAAGGATTGGGTTTTGTAAATACAACTACCTCAGATACTTTCTTTGATGAGTCTGCTGTACTTGCAAATGGTAAGTTGAATCTTTCTAATTGGTTTGGCGGTTACAAGGGTCAGCCACGTAGAGTAGAGGTCGTTGCAGTCGCAGGTCTTGGTTGGGGTCATGATTATGTAAATGGTAATGAACAGACTTGGGCATCAATTCCTGCAGAGGATAAGGTACTTGTTGTCGGAAATAATCCTTACAATTCTAATGCAGTACTTTTTACTGACAAGGATTATGTTGTCTACAATGCTGGTGCAGAATTGAATTTCAATCTTGGTGAAGAGCGTGCATGGCAGATCAGTGTTCGTCCTGGTGTAATGTGGTTCAACAAGTACACGGCTGGCAATTTCCAGAGTCTTCCTACTTGGAAACATGATGCCCGTGCTAACATGCAGCTTGGTGTAACTTATAAGTTTGGTAAAGCTGGTCACCACAATTTCCGTCTTTGCCCTTACAGCGTAACTAAGGCAGACTATGATGCTCTTATGGCAAAGTACAATGAACTTGCAGGCCGTGAGCCAGAGGTCCGTGAGGTTGTCAAGGAGACCGTCAAGACTGAGACTGTTACTAAGGAAGTTGTAGCCTACAGAGGTGTTAAGACTTACATTACTTTTGCAATTGGAAGTGCAGCTCTTACAGAGGTTGAAAGAGAGAAGGTTGGTTTGTTCGCTGAGAGCCTTGACAATGATACTCTTATTCAGATTGTCGGTTCAGCTGACAGCGGAACTGGTTCAGAGACAAGAAACTTTGCTCTTGCTAACAACCGTGCAAATGTTGTGAAGAACGTTTTGGTTAATGATTATGGTATTGCAGCAAATAGAATTACTGTTAGCACCAAGCTTGATGTAACTAATAATCCAAAGACTTCAAGATGTGCAGTTATTGCAGTAGATGATGTTGATGTAGACTAATTCTATTAACATACCAAAATGATAGGGAGCAACATAAGTTGTTCCCTATTTTTGTTTTAAAGATAATTTACATATATTTATATAGTAACAAATGAAATTATGTGGATATTAAGAAAAGATAAGATGCCTGAAGAAAAACACTACCACTCAGATGGTAGTATGTTTGTTGATGGCAAAGATAGAGACTGGTCAGAGTCTGAACGAGTATTGGTAGTTGATGATAGAGGGATGTATTATGTCGACTCTACTCGCAATGGAAAGTTCCGTACAGATGGAATGAAAGACTGTGACAATTTTCCTCATGAGGTAGTTGCTTGGCAGCCTATTGAAAATTTTGATATTGATAGTTATTATGACGGAAGAACAATTAATAAATGACGGTTGGAAACCGGAGCTTTGTAAGATCGGAACTTTGTATTTCAAAGGAAATTATTTTTGCAGACTCAATGATGAAACTGCAACTGTATTTTCTAAATCTAATGATATGACTCCTCTTGGAAGTGCAAAAACATTTGAAGAGATAAAGAAAATTCAAATGACTTGTGAAGAAACAGATATCATTTATGCAGAGTTCAGACTCAAAATAATGATAAAAGCCTTCAAAGAAAAATACGGAATTGCTCCTAAGAGCATTGCTAATTTTAAAGATGAAAATAATTGATAATAAAAAAGATTATTACGATTACTTGATGGGAATCTATGGTATAGATGAGAAGATTGTCTATGACCGTCGCGACTCTATTACCAAAGATTATTTCCTCAAGAGAAATGGTTATGAGTGGGAACAAAGAAAGACTCCATTTGATAATGCATATGAGATGACTCTCCGTGTAGGAAATGTGCAGTATAAATTTGTTCGCAATAAAGATACTGATTACAAATGGGATATGCCAAAAATCGCTTACCGAGGATATTACAGGGGTTATTCGCGTCAAGTAGAAACTATTACTAATCCTATGAGAATAAGTGATGAAGAGTTAGAACAGTGGAAAGAAAATGATTGTCCAATTGTTTTGACAATATCATATTCTAGAGATTATTGGTGGAACAGAGGTAGTGATATTGTTATCAGGAATCCAATTCTTTCTACTTTCGGAGTAATTCCTAAGTTTATACCGGCTAATGAGATATGGGAAAATGTTTATGACTTCATATCTCATAGGAATGATAAGAAAATTGTTGATAACAGAACTGATATTGAGAAGTTAGAGTCTCACGGTTTTGATAAGAGAACCTCTTTCAGAGATATGTAATGCCACGATTTATTGAAGCAAAACTCAGAAACAAATACATATATCTTTCTTTATATGAGAAAGATACATTGAAACGATATGCAAAAATAAAAAATTGGAAAGCATATTGGACAACCAAGAAAGAGTTTCTAAAGAAAAAGAATATTTTAGATATGATTGAGATAAAGAGAAATAACGGAGATGTTGTAAAGGTTTTTGCAGAGACCTTTGAGAATGAGGCTTGGGAGCAGGTGAAGAAGCTTGCTAACTATTCTGCATATGACGAGTCTACTATCCGTATCATGCCTGATGCTCACGCAGGTAAGGGTTGTACTGTTGGTACGACTATGACTTTGCACGGCAAGGTTACACCTAACTTGGTTGGTGTTGATATCGGCTGCGGAATGTTGGTCGTTGACCTTGGAGACATCGAGATTGATTTTGCAAGACTTGATAGGAATATTAAGCAGAATGTTCCTTCTGGTTTTGATATTCATAAGAATGCTTGGGCAAAGTTTGATGACCTTGACGAGTTGCTTTGCTTCCCTTCTTGTGATATTGCAAGAGCTATTCACTCTCTTGGAACGCTTGGCGGAGGGAATCATTTTATATCTGTAGAACAATCAAAGAAGACTGGTCATAAGTATCTTGTTATTCACACCGGTTCAAGAAACCTGGGTGTACAGGTTTGCAAGTTCTATCAGGACTTAGCATTCAAGAAGCTTAATGAGATGACCGAAATCAAAAAGCAGGTCACTGACGAGGTTATTGCTAAGTGCAAGGCAGAGGGAAGGCAGAAAGATATTCCTGCAGAGTTGAAAAGGGCTCTTGCAAATATCAAGAAACCTTCTGCTGACAAGGAGCTTGCACACCTTGAGGGTTCCGACTTCAAGAATTACATCTGGGATATGGAGATTGTCCAGAGATTTGCAGCACTTAACCGTGCTACAATTGCAAAGATTATTCTCCAGAAGATGGGTTGGAAGGAGCTTGACAGGTTCGAGACCATTCACAACTACATTGATACCAAGAATATGATTCTTAGGAAGGGCTCTATCTCTGCTCAGGCAGGTGAGAAGGTAATCATTCCTATGAACATGAGAGATGGTTCTTTGATTTGTGTCGGAAAGGGAAATGCAGATTGGAACTACTCTGCACCTCACGGAGCAGGTAGGTTGATGTCCCGTAGCAAGGCGAAGTCTGCAATTTCTATGAAGGATTTCGAGAAGTCTATGAAGGGAATCTACAGCACTACAGTTTCTCGTTCAACTATTGATGAGTCTCCAATGGCTTACAAGAATATGGATGAGATTGTGAGATGTATCGAGCCTACTGTAGAGATAATTGATGTCATCAAGCCTTTATATAATTTCAAGGCAGGAGAGGAGTAATCTTTTCCTCCTTGAAATTTTTTTCATATATTTATATATAACAAATAAGAAATATGATACACAGTGATATCAATAGAATTTACAAGATGAAATGCAGGCTGCAACATCTGAAGATCAACTTGGGTAAGCCTAACAGCCCATTTTCTCCTCCTCTTAGTCATTCCGATATCAGAGCAAAGGAGCATATTCAAAAAGCTATTGAAGAACTTCATGAAGCAGAATTGATTTTAAGAAACCACGAATAAGTTTATGAAAATTTATTTAGCATCTTCTCTTGATACCGAGGCAAGATCTGCAATGTATACTGCAGTTGATATGTTGCGGCAGAAAGGATTTGAAGTATATGCTCCTGTCGAGACAAAGATTCCAAATGCATGGGATTATCCAAATCCTGAGTGGGGATTGATGGTCTTTACTTCTGACATTACTGCTCTTGATGCTTGTAATATTGTTGTCCTACTTTCCAATGGCCGTAACTCTACTGCAGGTGCCAATTGGGAAGCAGGATATGCTTATGCAAAGGGAAAGAAAGTTATTGTCGTTGAAATGACAGATGATGTCATGAGTTTGATGGTTGCAAACGGAAGATGGGCTACAGTTAAAGGTCTTGTTGGCCTTGCAAATTATGATTGGGATTCTATGCCGAAAACTAGAACTAATACTGAACAGAAGTAATGATGACACGTGAAGAAGCAATAGAGGTCTATAACGGCCTTATCAATACCAAAATCAAAGAAGCATTTGAATTCTTTGCACCTGAACTCCGCGAGAGTGAGGACGAGAGGATAAGGAAAGAACTCATTGCATTTTTGAAATATTATCACACTGGAGAAGGTAATTATATCGAATTCAGCGACAAATGGATTAAGTGGCTCGAAAAGCAGAAAGACACAAATCTCATTAAGTTGACTGATAATGCTGTACGCGGTCTTGACCGGGCTTTGATGATTGTGAAGGATGCAAAAGGTGAATTATCTGGTTATCAAAGCGATGATGGTATTTATGAGTGCGATCATGCAATTGAAACACTTGAAAATATTCTTAACACAGTACAATAATGACACAAGAAGATAAAACCCTGCTACTTAAAGATCTTTGTGCAAGGTTGCCGTATGGAGTTAAAGCACTTACTCCTTGGAAAAAAGATGGTCCAGGACCGGTAACACTAATTGATATAACAAGCAGCAAACAAGTGAGGGTTTTTGAGGATTGGTATGATATTGAAGAAATTAAACCCTATCTCCGTCCAATGTCAAGTATGACTGAGGAAGAGGAAATATATTATAACACCATTTACACAACCTTAAAATTCTACGAAAAGGAAGATTGGCTCAACACTCATCACTTCGATTATCGTGGATTGATTGAAAAAGGTCTGGCATTGGAAGCCACGGAAGGAATGTACAAAACTGAATAGATTATGCTTAAAACACTACTCAAAAGTAAGGAAGATTTTGATTCTTTTATAAACCATAATACTGGATATATTCCGGGTCATGGTAATGTAGCATCTTATTTTTGGTCTTCACCTGAAAAATATCCTTGTGTCGTTGTTTGGCATATTGAATATGACGGCAACGGTCCGGATGAATTGACGGGAGACTTCGTTTATTTGGATGATTTTGAGGATTAAAATATGACACAGGAAGAAAAAGCGAAAGCCTACGATGATGCTTTGAAACGGGCAAAGGCGGCTATTGATATTGCTGCTGACAAAGATTTAGTAAAAGGTGTTGCAACAACTATCTTCCCCGAACTCCGCGAATCAGAGGACGAGAAGATAATAAACGCAATTATTGGGTCTATTAAAGATAATATAACCCTTGTTTCTGTAAATGGCTATACCAAGAAAGATATGATTTCCTATCTCGAAAAACAAAAAGAGCAGAAATCTTTGAACATTAGTGATGCATCAGAATGGCTGAGGAAGAATGTTTGTCGTTATATGAATTCAGAATATAACGAGTTCCACAAATGTGTAGAATATGATGGCAGCATTGACAAAGAAAAGCTTATCAATGATTTTGAAGAAGCAATGCAGAAGGAGCAGAAACCTGCAGAACAGAATTACGATAACAGAATACAATATGATAGTATAAAAAGTGGAATAGAAGCTTTTGCATCTACATATTCATTTAATATAGAAAGTAAACTTTTTCCACAATTAACAAAAGAGCAACAGCGGTTATGGAGAGAGGAAATTGAACAAGCTGCTATTGCCGGAGGTGAAAGTGGAGTTGAACTATCAAGAGACAATCGCTACAAAGAGAATAGAACGATAGAGTGGAGTGAGGAGGATGAAACAAAGTTGCGTGATGTTGTTCGTATGATTGAAGACAGCGGTCACGTAAAATCAATCCGAGAACATTACGAGAAGTTTCTTACGTCTCTCCCTGAAAGATTTAACCTTCAACCAAAACAAGAATGGAGTGAGGAAGATAAGAAATTGATAGACAATGTAATTAACAGTCTATGTTGTTATCAGAATACTCTGTCGGATTATCAAAAAGAAATCGTTGGTGAAGAAATACAAAAACTCAAATCACTCAAGCCACACCCAAAGCAAGAGTGGAGTGAGGAGGATGAAGAAAAAATAAATAACATTTCTGAAATCATCGAACATTGTGTAACTACCCCTTATTGTGGTGGAACATTAACACTTAGTAAGGAGTATAAGAAGGAATTGAAATGTTTTATTAAATCCCTCCGTCCTTCTTGGAAACCCAGTGAGGAACAAGAGGAGCCGAAGTATTATCAACATTTTGACCCAGATTGTTAGCCATGACAAACGCAGAACTGATTGCCAAGATAAAGGTCGAGATTGAAAAATTAAAAACTTTTTACGGAGAACTGCACACGGATTTTGTTTGTGAAAAACTCCTTTCCTTCCTTGACACCCTTGAATCGGAAAATCCGATGAACCAAGACGAGTTGGAGGATGAGATGGACAGATACTTTGAAACGATGCCCGTGCTTGAACATGAGAACATCTTCGATTGCACATTCCAGAATATCGCCCGCCACTTCGCCAAATGGGGTTCTGAACACGCAAAGAAATAGAGATGAAAGAGATTATTTCACTGGACGGTAATGGGAATAAGGTACGTTTCCTTCGTGGTAATGACGGAGACATACACATTTCATTTGATATTCCTGAAAAGAAAATATTTTTGGAATCTGTCCGAGTTGGGGTTGGTAACTCCGGTGGGCAAGATGTTCCAATATATGTCAAGATGGCGCTTGTCGAAGTGTGTGAAGCAATGCAAAGGTGGGATAATGAGCAGAACACTTAAAGAAATAAGAAATATGAAAGATTGTACTACTTGTAAGTATGGATATGAGGATGAACGATTAGGCATCCCAATGTGTCATCACCCCAAAAGATTTTCAGAGGACTGTGTTGACTTTAATATGTATGAAGAAAAAGAAATAAAAGAATCAAAAAAGCCTGTTCCGAATGACCTTGAAGACGCGGCGTGGGACTGCGTATTAGACAGTGTTGATGTAAATAACCCAGTCTTGCTGCCCAAGTACAAGGAGTTGCTGACATACCTTTTCATTTCCGGAGTGAAATGGCAGAAGGAGCAGGATGAACGCATTTACCGAGAGTTCTTTAATGAAAGAAATCAAGGTGACCCTTCTTTCAGAGACCTTCTTTCATACAAAGAAGGACACCGTGATGGAATGGAAGAGCAGAAAGACCTGATGATGAAGGATGTGGTGAAAGGCAAAATCATATTTCTTCTTAATGGCGACGTGGCTATTAATATTGGCGATATGGATGAATATAAACTCGGTGACAAGGTTCGCATTATCATCGTAAAGGAGAAAGAAAATGAACAATCCGATTAATTATTGGTATCAGAAGTACATTGCCCTCAAATCTAAGATGGACGAAATGATGAAGGAAGCAGCAGAAGGAGAAATCACCAAGGATAACCGAGGCAATAATGTTGTCCGCGTTGGCATGTTTAACAAGGACTTTGAATACGGTGACAAGGTTCGCATCATCATCGTAAAGGATAAAAAGTAAATAACACAAATAAAATGAGCAGAACTTATAGGCATGAACATAACTCTCAACTGTTTGGTAACGGAAACAGAGGTCATCATAATACTCTGTTAAGAGAGTTCAAAGATATTTCGAGAAGTGGTGGGCAGCCAATAAAAGATTTTAGAGGGGTGATTGCAGAAAGAGATTTGCAGTCAGACCGATTGGGAGCATGGAGAAGAACTGTTGATAAGAAACGCAGGCAGGCTCTCAAAAGGAAAGCAAACAAAATGATTGAAGATGAATTAAATGAAGAATAATATGAAGTATTATCAAAAATTTTTCGGTCATCTTTGGATGATTAACAAACATAAGTTCTGGGTTTTCTATTACTGCTGCAAATTTGGAATTCCTTTCAGGGGTTTGGTTCATGACCTTAGCAAGTTCAGCCCTACAGAATTTTTTGAAAGTGTGCGGTACTATACTGGAACCTCCTCCCCTATTCCTGAATGTAAGAAAGCAAATGGATATTCATTAGCATGGCAGCATCATAAGGGAAGGAATCCTCATCATTATGAGTATTGGATGGATAATTTTGATAAGGGTGGAACTCCAATCAGAATGCCGTTCATCTATTCTGTTGAAATGATTTGTGACTGGCTTGCTGCTGGCAAAGCTTATCGCGGAAAAGAATTCACATTCGAAGATGAGTTGAAATGGTGGGAGAAAAAAAGAGAAGAGGTTGTTAAATCAATGCATCCTGCAACAATTATTTTCTGCAATAGTGTTTTTACAAGACTCGCAAAACAAGACGGATGCATGTCAAAAGAGCATATGAAGTTATTGTATGATGCATCATATGTAATGTATAAAAAAGAAGAAGAAAGATTAAATGTTTCAATATGAATAAGATAAAAGAATATAAGAAACTTCTTCCTGAAGAGCTTGAGAAAAGAATAGCAGATAATTATAAAATTCTCAAGAAAATTTGGGATGAAGATGATGGAAATTCTTATGATAAGTACAGAGAGAAATGCAGGCCATACAGAGAAGACAATTTTGCTTTATACACAGCATTAGTTCTTATCATGGATAGAATTGACATTGATACAGAGCCGTTGCCTGAAGAAGATAAGAAGTGTTTAATACCAATCAAAGAATTTGCAGATGCTTGTAAATCAGGTATGATTACTTCTTGGGATGGCGATGGTTTGTATGCAACTGAAAATGAAATTACAAAGCTTGATGCTGACCCGGAAGCTTTTAAGCTAGGATATTACCGAAAAGATTTTACACACGTTTGTTGGTATAACAAATAAAAATTGAGGGGACCTTTCGGGTCCCCTTTCTAAAATAAGTTTAACTAAAAAATTAATACATTCCCTTACGGGAAAGGATATAATCCTTGAGCAAATCACATGTCTTATCAATGTCATTCGGATAAATATAGCCGAACTTTTCCATAAACTTTTCTACTGTAGCCAAATCGGTTTTAGTAGCAGACAGCTTCCCATAAATTGAATTGTAATATGAGAAAACATATTCAGCAGTAAAGGTGTTATTGTTATCCATAATCTTCTTGTTTTCTTATTACAAATATATGAAAAAATGTTTACAACATAAAACTAAAGAGAACGAAGTTCATCATAACATTGTCTTCTCAACTCTACCAACTTACCGATGTAACCATTTCTTCGTAATGTTTTGAAAATCAAATTACCAGTAGTAAGCTCTGCATATTTTGCTGATGCCATAGACTCTGCACGTTCTCCACGAACTGCATCCATTATACTGTCTGCAATCTTCAAAACTTCTTTAACCTCTGCTTTGTTTCCTGCTACATCCTTGTATGTAGCAATCAATGCATCAATCATATTGCAGTAAACAGACACTCCTGATTTGATATGCTCTTTATTTGAAGTATCAGGAAGCTTGTCAAGTGTTGGCTCTACAATCCATTCGTCTCTCATCAATGAATATACTCCAGTAGATTTATGTGGCTCATTAACATCTTGCACATAAAGTTCAACAGGATAACCAAGAACATGGATTTTAGCGTGGGCAATATTCCAATTTGATTTTTTCTCTGCAAAATATTGTTTAGCAATTGCAGGGTCAGCAGAAAGTTCATTGTAGTCAACAAGAATATGTAAATCAATATCAGAATGCTCTTCATTCCAATTATAATTAGCTAATGAGCCTGTCATAATGATGTCATGGATAGTTTGGATTCCAGAATCACTCATGAAATCATTTCCAATCATAAGCAAAGACAATCTGACGAGCTTATTGAGCTTCTTATCCTCTGACCAGAGCTTAGGATTTAACTTGTCTTGCAACTTAAATCCTGTTAAGTCAACATCTTGTGGACGGATATCTTCTTTTAATTGTTTCATTTACAGCGTACACTTTTATTACAAAATATTTATCAGCATTTTCAGTTATTAAAAAATTTTCATATATTATTATTGAGATAAAGTTTATAGTATGTACAATACAGATGTCACATTAACTACAGCGCAGCCTTATAGTTGTATTACAAAGGCAGTGTGGGAGAAGGCACCTGATGAATTAGGTCCAGTTTGTTGGTCTAATGTAGTAGTCTGTAGAAAACTTCTTCTCGGCCTCGAAAAAGAAATTACATACGATTACAATAAATTTTCTGCGGCTAATTATAAGAACAAAGAGCTTCTTGATATGATTTTAAAATCGTTAGAAAATTCTAAAGAAAAATCAAAAGAAGATTGTGGAAAGTTAGAGATTTATTTCAGAAAAAATTTTGAAAAAAATCTTGAAAAATATTCTCTAAAAATTTTCAATAAAATTTATGAAAATGCTGACGAAAATTATTTGAAGTTTATTTTGCAGTTTGTTTGTGTATTGTTTGAGAATAATTTCTTTGATGATTCTTTCGTAATGATTGAGCGTGCTGTACTCAATGTTCACAGCACAGATTATCTTTGTTCAGAAGAATATACTCCTAATGATAGATGTGAAGAGTATACTACTATCATTTATAATAATGATGAAAATGTAGGATATGAACTTAGGTTTAAAGAGATAACAGATTGTAGAAGTGGAAACTCTCAAGGCAAGATAGAAAAAGTTTATATTGACAACGAAACAAATAGCATGCACATGTTTGTATCACATGCATACAATACAATGTGGGAATGCATATCTGTTCCAGTAGAGCAATTACTAGAAACACCTTATTTACTAAAACATGGGACTAACTAAAGAACAATGGCATAAAAAGAGAACAGATGAGATTGCAAAATATGTTCTCGATAAAGGTGACAAGGTCTCTGCGACGATGACTTATTGGCACACATATCCGATTGTTGTTAAAGATATTTGTGTACTTGGAGTTATGGTTAAAGGGCAGAAGACCAAAAAGATTTTATTCGGAGATATGATTGACAAAAAGTTTGTTGAAAGAAAAACAACAGACCAATTAGAGAGAAGCTTCCTTGAAGAGATTCTTGCCGATATGAAAGAAGCAGATAAGAAACATTCTAAATAATAAAGAAATGGAACAGAAACTATTATGTATCCCAGAAAAGATTGGGGAAGTAAACAACCATCATCTTGATAAGTATCTTGAAGCTGGTTGGCATGTTGCACAAATTTCCGCTGCAGGAAATAGTCTTAACAGCTGTTGTTGGATATTAATTGAACGAGCAACAGATTCAAAACAGATTAACAGCTAAGATTGAGGAGCTCCTTTCGAGCTCCTTTCTTTTTTCACTTTCCTCTCGATGAATTTTTATACATCTCTTTTGTGATAATTTGGAAGACATCTCTCGAAGAACTATTGTATGTAATATTTTTGTTATCAATCTTTTATAACATTTCTGTTATTCTGTATATCAGATGTCTGTCAAAAGAACTTTTGTTTTACAATACAAATATATTAATATTATTCATAATAAAAAAATTTTTTAATAACTATTTTTTACGAGTTGAACGTGAGGGTTCAGAGTGACCCTGAACCAAGAAACAGCACTCTGAGCGATCTCGGAGGTCTGGCCCTCTCTTCTGGCCAGTCACACTCTGCTCAGGACTCATAATCTTTTTGTGGCTAAGAAAAATGTTCATATATTTATATTGAATATAAAAAGAATTTGGTATGCAAATTACTTTAAAAATGTTAGAGGATGTTAAGATATTAGCTGCAATGTATACTGACTTTGCAGGTGGAAGTTCTCTTACAGAATTTTGGTTAAATGAAAAAATTCCTATTGCAATTCAGCGTGACGCTCCAAATGATTCTATAGAAGCATTTTATATGTTTAACGGAGTAATATGTTGTATTACTGAATGCGGTTATGACATTGATGCAAGAGACCTTGATGGTGAAACTCTTTACAATTTGATTGAGTGTATTAAAAATTCAGACAATGTAAAGAAGCATGTTCATGACACGTATGTGCCGTAATCACGACACATCTACCAAATAAAGTTAAAATAAATTTGCAGGTCTCGATTATTTATATTATATTTGTATCAACAAACAAAAACAGAACAATTATGAACAAGCCTTTCAACTCCCTTAACATCAACGATACTGTCTCTTATGTCCTTCTCTATCCGTCCTGTGAACAGGAAGATGCTTACCGTATCGGTACTGCTACCTTAGTTGGTATTGAGAAGGAGCTTTATCCTATAAGGGCAAAGGAGTCTGATGTACCTACTGAGGAGCATGACTACACGTTCAGGTTTGAGAACGGACGTGAGTACAAGATTCGTTTGTTCACTGCTAAGTGGCATCCCTTCTGTAACTTGGTCACTGACACCGAGTATCAGACTGGCAATCTCATCTTTGCTACCGAGAAGCAAGTTCTCGTTAACCGGGTCAATGCTGAAATCACCAAGGAAGTTGATATGCTTAAGAGACGGATGGAAAGGATTCAGCAGAATATTGATGTTCTTGAATCCAGAAGGATTGTATAATTTTCTCAAATAAATTTGCAGGTCTCATTTAATTGTGTTATATTTGTACCAACAAGCAAAAACAGATAACTGTTACACAGAATGTTAAACAAAATGATGAAATATTTTTTGATTTAAAGAAATATTCATATATTTGTATAGGAAATAACAACAATTAAAAACAGACAAGATATGAAGACTAACGTTACTTTCAAGACTTTCGATGTAGTTAAGCTTTCTGCTAACTCTTCCATCCTCATCGCTCATCCGAACGCCAAGGATTTCTACGGCATTGTCCGTGAGATTGGTACCGCTTTCTCTCTGATTGAGTGGTACAACAAGAAGAACTCCAGCACTACTGCGGAGGCTTCCGTTTCTTCTGCTTGGATTCCCAACAGTGATATTGAGTCCGTCGGTTCTTTGTATCATCTGATTTCCAAGGGTCTCGCGCCAGTTGTTTCTGCTGCTCCTGCTGCTACTATGGCTGCTGAGACTGCCAAGCCCAAGCGCAAGTATACCCGCAAGGAAGGTTCTGCTAAGCCGGGTCCCAAGCCCAAGAAGGAGAAGGTCGCTAAGGTCAAGGTTGAGAAGCCCAAGAAGATGACCAAGGCTGAGAAGGCTGCTGCTGAGGCTGCTGCTGAGGCTGCGAAGGGTCCGGAGATTGTTGAATTCCCTACCAACGGATATGGCCGCAAGCCGGATGTCTTCGGATTCCAGCGTTGCAACTACGGTATTGCTACCGGCCGGTTCACGTTCTTCCCTACTCGTGAGGACATCGAGCGTTCCGTCCGCCAGTCTGGCTGCACCTATCACAGCAGACTCGATGGTGCTCTTGACTTCGTCATCGTCGGTGAGAAGCCCGGTCCTTCTAAGATGCGGACTCTTGACAACTACCACAGAAGCGTTCTCCGTATCACCGAGAAGCAGTGGCTCGCCCTCCTTGGTTCTTCCAAGTATAAGTTCTCCGATGAGGACGAGGCCCGCGTCCGCCGCGCTTCCTAATCAAAGATATTTCCTAACAATTAAATAATCTTGTCTGGAGCTGAGGTTGCTGTGAAGCACCCTCTTCTCATATATAAAGTAGCGAGGGCAGGTTCATCACTCCTGCCCTCTTATTCACGGTCCTATACAAATTTTTGGTAGCGAAATTCCTTGGTATTCTGACCCGCGAATACAATTTCAATATCAAAATATTTATCAGGTTATTTTAGAATATAGAAATTATTCATATATTTGTATTGAATTTAATAAACAATACTATGGCATTCATTACTAAATCTGCAATACAGTCTTCATTTGACAGTTGTACCGATATGCTTGACCAGTTCGGAGACAAGGAGATGAGAGCAGCAAGACGTGTTATTCACTGTCTTGACCGTGGAGCTAATATAAAGGAAGATGTAGATAGAGTTGCTCTTTTTGTGTACCTTTCCAGATTGAAGAACAATGAAGAAAGAGAGATGGAAGAAGATACGTTGTACCGATTATTCCATCAAATTCATATTGCATTCTCTGCAATTTACTTTACTCAGTACGAATATACAAATCACGAATAATATGAAAAAGATTCTTATTGCAATTGCAGCTATGCTGCTTCTGACCGGTTGCGGTGAGGCGTGGAAGCGCACCGTCAAGGATTTCCAGTCTAATTACGGTGGCGGTATCAATCGCTCTGTCACTGTCTTTGACTATCAGGGTGACACTCTTGCCAACTGGACCGGCAAATTTGATGTTCAGTTTGACACGAGCGGTGCGGGACAGGTCCTTTTTGACCGTATTGATGAGAACGGCATGCGTAAGCGTGTTGTCATCCAGGGTGGAATTGTTATCAACGAAGAGCTTTAATTATGATTGTTATTGAGAAGAAAACTGGAGACAGAATTGAGGTCTCTCCTTACTACTTGCACGGCAGGTTGATTGCTTACACTGGTGATGTTGTTGTCACCTGTGAGGACGGCTCTGAAGTTAACATGGGTAAGCATGCTTGGCTCCCTAACGAAATCAAAATCCTTAACTAATTATGGCGCACAAGTTTGTACTGTTAATGCCTTACAAGTATAGCAGAGATGAACATCCTGTTGGTCGTCTTGTTTTAGGTAATGTTGGATTCCATCGAGAACTCAGCCAGGACGGATATTACACATGCGGAGGAGGTCGTTGGGATATTGATGATGAGAAGAAAACAATCATTCTTGATGACTATTCTTCTGACTTCGGTGAGGCTCAGTTTGCTGACAGAGATTGGCAGTATATCGAGTGTGACAGTGACTTTGATGGTTACAAAGTAACTTATGCTTATCCTGCGTTTTGCTTGAGAGCCAGCGACCATGCAGGTGAAATTGTTGATGTGACTCCGATGCTTAAGTTTTGTTTGTAATGGCGAAGAAAAAAATTGAGTGGATTAAGGCGAAAGCGTTCTTGATTTACGACCATCCGTTTGAGGACCGACCGCATCTGAGACGCAGAATCATTCGTTGGCCGGCTTATGACAGGGGTTCTAATTTTGAAGTTTGGAGTGAGACCTTCAATCATTGGCTTCCTATTACAAGACAACGTATTTTTCGCATATACCATTTGTTAAATTAGAGATATAATTTTTAAGTGGCCTCATGATGGAATGGTAGACATGAGGGACTCTTTGCTAAAAGCAATGGGTTGCACTGAAGGAAACTTCAGATGTAGAACCTCCCTAATTCGGTGAAGGCTAAATAAATGTGGTGTAAACACTTGGCAAATTCCTCTCAGCCGTGTACTGGAGTAATCATGGATGAAGCCACATTTATATGCTAATACCGAGCCAATGTTATAACAAACTTCTGGGGAATGATACTGCCCCTTAATAACTTTCACAGACACGGTGGCACTGGGATAGTTTGTTTAGACAGTGTGTAGAGACTATACAGGAGGAACCTAAGTTGAAATTATCAACGTATCAGTTAATGGCTGAGTACTGCATAACGCAGGTTGGTAACTTGCAAGATTTCAATATGGTTAAGATAGAGTCCAGACCACAAACAATGAAGATATCAGTAATTGGTAGTGAAAACTATAGTGGTATGTAAAATCCCTTGGGCAGAAGTGCCTGTGTGGGTCCGACTCCCACTGGGGCTACAAAAATTTTTGTAATCAAAATAATATTCATATATTTGTATTGTAACAAAAAACAATTTGAATATGGAACCTAAGTATTTCGTTTACGTTGATGACAAGCTTATCTCGAGCCGCTTGCTGACTGAGATTGAGGCTGATGAAATGATTGACACTCTTCTCAGGCTGCCGATCGCCGGCAAGGTTTACAGAGTAGACCCGAGTGAAGCAACAGAATAAGTTATTTGATGAGGTGGAATGTAACATATCAGGGCTGTAGATAGCAGGCTGTATAGTCGGAGTCAGTATGGTGTTACATTATAGAGGTGGGTCAGGTCGCAACTGAGGTAGTCAAATAATTTTCGGCCCCATAGCTCAGTCGGTTAGAGCAGTACCTTTATAAGGTAAAAGTCGTGGGTTCAAAGCCCGCCCGAGACACAAAAGGCAAAGCAGTAGTAGGGTAAGTTTATGGAGAACATAGACATTTTTGATAGCCCGCCGGTGATAATTAATGAGAATTGCTAACTTATTGATTATTACATAAAAAATTATTGATTTATAAATGTGCACAATTTATTTAATCAAACATCGGAGATGAGCGTTTAAGTCGTTCCCTGTTTTGCTTTTTATTCGGCCCCTTAGCTCAGTTGGTTAGAGCAGCTGACTCATAATCAGTTGGTCGTAGGTTCAAGTCCTACAGGGGCCACGCAGACAACAGAAGTGATTACTGTTTGTTCCGGTTGGATTCCGTTGCTGGGGATAGATATACTTGCGGTTTAGGTTAGGTATAATAGATGCGCATAAAGGCCTGTAATTCCTAAGCGTCATGCAGATGGAAGGACGTGGAGATAATCACCACTCGTGGGATCGTATCCCACTATTCCTCGCCAAAAATAACTTATGTGAATTGTGGAAGGATTTACTACAATCAATTACAAAACAAGAAATTTGAAAGTGCAGTTTCCTCCTTCAGTCCCTTCAGTCAAAGATAAAGTAAAAGAGATAATATATCAGTGGGGACAAGAACACCCTTGGGATCCTCTTCGACAGAAGGATGCTCTTTATATGATTTATTATCTTGAAACTCATTTACTTGAAGGAGTGGGACATCCTGATGACCCAGGTCCGAAGGGAGAAATGGGAATACCCGGTCCAGATTATGAATACGATATTCGTTCAAATGTTCCAGCAGTTAAACGTTTAACTGATGAAGAATACAAAGAGAGAATGGAGCAAGCGACAATTGATTTCATACAATCATTTGCAGACAAGCAAATATTCACAACAGAAGAAGAGATAAAGAACGGAGAGATTTGATGCTCTCCTTTTTTGGTATAAAAATAAATTTCATATATTTGTATTGAAATATAATAGTGTTATGATTAACATTGCAAAATCCAAATTTATTGATAAAGACACACTTGGAACATCTCCGTTGTGGCATATTGTTCACAGAGAGTTTTTGGCAGTGTGTCCTCATTGTGCACAAAACATTTATAACTTTGTTGATGCAATCGCAGCAGATATTAAATGGAATGAGTTGTTAGGACATCATATTCCAATCGGAGGCTTACGCAAACCATTCCCTCACGATAAGCGGATGAAAGCAAATTTGCTTAGGTGTTATAAGAATGATGACTATATGTTCCACAGAGAGAAGTGTAGTCCTTATGGCTATATCAATTTTTACTCTATTGAGGATGCTGCAACTTTTTTGAAAACCATTATTATCCCAGATACACTTCCTTTTGATCCTTCTATTTATAAGTCGGAGGAAAGCAAAGCAAAAAGAGAAGAATTGATTGAACAAATTGCAAAGGACGAGTACTTTATTATTCCAGTATATCCAGCAGATAATAGCGAATACTGCATTGATGGAAAAATTAAAGTAGAGTCTTACCGTAAACTTCCAGATATTTCTGTTGCAGTTCTCCCTGATATTTATGTGACTATTGAAGTTGAACAATTTATAAAGTAATATGGAAATTCCGAAAGAGGCAAGAATTAATCTCTCTCAAGCAAGGAGATTTTGTATAGGATTGCAGCAGCTCGCAGAAGAATGTGGGATGAGTTCAATCACTTACAATAAAATGGGTATGATTATTACTTATACATTTGATGACGGCAGCAGTGTTGGTTGTTACAGAGCTCATTATGATGCCGGATTAGTTAAATCTTTGTAATGAAAGCATGTTGCAATTTTTGTAAGCATTGTGCAAAAGAATTCAGACCTGGAACAATCCAGTGTGAGTTCTCTCGTGATTGTGGTTACGGGCCAAATCCTGCATACTACGATTGGATGAGAGGACCTTGTGCATTTTTCAAGAGAGACCCTTTGAAAAATATGTACGGTATCACTGAAGAAAATTATATTCGTGAGTATTTGTTTGCAATGCTCTGCCGACTTTCTATTGACCCAAATACTCCATCAGATAATGAGCAGTATAAGTATGGTCATTGGTACAATAAGTACAAGTCATATTTAACTTATCATAAGAGAGAAGCTACTAAGCCAAAGAAGAAAAATGTCATACAACTACTCACAAAAACTACATAACTCGTGCTGCAATTATTGTCAGTTCATTGACCCATACAATGAAGGAATTGATAAAGATGATGTCAGATGTTTTCGTTGCTATTGCAAAGCGATGAAGGGTTATGTGCAGATTACTGCTTCTTCAAATTGTGGTTGTGGTATGTTTGTTTATTCTCCTCTTAGCAATGCATATGGGTTTGATGAATCAGAGTCTGTAGATGATTTCAAAAAGGGATTAGAAATAAGAAGACAACTGCGAAGAGAAGTGATGATTGAAATATTGAAAAGATTTGACACGCTCGATGATAACTGTAAATAAAAATACACATAAGAATTGTCGTTATTGTAACTACTGCAAATACTTTAGAGCGGAAGGAGAGATGATGTGGTGGTTTGAGAGAAATATATTTGGGCCAGGAATTTGTACTTTATCACGAGTAAATAATTATACTAATTTTTATTTGTCTTGTGATGCATTTGAATACTCACCTATTCAAAATGTTTACAATGTTGAAACTCCAGAATTTGTTGAATATTGGAAAGGAGCAAAAAAATTTCAAAGTGATATGTATAATGATATTCTTGAATTGAAAGCTCGTCAAAGAAAAGAAAATAAATTGAATGAAGTTTCTGATTATATTGAGACTACAAAATTGGTAAGAAAAAGTAAGAATATAAAGAATCACAAGTTAAATGGAAAATAAGTATTGCAACGACTGCAAATATTTCTACGCAGACTCTGTTGTTGATGTTCTTAGAAATTTTACAAGAAAAAATAAATTTGATTTGAACTCATACGAAGATACTTCTGCAGTATGTGGAATGGGAAAATGTAGTTCACCTGAAAAAATTGCAACAACTTGTGCAGCTTCAATGTTAAACCCGTGCTATTATACTTTTTATTTTACTCCTGCGTGCCAATATTTTGAAGAAGGAATTCACAAAGTTTATGGAATTACATCTCAAGAGATTTCAGAACTTCCGAGTTATACATTTTCATTACGTCTTTGGTTAAGATGTTCTAGTTCTTTTGGGTGGAATCCTTATACTTCTGACACTATAAATCATGTACAAGTTAACAATAAAAGTAACACAGAAAAAAACCACTCTTCGTATTAAAGAATATATTTATGTCTCTTATACGATGAAAGATATTCTCGAGTATATTGATTACATCGAGAATTATAAGCATGAGGAAAAGTTCTCTGCAAAGAAAAGAGATAGAGTTTTTTATAGGACAAAAGTAGAATACAAAGTTGAAGCTCTCAACAATAAGATAGAAGAGTTATGTGCAGTTGCTGTGATTAAAACAGGTTGGCCTCATACTCATAAACGTGGGGATGTTAATGATATTCCAAACTTACTTCAAATATTTTATCAAACAAATTTCGCTCCTATAAATCAAAGATATCTTAAGAGATATGAGCAAGATTATAGAAAAGCAAATTGTTTATCTCATTTCTCATTTGATACTGGGATAAATGATTTTACAAAAAAGTCTCTTAAAAATTATTTGACAAAGGAAGAGGTTAAGAGAATTAATCTTCTCACTGATATGTTCAACAGTTTAAATAAAGAGTTATGAAATGCCGAGTAATTGAAAAGACCCGTCGCGACGGAAGTACTTATTATTACGCTCAATACAAAACTTTTTTGTTTTGGCATTATATTAAGAGAACTATTCCTGCTCCTCCATACGAGGATATTCCGAGAATGTATGATACATTTGAAGAAGCTCAGCAAAGTTTGAAAGTTTTTAAAGAGCAGTGGGAAACTTCACATTACAGAGAGAAGACAACGAAGATTGATGTTGATGTTTAATAAGAAAATTAAAAACAATGAAAAAACCAAGCAAGTACAATGTCGCAAGTCCGACTGTCCGTAACAGAGAGACAAACAACTATTGCATCTCGCCCGAGCAGATTTATAACAAGAAAGATTTTTTGTTCAAGTTTGACAACGGCAAAGAAGTTGTAGTCCCCAACGAGAAGATCAATGAGTATCAGCAAACTCATCCCGCTTGTTGGTGCAAGGGTTTCCCAGTCTATGATGATGACGGAGTATTCAAACGGTATGTTGCCAATGTCCTGTACATTCTCATCCCAAAAGATTTCATATTAAATTTTGCGGCTTGAGAAAAATTTCATATATTTGTATTGTAAAACAAATAATATTATGGACTACTTTGCAAAATACAACCAGGAGGCTTGGGAACTCAAACACAATATCGTCAACGGTATGCGTGAAGTCATCAAGGAGAAAGGATATGCTATTGCCAACAAGCCTCTGAAGCTCGAAGGTGACGGCAAAGAGATTGAGATTGACTCTGACCGAATCCTCGTCGACGGCTGGCACACTGACAACCTCTCTGTCGAGAAACTCCTTGAAGCTCTGCATGCTTGTTACCACATCCTTCCGAACTTTGCTAATTTTGGTTATTGACAAGTTCCAATTCGCATCGCGTCTGAAATTTTTCTCACTTTTTTGAAGTGAGAAATTTTTCATATATTTATATTACAAAACAATGGTTGAGAAGTGAAAACAGAATCAACAACATCTTGGCTCTTTGCTATAAAACATCCTTCTATCTGTAACAATTGCAAATATTTTCAGATAGAAGATATTTCTGATTTGCAGACAGGAATTTCATCAGAGAAATTCGGAATTGGATATTGCCATGTTCCGAGTGATTTATTATATACATCCTTTACTCGTAGAAGTCAAAGAGCCCGCCGATTTTACAGAGATGACTGCACAAAATTTAAGTTTGATATTCATCAAAAATTTGGAATTGAAGACTCTGAATTTGATGACATGACAGAGTATGCAAAATATTTCAATGAGTATAAAATAATTTCTATAAGAGATATTCAAGAACAGAAAGAGCTTGATAAAACATGGGATATTATAAACAGAATATAAATGTGCGACAATGAAAGAAGTTAGAGATTTGGCCTCCGTTTTACTCAGAAATGTAAATGAACAGGGATATCACTGCTGCAATTATTGTAAATGGTATCACCCAGATGAAGACCCAAACATTATCGGAGGGTACATCGGTCATTGTCAATATGATGGAGATTTCAAGCAAGACAAGATGCATAGCAATTATCTCAAGTTCTATAACTGGGGTTGTGTCATTGGTTATCGGCACACAATTCACAACAAATTCAATCTTCCTTATCCCGATTATGCGAAAGAATATGCTCACACTTTAGATCTCCGTGAACAGCTTCAATATGATATTTTTAAAGAAGCTTACAAGGGCTGGTCTCCGTCTTATTCACCCTCAGAGAAGTAAAAACTTTTTATGAAAAATAAAACAAAATTTTGTAATGATTGCAAATACTACCGTCCCGTCGGCAACACAAACGGCGTGTGTAGTGGTGAAATTCCATCAGGATATTTCATACACCATTTCTATGACAAGAGCTGCTCAAGTGGTTTCAAACCAAATCTGTCTTGTTGCTGTAATGTCGAATCTCCAGAATTTATGGAGTTATATAAGCGGAATATTGCAATCAAAGCCAATCTAATACTTGAAATCAACGCTTATAAATACGCTCTAAAAATATCAGAAGAGATTGATAAAGAGATACTCAAAACTATAATTGCACGAAAATTCACTAATACCCCAGAGCTTAAAAAATAAATGTGAGTATCTCGAGAGAATTCTCACTTCACATAAAAATGACTAATTTAACTGACATACAAAAACAAAAATATTGTTATTGCAACTATTGTAAGCACTTTGTAGTTGAAGATTCTATATTCCGATATTTTGGTATTCCTTTAATCGGATATGGATATTGCAATAATAAAAGTATTTTTTTAAGCAACAGACGAAAGTATTATTACAATAATTGCGACAAATTTTCTTATTCAATTCATAATCGTTTTGGTTTCAATGACCCAGATGAGATATTTGAATTCGCGGTAGCGTCTCACCCACCCTTCATGTTCCGAAATGTTGATTTAAAAATCGAGAAATGAAACTAACTGACCTTTCTAAATATAAGTATTGCAATTATTGTAAGCATCTGGAATTGAGTACTTGCTTCTCTAGAAATTGGAATTGTGGAATCTGTGCAAGCAATGATACTATATTTAATTCAAGAGTCAATTGGAATCCATGCTGCAAATATTTTGAGTACACCATACACCCTGTATTTGGATACGATTCTGAAGAAGAACTCAAACAATACAGAGACAATTGCTATCTTAAAATTTTCTTAAAACACGAGATTGAAAGATACAACCGTTGCTATATAATTCCCAACAAACAGGGAGGAGAACATAATAGAATATACATCGGTAATTTTCGAGAGACTTTCAACGGCTCAGAAATAGATGTGAGTGTCTCGAGAGAAATCGCACTTCACTACTGAGTGGCTAAAAAGCCCTAGAAAAAATTTTGTCAATACAAAAAATTTTCGTATATTTGTATAGACAAAAACAAACATTATGAAGTACATCATTAAAGTAGATTTTATCAACGGTTATCCTGAAACCAGATATGTTACTCCGTATTATCGTGAACGGGTAATTGACAATGTAAAATATTGTAGCCCTTCTTTATCTGAAAATATAAAATCCTCTTCTAAGTTCAGCACAAGAGAAGGAGCTGAAAACAGGGCAAAACTTGTTGAATCTCAAGTCGAGAAATCTTTCAATGCTGGGTACCTTGATTGGACTGTTCCGTGTCTCGTGAAGTGCACTGTCATTGAATATAAGAAATAGATTTTTAGAGAGCTTTTGAAATTGGTTTTTACTGGCGAGCTTCCGAGCTAGCTCCCGAGCCAAAGTGCTAAAAAAGCTCCTATATAGGCATTTTCACCCGAGAGAGTTTCTCAGATACAGAAAATTTTCATATATTTGTATAGATAACAACATTAAACAAACACCATGAGCACGCCAGAGACTCCCTACAAGACCAACTACTCAGTTTACAAATACCGAGACGGCCAACTCGTGAAGGGGCCCAATGTCTCTGGCCGTAAAGAGTTCCCCACAGTATGGGAGGCTCTTAATTGGTGCCGTAAATGGTGGAATTGGGTGCATCCAGTTTCCAAGAGAAAACTTGGAGACATTTTTCCTGATACTCAGTTCATAATTTCTGAATATACTGGCCCATACAAGTCTAAGATAATCTGCATAGTGGACCAGAAGGGAATTATGCAAGAAAAATTTGAGTACAAAATTGGAGAATAATTCTAGAAAAATTTCTAGAAAAATTTTGAAAAAGATTCTGGAAAAATTTTAGAGAAAGTTTCTGAAAATAATTCTTAAAAAAATATGAAAAAGATTTTGAAAATTTTTTTGATTTTTTCTTTGGCTATTTTTTCATGTAGCTGTGAACAGAGAACGAAAACCTACACTGATTTGTCAGAAGAGACAAGAGATTTGGATGACCTGCGTACGGCCTTGAATTTCGGGTCTGCTAACAAGGGAGTCTACGGTACACCTGCTGAACAGAGTATGGTCGACCACATCTTCAGCCAAGCCAAAGACCATCGGTACCCCGCAGGAGAGTCCACACCAGGAGGACGGCAGTTGTGGGCAATCTGGTATGACAACTATACTCCTGAGGGGAACACACTGTTAGAGGACTACAAGAACAACAGGAACTACATCGTGGTATTGGCTAACTATCCACCATATAATTTCCGAAATGCTGAAATTGTAATTAAGGACATCAACGGTACTGAATACTACGGCTTTAAGATTGCGTTGAGACTAGAGTGACCATGACCTTACACATATTCCGCAATCTAAAAATCCCGGGCACCATCACGGCGTCCGGGATTCTAGTTCAGCTCTGTGCGAAACCAATACAACTTGATTTACCTAAACCTAAGCAGAATTACATAACTAACTAACAATTACATTGCACAGAGAGTTCTGAATGTCCATTGTATTCTTTAACTAATAAGTAACCGAGAGTCGCCTGCTTACCACGACTTTCAAATATTATATCAGTATAGATTATATATGATTAAAGGGGAGACCAAAATCTCCCCTTATCTCTGTAAGCCTCCGACCACAACTTGAATCCGATATTAGTGTACAGAGATCTCCGCTACACTAAAGCTTGGTCCAGCTTCTACAGAGCAACAAACAAAAACAACAACACTATGAAAATTAATTTCTCTCTCCTCGAGCTCTCTCACTTTTCACTCTCTCTAATTTTTCACTCTCATGAGACTTCTCTCACCTGCTCTCTTCTCTCTTTCACTTTCTCTCGAGTGACTTCTCTCTTGTGCTCTCTATTATTAAAAATCTTTATTAAAGAATTTTAATAACATTTTTGTTACTTACGGCGGTGTCATCTTAACATTTTTGTTACGACTGAGTTTGTCAGTTCTATGTAGATTCTTTTTCATTGTTCTCAGTAGCTCAATTATTTCCTATACAAATATACGAAATTTTTTTATTAACACAAAATCTAAATAAAAAATTTTTATGAAGTTTTCTCATATGAGCGGCATTTCATGGAACATTGTAAAAGTGCATCCAAAGATTTTTAGCTCTGAGCAAGGTAGGAATTCCAGGGTTCGAACCCATCCTAGCTTGGGATACTCTGAGCTCGTTTGATGGTTCAGGGATTGCAGGGATCGAAAACCCTACCTACCACCATTCTCATAAAAACCGTAAGTGATTGATAATCAACACTTAGATTTTCGAATCCCAGTACTCAATCTGGGATGTTTTCGAAATTCCCTACAGGGATACTATAAAAAATCCCGGCCAAATTTGGTCGGGAATTCAGGAGAATATTTGAATGGCATTATTTCTGTTTGCGGTACAGCTTAACGGTATACTCCTCAATCTCGTATAACGGAAGCCGAGGATGGAGCCGTGCATCGATGTAATAGAGGATTGCAGGGATGATGCAATCGTATTCGTTAATGACCTGATATTCGACATCATCACCACGGAGGCGGTCCTTGTAAGACACGTAAGAGATATGGACTGCGTACTTCATATTAAATCCAGGCAGGGTTAGAGGGGTTGGAAACGATTCGGACAATTCGGAGAGTCTCATACTGATTAAGGGCTTTCATCCCTTCGTAAATTTCGGTTGCTTTTTCTATGGTAGAATAAGGACCGTCAAAGCGTGCACCTTCTGTGAACTTGTAAGTGAACTCGATAAGAAAACCTCCGTACTGCATAAGCGATAGATTTGTTTTGGTTGTGATACAAATATAACACAAATTATTTATACCACAAAATTTATATCGCCATAATTTTGAAATGGTCAGTACTGTTAATATTCTTGCTGACCCATTCCTCACATTCGTTCAAGGAACCAGCATGCTGATCTTTGATGTAAACCTTGGTATCAGACCCGATTCGGAGGATGACAGCTCGGTGGGTAGGAACAGGAGTGAAGACCTTGGCAACAGACAGTCTGTAGCGGGTCATCGAGTACGAAGACCAGACACGGGGATCCTCAACTTTAATCTCAAGAATAGTGTTGCCCATCTGGACGGAATAAACTCTGATTTCGTACCAGGTTTCAAGCCAAGTCTTGCAAGGATAGACATTGGCAATCAACGCGTCACAAATACGGTGACGGTCAGTATTCCAGTTGACATGAGGAGAACCAGTCTGAAACAAGTCACTGTACTTGGAATCAGTGATTACAGCCCACTGTTCAGGAGTGAACTCTTTGATGTGCTTAATAAGCTTACTCTCTACCTGGTCATAGCCGCTGTCAACATCGGAGAAATCGATGTTCGGAAAATGCAGGGCAAATTCATTGAGGAGGGAGAAGTATTCGAATTTCATGATATTGTTGTTTTGGTTTGCAATACAAATATAACACAATAATTCTATTCTGCAAAATTTATTTCACTTTTTTTCATGAGCAGCGGAGATCCCGGAAACCAGGATCGGCTAGCATGGATGGTGTAACTCTGAGTGCCGTTGATCCATACTTGCCCTAGGGACTGGCACGCTCGAACTAACTCATAAAACTTTTTCATTTTTATTTTGCGGAATAGAATATTATTATTATATTTGTATAGGAAAAAACAACAATACTATGTTTGAACAGGAATACATCAATTGCGGCAAGCTGATCTTCACTGACACCGCTGTTCACGTGTACAAGAACTATTACGACAACCGGAATCTTAACAACATTCCGGGCGGCCGAATCCGGGCTGCTTATTGGCAGGGAAACCACATCAACGTTGTCATGGACAGTGGCAAAACCTATGTCTACAATGACTTCAACGGTTGGTCAATGTATTACTAGTATGAAGGAAATGGTCATCAGATATGTCCTTCCTGGCAAGGCAAGAGCAAGAGTCTTTGTCGGCCATTGGGAAAAGGGAATGGTTGAAGCATTCCGGGAATTATATAAGAGATTCCCGGATGCTAATCCGATCTCATTTGATGGTCATGAAATTAAAAAGAAAGCCTAAAAAATTTTGTGGCTAAGAAAAATTGTGTTATATTTGTAATGCAAACCAAACAAGACAACAACATGGCAGACATCAAATTCAAAACCATTTCCCTCGTTGAGGATTTTTCTATGTATCAGTCTTCTCGTTATGTTGAGACCTTTATTGCCAACATCAACGGCCGTATTCTGCGTACTGAAAAATGCCGCCTCATCATTGAAACCCGCAACGGATTTCCTATCGGATATAATTACAATTGTCATCTCCAAATTTGGATGCATCCGAAAGGCTGGGTTGAACTGACCGATGACATTAATGCAGGTGTTCCGTATGATAACTGCTATGTGTCTGATGCTGACAAGAAACGGAAGATGACGTATGATGCAGTGGAAGGCTTCAGAGAGTTTCTGAAAAATTGGTTCGACGAATAAAAATAATAAAATTATGGCTAGAAAGAAATACAATCTCGTCGGTGTTGACGGCAACGCGTTCGCGGTTATGGGTTATGTTCGCAATGCAATGCGGGCAGAAGGATTCAGCCGCAAAGAGATAGAGGATTATTCCAAGGACGCAATGAGTTCTGATTACAGCCACCTGATCTCTGTCTCCTGTGACATGGTCGATGAGTGCAATGCTAGACGGAAGTAAGCTATGACAACGAAGACTATCACTCTGACAATTACAACTGACCGAGGATTCATCGGTGTACAGGTCGACAATGAGATCGGATGTTCCATTATCGGTGGCTCTCCCAAGCAGGTTGCTGCACTTACTGAGAAAAGGATAGAAGAGATGGCCGCCGATCTTTGTAAGGAGGACAGAAAAAAGTGGGATGATTCGCAAATAAATTTTGCGGAATAAAAGAAAAGTATTATATTTGTATTGCAAACCAAAACAAACAACATCATGAGCCCTATCGATTCCATTATCAACATGCTTGAAAGCTACGCGGCTGATGCCCGTTCCAAGGCTACCGTGGAAGATCCCAACCGTGACAATTACAATTATCAGAGAGGGAAGGCAGACGGCCTGTCCGAGGCTGCTGAGCATATCCGGAATCTTCAGAGACTTTTTAACTAAAATCTCAGAAAAATTTTGCGGTTAAAACAAATTGTGTTATATTTGTAATACCAAAAAACAACAACGTCTAACAACTAAAAACAGAACAATATGAGCACTCGTTCCAACATCGCTATCCTCCTCCGCGAAGAAGACCGCAACCGTGATTTCACCACTCCGATGGGCACTACCGTCAATGCGGGTGGCAAAAAGTACCTCTACGTCTACTGCCACAATGACGGCTATCCGGAAGGTGTCGGTGCCGACCTTAAGGACATGTTTGAGGGAGAGGAATCCTATGAGGATGCTCTTGAGTATATCCTCGCTGGCGACCGTTCGACCACTGAGCTGACCTACTGGGAATGGCGTCGCGAGACCGACGTGGACCCGGCTGCCTCTGACAATGAGGAGGACATGTACAAGAACGACTACCTCTACATCATTGAGGAAGTTGACGGTAGCCACCGCATCCATGTTCGCCAGTACGGCGAGGAAGAGCTTCCGACAAATGACGACATCCGCGAGGCGGTTGAGGACTGGTACGGTGAGAACATCTCCGATGAAGACATCGAGAAGTACAAGTCTGGTGACTATGAACTCTGCGACATGATGTACGACTGCCTCTACGAAATTGACTTCGAGGCCGATGAGACTCAGGACGGGGATGACCTCCGCGATGTCATCAGTGAGACTCTGGAGAGCTTGCTGCAGCGGGACATCGAACTGGCCGAGTAGACCAGTCCGCCAAGAATAGGGGTTCTTTCTTTTTGTTCTCCCCTTCCAATCAAAAGAAATACGTGTATGGGGGTCCAGTCAACGCCCTGGCAAGAATCAAACAAAACAGACTAACAGGTTCCTTCGCGGGAACCTGTTTCTTTTTATGTGGTCAACAGGAGGTCATGAGCAGAAGAGATTCGAAAAAGCCGGATCTAGCTAGGATCATGACAAACTCTGAGCCTTGTTGAGGAAAACCCTCCCTAGGGTATGTCCGGCTCTCTGCTGCTCATAAAACTTTTTTGAAAAAATATGAGAAAAATTTTGCAGGATAAAAATAAAGTGTTATATTTGTAATGCAAACCAATACAACAATTGTAATGAAACAGTTCGACAGAAATACTTATATGGGAACTCCCCTTGATTCTATCAATGCTTCCATCTACTGCGGTACGAAGTGTACCCGGAAGATTGAGGGGCAGCTTGCCAACTTTGTCTTAGGTGCCTCCTATGCCAATGATTTTTCTGGGACTGGCGAAACCTATATTGACATGCATTCTGCTCCCCTTCCTGTCAAGATTCACAACAGACAGGATTCCGTTTATGTGACGGGTATGGTCCGTTACGGAGTTACAAAGGAGAAGAAGGTCAATCTCGTTGTCAATGGCAAGCCGCTTCCGAATCCGTCGACTGTTATTGAAATCACCTCTCATCTTGTCCTTCTTGTTAAGGACTATACTACTGAAGAGGTTTATGTCAACCCTCACAAGCTGTTTCAAACCTGCAATGAATGGGCAGAGTTCAAGAGGGCCTTCGCAAGATCTTCCTGGAATCGCAGATAAATTTTGCGGAATAAAAATAAAGTATTATATTTGTATTGCAAACCAAAACAAACAACAATATGAACCAGATTGCTTTTGACCACATTGACAAACTCGATGCTGAATACTTCAATGCTCTCCGCGATAAGCTGGTGCCCATGTCCGGTAAGGCTGACACCGTCGCGGGTGAAATCATCCGGGCTATGGACCGTCTGATCTACCGTTTTTGGAATGACGGTGACATGGTCGGTGACGGTTACGGCAATGAGACCTGCAACGGCTCGTACCGTTATCTCTATCACAAGCTTCCTGACTGCCCCAACCTCTACGAAGCGAACCGGGATGAGGACGTATATACGGAAGAGCTGGCCAAGCTCGCTGACTGCGTCAAGGCCCATCTCGAGTCTCGTCCTGATCTCTTCACTGCGGTGAACAACGACGATTCCCGCTCTGACTATGACGAGCAGGAAGATTACGAGTGGGACCGTTATGAGGAAGAGGATGAGGACGATGATGATTACGACAGTCGCGGTTGGTAAACCTGACATCGACTGAGATATGTTGCCCGGCTTCGGCCGGGCAATTGATGTAAAAAATCTCAGAAAAATTTTTGGATTTAAAAGATTTGTGTTATATTTGTAATGCAAACCAAACAACAAAGTAAAATGAAAGAGCAGAAGATTATCAACCACACTCCCGAGATTGAGGCTTATCTTAAGTCCATTCGCAAATACAAGACCATGACTAGAGCTGAGGAAAAGGCCCTGTTTGAAGAATATCAGACTGCGGCTCCTGCTAGGAAGGCCCAAATTGTTGATGCAATCGTCAAGGCCAATCAGCGGTTCGTTTTCTCTATGGCAAAATCCTATGCGAAGGGAGATGACAGGAAGATTCTGGATTTTGTTTCTGAGGGGAACATCGGTCTTGTCAAGTCAATTGACACTTTCGATTACACCAAGGATTTCAAGTTCATCTCTTATGCTGTCTGGGGAATCAAGCAGCATATGACCAACTTTGCTGAGACTCAGAACAAGTTCATGAAGAATGCGAACAACAAGAAAATTGGAAACAAAGTTCTGAAAATCAAGGCTGCTTTCTTTCAGGAATTTCATCGTGACCCTACTATAGACGAGATTAAGGAGGAGCTGGAGAAGCAGGGTGTCAAGATTAAGAAGGACTCTGATTTGGAAGACGTTGTCCAGAATTCAATCGATTCTGTTTGGGGTGATGAGGCTCGGTTCGAGAACAACCCTAGATACGTGCAGCACTCTGCAGTAGACAACGAGTATGAGAAGGAGATTGAGGCGGAAGAGAATTCCAATACGGTCAACAAGCTTCTCCGTGGCCTTGATGAGAGGTCTGCCGAGATTATCAAGATGCTGTTCGGTATCGGTTATGACAGCCCGATGGATATTGAGGCGGTTGCAGAGAGAATGAATCTGACTACCACTCGTATCGGACAGATTCGGAATGCGGCTCTCAAGAAGATGAAGACCTATGCTGAAACTGCATAAAAATTTTGTGGAATCAAAATAAAGTATTATATTTGCATACAAACTAAAACAAATAATACTATGGCAAAAGAATACACCGTCATCTCCCACCATCACGGCCGCGCTACTGAATACACTGGTACTATGGAGTACCTGACTACCCAGGTCTTCGGCTACACCCTCGAATGTGGCCACAGCTGGAACAACAAGATTCCCGAGAAACCCAAGACCGGCAAGAGCCTGGTCAAGGCTCTCAACGACAGTGCCTATGAATGCAACCGGTACTACGACTATTACGAATTGAAAGAGTAATATATATTGGTTTGTGTTTGCAATAGCCCTCTGACTTAGGTCAGGGGGTTTTTGCTATGTAGCAATCTGATCTTTATGAGAATAGTAGTCGATCCGGCCTAGGGAATTTGCTGTCTCTCAGAGTTCATCCTGATCCTCACTAGGGAATGCCTGTCCCCACTCAATCTAACTCATACAAAAAAGTGAGATAAATTTTGCAGGATAAGAAAAAAGTATTATATTTGTATTGCAAACCAATAACAACAATTACTATGGCTACTAAGAAAACTGCTTACGTTGATACCACTTTCGTTATCACTGTCCGTGTTCCTGTTGACCTTGCTGATCTTCCTGCTGGTGTGAAGGAGGGAGACGAGATTGACAACAAAATCTCTACGTCTGTCTGGAACAAAATCGTTGATACGTCACTTGACGTAATGGACGGCCCGGATGGCGGCAATATCGAGTCCATCGTGGTCTCTTCAATTGAGGATGACGATGATGACCCGTCTGATGAGGGTATGTTTGACGACTGCCCAGAATATGTTCATGATGCTGCGATTGACTGGTTGTACGACCACGCAACTGAGTATGATGACCGGGACGAGGCAATGGGAGCCTGCAAGGCTGATCTTGCAGAGGAAGGTTATCACATCTACGAAAACAGTGAATGTGAGTGGGCTGTCGAAGATGCCTTTGACGATTATGACGGTGAAAACGGTTGGGATTAAATTAATCCCAACTAAATTTTGTAGTCTCACAAAAAATTCGTATATTTGTAATACAAAAAGGAAACAATAAAACCATTAATATGAACAGAGAATTCGTCCTTCGCGACAATGAAGTCGCTATCAACCGTCCTGACGGTACTGTTGTCATCATGAACCTCAATGCCCTCCGTGAACTGCAGGGTGATTCCAACAAAGACAAGGAGATTGCTGATCTCCGCAAGGAACTGGCTGAGGCAAAGGCCCGTATCGAGAGATACAAGGAGGCCAATGAGGTTGCGGTCAATGCGGCCAATAACCGCCTGGAAAAAATCAATGACCTCAAGGCCGAAATGGACGTTCTACGTAAGAAGAACACTGACCTCGAGGATAAGGTCTCTTACGTAGAGGGGCTCAAGAACGGGTACATGAATAAGGCTACCAAGTTGGAGGCTGACTTCGCTGCCCTCGAAGAGAGGTATGAGAGTCTGAAGAAGAAATTCAATCAGCCCAATCAGACTCCGAAACAGCAGCTTGTCCTCTGGGGTTCTGTTAATATTCCCAAGAATATTCCGAGTTTCATGTTTGTGACCAGCAACGGTGAGGTCTTCTTCACTGAAGCCGAGATTGAGAGGAAGTACAACCTTCCGAAGGGTTCTGTCTCTGCTTACTTCGCTGACAAGCAGAAGTTCCTGTACCCTCGTGACTGCAATGGGGTTCGACCGATTGATCCTACAACGGGTGACTTCAAACGTTTGGGTGTGGTCCGCAGATTCACGAACAACATGTTCAAGAACAAGGACCTCAATAATCCTGACATTGATTTTATCAATGAAGCTATTAAGACTGCAATAAAGTTCAAAAACGGAGAGCTGCAGTAATCCTCATCAACCTCAGAAAAATTAGGGAACCATTTCGGTTCCCTTTTTTCGTATTATTTCCAGAATAATTTTCAGAAAGTTTTCAAGAAATATTTCCAGAAAAACTTCATAAAGATTTTTAAAAAGAATTTAAAAAAATTTATTAAGAATTATTCTAAGAAATGCTAGAAACTTTCTTGGCAAACTAAAAAATAATAATGGATGCACCCAGGCAATTGCTTGGTCTTTAAACTTTTCCTAAAATATTCTAGGATACTTATGCATGTGTACTCAGAGTGTAGAAGAAATATATTTCTTGGCTTTTATATATTTTCTTAGCTCATGACATTGCTCCTGTGTCCTGGGTGCCTGCCGAAAAAATAAAATATGAAGATAAGATATATTTCTAAGATGCATAGGATACAAGAATTAAATATGCTTTAAATTTTTCTACATATCTTTAGCATTATCTACACTTACAGAGATCTCTCTCCATAACTATTTGATAATCAACTATCATTTTTTGATGTGAGAATTAGTTTCTTAGAATTTTCTTGCATTTTTAAAATATCTTTCATACCTTTGTGTTGATAGAAACATATTATAAAACCCCCAACCTTCTTAGAAGATCGGGGGTCAACAACAATTATTGAATAAACCTATTGATAAACCTATTGATTGTCGGTATCCTTGCCTACGAATTCAAAGTAGCAAATGTCTTTAACATCAACGGTGATGTCCATACTTTTAAGAGTAACCCAGTTTTCAATGCTGAATACAACCTTGTTGTCATCAACAATTCTTACATTCCTGGGATGGATAAAATCTCTACGAAGATATGCACCATCAGGTTTAACAAACTTTTGTAAACGGATTAAGCCCGGAATCTGCTTAGCATTTTCCAGGCATTTCTTGAAAAGTTCGAAATCTCTATTGCTCATCAGTCCTGAATAATAGAAAGGTCAAAGACGTAAACAGGAATCGTGACGGTCTCCGGTCCATGAACCTCGATTGAAGGTTCCTGATGAATATCAGTGAACCGGTATTTCAAACCTTCGTTGTCAGTAAGAATTGTACCAATCTTCGGCATGAAATTTTTCTTCATCACTTCAATGTCACTCTCGATGTAGTTCTTCCAATTGATGAACTCCGTCCCAAAAGCACACAGGCTGTAGTTTGCATTAGGGTTGGTGATGATATTGATTCTGGCCTTTGCATTAATATCAATTGCATCAATGACCACGGTTTCTTCTTTTTTCTTCTTAGCCATAACAGTATTTGTTTTTGGTTTCCATTACAAATATAACACTTTTTCTTTAATCCAAAAAATTATTTTAACTTTTTTTCATGAGTTAGTTTTCCTGGTGAAATCCCGGATCGGGTGGAAGATTCCATATTCGCAGAGCAGCTAATCTAAAATGGCATCCCTAGGGGAAATTTTAGGGAAGTTGCTCATACAGCCAGCTGATAAATATAAAAACAATTTGTTTACAATGAGATATAATGATACAGAAGTAAAAAGAAATGCTACGATTCTTTTCATAAAAGATAATATAGAATATGTAGGCAAAGTAGATTATATAAGATATAGCAGGTATCTTCGTGGAGATTGGGGAGATATAGAATTAGATCCCCTAGTAGATTCTTTTAAGGTACTCAGATTACATGATGGAACATTGACCCACGATGGTGAAGTTTATAATTCTACACATTCTATGAAAGTATAAATGAAGACTTTTTTACACAGTATAGCCCCCACCACAATGGGGGCATTTTTGTGAGTTGTGCCCAATGAAAGAAATCTAGACCCTGAGGTAAGAATTCTTTGCTCTGCGAATGTAGCAATTCTAACCTGATCCGGGATTTCCATGATGGTTTTAACTCATGCAAAAAAGTGAGATTTATTTTTTGGAATAAGAAAAAAGTATTATATTTGTATAGGAAAAAAGAACAATAGATTATGGCAAACGGCAGTATCAAAGTTGAAATCATTACAAAAGAAATGATGATTATGGCTATCAACGACAGTGTCAAAGCTGGTGTTGTTGAGCCGACTGATATCATAAACAACAAAGACCTTGTCGGTGGAATTGTTGTTCACTATTTCATGTCTCAGAATCTCTTCAGAGAAATTCTCGGACTGCCGCTGTACGTTATGCCTGAAAATGAAAATGACGAGGAGGACGAAGATGATGAGTAATACTCTTGCTTGGGTTATCTTGGCTGCAGCAGCTCTGGTATCTGCTGTTGCATTGACTGCCGCCAGTTTGTGGACTGTCTGGGAAAATGACAGAAAGAAAGCAACAATCAAGTTGATTTGTACTGCTGTCTTGTTTGTAGCTGTGGTTTTGCTGATGGGTTACATGACAACAATTGTGCATCTTTAGCAAATAAATTTTGCAGGATAAGAAAAAATTATTATATTTGTATAGGAAAAAACAAGATATACTATGGACGGAATAATTAAATGGTTACTGATTATAGTTCTGATTGGAATTCTGATCATTCTCTTCCCTGTAATTCTGGTCTTCCTCGGAGCAGTGTGGGCTGCAATCGTGGCAGTCGGTGCTTGGATTGTCGGTCATATCGGAACTACGTTTTGGCTGATTGTAATTGCCGTCCTTATCTGCTATATTATATTTGATTAATATGACTTCATGATTATAAGGTTTTAGGTCTGAATCTCCCTGCCTGCGAAGGTCGGGAGATTTTTTATATCCTATCGGATATAATTGTTGATGCTTGTTGAAGGATTATATCCGGTCGGATATAATCATATGAGAAAGGTACCGATCCGGGACAGGATGACTCAGCTATTCGCAGAGCAACATCCGATCCTCACTAGGGAATTCCTGGTTTCATGAAAAGCTGCTCATAAAAAAATGTACAAAAAAGTGAAATAAATTTTTTGGTTTCAAAGAAAAGTATTATATTTGTAATACAAAAAGGAACAACAATTAAAGAAAAATATTATGACTACCCATGTTGACATTATTAACGCTTATTTTGGCGGTGCTGAATATGTTCCGGAAAAACTCTCTGAAGAAGGAATGCAGTGTTTCAGCAAAGAAGATGAATACAAACTAGCTGAAGATATGGAGCTGTATTACAGAGATGCAGTCGAGTCTGTTGAGGACGACGAGCTGGCCAGCAAAATTCACATGAACCTCTGTGATTGGATTCACGAGCATAATTTCTAGAAATAAACCGTTCAAAGATATGAAAACAGTTAAGTACCTTCTGTTCTGCATCGAGACCATTCTTCTTATTCTCTCTTTCGTATTCGGTGTTGCATGTGCCGAATCTGGGTCTTGGCTCCTCGCAATCGTGTTCCTGTTTGGTCCGTTTGCTTATTGCAAAGCGGTCAACATCGAACGACATCTGATCTTCGCGGAAGCTTTTGAAAAGGAGCACTTGAACGGTTAAGTTGTTCTTTTTTCTCTGATGAATCCTCTGTTGTGAAACAGGGGATTCTTTTTTATATGGCAATTGCATGGGAATTTTATGGAATTACTTCTAGTAGATCCATTTTTCTGTTCTCAGAGCTATGTAATTAAAAGCATTTAGAAATGCTTTGGACATTCCATTCTTACGATAGTTTAACATATGACCTGGATGCAGCATTCAGTAGAAAAAATATGAAGAATATGTTCAGGAAAATACATGCATATCTTGCTATGGAAGATAAATGGATAAAAGCTAAAGATAGCATCTACATTTTCCATGCATTATCCATGTATTTTCTTTTTATCATTTTGTAACTGATTGATAATCAATATAGCTTTTTTGTCGTGAGAATGTAAAATAGGATCAAGAGGAGTTATCCATAGAATTTCTTCTTTACTTTATCTAAAAACTATTTCAAATAAATTTTGCAGGACAAAAGAAAAGTGTTATATTTGTATAGGAAAAAAGAACAACAACATGAATAAGAAAGAAAAGATTGAACAGATTCTTGGCTACGCTAACGAGATTGCGAAGATTGCTTTCTATCTTAACGGCCGTAGCCGTAATAATTATTCTTCTAACTATGACAACGGTTATCATCCGATTACATTCAAGATGTACAACAAAGAGTGTGAACTGAAGACTCTCTGTTTCCGGAGATTCCAATATAACGTATACAGTTTCCAGGCCCTCTTCCCCAATGCTAAGAACAAGCCTGGACATGGTCCGGTTTCTGACATCAGCATCAATCTTGAGACAGGAAATTTTTTTCATGATGATGACAAGTACATGGCTCAGTCTCTCCTCGGCGAAAACACTGATGAGATAGAATTCATGCAAGCAGTCTTACTTGCCGTTCAGAACGAACTCCGGGAAATGCTGATACAAATTAAGCGAGATATTCATCTTTAATTTTGCAAGACAAGAAAAAAGTATTATATTTGTATAGGAAAAACAATAACAGATATGTACGAAGTTGGGCAAAGAATCAGAATCATCAACATGGATGACAAGTGGTCGGGCAAAGAATATGCTGGTAGAGAGGGAACGATTACCCAAGTTGGGGTTGATCCTTTTGGTGACACTTATCTCATCGGAACTTGGGGCAGCCTGAATCTCTATCCGAAGATTGACATGATTGCAATCATAGGTTAAATTGTTGAATGACTCTATTGAAGAATCCTCCACGAAAGTGGGGGATTTTTCTTTTATGATTCTATAGAATGTATCCACTAGTATCCTAGAATCTGATGCTCATGATAGCTTTATGAGCAGGCAAATCCAGGTGCTTTTCAGGTCCCATGATTTGCCCTGCTCAGAGAGCTACGACCCGAAAAAGATATCCAGGTTCTGGATAACCATTCTCGTCGTCCTTTTTAATAGCCCCCACTAATTTCCAGGCAAATAAAAAACGAGCAGAAAAAAGAAATCTTAATTTTTTCTAATTTTTTCTTTAGCTAATAAATATCTAAAGTAAGTTACACGATATGAAAACTACACTCTTGTATGAAGAAGAAGTAGGTTTGCAATTCAGCAATATACAGAGTTATAACCAGAACATGGCAAAGGGTCTAGAAGATAAACTTTTCTTTCTCAAGTATTTGCCATTTGGCCAATTATCTAAAGATAAGTTGACTGAGGAGCACCCATATTTGTTTGTTGATTTTGGATGTGCAGATGGAACTCTACTTGCCGCCATGGTTAATGTACTCGAGAACCTTGGAATCCAAGCAAATCTTGTTGGTTACGATATATCTGAGACAATGATATCTATTGCGAATGGAAAATATGGTTCTTGTGGCACAGAAAATGTACAAGTATCTTTCACAAGCAATTGGTCTGATGTCGAGGAATATTTGCATGATGATAACTTTGTACGAGTTGTTATTCTATCTTCTGTTATCCATGAGGTTTATTCTTATGCTTCTTCTGAATCTGATATCACCACATTCTGGAAAAGAATTTGTTGGTCAGGATTTGATTATATCTGTGTTCGTGATATGATGCCTCAACCAGACATGGATAGATTAACTGATAAGAGTTTGTTAGAAACTTTTTATTCTAACCAAAAGAAGAATAAACCAGAGCTCGACAGATACATCAGTGAGTTCCAGAACAAGTGGGGATCTATCAACAATAATAAGAATTTTGTGCACTATTTGCTGAAATACAGATGGCTTACTAACTGGAGAAGAGAGGTCAATGAAAATTATTTCCCTATCAACACTGCTCAATTCGCTTCTAAAGTTAGAAGTTTCAGTACTGTATATACAGAGTTATTCAGAGTACCGTTTCTTGAAAATTGTTGGCTAGAAGATTTCGGTGTAAGAATCTCAGACAGTACCCATATCAAGTATGTTGGTAGAAACTGGCAACACGACTGGTCTTAAACTGCAGCAAACATGGCAAAAACTTAAAAAGAAATGGATTTTCTTTCTAGAAGATCCATTTTTCTATTCTCTGAGCGATAAACCATGGACTTGCCGCGGACATCAGGTAGGCATATGAACTCACGACAGTGCTCCTGTGTCCTAGGTGACCTGCTGATGCATGATACATTAGCAAGTAATTAGCTAATTAAAAGCATTAGATAGCTAATAAGAAGTTTTAAAGAATTTTTTATGCATTTATCCACGATATTTTCTAAAATATAATTTTTACTCACTATAACTGATTGGTAATCAATATAGCATTTCTGTCGTGAGAATGTCTTACAAGAGTTTTTCGGATCTAGATGACTAAAATTAAAAATTAAAGCTCTTATTAGACTAATAAAACTTTAAAACTTTTTGAGATAAATTTTGCAGGATAAGAAAAAAGTATTATATTTGTATAGGAAAAAACAACAACAACTAATAATTATGGCAGTTTACAGACTTACAACTTCAATCGGAACAACGGAATTATTTTCAGCTGATGTAACGGTCGGCAAAAAGAATCAGATTGTCTTTGACAGAGATAAGAAAATTGATCTCCTCGAAGACGGTGATTATGCTGAGCTTCAAGCAAAGCTGTACAAGAGGGAACAGCAGTTCGGAAACTACTCTCCTATCAACATCTACAAGGTCAAATATCTCCGTCCTTCAATCTGGTAATCAACATCAATCAAGTACATCAAAGGAATCCGAAAGGATTCCTTTTTTGTTATGTATTTCAACAATGGCCGTGAGTTAGTGTTGACATGGAAACCCTGGATTTAACAAGGATCAATCGATTCGCAGAGCAGAAAATTCATCTGGAATCTAGGGGGAGGTTCGAGATGAAAAGAGCTCATACAATTTGGCCAAAATAAATTTTGTGGAATCAAAATAAAGTATTATATTCGTATAGGAAAAAACAACAACGACTATGACAAGACCAGAATTAATTACTTTGCACGACGCACTTGTTGCGATTTATGCCCACCTTGCTGAGGGGCATCAGTGCCTGAAAGAGCTGTACAACAAAATCAGCCCTGACAATCCGAATATTCCGACTGAACACATCACATTCCGATTCATTGAGGACTACGTCTTTGATGTTGACGAATCTGATTCGGACATTACAATGTTCGAGGTCAAAGACAACAGACTGTTTGGTGTGACTGACAATCACGAGACATATGAGGTCCTTCAATGGGATGACAAGACTCTCGAAATCTTTCTCTGGATTATTTCTGATTTCAGCAACATTGAATACGTAGAAAGCTATTAAGCTAGCAAACAGACCAAGCAAATTAAGGATTCCTTCTCGGAATCCTTTTTTGCTATGTATGAGTTAGCAAACCGTGGCCGATCCTAGAAAATGCCCGGATCGGACTATTCGCAGAGCAGAAATTCCATCTGGAATCCCGGATCGATGTCACGGCTCATCTAACTCATGAAACTTTTTGAAATAAATTTTGCAGGATAAAAATAAAGTGTTATATTTGTAATACAAAAAGGAACAACAATGGCAAAATTCAAATTCAACCTCGGAGATATTGTTCTGTATTCTGGGAACAACAACGGTTTGAAAGCTTGGTTCAATGACGGTATGACTGTCTGCGGAATCATTCCAGTGGGAGACAGAACTTCTTCTGGAGAAATCAACAATTCTGGTCAAACGATTTATCGAGTCAGGCACGGCAGCACGTATTATATCTTCCCAGAAGATGTACTGAATTATCTCGTTTATATGCAATAAAATTTTGCAGGACAAGAAAAAAGTATTATATTTGTATAGGAAAAAACAACAACAGATATTATGAACAAGATTGAAACTCTCAACAAGATTCTGGGTAACTTCTGCCCCGAAGACAATCTGACTGCTGAACAGCTCCGTAACATCTATGACGGTAAGGCCACTCCTTCTGACGAAACTGTCGCGGACTTCCGCAGTCTCACTGAGGACGAACTGACTGAAGAAGAGATTGAAGCTATCAATACTTCTACCGATGAAGAGCTCCGCACTGCTCTGACTGAATATTTCAAGAATTTCGTCGGCGACAAAATTGACGAAGAGACTGACAACATCCGTGAAGCTGTCTCTGACTGGTTTGACGACCACTGCCACTCTGACGACTTCGACAACGAATACCAGCGTCAGCGGTATTTCCGTGACCTCATCGACGGCAACGGTGACGCGGACTACATCTATGACTGCGTCATTGACGAAATCGAGTACGAATATATGACTGATGATGAGGTCTCCAGCCTGATTGATGACGCTATCGTCGACGAGGCTGAATACTGGGCCGACTAAGAACTGACAATATACTCCAGCAAACTGAAAGGAATCCGAGAGGATTCCTTTTTTGCTATGTCTTGCTATGGAAGTTTGCATGAATCCGATCCGCATTTCTTCCTAGAAGATCCATTTTCTTGTTCTCTGAGCAGGCAAAACTTTACCTCAGGGTACCCTTATCCTTAGGATCACCTGCTCACGGATAGCTCCTATGACCTGGGTGCTATATAGTATTTAGCAATGTAGTGCAAAACTGAGGATAATACTTAGCTAATAATCCATACATGGAATCTATGGAAGAAAATGCTAAAAACTTCTGCATTTTTCCATGCATTATCCATGTTTCTACATTTCTGTCTCTCTTAACTGTTTGATATTCAATATAGCATTTTCATCGTGAGAATGTATACCATGTTAAATGTAGATCTAGTGGAAGAAATTCTACATCATCGGCATCTTAACAACACTGAATCTGGATTTAATCTGGACCTATTCTATACGAGTTAGATTTTCTATGGATACCTAGGTAGAAGTGTGGATCTAGATGTTCGCAGAGCAGAAATCCTATTTTCTTTCCAAGGGGAATTCTCCCCCAAGAATTTCTAACTCATGAAATTTTTTCACTTTTATTTTGCAGGATAAGAAAAAAGTATTATATTTGTATAGGAAAAAAGAACAACAATGGAAATCAAAAAAGGAAAATATTATTACTGTTTCAAGACTGTCAAAATGAACGGTAACGGCATTAAAGCTTATACGAAAGGACAAGTTTATTACAGTGATTATGACGGTCATTTGACTGATGACAACGGAGATGAAAATCATTCAATTACTGCAGACTATGCAGATGATCATTTTGTTGAGGTTGATGCTGTCGTCAAAGCCTACGCAACAGGAATCAAAAGAAGATGCGGAGTGGCCGTATAATTAGTCTGATAAATACCTTGATATGATAACAAATCTTTTTAATATCGAGGTTACCAGAACAAATAGATACTGTTACGTCAACGCAGTCCAAGATGGTGAAAGAATCGGCAAGGTCTGTGTTGACTTAGACAGTGATGATTCAGTCAGATATATTAGAGAGTTCGGTGGCAAATTTGCTAAGCTTATCCTGATCTCCACTTCTCCATCTCACTGCGGACAAGGTATCGCAACAGCACTGATGAACCGTACAATTCAAGAGTTGAATGATTATAACCTATACCTGAATGTAATACCTCTCAAGAGAAATGAATCTGACAAAGACAAGAATCAACTAATCAGGTTCTATTCAAAGTTTGGTTTCAAGATATATGAATCTGACATATGCACCACGACCATGGTAAGAATCAGGGAATCTTAACGGATTCCTTTTTTCATATGTACTCCCATTGCACCCCCATTGAATTCATGAGTAGCTTTTCCCTGAACCCTCCTAGGGTAAGTGGGGATCGGACTGTTCGCAGAGCAAGGTAAAATTTCTACCTGATCCTGTGGTTTCCATGAAAAACTAACTCATGATAAAAAGTGAGATTTATTTTGCAGGATAAAATAAAAGTATTATATTTGTATAGGAAAAATAAACAATATCTGTTATGGAAAAATCTTACGAAGAAAGAAAAGCTGAACTTGCAAGAGACCGTCAAATTCAGAAAGAACTTATTCAAAAAGATATTGACGAAGGAATGAAGTACTTCTGGAAATGGATGGGAATTATTTTCGGAGGTATTGTTCTTATTATAATTATGCTTAGCTCATTCTAATTAAGTTTAACAAATAATCTAATTCAAGTATGAAAAAGTTTATCACTGCCCTCTCCGTCCTCGCTCTTGCGATGGCCATGTCGTTCTCTGCTGACGCGCAGTTCATTCCTCGGTACCACAACAAGACCAAGACTCCTCCGCCTGCCGTCATCCAGGTTCCGAGCGGAATTTCTGCGGCCGAGTTCCTCCAGTCGGACGTCTATCAGGAAGCTCTCCTGGATTCCGAGAAGGGTCGGAAGAATTTCTTCACCGGAATTACGTTAAGTCTTATCGGCAGTGCAACGGCAGGAGTCGGAGCTGTCATGATGGAAGCCGGTAATGAAGATCTTGGTGGAATTCTGATTATCACCGGTGGGCTATCAACAATTATCGGTACAGTCTTCGAAGTTTCTGGTGCGAAACGATGGGTAAACGGTGAAGCTACCCTCAAAAATCTACGGTTTGAATACACAGTCAAGGCAAACGGATTAGCCATCTCATTCTAAGACTACACTCCACACCTCCATAGAAAAGGAACCCCAATTCAGGGTTTCTTTTTCTTTTATATAGTACCCAGGCCTCCATTCCCTTACAGTGCCTCCTACATCACAGGAGCTATCCGTGAGCAGACGACCACTATTTACCCTAGGAATGGCCATTTCCCTGGCACTTCGCAGAGCAATAATCATCATTTACCTTGTGGATCAGGTAAGGGATTCACCATTCTCATATCAACTATATCCCTTACTGCATGCATTCTACAATAACCTCAACAATGTTTTGAGAGATTCTTCCCCGACCCAACTTTTTCTATCAGCTCTCTAACCTATTATCTATTATACCCTTATCTCCTGAGCAACTTTTATAGCTTTCTACCCAACCCCATGCATGAATTCTACAAAAACCATACCTCCCCAAGGTAAACCATCCATCCCCATGACCCTACCCCATGGTCCCCAGGGTACCCTGACCACCCTATATGGCCTCCAGGGCCCCCAGGGCCATATATCATATATACCTGAGTTGGCTATCCCATGGGCCACAGGGTATCCCTACCACTACCTCTCTCACAACCTTGTTTTAAGTAGGCAAATACTGATGCATTAGTTAGCATAAAAGAAATGCACACTCTTGTGATGAATACTGTGCACCCTTTGCACACATTGAATGACGTGAGCGAAGAAGTGCATAGCTAGTAGAATGCATTCTGTGCTGAGTGCTCTTCATTACGAATGCGAGAGCGAAGAGTGTGATAGAGTGTAGTGTAGCATGTCGTATGACGGTGTGAAGAGTATGAAGGATGCTGAGAAATGCGAGTGCTATGGAGTGTGTGGCTGGGGGTGGGGGGCTAGTCCCTGGGGGTCTGTCTGCAGGGACATCGGATGCAGCCCCCAAATAAGAGCTAAATAAGAGCCCAAAACAAACTTTTTTAGCCCACCAGAAGAATCTTTTTTACTATCTCCCCAACAAGAAATTTTATTATATTTCCCAGGAATTTCCATTGCATGTTTCCCTGGCTGGGAGGATGCAGATTATTGAAATGGTTTATTCAGGATATAATTTTTATATAATTATTATTAAGGAATAGAGGTCCTAGGTGAGGAAGAATTTTTGGATGATTAATCCTATGTAGAATATAATATTTCCTTTTAGAATGACCTAGGACATTGGAGGAATGAATGAAGAAAAAGCTTCAAAAAATTGTGAAAAAATTCAAAAAATTTAAGAAAAAATGTAAAAAAATCACAGAAAATTTTTGGAATTTTTTGGAGCAGGTATAACTATTTTCCAATAAATATCTTAGAATAATGGGAATTTTATTATGAAAGTTAGATACATTACAGAGGGTGTTTTTAAGAATCCGACACAGGCAAGAGCTGCTAGAGAAAAAGCAAAGGAGCTTTCTAATGTAGAGAAGGTGGCTGGAGTCGTTGACAAGATAATCAAAGAGCCTATCATAAGATATTTAGATTGGGTTTACAATAAATTTTCTTATCAAGAAGCTAAGAATCAAGTATCTGAAAAACATCTGTCTACAAATGACAGGTTTGACATATCTCCTGTTTGTGTTGAAGACTATTGTTTCTTTTTGCGTCCATGGAAAACGGATGCGAAGAAAAAAGATCTTTGTGGTGAAGTAAATCACTGGATGTATTCTTATATGAATGTTGAGATAACTGATATTGATATTCCTAACAAGACAGTTAAGTTGAGAATAGTAGTTGGTGACCCACAGCAGTATAAGTATGGAGGTCGGGGAAAGAAAAACTTCGTACCGTTCCCGACAGATATGGTAGTTTTGTTTGTCAATTTGAATGGTCTTGCAGGTAGTAACTCTGATAAAATTGATGACTCTTCATTTACTAGGTATGCTCTTGAAAACTATCTTGAAGAAGGAATGAAAATAAAAGACCCTGCTGATTTCAATTTGCCTAAAGAGTCAGTAGATTTCTTGAAAGACAAAGAGTTGAAGTTTGATTATGAAGTTGTATTTCAACTTACACAAGATGTAATGTTTGCTGGAGTGATAGAGCACGATGTATATGATTTGCAAGAATGTTACTTTCTTCGTGGAATTCCTATATTAGGAAATGATAATGATTATAGAAACAGGGGATATAAGAGAGAAAATCTAAACAGCATCTATCACTTTGTAAAAGACTATGTAAAGAAAGCTTTCGGAGTCATTCCTTATGTTTCAAAGAATAACTATGAAGACTGCTCTTGGGAATCTTACACTAAATCTTGGATAAAGAAGACTAAGTTCAGTGAACCAATAGTTAATAGTTATAACAGCTTTGAAGAGATTGCAAAAGAGTTTAAAAAACGTTTAGAGAAAATGAAGAAGATTAAGATTGAAGGAAACGGTCATATCTATTATAGCACAGGTTATTTTAAAAAGAACATTTTAGTTTTGTAAAATGAAAGTAAGATATATTTCAGAAGGAGTATTTAAGAATCCAACACAGGCAAGGGCAGCGAGAGCTCAGGCTCAAGAGCTTTCTAATGTAGAGAAGGTAGCTGGAACTGCTAACAAAGTTATTGCAGATAAAGTAAAGAATGTTCTTCTTAAAATTATTGCAGAAAAGAAATTAACTCCTATAAAATTCAGTGATTTGTTTAGTTACAAATATTCTACATATGAAGAGACTGCATATTATTTGAAAAGAGAATGTGATTGCAATATTGATTTCAGCTCTGGAAATCCAGTTATAAAGTTAAGTTTTGATTTCGGTGGAATAACTGGACGTCCTGCAACTTCATCAGTAAGACCTGCATCATCTTGGATAACATTGAATGCTTCTGGATTGGATTTGGAGTTTCCTGAGTATAATAACAAAGAAATAGTGTCAAACCGTTTTTGTAAGAAATTGAAAAATGCAGTCAAACAGTTGATGAATACTGCAACGAGTAATGATAAAATGATATATCAATTCATATTAGATAATGATATGATTATAGATAAAATGTATTTGTATAGAGATAAAGGACTTATACAGGTAAATGAATTCACTGTCAATTATCCAACACAAATATTGTATTGTGGTGACAACAATGTTTTAAAAAAGGATGGCAGAGATTTCATTAAAAATTTTGTAAATACGAAATACAAGAAAGTTATAGATGATGTACTTGGTATATTTGATTTTGGTGTTCCTGTAAATGTAAGTATTCCAATAGTGACTAGAGATAAATCTTCAACACAATATTCTAATTCTAGTGTTTCAATGACTTTAATTTCTGATATATTTCCTGGATGTGAAACATTCCATGATATGAAAATTGCTGCATTTTCTGAGGGAGAAGATTTTGAAGACTCTTTATTAGATATTGCAGCGAAGATCGGTACATACATGTGTATAGGGGCAGATACTACTACAGGAAAGAGAAAAAATAAAGAATTAGAAGCAGCAAAATACATTAATGCATGTTATTTAATAGTATTTGAAGGTCATTATTTTTCAAGTTCAGGATTAAAAATTGACAAAGAAACTGGTCCAATTCTTGAGAGTTTAATGATATCACCAGATGAAATCGTAGATTCACAAAACACTTCAATCTTTATTACTTATTTTTATATACAAGATTGTAATGCATATGTTCTTGGTAATGATACAGGTAAAAATGTTAAAGGAATAATACGGACTAATAAACCAAGTTCTTGGGGAAGTAAATGGTATTTTGAAAAAGACCATGACTGTAAGCTTTTGAAGAAGCTTAAAATTTTTATTGAAACTGTAATTTGTTAAATTATGAAAGTTAAGTATATAAAAGAGGGAGTGTTCAAGAATCCTGAACAAGCAAGGCAGAAAAGGGATAAGGAGAAGAGTGTAAGTAATGTAGAAAAGTTGGCTGGAATTACAAACTCTGTCATTACAACTTCAATTGAAAAATTTTTGGATGAGTTTATGAATTCATCTTTAAAATTATATGGTAATGTAACAGATTCAGGTCCTTGGACTATTCCAGATGATGATTTAGCAACTTTGCTTCCTTGGTGCATTTCAGGAAATTTATCAGATTTTTTTGTTGCAACATATAATTATGAAGATAGAAAAATAGGACCAACTCTCGATAAACCTATTTCATATTGCAAATCAAAAGTAAAGTTTGAAGAGAAGAACGGTATAAAATATATCGAACTAGAGGTGTATATTAAGATTACAAGCCAGGAATGGATTAATCACCATAATGACAGACAGAGAAAAGAAGATGCAGGAGAATTTAGACCAGGTTCATTCTGGGATCCAGAACAATATAAATCAACAAGGAGAAAACGTATTGATTATGATGCAGAATTCAATATTCCTGGTGCTTCTTTATTTTATGGCACACATACACTCAAACAATTTATTGTGAATAACTTTGCTAGAAATTTGAATGAATATATTATAGGACAATATGACAATAAAGCTAATATGTCTGCTGAAAGGTTGGCTGCTCTTAAAATCATATCATCATACAAAGTAGCATTAAAAAGAATCCATATATTTTCAGAAATTGTTGGAGATATAGTTTTTGGAGGTGAACTTGTTTCTGGATTCCGTGAAGCATATTATCATGATATGTCAGATGTGAAAAAGAGACATATGAGGAGTATTATGGAATTGGTTTCTTTTGAAAACAAAGGAAGAGTTATTCTTAGAGATTGGCATGGACGCACAGAAGATATTGTCATGGAAAAACCTGGAGAAGATGCTTATATTGTCGAAGGAGTGTTTAAGAATCCTACTCAAGCAAGAGAAACAAGAGAAAAACAAAAAGAGCTGACTAATGTTGAAAAAGTTTCTGGGTTGTATAATAACTTATATGCTGCAGCAAAGCATAGAGTAATTACTACAGAGTTCATGGAATATTTTACCAATTACGGAAAAGAATTGAACAATGAAAGATTCTGGGAAGTTGTTAATTATACTTGGTATCTTGCTCCATTTTTTAAGGGGCAGAATTGCGTAGATATGGGTAGATATCCTGAGGCAAAACCTATTCCAGGATTCAATGAATCTTTAAGAGTAGAATATGATTGTGATGATGAAGAAAAAATGATAACTGTCACACCAAGATATTCTTTTAGATTGCCCGAAGATTGGAAAGCTCCTTTATTGTCATGCTCTTCTAAAAAGGATTCATTTAAATTGACTGATACTTCATGGAAGATTCCAACATCATCAATTGAGAAAGATATGATAATCAGAGTTCAGACTAGTATAGGCAAAAAGCTTGCAGCAGAGACTGAAAAGAACAAAACAATGGATTCTGTTGTAAGAAAAGATTTACAAAAGTATCAATTCAAACTTGGTAAAATAGTCTTGTTTGATAAAATTAATGAAGATGTAGTTCTCAATATGAGAGTTGCTTATCCTGATGTAGTAGAAGATCCTTCAATTAGAGGTGATGGATTTATTCCAATGATTGAGAATCTTCTTGAGAAATATAGTTTTGGTTGTAAGAGATTTATTTTGACATATGATGATATGTATGGAATTACACACCAAGCAGGAAGTGCATATGAGTCATCTCCTGCAGTGAAAGAACAATTGAAATACCGCACAATGATAAATGATTTTGGTATAGATTCTTATAAACTCTTTGAATTTTTAGTTAAATGGTTCTATAGGAATTCTACATCTGATACAGGTGGAATAGAACACACAATGAAATTTTATCAAAGAAAGTATAGTAGAGCAGGAGTTGAAGTATTTTACAAAAGATATTACAATTTTGTAATTGAGCATGATACACTTGTAGATAAAAACTATGGTTCTCTTTTACCGTTGAGTGGTCCGGTAGTAGCTCCTATTTCAGTAGAGTTTTATGGAATAGAAATGATATATGCATATTATGGAAAGAACAATATAAAGTTGAACAAAATATCCGGATATACGGACAATGTGGGTTATACACTTGTAGATGATATGAAAACCAGTGATGACTATACTGAAGATGATGCATTGGTAATTGGTTGGTTAAATCAAATAGGAGAACGCATAGCAAAAATAATAGCTGCAAATAATGAAAGTTAAATATTTAAGAGAAGGTGTATTTAAAAATCCAGAACAAGCGAGAGCAACAAGAGAAAAAACAAAAGACCTGTCTAATGCAGAAAAACTCACAAGTGTTGCAAATAAAATAGTAAAAGAACCTATTATAAGATTCTTAAATGAATTGCTTAATAAATTTTTAACAGGGCCTTATAAACATAGATATAGCACAACATATATAGAAGCATACAGAAATGATCCTATGTGTATAGCTCCTGATTTTATGTCATCTTATTGTATATTTAAAAATAAGAATATATGTGATATATGGTATGAATATCAACGAGTTACAATTACTGACATTGATTTAGAAAATAAAACAATGGATGTTTTAATAAGTTTGGGTCAACCTCACCCAGGTCTTCCTAGATATGTTGTTAAACAGAACAATAATGATAGCATTGTATATGGAACATATCTTGATAATTTATATGGATTAGTAGATACTTCAATGTTTAAAAAAAGGCTTCCTTGTCTTCCAAATTTAAGGGCTCCTTTCAATGGAAGTAATGCAAAAATTGCAAGCAGTAAAATATCTTATATACTAAGAGATATAGTTGATGAATTTGAATGTTTTGATGAAAAAAGTGAAGAAGATAAAAAAATTCTTGAAACTATAAATTCTAAAGAACTTTCTATTTTTAATTACAACTGTAAAATAGAATGGAATTTAACTCAAGATGTAATGTTTTTTCCTATACTGCGTAATGATGATTATGACTTTGGACAAGCTAGGGGATGTGACAAAGAAGGATTAGGATATATCAGTCGTATGTATTATCCTATGGAGTTGGATGATGATTCAAACTCTTATACTTATGAAGATGCATTTGGAACTCCTGTAATAACTATTGACTCTTTAATTACTGATATCGAAACAAATCATGAAAGAAAAAAAGAATATACAGATATAATAGACAAACTTCAAAGTATGAATGATATGAAAGATTTGGCAGCTTTGTATGCAACATCTCTTAAAAACTTAGATTTGAATATTGTAGGAGGAGGTCATATCTATTTAAGTACTGGATATTTTAAAAAGAACTATTTGATTGCATAATGAAAATCAAGTATATAAATGAGGGATATTTTAAGAATCCCGAACAGGCAAAGGCTGCAAGAGAAATTGCAAGTAAAGAAGACAATGTTACATCTCTTGCAAAGCTTACTACAAAATTGTTAGAAAAACCTCTTTCTGAAATACTCACTAAAGCAATTGCATTAGATGAATCAACAGAATATTGGTATGAAGGAACTGTATTGAATTCTCAAGTATTTGACCAATTATGTTTAGCATTTACTTTTACAGAGAAAACTTTAAACGGAAACATTGTACCGATAGCAGAAGCAAGAATTCAAGATGATGGAATAATATGCATTGATTTTTATTTTAGAATGAATTCAAAGGAAATTATGAAACATTTCGAAAATGATGTTGAAAATGTTACTGATGCTTTGGTTTCTTGGGGTCCATCATATGCTTGTAATGCTTTTGGACCATTAAGTACAATGAATCCAAAACTGAAAAAAACTCTTGGTCTTGTAGGACAGCTTAAAAACAGAGTTGAACAAATGAAGTGGTTGAATAAAGATAATAATTTGAAAGCAGCATGGCAACTCTTTATTCACACTCCTTCTACAAAAATAAAAATCAATAAGATACATATATTTGGTGATTGCATCGGTGATGTATATATGTCATCTTATGATGATTTTCAATTAGTAGAAGATAGCATTCCAGTAATGACAGAATTTTTCTCATTTGAAAATAAAGGAGAAGTATATCTTGTGCGTAGGATATTTTCATGGGACCATAATTATCAAGGTGGAGGTGATGAAGGCAGAGAATTCAAAATATATAAAATAGAAGGAAATACTCTAAAAGATTATCGTATTGTAGGAAAATGAAAGTAAGATATTTAGTTGAAGGAACATTTAAAACTCCAGCCCAAGCAAGAGCAGCAAGAGAAAAAGAAAAAGGTATTTCAAATGTTGAAAGACTTGCTTCTATGTCTTCTAATGTTATTGCAAAACAAATTGAAACAAAGATAAATGAATATTTAACTTGTTTTGATGATAGCCGTTGGTACGGTGATAATGATATGGAAAAAGCAGGAAGATATATATACAATCATATTCGTGTAACTGTTGGATATTTTTTAAAAGACTTTGCACCAAGTGTTAATAAAGTAAAAACAGAATTTAGAGTATCTCCTAAAGGAGAAGATTTAGTATATGATATTTTTGTTTCACCCGGAAGCACTATGCACAATGTATTTTATTCTTCAGGAAAAACAACATTGAGAATTGATATTGGTCCTATGAAAAGTTTTAATTTTTCAAAAGACCATTTTGAGAAAGATACAAACAACAACTTAATAAAAGCTGCACAATACGAGATTGAACATAATTCTAAAGCAAATAACCAAGTTGCACAATATATTTTGGACAAAATAAATTCTAACAATTTTAAGTTAAATAAAATACATTTGTTTGAAGGCTCAAATGCAAATTATTATTTTATTTTGGATTATAATAAAACATTAGCAAAAGAAGTTTTACCTGCACAATCTTATATGTGGGGCATACAAAAGCTTAAAGAATTGTTCTCATTTGATAATGATGGAAAAAATATTATAATAGCAATAGAACGTAATAAAGAAAAGGAAAAGATAATCTATTCTTTAGATAAGCTTAGTGACTTGGTAGGTAATAATAGTATATATGATGTGTTGTTTGCCTTTATGAACCATATATCAGATTATAAAAATACTGATAATGCATATTCTTCTGATCCAAAATTTAGAGAAGATTGGTATAATACTGAGTTTGCTCCTTATGCAAAGGACTTTAAAAAGAATGCTAAATCTAATCCAAACTATTTAAATCATCTCAAATTTTGTGCAGTTGTTGCTCCTACAAAATATGTATTTGACATTACTTCAGAACTACCGCAACAACTTAAATCCATTCCTCATATAGTAAATTTTGGATTCATTAAGACTACTATGGAAGGAACATTTTATGACAAGCCTTATTCTTCTGCATCGTGGAATACTGATGTTACACAATTGGTTACCTTTACAAAAGCGCATCAGATGAATTATGAAACCCAAAAGAGAACTTCAGTATTTATGGTAGCATATGATTTGTTTACTTTAGGTTTGTATTTAAAAACAGGATTAACTTACGGAAGTAGTAAACTTTCAGATGAAGATAGAGATAAGATCAAAGCAGAATGGAATGAAACAAAGATGAAAGGATTAAATACATATACTACAACAACATTATCTACAAATGACGATATTATTAAAAAGTTAGAAAATATTATTTCTGCTATACAAGATAAACATTCTGTTATGCCAAAAAGACTTGCAAAACCATTAGTAACACAATGAAAATCAATATATTAAAAGAAGGAGTATTCAAAACTCCTACACAAGCAAAAGCTGCAAGGGAAAAAGAACAAAGCAGGTCTTCAATTGAAAGGCTTGCTTCTACTGCTGTTGAGATACAAAATAATAATATTGTCAAAATAGTTAATGACACTATAGAAAGACATAACATTCCTTTGTTCCCCAAAGATTTTCTTACACACATGCAGTATTATTCATTGGATAAAGTAATTCAAGGTAAGATATTTTTTCCAAGAACAGATGTTATTTCAAAATATGAAAAAGATGATTTACGACTTTTGAAAGTAAGATTCGAGGGTGATAAATTGATATTTACTATAAATGTTGCATTTCCTGTTATATACAATAAGTATAGTGAAACACGTGATACTGTTCCTATATGCATGGGATTCGTAGATAATAAGTTAATATTTACAGATGAATCTATTGAACAACATAAAAAATATTTTTTATGCGCAATAAAGCATTGGTTAGAAGATGATTATGCACATGACAAAGTAAATGATTCAACGCTTAAGATTATAGAGTATATTGAGAATGATAAAGTAGAGTTTGACAAAATACATTTGTTTGCAGGATATGATAATATCTATTTTGCTCCTTCTGAAAAAGTGCAGTATAGTCAATATGAATCTGGAACTGGTAAGTTTATAAATACTTCTGCTGTAAAATACGGTAGTTGGACTGGTGCATTATCTATAATGAGGCTTGGAAAATTTTTAGCTAAATATTTTGTTTTTGACAATGCTGGAAAGTTGGGATTTTTGTACACACATGACCAGCAAGGTATTGCTGATATGTCAGTTATTAATGACCCTTCTTTGAAAAAATATACAGATGATTTTGTTTCCGCTTTCTTAACTCTCAGCAATGAAAACTTTAAGAAGTTTATGGAAGAAGAAATGAAAGAAGGAGGATATACAAACAAATATTATCGTGATGGAGAATTTGTTATTCCTAGAAGAGATGATATTCAGATAACAAAGTGGTTGAGAATGAGACAAGCTGCTATAGACAACGGTTTAATAAAAATAGAGAATATAACCAGAGAGATAGTTACTTACGGAGCTATAATTGATATAGATAAAGAGACAGGTAATGTGTCTATAGGAGATGATTTCCATTCAAATAATGATGCTGTTCGTATAAATGCTGTTATTTATTTGACACTTGCGGGTATTCCTGAAGAGATAGCAATATCACAAATAAGTTATATTAAACTTGCACACGGATTTGTAAATAATGCATATTTTTATTGTTCTGATATGGGAGTAACTTCTCTTAAAAAAGGAACACAGACTGATGATTCATACACAAGAGAAGTATATAAATTTCCAAATTCATCTTTCCCGGTATTGTATGCCAATAGTGAATTTATGAATCATATAATTGACACTTTGCGGCAAAGAACATATGAAGTTGATGCAAAAACTATTACTATTAAAAACAGTCCATTAGATAAAGTAGGTAAAGATTTTGTAGAAATTTTATATCTTGAAGCTACAGGAGAAGATTTAAAGTAAAAAAGAGATTCATAAGAATCTCTTTTTATTTTGATATTGCGTCAAACATTTTATAAAATCCATCTTTAACAGCAGTGAACAGTGCTCCTCTGCAAGACAATTCTGCATTTTTCATTTCTTTTGAATATGAATTTATATCAAAATTAAATGAATAAGATGTACTAAAAAATGGCATATATCTGTTTATCAATCTTGATGATGCAATAAAATCTTCAAATCCATATCTATTGTATATTGAAAGCATGTCTACACTATCTTCTGTTGGAAATATAGGAAAAAATGATTCTGTCGTAGGTGAATAATAAGCAGGTTGTGTAGAAAGATCAGCCATTGACGGATTTTCTTGTGATGTTATAAATACACGATGCAAAGCAACATATATATCATTATAACCAGTTTCTATTGTATATGAAGTGCTTATATTTCTACAAGCTTCATCATTTTTTATAAGAGTTTCATAATCATTTGAGCTTGCGGCTGCAAGTATTTTAGAAACATTTTTATGATATTCAGAAGGAATTAATTTATTGTTCCTGAATTCATATTGTTTCTTTGCAACATAAGTACATATTAAAGAAGGAAGAGCTTCACTGCTAAACAATTTTGCTGCTGGCTCTATCTTTTGTTTATCATATCTTTGTAAATCCACACTATATTCTTTAGAACAGCATTTCACTACATTCTCTACATAATATTTGATAGTTTTTGCAGCAGGAACATTATACACACCATTGACAAATGCATTTATGAAGAATCTTAAATCAGATTTTGTAAAATCAAAAACATCTAAAACTCCTCCATAACTTTTCATTACTATATCTTCATCAATATCAGATATTTCAAAGCTTCCTGGTTTTATAGGAGTAGTACTATATTCATTGTCAACTCTGCTTGTTGATGGAAATACTAAAAATCCTATTAATCTATTGTCTCTTTTGTTTCTTGGTATTGCTTTACCCGCATATTCTATATCTTGCTGTAGTTCTTTAGCTCCTGGTGTACCAATACTTGAAATGCTAGTAGGAACATTTCTGTACATATAAATTTTATTGATTGCTATAGTTTTTATATGTGACAATACATTAATTTCATCTTCAGAAAGAAAGGCCCCTTCTTTACATATTTTTATAGCTTGTTTATAAGATGATGTTAATTCTTTGCTTAAGTCTGTTCTTATTTGATTTTCACTTCCTGGCTTTCCCTTGAATATTCCTGAACTTCCAATCATAATGTAATTGTAAAGATACATTGATCCTGAATATCCTGGATATGATATTACTGCATTTAAATCAACTGTTATGATTCCTTTATCAATATTTTTATCTACTATTTGAACATCAGTAATTATAAAACGGCTTTGACTAGAGGAATTTGCAAACCTTACTTTATCTGCTTGAAATGGTTCACAAAACATATAATTACCGACAACAAATGCCCAGTCAGTAGTAGATGAATATGGATGTACTATTCTTGAAACATCTGATGTATTTCCGTCATTGCCATCTATATAACGCAAAGCAATCTTAGAAAATTGTACTCTTATTTGTGAACTTTCAATTAGAAATTTCTTAACAGCAGGAATTATAATTGTATCAGATACAATTCCTGTCAATTTTTCTGCATTACTTCGTTGAGCTGATTTTTCTCTCTCAGCTCTTGCTTGAGTAGGATTCTTAAATACCCCTTCTGTAATATACTTTATTTTCATTTCTTGCTAGTCTGTTTGTTTGCTATTTCTAATAAGTATCTTAATCTACCAGAAACACGAGAAAAATCTTCTTGAGTTATATCAACATATTTTCCGTTTGACAATTTATCTATTTGGTCTAAGTCATAAAAAGCATCTATATTTAACATATTTCCGTTTCGTGCTAATGCAAGTTTATTATTATAATATACTAACAAAGCTATATCTGTTGCATCAGAAACAGTTTTAGCATCAGCCAAGAGATTAGCAAGCTTTTGGTTCCAGAAAGTAGGATTACCAATATGTTTAAATTCTTCTACATCTTGTGTTGGTTTAAGATTATTCTTTAAAAATACTGATTTGTTTTTAATTGTCCACCTAGGATACCATGAATCTTTAGAGAGTGTAGCATAAATATAACTATTTTCTGTATCTCCTGCAAGAGAATATGTTATTTTTATTCCCTTTCCATACATTCTGCTTTCATCTACCTCCTCTGTTTCTTGTTTTGTACGTAAATCAATTACAGTATAAGTCATTCTTCCATAAGTGCACTGAACATCTTTTATTGTAATTGATTTACTTTTTGCAAGATAAGCAAGATATTCTTTATCTATTTTCTTCATAGCAGGCTTACATTTTAAAGCCATGTTTTTATTTAGATTGCTGTCATGACGTTTTAACATTTCCAGTTCAAGTTTAAAATTTTGAATTAAATGTTCAACATCTGTACGTATAGTAACATTTACTATATCTTTTGCAATATCATCTATTCCATTAAGTGCAAATGATACTCCTGAATCTATTTCTTTATTTTCGCTGCTTTTTAATTTTATACAAGCATCTGAGGAACGTGGAATAAAAGTTATAATTGAAAATAATAATTGTTTAATTTCTTCATCAGGCACTACATTCGTAGTTATAGAAGGAGTCATCATATTTTTTACTCTTAAAGGTCCATTTACTCCTACAAATATATTTTTAATTACAAATTTGTATTTTATTATTTTGTCCAATGCTGCTCTTGTATATACTGCTGATGCTGGAAGTGTTTTGCTCTTTAATGCTTTTGAAGCTTTAGATTTTATCATGCTTATATTTCTTGCAGTGAGAGCTTCTATTATCTCTTCTGCGGATGAAGTACTTGTTAATGATTTATTATTACCTCTTACTCTTGGGTCAAATACACCGACAATACATTTAACAGGATCATTATTATTATATCTGTCACACATATTTCCAGCATCAATAACACATTCAAATGTTTGTTCTTCGTCATTTATAAAATTGACTGCTAAATTTCCAACAGGTTTTGTAAGAGTCCATGGGTCAGAACTTGTTCCTATAGGTTGAGCAAATAAAGAAGAGAATGGAAAGGCACTTGATTTATCTAAAAATTCCATAACCAATCTATCTACTTCTGCTTTAATTTTTGTATTGCTTATTTCTTTTACAGTGCTTGCTAACTTATCTGCATTTGAGAGAGATGCATCTTTTGCTCTTGCTGCTCGTGCTTGATTTGGATTTTTGAACACTCCTTCAGATATGTAATTAATTAACATTGTTGTATATTATAACTTTATATATTTATAGGCTACAAATAAATATCATAAATAGAAAAATTACTTTCTTTTGTATGTTTAGAGAATATTTTCTTAGGAAAAAGATAGAAAGAGGTGATGTAAAAGTATGGACATCAAAGGATTATTATGAAGCAAAAGATCGTTCAGGAAACAACGGTTATCTCCAAGTTCCAGAAGAAGAGACAGAAGAACCAATTGTAGAATCTCCAAGAACAATTAAACAATATCCTAATTTGATTGTTTGCTTGGACAATGGTCATGCATCTTCAACTCCTGGTAAGAGAAGTTCTTATCTTTGTTCAGGAGTTTTACCTGCTCTTGCATTGTATGAATATGAATTTAATAGAAGAGTAACAGCAGCTCTTCAGAAGAAACTTGAACAAAATGGAGTAATTGTATTTATGGTTTGTCCAGAAAAAGACAAAGATATTTCATTAACTACAAGATACACAAGAGCCAATAACTTCATTGCAAAGAATCCAGGAAAAAGAGGATTGTTGATTTCTGTACATGCTAATGCACACGGAGATGGAAAATCTTGGACAAAAGCAAGAGGCTGGTGTGCATATACTACAAAGGGACAAAACAATTCAGATAAGCTTGCAGAATGTTTGTATGATGAAGCAGAGAAAATATTTTTGCCAAAAGGATTGTCAATCAGAACAGATTTTACAGATAAAGATAGAGATTGGGAAAGCAATTTCACTATAATCTATGGAGCAAATATGCCTGCTGTATTGACAGAGAATTTCTTTTATACAAACATTGAAGATACAAGATACTTATTGACAGAAGAAGCAATTGAAGATATTGCAGAAGTACATTACAGAGCTATATTGAAATTTGCAGAGCAACAATACAAAATGTAAAGAGAGGATTATTCCTCTCTTTTTAATTATCAGAAATATTTAACCTTGCCGATGTATTGGATATCAGGTTCAAATACAGTGTCAAAAGTGGGAACATTGATTAAGAGTTTGTTCTTTAAACAGTGTTTCACCATATCAAAGATGTCCTTGGCTGCAATCAAACCTGGCTGCAATAGTGGTTTTATATAACAGAATTTAAACCTTGCTGTGCAAAGATACTCATAATACCTGAGTATTATAATTATTTCTGTATCCAAGTTTAGCTTGTCCATATCAAAATGGTCAGTCTCCTTTTTCAAATCAAATCCTTCAAAATCAGGATAGAGAAGACTATCTGGGTCTTCAAGAAGATTTGCAGTTTCAATACAGAAATCATGTTTATTTTCAATATGAAGTAAAGGATTCTTTTCAGGATTGTCTGAGTCTGGCCTTGGCTTTATCTGACCTTTTGTTCCTTTGTTCTTTTTTGATAATGTACTAGCCATTATACTGTAAGTTATTTTTGGTATAGAATTTATATCGGATAAATATAAAAATGATAATTAGATTCATATGCCTAAATATGTATATGACCCAAGATTAAATATGATGGTTCCTCAGCAGAAAAGAGGAATTGACTATGCACTAACAGGAGAGGGTCTTAGGATAACAGACCATGATAGAAAAGTTGAATTTGTCATAACAAGAGAAGGACGTTGCAAGCTTGTTGGAAGAAATTTTGATTTCAATTGCAAAATTTATGATGTCAATGTTGCAAGAAATATAGCAAGTAGAGTACAAAGAGTATATCCTCATTCTAAATATGCAGATTTCAGATACTTCTGCAGAAATATCCAAGACCCAGTAGGAGAACAAATGACCGTTGAAGACAAAGCTTTGTTGAGAAGTTTGTCAGAATCTTACGGAACAGAAGATGTTATGAATTTTGTCAATCATCTTGATGAAGGTCATTCTGCTAGTGTATATAACGCACAATCCTCACACGGACAAACTCCAGGAACATCTCAGCATGGACTGAAGGGTTTTGTCAATGCACTACCTAGTCTCATCATAGGATTCCTCGTATGCCCTCCTGCAATGATTATGGGATGGCTCGGAGCTGTTCATGAGAGATCAGAGAAACGTTGGCTTAAAACAAGAATAAATCCTAACAGATGGATGGATTTTGTTGCAACTCCTTGGGAGAGACAAAAGAAAGTCAAGGATAAGATTGCAGAAGAAATGGCAGCTAATACCAATTACTATTATACAAGGCTTGCAAATGGTGAAATTCTTAGAGTTGTCGGCTGTTCAACACTTGAAGCAAAGGAAATGATAATGGCAATTGAACACAAAGATATTATTCCTAGATATGCTGATTGGAATAAGAAATTGAATTTGACACAAGATGAAAATTCAGTATCAATTGTTCCTCCTAGTGAAGAGAATTATAAAATGTGGGTCATAAAGTTTGACAACGGTGAAGCTTGCTACGCATTCGGAAAACCTGATGCTTCAGACAAAGAAGAGATTATGGAATCTGCAATTGAAAGTAGGAAAGCAATTGTTGAATATTACAAGAAGATTAAGTACAAAGACGAAGACAACGGAGAAAACAAAGTACAAAGACATAGAGGAATAGGAAAAGAGAAAAAGGTATTTGGTGGAGATGATGATGCTGAAATGCAGAAGCTCTTTGCAATTCCTAAGATTGATGATATGATTGAGCTTACAAATCCTAGTTCTTATAAGATAATCAATGATACTAATTATAAAGAATTTAGTGAACCTCAAACTTCTCCTCTTACTTGGGGTCCTAGTGGAAATGTTGTATATCAATTTAGAATCGAGAACATTGCAACAATAAACCTTCCGTTAAAGACAGATGAAGAAGCAAATACATTCTGTAAGAATATAACTGCTAATACAAGTTCATTTGCTAACACTGTAAGAAAGATTGCAAAGGATTCAGTAAGAGGTAGTTGCACATATTATAAAGGATATACTGCAAATGAAGATGTATACATTGTTCCAGTTGTTACAGGAGAAGGAAAGGCAGGAGCAGTCAATAATATTAGAGCTTATGTAGATGAATTTACTTCTAGTGTTGCAGATGCTGTAATGAATAACAATTTACAGAATGAGACTCCTATTTCAGAATTATCTATAAAAGATTATAGAGCAAACTATGTAAAGGGAAATCAATTAAAACAACATAGTGAGGCAGAGACTCCTACAGACAGAGAAGGTTCTATAAATGCATATAGAGCAGATTGGTCAAAGCATATTACATATAAAAAAATAGATTCTAGAACAAAGGAAATTCTTGAAGGACCTACTACATTTAATGAAGGAACTGTAGATAATGAAATTTCAGCTATATATAATGCAGTTGAAAATCAAAATCAAATAAACATGAAAAATGCTCAGGAGAAACTACAAGCTAATATGACAAGAGAAACTCCTGATTCTTCAACACAACAAGCTCAAGATGTAGGTTAATATTCATCAAATATCTAAAGAATCCAAATCATCATCAGAATAATATTTTTCTAGATTGGGGATTTGGATTCTTTTTTCATTACAATAAATTACCAAATCATTAATATCCCATTTCTGTCTGTGAGGAAGATTCAAATCTTTTTTCAACTTATCCCACATAAATACTTGATAGCCTTCTCCCAATTTCTCAAGAGCATGCTTTCTACCTGTCAAATCATCATCAAAGAGATACCTGAACTTAAAAGCGAAATTCACATGTTTTCCAGCTCCACAAGTTGCAATACAATTCCTGATTAAGAATGAATCCATAGGACCTTCTACAACAGTTACAGGTTTGTTGTAATCAACTGACAGGATATTGAATATCATAGACAGAGAATCTACTTCAACTGGAATCTCTTTGTTTTCTTTGAACAAATCAGAATATATCTTAGACAACTTATAAGTTTTGTATTTTGGACCTTTGTATCCTGGTGACAAATGAGATACTTGAATTCCAATTATCTTACCATCTCTTGTCAAGTTCAATAAGAACAGCAAATTGTATTTTGGTTGAAATAAGAATTTATCAAAAGAGTATTGCTTTCTTTTTACAAGATAGAAATGAGCTGCATTGTTGATTGAAGTCTCTTCAAGACCAAATTTTGATTTAAAAAATTCTCTATCAATTGCATATTGATTTATTAACTCATTGTCATAGATATAGTTAGATGATGCATCTGATACTGCTGCTTCAGATGGAAGTTGTTGTTTGTGTTGGACAAAATAATCAATTGCAGACAATGATAATGATTGACCGTATTTCTTAAAGAAATTATATAATGACATTCTTGTACCACAATTGTGGCATTTGTAAGTCATCTGAAACGGACCAGAAAGAATTATATTTCCTCTTTTCTTTGAATTGTCTTTTGCTGAATCTCCACAACAAGGAGCTGCAAAATTCAATCGGTCAGGATAAACTTTGATTCTTTGTTTCTGTGGGTTATTAGGAAATCTTTCATTGAGAATTGCTTGAAGCTTAGGAAGTATTTCAGCAATAAGCTCTTCTTTAGAAAGTTGCGAAGTTTCTAAAGAAGCAGTTGTTAAAGAATTGTTTGAAAATATATCAGGTGTCATACATCATACAATTAACATAAATTATATACTTGTTGAATTGCAAGAAATTAAAAATAAATATAAAAATGAATAATTTTATATGGCTACTAGTACATTTGATTTTTCACAATATTCACCTAATGGATATTTGCAAAGTGTAGCAACAGGAGGATGGAGAAATGGTAATATTTATGTATCACTTTCACAAGATAATAGTGTTAGTATAGGCAATCTTGTTGAAGGATATATTGGATCTTCATTAACTTTTAATAGCTCTTATGACAGCGGAAGTACACAAGCAGTATTTGATAGTGATACGGGAAATGTAGTAAACAACATTTCTTCTTCTCCTTTTATGTTTTCTGGTCGAGAAATTTCACTTACTATATCTCCATTTTTGTGGATTCCAAATACTGATGACAATGCAAAATATTTTGTTCAACAAATATCAACATATGTAAATCAAGGAACACATGCTACTAGTACATATTATCGTGAAGGAGCATATGTTGGAGTAGGAATTACTACTTCCATACCATCTTTATCTAATGCATCATTTACTACAACTTCTAGCACATTTAATAATAGTTGGCCAGGTTCATATATTGGAAGTATTCAGTCTGATACTTCTCGTAGTGCTGTTACATTTGGAAATGAGATAGATGGTACAGGTGCAGATATTGGTAGTGCTGCTGCATACTACTATAATAATTCTACAGATGACAGTGCATTATATCCATTTGTCGATGCGTGGAGCACCGAAATGTCACAATTAGAACAAGTATTCGGTTATACTTTTGATGAATATGATATTATACTTCCTGCTACTACACTTTTTGGAAATGTGTTTAATTTTAGTTGGAACAATATTTCATCTGCAAGTGTTAATAAAGTTTATATAGTTGTTAAAACATACATATATATATTACCTGATGCAGTCAATGGTACAACAAATTATCATTACGGCGCATATGAAGTTTGGGGTCCTATATATTTTATTAGAATTCCATCTAGCATGTTAATTAATACATCTCCAATATTAAGTATTTCATCTTCTACTATAACTTTTCCTACTATTCCTGTTCGTGCAGGAATGACTACTATATCATATACTCCAAATATTAATAGTAGTTTATTTACGATAACTTATAATACAACTGTATCAACTTCATCTGATAATGCTGTAGTATCACTTTATCCTGCAATGCTTAATATCGGAAGTGATTTCATGAGTACACGTTTAGGAACTCTTGAATATTCATACAGTTCTTCTACATCAGGCACAAATATTCAATGTTTAGAAAAAGTAAAATTTAATATAAAGTGTTGTTCTAACAGTATAGATATTGATGGTTCAACTGCAGATATAACAAGAACAAATAATGGTTATAGTTCTTCATACAGACAAGCCGCAAATTATGATGTTACTGTTTATAATGCATATGCAATTTATGTATATACTGAATCTCAAGTATCAGTTAGCGGAAGTAATGCATCTATTTCTTCAAGTGCAAATCCTTATGTTCTTAATACGAATGCAGGTATAGATGCACAATCTTGCAGTGGAATTCCCATAACAAACGGTGCAAATAAAATATATATAAGAGAAGTTTTGGAAGAAGACGGAATTATATTTGATTATAATTCCGACAGCAATGATAGTGCTAATGCAATATCAATAGATTCAAAATCTCCTACTATCTCTAATGATAGTATAACATCATACACTATAACAAGTAGTAGCATTACTCCATCTTCTGCAGGAGCAAGTAATACTTTAATAGGAAATTCTTCTTTGTCTTCATTACGTATTACTCCTAGATTGTATGAAATATCATTCAATGCAAGTAATTTGTCTTCTGGTGATACTGCTTCTATAGTTCTTGATAGTAGTGCATATAACAGTGCAGGTTCAAGTAACCATGCTACTCTTAACTTTGCATTTTCTGGTTCTCCATCATCTAATGTAGAGGTTTCATGGTGTAATAATAATTCTTCAAGTTCAACATCTTCAGGATATACATCATTTGGAAATATAATAGGAGGTACAACTTCATATTCTGCTAATGTAACAGCAAATTCAAGAACTACATATCTTCATATTAAAGTGAAGAATAATGATAGTACTTCTACTGTTGATAATTATAATTATTCTTTTCTTATAGCTGTATTTGGACAGAATGCTGCTACTATAAATATGATATCTCCTTCTACAAGCGCAGGAAGTAGTACATTAAATACAAACGGAGAAGAATACATAGTAGAAGTAATATGGAATTCAGGAGACCATGTTAATTTTACATTTACTTATGATAATACAGCGTATACTTTTGATTTTACTTACAACCCAGTAAGTATAAATTCAATTACAATCAAAGATTCTAATAACAGTACTATTACTTCAACAGATTTGTGGTTAGTTCCTAATGAATATTGTTCAACTATCGTATGGGATGCAGATGTATGGAATAAATCTTCTAAAAAAATAAAATTCATATTTGATCCTTCTACTTCTGCTAATAGCTTTTATTTTGATACTGTATATAGTTCATCATTAACTAATATATTTTGTTTTACTGAGCTTCCATATAATGGTAGTACACCAGGTTCACAATATGCACTGTATCCATTTGATGAAAGTGATATTACGTATGATTTTGCAAATGACAAAGAAAGCTATGTAGATCCTGAAGGAAGTATGAGATATGATTGTGATGGAAATCCAGAAACATTAATATATCCTATACCAGGTGCATATGAAAGAACAAATGTAAATTCTTATTATGATGTAATATTTGCCTCTGGGTCTGCAACAAAATCATTTAGAGTAAATATTAAGAGACCTACTATTGACTTAACTATAAGTAGTATATCACAAACAGGAGTTAGTTCTGGCACAACATTTAATGCTGGCTCTAATATTGTTATATCTCTTTCTAAAAATGGGGATGAATCATGGTCAGATTTATTCGCAGATACTAGTCGTATAACGCCAAAATCTGGATCACCTGCATTTCCTGCAAATACAACAATTAGTGTAGTAAATAATGAAGTTCGTATTTTATTCCCTAATTCTATGACTTCTTCTTGGACTGGAAAAATAACAATAATAGGAGAAAATTATTACGAACAACCTATAATTGTAGAAACAGATGAAATTACAGTAAATCCTATAAATGTAGAAGATATACGAGTATATTATAATAATTCTGTTAAAGCTTATACTGGTCATCCTGGAGATTTAGGAACAATATGGTTTGGTTCTAATGATACTCTTACTCTTTCTGGTAAAGTATATCCTACAGACCTTCCATCTAGTATTAGAGATAATATATTATGGTCAGTATCTGCTGCTTCTGGTTCATCAAAACTTTCTGCTCCTAGTGGAACAACTGCTAGTGATGTTGATGCAACATTTACATGGAGCAATGAAAAAACAGGAGGAGTAGTACATACTATAACTGCAAGTGTTGGAGGAGTAGAAGCAGAATTGACTATAACACCTAAGAAAAAGAGTACTCAAATTATAGCAGAAGATGCTTCAGTTGAAGAAAACAGTTATATTACTATATCAATTGGAGTTGATGGTGATGAAAGTGTAACTAGCAGTAATACTACTGTAACTTGTTCTTCTTTCCCTGGAACTATTGGTAATGTTTCTAACGGAACTTGTACAATTACTACTAATTTTCAGCAAGCTAATACTACAGATTATACATTTACTATAAATTTCCAAGATAGTGCTTCTGGAGTAACTTTAAGTAAAACTGTAACAATATCAGTATATCCTAAAGCAAGTACATATCATATATACACAGATTTTTATAACGGAGGATCAGGAACTGATACAACACAGATTATTTATGCAAATGCAGCAGATGGTGAATCACAAATAGTTGCAGTTGATGTATCTGCTGGAAGCAGAGTAACTAAATATAATGTTTCTGCTGATTCTGGTTTACTTGTTTCTACTAATGGACTATCATCTTGGTCTTCATCTTTAAGCAATATTTCTAAATCTGTTTCTAGAATTTATATAAAGCAAGATACATCTGTAGCTGTAGCTAGTAATACATTTTCACGTGGAGTTAGATTTACAGCAGTAGAGCATGATTCTGCGGGATCTTCAGATTCAGAAACAAAAACTATAAAGCGAGGTAGAATAACTTTCTCTCAGGCAGTAACTAATCCAAATAGACCAAGTCATAATGACAAGATGTTTAAGGAAGACACTGCTACATTTACTGTAGTATTAATTCCTAGACTATCAACAAGTTATAACAGCGGCGTTTGGAGTAATAGTTATGGTCTTGATTATTCTGTAAATACTCCAACTCATACAGGTACTGCAGGAGCATATAATTCTACTACAACTATTACTTGTGATGCCACAGGATTAAATAATGGAGCATATACAGGTTCTATAAGATATTATTATCCAGAACTTTCTACAAATTCAACAGTTATTACTAATACATATTACCCATTTGAAATAGATATTCTTGGACAAACATCTGTATGTAATACATTAGCTCTTGACCCTTCTACACAGCAGATAATGTCTCTTGCAGAGTCTGAAGCTTCTGTTGGATATGCATATACAAAGGGTTCTAGTATATCAACTATAAATACTGTTTCACTGGCAAGTACATCTACTACAGGATATTCACATAATAATAAGCTTGCATTATCATATACACAAACAGGAGTTACTGTTACTTCTACTGGAATTCCTGATGATTCACATGACGGTGCAATATACAATATTTCAATATCTGCAACCAATGAATTGGATGAGACTATAACTGCTTCTGGAAATGTAATATGGAGAATAGGTGTAGATGGTTTGATGTTTGTACCAGATGCTTATACCAAATCAGTATATGGAAATACAGGAAATAGTATTGTTTACAATATAACTTGTAAACACAATTATGCTGGAAGTGAAGTAAATGATGATTTCTATTTTAATTCTGCTTGTAATAGCACAACTACAAGTGGAAGTTGGTGGTCTGCTGTTATTGACAATGAGGATGATACTGTAACTGTTACTACAACTTCTAAGAATTATGACACTAATGATAAAACAGTTGATATTACATTATATAGTAAACATGGTTTAGCACAGTTTGAAAATGATCCACAAACATGCTCTATAACATTTGTACAGAATCCTCTTGTAATTGAGACTACATTTGATATTGCAAAAGCAGATGGAGATTCTACTACCACAATAACAACTAATCCAAATACTATTACCAGCTCTTTCTTAACTGTAGGTCAAACAAAAACATTTACAATAACTTGTAGTCATATAGAAAGAGAAACTTCAGGAGGACAATCAATCGGTTCATTTGAAGGAGAAACAGTTGCATTAACCAATAAATTTGATGGAGGATTTAATACTCCTACACTTAATGGTAATATTCTTACTATTTCAGCACCAGATAATACAACTGGAACTTATCCAAATTCAGGAAGAACTTGTACATTTGATATTACAACTTCACATGGAGCTTCAAATAGAACAGAATCATATGCTGTAACTGCAACACAACCTGGCTATCAATATGGTAATAGTACAATACTCATAAATGGAAATACTTCAGATGTATCTGATGAATGTTCATCTAAGCAACAGACCATTACTTATTCTGTTGCATGTACATATGATAAATTTGTTGATGGATATAGAAGTGCTACTCTTGATGGAACATGGACAGCAGCAAAATCAAGTTCTTCTGAAACGTGGTATACTATATCAAAATCTGGTAATACATTAAATATAGAAGTTGAACAAAATCCTAATGATGAATCTAGAACTCTCATCATAGATATTACAGGTTCATTTGATAATACAACAGGATTAGAAAATATAACAAGAACATTGAGTATAATACAAAGTGGTTCTCGCTTGGAATTCAATCCTGCAAGAATAGAAAATATATCAGTTGATGGATCTACTGATATAAGCACAGATGTAGAAACAAATACTTCTTGGAGTATCTCTGACAGTTCATCATGGATTACAAATATATCTCCTACTGGAGATTCAACTGACCCTTATGATGCATCAATGACATTTGATGTTGAAGACAATTATAATCCAAATGCTTTAACTGACTATGTTAAATATCGTTCAAGTACTTCTAATAGAAATGGTGGAATATCAGTAGATACTAGCAGTGGAATTTCTGTACATTTACCAGTATCACAGCAAGGTTATACATTTGATGCATCAATGTCATATAAATTGAATGGAGTTTCAGTTACTAGTATTGAAATTGGTCCTGATACTTCTACTGCAACTTTGGAGATTACTTCAAACTATGACTATACTTTAAGCTGTAGTGTTGATTGGGTGTCATTTGGAGGAAATCAAAATAACAAATTTAATGACAATGACGGTAATACATTTAAGACTAATACTTATGTATTAACATTTAAATATAATACTTCTGATGCTCGAAATACAGATATTACTATTTCTCAAGTTCGTCATCAAGCAAATAATGGTGAAGACTCTGTTTCTTCTAAGAGTTTGACTGTTTCACAAGGAACTGCAGTTGGACATTATGCTTTGTCATTGTCTGAAAATTCATTAAGATATGATGCATTTGGAACAGAAGAGGTTCTTACTAAAACAATAGATGTTACTTCTAAGTTGGGTGGCTGGACAATGGATGCAGATACTATTCAAAGAAATAATAATTCCGAGAATTGGTTCCATATAAATCAAACATCATATACATTTATTGACACTGCAGATACACCAGTACAAACAACAACAATTAGTATAAGAGTAAATCCTAATCCTGATGTAGATAATGGACATTCACATACTATTACTTTTACTCATTCACAATCAGGAAGTACTGCTACACTAACTATAACACAAGACCAAGCAACTGTATATTTTGTATATGTTGAAACCGGAACAAACGAGAGTGAAAATGAAGCTCTTACAAGATTAAAGGAACTTGTAGAATTTGTTAAAGATGGAGTTGATGTCGGAATAGCTATGGCTCCTCCACCAAGATCTATAGCTGTAACAACGGGAGGAAATGATGCAGTAAACAAAACATATTATTTATATTATTTTTATGGTTCATCTCCTGATAAGAATATATCATATTCTACTACTAATGGAGCTATGATGTCTGCTGTACCAACTCCTAAAAATGTTCCTGTGGAAGTTGGATGGTCAGATGCTAATTCTTCTTCATCTAATGTATATATAATTAATGTTTCTGTTAATGAAAATAATACTACAGAAAACAGAGATGGAATAATTACTATTTCTGGTAATGCTGCTCCTGCAGTAGCAAAAATAGAATTTACAGGTCATCAAGATAAACGTATATATCAAACAGATTTAACATTTGCATATGAATCAGGAGTATCATATCTTGGAGATTTAATAGGAGATAAATGGGAAATACCAGTATATGGAAAATCATATATAATGAAAGTTGCAAATAAACTTGAATATGATAAACTTATAATTACTAATATAAAAATAAGTGATGAATCTTCATTGAATCCTGACTTGTCTGAACCTATAGATACTTCAGATTGGGCAACATTTGATTACAGTACATCTTCTGATGCAAATGCAAGTTGGACACCATTTGTTTTTGGAAATGATATTATAATAGATAAAAGTTCAAATTTATACATTAAAGCAAATATTGCAAATTACCAATTAAATGAGAATGGAGAAAACAGAACATATGAAAATGATATAAATGTTAAGAACTATTCTGTACAAATTTTTGTTTTAACAGAATCTGAAAGAGATAATGGAAGACAAGATTCTAGTATGTATTATTTTGTAAACGGAAGTGGTAATAGATTTGTTGCCAGCCAATTCTCTAAAGATATGTTCCAAGAATCTTGGCAGTTACTATCAAGTGAGTTTGATGTAGATTCAAATACTGGTTCACAAAAAGTATATTTCAGAGCTGATTTTAATAATGAATCTATAAATAAAGTATTGTATAGTGAAGATACTGGTTATACTTTAATGGGTTCTAGTGATACTGTAAAGAACAAAGAAATTGATGTTTTGCAAACTATATTGACAAGCAATGATGAAGTTAATATTGCTTATGATGTAAGATTTGGTGTAAGGTTAAAAGATAACTAATATGATAAAGCTTAAATACATATATCAAGGCTGGAAAAATTGGTTGCTTGACAAAATTTCTGATTTGAAGTACAAAGAATATTTTGACAAAAGATTACAAATCTGTCAAAATTGTGAGAAAAATGACAAAGGTGTTTGTGATATTTGCAAATGTGTTCTTGTTGCAAAAACAAAATCAGAAGATTCTGCTTGTCCGTTGAAGAAATGGGATACAATAAAGAATACTGTAGAAAAGGAGGGGAATTAACCCCTCCTTTTTTATCTAATAAATATAAAAATGATAATTAGCTATTTATGAATAAATGTTTTGTTATATTTCCAGGAGCATTCAAACCCGTTCATTCTGGTCATATATCATTAATGGAAAAATATTTAGAGTCACCTGATTATGATGTTAGATTGACTATTGTGATTTCAAAATCACCAAGAGAAGGAATATCTGCAGAGTCAAGCAAATGGTTCCTTGACAAAGTTTTTTCAAGAAATTATAAAGTTAATGTAATGATAGCACCTGATGCAAGCCCAATCAAAACTGCATATGACATGACAGGTCAAGCTGAATTTGGTCCAGGATTTTATGCTCTTGGTGCATCAGCAAAAGGAGCAGATATTAAAAGAGCAGAAGACTTTGCAGCAAAGTTTTCAGAAGGTGGAAAATTCTATGAACCTACAACGGGGGTTCAAGGAATGTATTTTCCTATAAATCCAGAGCCTATGAATTATATAGGCAGAGGTGATATGTATGAGGATGCACCAATATCATCCACGGTCGTCAGGAATGATATTAGGAACAATGATTATAAACTATTCAGAACTGCTTATCTTCCTCTCCTGCAAAAAAGATACATCACTGAGGATATACTCAAAGAATACTTCAACAAAGTTTCTTCAGAAGTACTTCCTGCTACTAAGACTCCTCTTAATTCAGCATTGACAGAATCTGCACATGCATTGTATATGAATATTCTTAATGAAGGTGGAGCAGGTGGACATATGAATCACCCTTATGATGTACTTAATTTCACATTCAAGGATTTGAAGAATCTTATTTCAGATTTGTTTGCAGGTAAGATTACAGATATAACAGAGAAACTTGACGGACAGAATTTGTTTGCTTCAGTTGATGAACATGGAAATACAATATTTGCAAGAAATGACACTACCTTGTATGAACAGCCTTGGTATCTTGATGATGTAAGATTTAATCCTAAGTGGATTGGAAATCCTACAGTACAACACGCATTCACTAATGCAGCAGAGACTGTTGATAAAATATTCAAGAATATTCCAAATGCTCCACAGTTCTTCAATTATGATGACAAAGCAGATGGTGTAAGATATAGGTATTGGGCAAATCTTGAAATACTTGATACTCAAAACTTTAATGTAATTCCTTATGCAGATTCTAAAGTATCATTCCACAATTTTGTAGCTACAGTATTTGATTATTCAGAGAAAGATGCATTTTCAAATGAAGGCCGTCCTCATGAGAAAGAAAAGATTTCTCTTAATCCTGAGATGGAACAACAAATGAAAGCTACTTTGCAGAAAGCAATAGAAAAGACTAATAAGACTGCATTCAAAGCACAATTGACTCCTAAGGTTATTTTCAAGACATATGACAATGGAATTGTTAAAGCACAAAAGTATATTGATTACATTGATAATATGTTGTCTAAAGCTAATGTGAGTGATAGCACTACAATTGGTCAATATAAAGAAGAGATGGTTATCAGATATTTAGAGTCACATAAGAAATTATCATGGATTGATAATGAAGTTCTTTCAGGTGCATTGAGGCGTTGGATTTATGGAGAGACTACTAAATACTCTCTTGTTAATTTGAAACAAATGCTCTTATCAACAGGAGAAAAAATGACAAAGGAACAATATGTTATTCTCAGAGATTTTGACAAACAGGAACTTCCTAATATTTTAAAATCAATGATGAAACCTCTTGATACATTGTTTATTAAAGTAGGTAATGAAGCTATCAAGTGTATACAAGGTCTTGCAAATGCAGGACACGAAAAAGAAATTGTTTCAAAACTTAGAAAAGAATTGTCAGATATTAAATCTGCAATTGAAAATTCTGATGATCCTAAGAAGAAACTTAAATTACAACAGTCACTTGCAAGACTTGCTACAGTAGATAATGAATTGTCATCAACAGAAGGAATTGTGTTCAAATATAATGGACAACTTCTTAAATTGACAGGAGCTTTTGCACCGCTCAATCAGATATTTGGAGCAAGATTCTTTGACAAATAATAAATGGAGGAGCAATCCTCCATTTCTGTTATATCAAATAAATATAAAAATATGTTTTGTTATAATGACTAAACAAGAACTTATAGATTGGATTAAACAAGAACTTACTGCTGGCGGTTCTTTACAGATAGACCAATTGAAAGATACAGAAATAGAACGTATTATAGATAATGAAACTATATATGTTCATAGAGAGTGGAGAGATACAGTAGAACTTAGATATGGAATTGTTTCTCTTGATGCATTTAGAACTCCTGAATTTAGGTCATCAAGAACTATACAGCTTCCTGATTGTGTATTCGGAGTTGAAGAATTTAGAGAGATAAAAGATGGTTCAAGATTATTTGGAATCAATGACCCAGATTTGAGACTTGAAAGAGTTATGGGTTCTGATTTGTGGTTGTCACCATTCTCTAGTGATGTAATTACTTCAAGAACAATTAGTTATTCTTGGTTTGATTTGGCTCGTTCATTTACACTTGTTGATATTGGATTCAGATTCAACATCAATACTCATAGAATAAATGTATTTGGTCATGACCCGGTTGCTCCTGTTCTTATAAGAGCATTTGTTGCAATTGACAATGCAGACTTGTATGAAGACCCTATGTTCCGTAAATGGGTAGCAGCAAAATGTAAAATCCAATTGAATAGAATTCTTAAGACCTTCGAGACTAATCTTATTGGCGGTGTTACAATATCAAGTCTTCTTGGTGAACAAGGTAAAGAAGAATTAGAAGAAGTAAAAGAATGGGTAAAAGGAAATGATGTTCCTGATTACTTCCTTATGTTCCAATAAATCAAATAGTTAATATTATGAGAGATTGTGTGTTTAGAACTATTAGCTATGATGAAGCTATTTATGTGTCAGAATATTGTAATGAAGAACTTGAATCTGGTTGTGTAATTGTTCACTTTACAGATGGAAATAAATTTGTTGATAGAATTCATATTGATGATGGAGACATGAGTTGTCTTCAACTTCAAAAGAAAAATAAAATGAAACCTATAATAACAAGATAACAGTTATAAATTAAACTGTTATGCTATATAAAACAATTTAAGAGTTGCAATTGCAACTCTTATTTTTTAGAAATTACCTTCTTTCTTAATCCTGTCAAAATTTTCTCTGTCTTTTCCATGAAGGTCATTGACTCTTGGAATCTTGCAATTGACAGTGATTTTATAATTTGCTTTACTTGATGGATTATTTGGATTAGGAAATCCTTCACCAAATCTTGTGATGACCTTTCCAGGTTGAGTTCCTTGTTCAAGATGAATTTTCTTGTACCCTTTTATCCAAGGAATCTCTACATCTGCTCCATAAATCAAATCAGTAATCTTTGCATTTAAGTTGTAAAGCAAATTGTTGTCATCATCTCTTGAAAGACCTTTGTTATTAGGCAATTCAGATACAATTACATGTAAATCTCCTGGAACTCCTCTGTGTGGTCCATCATTTCCTTGTCTTGGAATTGTAAAATATGCATCACCTGGCATACCTGCTGGAACATCAAACTCAATCTCTTTGTCCATTTCTTCAAGGCCAGTTCCTCCACAATTTGGACAAGGATTCTTGATAATTTTTCCAGTACCATGACAATGTGAACAAGAAGACATTGTTTGTTGTATTCCAAAATTTGTCCTAACAGTTTTTGTCTCCATTCCAGAGCCTTTACATGTCGGACAAACTTCTGTCTCATTCGTTTCAGAACCAGAGCCGTGGCAACGATGACAAGCACATTGTTTCTTGACTTTTAACTTCTTATGAACACCATCATACAGCTCATCAATAGGAACAGATATATGAATCTTCAAATCTTCACCACGTTCTTTGACTTCTCTTCTTGCTCCTCCCATATTGAAACCAAATCCACCAAACGGATTGAATCCACCAAACGGATCAAATCCTCCTTGTGGTGCATCAGCTGTTCCGTAATTGTCATAATTAGCTTTCTTTTCGGGGTCTGACAATACTGAATATGCTTCTTGAACTTCTTTGAATTTTTCTTCTGCATTCTCTTCTTTGCTAATATCTGGGTGGTATTTCTTTGCCATCTCACGATATGCATTCTTAATTTCAGATTCAGAAGCATTCTTTGAAATTCCTAAAACGTCATAATAATTCTTATTCATCACTTATAAATTAAAACTTTAGCATATGAGATAATTTCCTTGGTAGTAGTATTCATGAATCCGCAGTCAATGACTTTGACATCATTTTCATTCTTGTATTCAATCAATGGAATTGTTCCAACTGCTTCGGCGTATTTCTCATCAAATTGACTATTCGTATTGTCTGCAAAGAATTTCAAATCAAGAACTGTTATATTATTTTCTTGTAAGAATTTTTCAAATTTGCTATAAAGATGATGAAGACCATCATCAACTGTCTCTGTCATCTCCATTGCTCTGACAATATCATTGTATAGAGGAAGTATATTTTTCAACATATCATAAGAAGCTCTTTTGGCTATAGCTCTTTTTTCCTCCAATGACCTCTTTTGTAGATTCTGATAATCTGCTAATGCACGTATATACAAATCCTTATAGTCAATTTCTTCAACTTTCTTTTCTTCTTCCATATTTAATATATTAAAATTTTAGGAGAGAAGTAATTCCCTCCTAAAATTATATATACAGATTTTAGATTAGTTTTCAGGCTTTGGGTCTTCTGTAACAACTTCTGGGTTTGTCTTGTCAATTGGACCATTCTTTACTGCTTCCTGATTTACTCTATCAGTAATCTTGTACCAGACATCATAGTAATTCTTGGTTGCAGCTGCAATTGCATCAACATCTCTATCAGCTTCAGCAACATTGTATGCAGACTTCAAGTTCTCAAGAGCTTCTTCAATATTCTTTGATTCATCTTCAGTCATCTTCTCTTTAAGATTTTCAACATTCTTTTCATGTGCATAAATTGCTGATTCTGCTGCATTGAATGTTGCAATCTTTTCGAGTTGCTTCTTATCCTCTTCAGCATGAGCTTCTGCTTCTTCCTTCATCTTTGCAACTTCATCTTTGCTAAGACCGCTTGAACCTTCAATCCTGATATTCTGACTCTTATTAGTTGCCTTATCAACTGCAGTAACATTCAAGATACCATTTGCATCAATATCAAATGTTACTTCAATCTGAGGAACTCCTCTAAGAGCAGGAGCAATTCCATCAAGAATAAACATTCCCAATCTCTTATTGTCCTTTGCAAGACTTCTTGCCCCCTGAGTAATTTCAATATCTACAGCAGGCTGATTGTCAGCAGCAGTACTGAATATCTGTGAGTGCTTCGTAGGAATTGTAGTATTAGCTTCAATCATACAAGTTGCAACTCCACCCATCGTAGTGATATTCAAATTCAAAGGAGTGACATCAAGAAGAAGAATTCCTGTCTGTTCACCTGCAAGAATAGAACCTTGAATTGCAGCACCAAGGGCAACAGCTTCATCAGGATTGACTGACTTGTTTCCTTCCTTACCGAAGTACTTCTTAATCTCTTCCTGAATAAGAGGAATTCTAGTAGAACCACCGACAAGCAAGACCTCATCAATATCTGAAGGCTGCAAGTTAGCAGCAGCAAGAGCATCCTTGGCAACATTCATAGCCTTGGTAACAAAACCTTCAATCATGTTGTTGAAAGCCGCTCTAGTCAAGGAACAGACAAGGTGCTTAGGAACTCCGTCCATTACAGTGATATAAGGAAGATTGATATCAGTCTTATTTGTATTTGACAATTCAATCTTAGCTTTTTCTGCAGCATCTTTCAATCTCTGGTGAGCGATAGGATCTTTTGACAAATCTGTTCCACATTGAGTAAGGCCTTCCTTGACAAGATATTCAATAATCAAATTATCAATATCATTACCACCAAGGAACATATCACCCTTTGTAGAAAGAACTTCAAAAACTCCGTCACCAAGTTCAAGGATAGAAACATCATGTGTAGAACCACCACAGTCGAAGACCAAAATCTTCATATTCTTGTCAAGCTTGTCAATACCGAAAGCAAGTGCAGCAGCAGTAGGCTCATTGATAATTCTCTTAACAGTAAGACCAGCAATCTCACCTGCTTCCTTAGTAGCAACACGCTGACTATCATTGAAATAAGCAGGAACAGTGATAACTGCTTCAGTAACTTCTTCACCAAGATAATCTTCAGCAGTCTTCTTCATTTTCTGAAGAATTGCAGCTGAAATTTCTTGAGGAGTATATTCTTTACCGTTGATTTTGATACGGACAGTGTCATTGTTTCCCTTGACAATCTCATAAGTAAACTTGTCTTTGAATGACTCTGTTGTAGAATAATTGTTTCCAATGAAACGCTTGACTAATTCAACAGTATTCTTAGGATTAGTAATAGCTTTTCTCTTTGCAGGTTCACCAACTACACGTTCTCCATTGTCATCATAAGCAATAATAGAAGGAGTAGTACGGTTTCCCTCTGAATTGACGATAATCGTAGGAGTTCCATTTTCAACGACTGCAACAGCTGATGCAGTAGAACCCAAATCAATACCTATAATTTTTCCCATAATAATGAATTTATTTTCTCTATTAAATTATATACTTCTTTTCCTTGAAATATTCATACAACGGAATTGCCAATTCTCTTGCCTGGGAATGTGCATGACCATCAACTCTCAATGAGAAGAAGTGTTCCCAAGCATCAACAAATCCAGTCATGATAATTTCAGTCTTAAGACCAAATGGCAAAAAGTATCTTGCTTCTTCTGCTTTGTAACCTTTGTTTATCCATTTGAAATAGTACTGTTCTATCTCTTTCATATCTTTTTCAAACTCTTCCTTGTCTTCTTCCTTTAACCAACAAGGAGTTGAAATTGATATTTCTGAACCGAATTTGTCTTTCATATAGTTGCACCAACGAGTAGACTCTTGAGCAAAGCTGAACACTCTGTGACGACAGAATGACTGTGAACCAATTCTGTCCATTGTAAATTTGATTGTGATTCTTTTATGAAAGAATTCTGGATAATCTTCAAATTTACAATTTCTTACAACTTCAAAATCGCTGTCATCATTGAAATCAAATGGTTCTCCATCACATTCCATAAACTTATCATAGAGGTCTTTGTAATTTTCATAGACGACTCTAAGATTTGTTGAAACAAAAATACTTCCACTCTGAGAACCCCATTCTGAAAGATATTTTGAATAAGGAGAAAGAATAATTTTATTCATTCTTCTGGTATCTACTGCCCAACCTCCTCTGCATGTATCTATTTTGAGATAAACAGGAATATGTTCCAACATAGCAGTATGACCAGCTTCAGCAATGCCAGTCAACAACTTCTTAGCAGAACCTTCTTTGACAAGGTTCTCTGACTTATAGCAAACCCTTGTACACATTTCACCGTGTAACAAGGGATTGCTAATATCAATTTCTTCAAATTTAGGATTTACTAGCTTCATATATTAAACTAACTTAGCGGTGTAAAGTTCATTTGCTGTATCATAATTGACACTTGCAAATCCAAATCCATCCTTGATAGCATTTATGATTTCCTCTGCAGTAAGTACTGTTTCATAATCACCGTAATCAATATGAGGAATATTTGCTGCTAAATCATCTGCAGTGAAAGTAATCTTTGTTACAACACCATCTTCTCCTGTAACAGGAATAAACATATTGTAATCAATTACTCTCTTCATTGCAGCTTTGACTTCTTCAAGATAATTTTCAATCTTAGTCTGACGAGCATTATTAAGCTGGTCAAAAAGATTCTTAGCAGTATTCTTCATTGCTGCTTCTTTTGCTTCTCTTTCAGAAAATTCTTGAACGGTAATTTGAGCTCCTGCAGATTTGTCAGTTACTTCACAAGCAGGTGCAACATATTCCTTCTTAGGATTTTCATCTTCTTCACAGCAGCAATCATCACAAGCATCTTCATAAATAACAAATTGACTATTCAACTCATCATAATAGAAAACATCATCAAATTCTGAACAAGTTCCCTCAAATGTATCAAGGTTTTTGTTCCAGAAAAATCTGAATGTAATTTTCTTTCCATCCTTCCAATGGAAATCAAATCTAATATTATATTCTACATCAGGTTGTCTTGTTCTTACTTTGAAAATAAAGTTATCAAGAATGTCTTTCATCTTAGTATCAGCCTCAGAGTCATCATTCAATTCTTTCCACTCTTCTTTGCAATCATCAGAATAGAAATAATTTACTCCGTTCTTTACAGAATCAAGAAATTCTTTTGCTTCTTTTTCTTCTTCAGTGTCCTTGCTTTTTTCTTCTTTTGGAAGGTCAATATCTTCAAGCTTAGCTCCGCTTTGTTCTAAGAGTTTAAGAGCTTGATTATAAATAGAAGTTAGCAAAAATGGAAACATCAATGATGCATTTGCTAAAGCATCTTTTTTACGTACGGTATCTTTGCTCATAATATATTATGATTTATTTTGTGTTTCAAGTAACAAGCTACTTGTGTTATCGGCAGTCTGAAGCAATGGAAGAAGAGGGCATTCATTAATAGCAGACTGGTAAGAATACTTAACATCATTAGTTAAGAGTGCTCCATCCCAAGAACCCATATGAAATCTAATTGCAATCATTTCTTCAGGTGTAAGCTTCAAACCGATTGTAAGTAGCATAATAACAGATTTCTCACCGTGACCAATTGGGAAAGAATCAGATATCTCAAAAGAGTCATATGACACCCATTGGTCATTCTCATCTTTTCTCCATTTCTGCTTAGGCTTGTAAAATTCAGTCTTGCAGATATCATGGAGAAGTGCAGAAATAATAATTGAATTGTCATCTAACCTGCTTGCAAGTTCAGGTTTCAACTCAAGATAAACATTCTTAAGTTTACAAGCTGTTGCATAGACAAGCAAGCTGTGGTCAAGTAAACCACCCTCATAATTAGAGTGATAACTTGCAGAAGAAGGAGCAGAATAAAAATCTGTTCCTTTCAAAAAAGTAATAACCTCTTCAATCCCCTGTCTGCCAGTGGATCTAAGAAGAGATTCGAATGTATTAATCTTATCTGTTTTAAGCATTCCATTGGTAATGCTTTCCGCAGTAAGTGTGTTTAATGAACTAATTGCCATATAATATTATATCTAAAAATTAAAACAAAGATAATGATTCAATTTCAGGCTCTTCTTCAATTTCTTCTTCTTCCTCATCATCTGAAGTATCAACAACAGTATAATCTTCATCAGTGCTATCAAAACTAACAAGAGACCTGTCAGGAAGAACTACTTTGACAATCATATAATAAAAATCTCCCAATTCAACATGTACAAATCCGTTCTTTTCAAACTCATTGTACTCTTCATCTGAGATACGTCTCAATAGAACTGTTACATTATTGTACTCTAATCTAAAGTAACAAGAAAGATTATTCTTTTTACAATCGGAAGTATATACACCTCCAATATCCTTTTTCCAATCTTTCATGTATTCTTTTCCAACATCTGGAGCAACATACAAATATGTGTCCTTTCCTGTGTTAGATACTCTTACTCTTCCAATTCCTACTGAAAATCCATTATGAATATTTGCAGGAACACACAATGCTTTGTTTTTGGATTTTGCAATTGCTTCATTGTATAGATTCTGAACGAATGAAACAGTTTCTTTAGAGATTATTTTTTTCATATGAATTAATTTGTTTTTTCAATTCTTCGTATTCTGTTATTTCATTTAACAATTCCTCAGAGAAAAATTTGATACAAGTAATAACATCTTTTTGTGATATATTGTACCTAAGAGAATATTCCTTTATCATTGCAGGAGTTATCTTTGCTTTCTCATTTTTCTTTGCCTGGGACTTATTTGCTCCTGCAGTATATATCCATCCTGGAGGTCTTCGACCCGTGTACAAGAAATCAGACCAGAACTTCAGTACATCAATTGGATTGGCTTTACTATTGTTGAAGACCTGTGCTTGCAACGGATATTGTATTGCAAGCCTACGATTAATCATAAAGATATTTTGTCTAATGCTTTCATTAGTCAAATTTGCAATATACTCTTTATCATTGAATAAAGCACTAAGAGTATCAAATAATATATTTGGTTTCTTTTCTGCCATATAAATTATATCATTAATGAGAATAATCGGTTGTGTAATAATCATAACAAAATGTTATGCTTTTACTAGAGTGACAAATTGATAAAGGCATTACATTGTAAAAATGGTCTACTCTTGTAACAACACTGTCCCAATTGTAGTCTTCAATCACAGCATCAATATTTTTTGCAACCCATTTTTTATTAAATACAGTATATGAATTTTGTTGGGGTTTTTCTATACGCCAACGTTTTCCAGCAGGACCACATTTAAAAATATACATCCATTCATCTATAAGTTGTTGTGCACCAAACATTTCTTCGTCGAAAAAATACAATGTGAATGAATAATTAGATTCATTTTCAAATTTTCTGAAGAACATTAGTGAACCATCATAACAAGCAGAAAACGGAAAATTAACATATATTCGCCTTCCAAAATTATCTCTTCCTACCATTAAAACAATGCTCCATTAATAGGTTTAATATATTTGTCAAGGTCTTTAATATTGTCAAAAATTGTATTTTCCTTCGGCTTATTGTAATCTGCAGAAAGATATTTTGTACCTCCTAGAATATTATCTATTTTAATAGATTCAGTTTGAACATAACCAGAAGATTCTTCATTGTCTGCATGATATTTGAATGTGTCACAAATCTCTTGAGGAAATAAAGTAACATCAAGTTCAACAAGTTTTCTCTGTCTCATCAATCTTTCTTGAATATCAATATCATCAAGAGTCTTTTTCATGACGGATTCAATCTTTGGACCAAGTGCATTAGCTTCTTCTGCTTCACACAACTCCTTGACTGTAGTGATATTTAAATCTTCAAAAATCTTCTTAGCTTTCGTAGGAGTGATTCTGGCTTTCTTTCCGTTTTTGTAGAATTGATAAAAAGATGGAACATTATCACCATCATCACCGCACATAATCTTTTCAAGGACTACCATATTAGAATCAACAATTTCATAGTTGATTTTTGGGTCCTTATTTTTAATATTCTTGATTGTATCTTTAACTGGATTATAATTATTAAAGAAGATATCTGCAGGGCTTTGTTTATTCAACCACTCTTCAATAGCAGAGTTTATATATAGTTTTTTCTGTCCTTTGTTATTTGCAATAGGATTGAAACAAACACAAAAACTCTTTGACTGGAATCCATCAAAATCTACAAGCTGTACCCAGTCTCTATCAGAAGAAACAAGAACAATATTTTCAAAATCTTCTGCGTACAGTTTATTTTTCCAAAGAGCTGCAACATCATCTGCTTCAGCATTAGGAAGTTCAGTGACAATAAATCCCTTCTCTTTTAAAATTGATTTATAATCATTTAATGCTTCCCAAATTTTGTCCCAATTCTTTGAAGTATCTTTTACTCGAGTTCCTTTGTAAGATTCATCTTCATCCTTATAAAGTTCATTTCTCCAAGGATGCTTAGCATCACAAGCAACAATGACTCTGTCTGGAGAAAAGATTCTCAAAACATAAGCCATATCCATAGCAATTTTCCTGATAAGTACTCCACATTCTTTATCAGTATCAAAAGTAGAAACAGAGCCCTCTCCTGCATAACTGCAAGTAAAGAGAGCTCTCATAGCCATATTGTTAAAATCAAAAATTAAATTCAATTTATTGTTCATACAATTATATTCTAAATCTATATATTGTATTCAACTGTATTATGCAAGATTATCAAAAATGAACTTTTCAGAATTAGAACCGGCAGCATCTTTATGACCGTTGAAAGATGCAGCAATCATCATGTCTTTCCAAACATTCATTTTATTACAATGAATCTCATTCTTGAAAGTATACATTGAGTACAAGTATTTTTCACCGTTGAAATGATATGGAATGAAAACATCATAATCATCTCTGTTCGGCATATCTTCAAATAGCACAGAAGACCTGTTCTGGGTATTACAAATCCAAGCTTTGTATTTCTTTATGTCACCTGTTTCAGCATCAACTGACTCAAAGACTCTTTCAAATCCGTGCTTTGCATCAGAGTTGAAGGCCGCTTTGGTGCAGCTGTACATAATTTTGCCAATATTCAACTCTTGGTCAAGCATCTGATGATAATTTTCATCTTCAGGTTCATCATAAAATTGATTATTTTTTATTCTCTCATTGATATAATCAACTGCAGACTGAGGAGAAGTGACAATGGATTTCAAATATGAGAACATCGGCATAACCTTATTGTTCCAATATTCTTCATCTGTACGGTTCCAACAATCAAAATCAGAAATATACTTCAGCCAATCTGGAATTTGTATATGATGCTCAAAATAGTTGTAAACAAGAGCAGCTGCAGACCTATAATGTTCTACAGTTTCTCGTATTCCAAAAATCTCAGACCTAGTTAATTTGCTAAAATGTTCAAGACACTCTTTATCTGGTTTGATATGATGGTCAATCCAGATAAAATTATCCTGAAATTTTTCCCAAAGAGGGTACATAAACTCGAAATCGGGACACAAATCAACAATGAAGACTGTGTCAAAATTATTCTTGATATAATCAACACTCGGCAAGTCTCGACCATAAGTCCAAGATTTGTGCTTGAATGTTGCATCTTTATTCAGAAAAATTTTGTAAAATGTTTCAACAAGACCTGCAGAGAAATAACCGTCAAGGTCTGTATGTGATAAAACGTAAACTCTTTCTAACATAATAAAAAACTGTTCATAACAAATATATGAAAATTATATTTAATTATGAACAGTTTTGATTTTTTATTCTACTTTAGTTCCGCAGTAAGGACAGAATTTGTGTTTTGGTGAAAGCTTTCTACCGCAGTTAGAACAATATCTTTTCTGCAAATCTTCTTGTGTGTAAGGCTTTCTTGAAAGAGGAAGAATCTTAATTGTCTCAATCTTCCAAGGATAATCTTCAAAATCATAATTTACATAAGAGAACTTCTGATTTGAATAACCTCCCTCTTCTACACGTCCTGTTTCAATTGATGCTGAACATGGCTCAATTGTACTAGCACATGACAATTCTATATTTAAAGAATCCATTGTAGCAGCTGAAGTATATGTAATACCAGAATCACCGCAATCACCAGTAGTGCCGCAGCAATATGCATTAACGGAAGATGCAGCTAAATCTGAAACATAACCGTTTACTGCATTAAGGCTGTTAATACTTCTATCAGAGTATATATAATCTTTAGTATTGTTTATAAAAACAATTGGATTACTTCTCTTGGTCTTTACCCTGTAGAAATTGATTGTTACATCACCATTGTTGCTGGCAGCTTCTTTAGCTTCTGCAGAATCATCAATCTCATAAGTAGAGAATTTGAACTTCCTGGCCTTGTCGAGATATCTTTCAAGCCACACTCTTTCTCCTGGACGAAGCACAAGCATATCATTGAGCTCTTCACCATCAATGAAAATCTTAGCTGCAATAATAAACTTTTCAGGATTGAATAATTGAATTTGGAATTCATCGCCGTTATTGAGATAAACGACTCTTGAGTACTCAGATGATACGTACTCTTTAAGCAAAGATTTGTTAACCGCGATCTTTGCCATCGCGTCTTGACTAATTACATTCATAGTTCTTTAATCTTTATTTTTAATTTGAACTCTACTGTAATGCAATCGGTTCTGTAAAAACCTCAAAAGAACTTACATTCTCTGCACTGCAATAGTAAAATGCTTTAATATGTATATTATATATGTTAAATCAATCTAAGATTTTTTCTGCAAGCTTTCCAAAAACCTTGTACCAAAATTGCAACCACTTGCTTTGTGGAAATTCTAATCCAAGGTCTTTTGTTCTACTTTTGAAAATACCAAATTTATATAAAAGGTTATGAACAAGCCACTCCCATCTCAATGACTCATCTGAACGGTTATTGAGGACAGGATTTATAGCATATACTTTTCTCAACTCTTGTATAATTGGAAGAATTTCATCTTTTAATACTTTGTAAGAATCATCTATATGAATTTTTCCATTATCTCTTGTTGATGCATAATATTTCAAATCTCTTAATTGCATAATTACTTACCGATTATTGTATAGTCACTCATCAATTCTTCAGGGCAAACATTACCTTTCTTTGAACGGAAGTTAAATCTAAGAATCATATTTGGATAAACAACTACTGCATTAACTTGTTTTGATCTTCCATTGACAGGATATTCTACAAAAACATCAAGCGGGTCAAATGGGTCATATCCTCCAGTATATTTGCTTCCTTGCAATAATGCTCCAACATTTTCAGGATTTCTTAAATCATAAATATGAGAAGTTTTCTTTGTACTGTGTACAAGGATATATCCATAACCAATTGCAGATTGGATAAATGTTTTCAATTTTTCTACATCAATCTTATCCAATACATGGTCAGGATTTGCATAAGAACGGATTCTTCTATCTTTTTTAGGAGGAGTATTTCCGTTTATTTTGATATATTCTGCATAAGCCATCTTGAATCTATATTCATCAATTCCGAATAAATCAAGCATTGATTTTCCGCTTGGAAGATAAGTTCTTGGATTCCATTTTGAGAATTCTAATTCTGCCACATTAGGAGATGAAAATACTTCTTTTGGAAATATCTTTGATACACCTACATTAATGAATGTTACTTTTGGACCATACTTTAGTGATAAAAAGTAACCTGTAGGATTTTTTGCAGTTCTAACTATAATATCTGCAACTGTTCTTCCAATATCTCCTGGGTCATTTGGATTTGTTTGTTTCAATGGAGCACAAATAATTGTTCCATCATTATTGTAATCTGTAAGAGGTCGACGGTTATTCTCTTTTCCTGGACTATCTATGCCAACTACGACATCATCTCGGTCAATGATTCCTGCATCTTGAAGAGGTCCAAGATATTTGTTTTCAAACTCACTTGCATAATCTTTTTCAAAAGCTATTCCTTTATTATCATAATTAGAAAAATCTCCCTTGTATAAATTATTCCAAACAGATTTTCTTCCGCCTACTTGCAACAAGCATTTGTTAAGATCTGCAGGAGAAGTTGGTTCTCCGTTCTTAATCTTATCTCTGAGCTCTTGCAATTTCTGAACATCAAAATCACTTCCTTTTACAACTTCTGCACCAGTACCGTTTGTACCAGTTTTTAACTCTTCACCTGCAATAAGTTTGTCAAGAACAGCAAGAGAATAATCAAACTTTTCTCTATGTGACCAATCTTTCCCGCCGAAAACAGATTCATTTAATTTCTTTGATTTAATAAATCTTATATTATACATCTTACAAATTATCAATTTGTTTATTTATTTGAAAAAATTAAAGGAGGTCATCATCGACCTCCTTCTTAAATTTTTGTTTCATTACGGTTCGAGATAGAAAATCAGTCATTCCTTCCCACCAATTTTCAAGTTTTCTTCCTTTTCTGTGTAAATGATAATCTTTTTTCCAAAGACCTGCTCCACTAATTTTCTTTTCTCTTCCGTATGGTTTCATTATGAATGAATAATAGTTTGAAGTTTGAAACAACAAGCAAGCAATACAATTACTCTGTCTGGGCTTGTTGAGAGTTGTGCAAGATATTCTGCAATAGTAATAATGATGTACGGAATCTTTGCATTATAATCAGGATAAGTTTTTCTTAAGAACTCAACAAATTCCTGAGAAATCGCCATCATAGCCTCATCAGGAGATGACGAATAGTTTTCCATGATAAACTTATAATTCTCAACTGGGTCTGTGCAGGTCATGATTTTCTCAAACAAATCAGAGCAATCAAAAGTTTTGATAAGAGACTCTCTATCCAACTCGTGTGCACCTTGCAAATACAAAGACTGAATTGTATTAAGAATAGTTCTCATATCAGGAAATGATGTCTTGACGAATTCTTTCAACACATCATCCTCATACTTGATTTGAAGCTTATTGAAAATTGCTCCAACATACTGACAATATCCAGCCATAAGAGCATCTGATTCCTGATTGTTAATTGGATAAACAGGAATGCAATTGAAACGAGATTGGATAAATGAAGGAATCTTGTCAAACTTATTGCAAGTCATAATGAATCTGACAGAGTTTGCATAGTGTTCAATAGTCTCACGCATAGCAGACCAAGCTTGTTCACTAAATCCATCACACTCATCAATGTAAACAACTTTCATTTTTTCTGCTCCTCCTTCAAGAGAAATCTGAGAAGCAAAAGAAACAATTTGATTTCGGACAGTATCAATACCGTTCTCTGAAGAACCATTCAAATAACAAGTATCATATCCGTTTGAAAGAATTTTTGCAATTGTTGTCTTACCACAGCCCGGAGGACCATACATAAGTATATTAGTAGCAAGACCTTTATCAAGTTCTGCTCTAATTCTAGGAAGAAGAATAACTCCATCTAGAGTCTTTGCTCTAAATAATTCGGTGAAAAGTTTCTGTGTAGTTGGCATATTATTTTATTGCTAAATGTGTATCAAGTGCAGGATTTACATTATATGTAATTTTATATCCCAAATTTTCTAAAAATGCTATCATTTCGTCACAATGTTTTTTCCACCCTTCTTTGTCTGTTATGAAATCAGATTCTACTGGCCACATTTCAAAGAGAATAGGAGGATAATCATTTCTTTTTATTGTGTCTACTGCTCCTTGTAGAATTTTAAATTCACATCCTTCTGCATCAATTTTAATAAATCCAATATTACTGAAATTATAACTATCTAATGACCTAGTATTTACTATATCAAATTCATCTAATTTATCCCAATAATATTTAGCTTCATAACAATGATGAGTTAAACGAGGAGCATCAATAAGATTATCATTATTTACATCAGAAGTCCATCCATTGAATCTTGTATATCCTTCTCTATCTGAAAGATAAACATTGAAAATATCAATTCTATCTACAACATCATTTGCAACTGCATTTGCTCCAATAATATATGAATAAGTTTTATTAGCTTCAAATGAATAGCAATGTTTGAACTTCTTTAATAACTCAATAGAATATACACCGTGACAAGCTCCAACATCTATAAAGCTTTTTGAAAAGTCGAATATATCATCATACTTTCCTCGTAGAACTTCTAAGCAAAAGTGTTCTATATTTGGAGGATAGCCTCCTGAAGCATATGAAAAATTTATCAGGTCTTCTGATAATGCACAATAAGACCCGGTTTTTACACAGGTCTTATCTGCATTTTTGTTCCAAACGAAAATATCCATAATACAATTTAATTTGCAAATTATATTTGGATATATGTTGAAATATTAAGCGGCATCAAGATAAGTCATAGCAGTCTGATACATGTCATAATTGACATTCAAATCACGAACAAAGCTCTTAACTGGACGCATCTTGCGGAGCTTGTTGTTCTTGCCAGACTCGACCATGCTACCACCCTTAATCATCTTCTCCTGAAGAACATTGAAAACGCACCAGACAGAATCACCTTCATCTTCCTTGCGGACAGGGGTCAGAACATCTTCAAGAGTACTCTCAGATACAGTCAGCTGAGCATCTGCAGGAACGTTCTTACGGAGCTTAAGCATCTTGATAGCGAAATCATACTTCTGCTCTTTGGTAAGCTGAGTGGTCTTCATCTTGTTCACAGCCTCAATATACTTCGGAAGAGCTTCAACGGTCTTGGTAACAAGATGACGAAGGTCATCAAAGGTATAATTGATATGACGGATAGTCAACTCTTCAAAAGTCTCATCTGCGATAATAAGACCATTGCTGCAAACAAGACGGTACAGACCAACCATGAACTTAAAGCTATTCATGCCGTCATGAGAGTTAGTCAGAATAATTCGAGGAAATGCTTCAACCTCTTTGTTTTCAATAACTTTGAGGTCAGGATTCTGGAAAGAAACCATATGAAAACTCTGGATGCCAGAAGAATTCTTACGCTTTCCCTTCTGCTTAGCATCAACTACATACCAGCCAAGCTTGGCCATATCGTTGATAACAGTAGAAGTATTTGCCTGGACATACTTTTCAGAAACCTTGGGATTGGTGGGGTCTTCACAGAAAGCAAGCGGACAACGCTCTTTGATTTCGTCTTCAGTGAGGAACTTAGTAGAAAGGTTGTGGGTGCTATAACCCATCATAACATCATTTGCCATATTTTATTGTTTTTGATTACAATACAAATATATGAATTTTTTGTTAATTCATAAAATTAAATGTGATTGTCCCAGTTTTCTGTAGAAATATCTGTATGATTGCTGTCAAGTTTCTTCCACTCTTCATTATACCACTTTACAGTTTCTTTAATTTCCCGTAAACAATTTTGATATTCATTCATATGATACATAAGCTTTGCTCCATTGAAATGACGAACTGCCTCAGTATAAAAAATCTTCAAAGTTTTAAGATAACCAATACCACTGTGATCATAAGCAAATGGCTTGTTGTCAGTTACATGCATATCATATTGCAAAAAATAATGCAAACGAAGAAAATATTCACAATACAATGTAGGAGGTACTATAGAAGAATATGATGCATAATCAATATCTTCATTAAGAGTATTTAGCTTATCTATGCTATTACCGAGTTCAGTAATTTCTTCTCTTAAATACTTCAAATATTTTTTAGCAGCAATCTTATCTTTATAGATTTCTTTGTAAGTCTGCTTAAAAGCTTTAATAAAATTCTTCAACATATCTGTTATTTGTCAGTAGTGTCAATATAAGTGCATTTACCAAATTTTGCAAAACCTGCATTATCTTTGAAATGATTCCAAGTGCTCTCAGAATTAAGAACCCAAAGATATTTTGTATGACCAAAATTATTGCTTAGGTACTTATTGTCTGGAACAGAAGCATAACCATCAGTAAGAATCATTACACCATCATAATGTTTCTTTGAAGTTTTCTGTACATATTCAAATACTCCGTTAAAATCAGTGCCACCTCTTCCCTTGACATTGAATTTCTTAGGACGCTTAGACAATTGAACTAAAGAATCTGCATACAAATCATAGTCAAACTGAACTACATCAAGAGACTCCACAGAGTAGCTGAAAAAGCCCTGAATCCATCCAAGAGCATATTGCAAATCTTTGTCAGAGATAGAGCCAGAAGTATCTACAGCAACAAGAAGACTGGTAGTGTTCTGTCTCTTGGTTCCCATTGCATCATAGTTCCATCTGCGGTTCGGACGCATTCTGGTTTTAGAATATTTAGAACTAACAATAGTACTTCTGAACTGCTGGAACAAAGCTTTGTAATTGAACTTTGCTTTTAGAGATTCCTTAATAGTATCAACAACATTACCAGGAATTGTTCCCCAAGAATTAGAGCCATCAATCTTACCGATAAGATTATTGATTTCTACGGTACGATAATCATCTTCCTTCCAGAACTGAGTGCGCTCATATGCATCATCTGCACTTTTACATCCGTCATCAAAATTCTTTAGAGGATCATCATTGTCTCCGCTTTCGCTATTTCCGTCATTAGAGTCTTTGCTATTGCTAACTTTACCTGAGCCTGACTGCCCACCAGAATTAGACTGTTTACCTAAGCCAGACTGCCCGCCTTGTCCAGAAGATGAATTACCATTTCCTTCACCTTCTCCATTATTTTGCTTCATTTCAGGAATCTTGATAGCATCATAAATGGCCTCAAGAGATTCTCTGTCATAATTGTAACTTCCAAAAAATTCTCTGGTCGTTTTCAACTTAAGCTCTGTAAGCTTCATATTATTTGCAAGAACAAAATTAGATGCAAGATACATTTTAATTCTGTTCGGCAACTGACGCTGGTATGGGTGTTTAAGAAGAATACGTACAAGTTCTACTTTAAGAGACTCTTCCAGATATTTGTCAGTTTTATCTTCATATTCTTTTTCATTGATATAGATAACTCCGCCACCTACAGCAATTGGGCATTTCATGCCAGTAGACAGCACTATATCATGAGTACAAAGAATCATAAAATAGGCAGGTTCAGTAAGGAACCATTTGTCTTTAAGGTCTTGTAGTCTATCTTTAAACATATCAATTATCTAGTTTTGGTAGAGATGATGAAGTTATTGATTACATCTTCCAAAGTATCAGGATTAGAAGCAACAAGCATATTGAGGTTAGGGAATGCCATAGTCTCATAGTTGTTGATGAAGTGAGCAAAGGCCTCACGGTTACCAACCTTCTTGTCAGCAAGGAAAGTGAAGTACTTGTTAAGGTTCTCAGCATACTGATTCTGCTTGACAGGGTCATCAAAGTCACCAAGACTGGAGTCAATGTAAGAGCAGACGTTGTCATTGAGATAAGACAACTGCTGGAGAGAGTACTCTTTAAGACGGTCAGCACAAGTACTGAAGGAAGTAAGAAGCTCCTTAGGAGTGACAAGAGAATTCTTCTGAAGAGAATCATAGAAGGAAACAGCAGCCGCTGCACCAACAATACCAGAAATCATCTTCTTGAAAGAAAGGTCAAACGTCGGATTGAGCTTCATAATGTCAGAGACACGCTCCCAAGCACGACGGTCTGGAGTCTTGTCAAGAGTGCTATTGTCTTCCTTGAAATTGGAGTCCAAATATTTGACATTAGTCGTGATAAAAGAAATCACACGGCTGTCAATACCATTTCTGGTAGCCCAACGAATCCAATCCTGAGGAGTCGGAACGAAGTTATACAGATTGAAACGAGAAACCAGAGCAGGGTCAAGGTCAGTAAGCTGATACTCATCACCTTCATTGATAGCAGAAATGACCTGACTACCAGCAGGAAGCTCCTTACCCGCGAGCTTGCGGTTAAGAGTAAGGTCCATGACAACCTGAAGAATTTCAGGACGAGCACGATTCAACTCATCAAGGAACAAGACAACAGGAGTGTTGTCAGTCGGGAACCACCAAGGAAGAGCGAATTCAGTCTTGCCGGAATCTTCATTGTACCGAGGAAGACCGATGATATCGCCAGGGTCAGCAGCCTGGGAACAGAACATCGTCACAACTTTCTTTCCCTTTGCTTCAAAAAATTTCTTGATAATGACAGATTTACCAATACCGTGTTTACCGGCAATCATGATATTCTGGTCAGCCGGAGTGGTTTCAAGGATAGTTCTAAGCTCTGTTTCGTTTACCGTAGTGAACATATTAAAAAATATTTGATTTGTTTATTGTCTTATTTTACAATTTGCAAATCAAATATATGAAAAAATATTTAAAGTAAAAAATTAAATTTGTGGAATTCCTACACAATAGTATTTAAATGAGCTTCCAACAATTTGTTTATCTGCAAACATATTTCTTCCATCAATGAAGATATTTCCTCTCATGAAGTATTTAACTTTCTGTCTAAAGAAGAAGTTTTCAAATTTCTTAAACTCGTCCCATTCAGTACACAATATAATAATATCTGCAGCAGTTACAGCATCCATAATATTGTCTACTATAGTTACATTAGGATTGTCTCCAATTTCTCTTTTTGCATTTTCATTTGCAATAGGGTCATATGTTCTAACTGTATAAAATTCTGACAGACCTTTGACGAGCTTGACTCCGGGTGAGAATCTGATATCATCAGTATTTGGTTTGAACGCAAGACCAAGAACAGCAATCTCAATAGAATGGTCATTTGAAAATTCATAGAAGTTATCAGTACCAGGATTCTTTGAATTTGCAAAGATTTTTCTAAGTTTGGTCACAGGCCAATCATTTGCTTTAGTGTTCTCATCAATGACAGCCTTAATCAAAGAGTTGTTTCCACCCATCTCATAATTAAGTGATGCTGTATCTTTAGGGAAACAAGAACCACCCCAGCCAATTCCAGCATTCAAGAAAGCTCTACCAATTCTTGTATCAGTTCCAAGTCCATCTGCAACATCTCCAATATCTGCTCCAACTTCTTCACAGTAGTCTGCAATTGAATTGATAAATGAAATCTTGCAAGCGTTGAATGTATTTGCAGCATATTTAGTAAGCTGAGCAGATGCAACATTCATATAAAGAATCTTGGTCTTATTCTTGAAAGGAGAATATAACTTTGCAAGTCTCTTTTTTGACTCAAGGTCATCTGTTCCGATGACAATTCTATCTGGCTCCAAGAAATCTTTAAGTGCTGTTCCTTCTTTAAGGAACTCTGGATTTGAAGATATAAAGATATTAACAGGAGGAAGGCTTTCCGCCCTACGGACCTCTTTAAAGTAGTCCTCTGTCTCCTTTGCTGTACCTACAGGAACAGTTGATTTGATTACAAGATATAGGTCATGCTCCATTTCTCTTGCAAGCGTGTCAACTACTGCAAACATATGCTGCATATTAGTAGAACCATTATTCGTAGGAGGAGTTCCGACTGCTATAAATACAAGGTCTGCTGAATTGACAGCATCTTTAAATTCTGTAGTAAAAAACAATCTGTTCTCCTTTACACAAATCTTCATTTGTTCTTCAAGACCTGGTTCATAAATAGGAGATTTTCCAGAGTTAAGTGTATTTATTTTATTTACATTATTGTCAATACATGTTACAACATTGGTCTTGTCAAGAGCAAAACATACTCCCGTGACAAGACCAACATATCCTGTTCCAATAACTGTTATCTTCATGGTGATTAAGAATAGTTTTGTTTTAATATCTATTCTTAATTTTCCTGCTCGTGTTTTTCTTTTGCGTCGTTTTCAATTTTGTACTTGTCACTGTACTTAGCCTTGATTTCTTCTGCATATTTCTTGACAGAATTCAAGTAATTGTCATACGGGAAAACATCTTTATTGATTTCTTCTCCACAAATAGAACCAATAGAGAACTCATTAGCAGAATAAAGAATAGCCATATCCTGGACCCAAGGACGAATCATCTTGTTAGCAAACATGTCAATATTCTTGACAATAAGAGTCTTCGTCTTAAAGTGCTTCAAGAATTCAGTGAAGTTGCAAAGAGCATAGAGATGCGCAAAGAACATATCAATAGTATTAGGGTCTTCACACGAACGAGTAAAATCAAATACATTGAACTCGCGATTGATATTCAAGAAATCAAGTTCAGGATTGTCAGTGAAATCAATTTCTGCAGCAACATATTCTTTGTCATCCTTTTCCTTATTGGACTCAGAATAATAAAGATGAGTATAAAACTTCACGTTGCAAACTTTAGTTCCCTTTCCAAGAACATCTGCTTCCAAGAAAATACGAGGATGAGAAGTCTTCTCAAAAATATTGAAAGTAATTTCAGGATGCTTCTCAGTAACTTTATTGAAAATGCTTACTCTTTCTTCAGCACTCAACTGCCTAAAAGCATCAAGAGACAACTTTGTCATATCCTCAAAAAGAGGATAAGTGTTGTTGATACAGAAATGAACAAATTCCCGATAAGGATTAAGAGGGAACTTTGCGACGTTGACGACAGTGTAAATCGGAATAGCTTTGCTTAAATCTTTATTTTCCATATTAAAAATTCTTTAATCAAATATATGAAAAATTTTTTAAACTAAAAATTATATTGCACCTTTATTTGTAAAAATTGGAGGATATAAAAAATTAAAGTCGTGATAAAATAATTTTCCATAAGGAGGAGGTGTACTATGAACACTAAAAGAAGACCAAGGTTCAGAATTGTCAAAAGTAACATTTGGATATTTATACTTTATATACTCCCTTATCATAGGATATTTCTTTAAATAATCAGTAGAGATAGTTCTCAAGCTATTATTTTCTAATGTAAGCTTTTTCTTGATTAAATTCATAGACAATGTAACAGAATTATTATCAATTCGTTCAACTGCTAAACATTGCTCTACAAAGTTTAAGTCTTTAATTCTTCTTGCATTGTCCTCTATAGCTGATATAATATCAAAATACTTACTAACATCTTCAACTGGAATTCTACCACAAATTTCACCGGTAGTATTCCGCACAACAATATTGTCTTCTTCTCTGGTAAAAGACCAAATAGAACGATAAGTTGGATAGTATGAATTGTATATAGTATGGTCTAAACTGATTGCTACATCACCAGTTGCTCCGATGTTTACAAGCTGACTGGCAGTTAATTCTTTATCATTCATCTCTTTTTGTCTTCTTTGATGTTCTTGTATCTGATTGCAAGTTTCTCTTCAACAATCTTTGAAGTGATTTCAATCTCTTTTTGACCAGAGCCTGGAATTTCATACATGAAGTCTTCCATGACGCACTCGAATAAGCTACGAAGTGCACGAGCTCCTGTTTTAAGCTTGATAGCAGTTTCAGCAATTTTTTCCACAGCTTCTTCACTAATAGAAAGCTCAACGTCATCAAGGTCAAGAAGAGTAGCATATTGATTAAGGATATTGTTTTCAGGTTCTTTGATAATTCTGCAAAGCTCTTCCTTAGTCAAAGGCTTGACATTTGCAATAATAGGGAAACGACCAATAAATTCAGGAATAAACCCAAATTTCTTCATATCTTCTTGACAGACAAAATCATAGAGAGTGTCATCATCAAATTCAGTGTTCTCTTCTTTGTCTGCAGTGAAACCAATCTTAGCATCAGGCTTGATTCTTTCACGGACAATATCTTCAATACCTGCAAAGGAACCAGAGCCAACAAACAGAATATTTGTCGTATCAATATAAAGAAGAGGTTGTTCTGGATGTTTTCTACCACCCTGAGGAGGAACACCAACATTGTTACCTTCAACAATTTTCAGAAGAGCCTGCTGAACACCTTCACCGACTGGGTCTTTACCAGAAAGATTAGGACCAGAATTTCTCTTAGCGAGCTTATCAACTTCATCAATGAAGACAATGCCACACTGTGCAAGTTCAATATCATAGTCACATGCACGAAGAAGACCAACAAGAAGAGTCTCAACATCATCACCTACATATCCGGCCTGGGTGATAGAAGTAGCATCACCAATATAATAAGGAACTCCAATATATTCGGCAAGGAGTTTAATCATGTAAGTCTTACCAGAGCCAGAAGGACCCAGGAGAGTTACATTAGATTTGTCAATAGTATCTTTAAGATTAGTCTGAGTATTAAGATACAACCGCTTATAGTGATTATAAACGGCTGTACAAAGAGTTCTCTTTGCTTTTTCCTGGCCAATTACATATTTGTCAAGGTGTTCTTTAAGTTCTTTAGGAGTCTTGAGTTTAAGTACTTTGCCAGAAGGAAGAGTTATATCATTCATATTCAATAAACTTTAAACTTGCATTCAAATATATGAAAATATTTTGAAAATATAAAATCATAGAGTAAAAGACAAATTGCTTAAACTATCTGAATACTCGCTCCAACTCAAATTGTTTTTAACTTGCCAGCCCGCTTTTAAAGAATTTTGAATATGGTCAATCATAGAGAAATAAAAATTCTTATATTCATCAACAGAATTAAATGTTACATAAGTATCTGTTGAATTTGTTTCTCCTTTGATTAAAACATCACTTATTCTGCTAGGATTGTCCTGCAGCATGTCATAAAGAAATTTATAGTAATTTTGATTTTCAAGTGTCAAATAAAACTTTGTATTATTCCAATAGAAATCATTAATTATAGTATTAGCAATATTATTATTGTGATATTTCAAAATTACATTTTTTATTTCTTCTTCTGTTGGTTCGTGGTCAAAATCTTCTTCATAAAAAGAATATGAAGAAGTAGTATCAGGTATTTTTTTGAAATTCCATCTTACTCTATAAATTCCGTGTATTTTATCAATACATTCTATTAAAGGAATTTCATTACTGGGAGCCTTTGATATATTCATATTTTATAATATTGATTATTATTTATTAACCGGGAGGAATTGCAGTATTTCCTCTCAATCGTCTATATATTGCTGAATTTGGTTTTATGCTGTTATAAAATACTGTAGGAGAATATACTTCTTGAATTGGACCGTAATAACATATTCTTGTATAACCTGTTCCTGTTTCAAGAGTTGCATCGTGGAATAAACTGTCTTGACAACAACGCATACCTCCGTGACGTGTAGCTCCAGTACCTATGCTTCCTGGATTTTGGAATCCTGCAAACCAATATGCAGATACAGTAGCAGCTGAATTACCGGTTTGAGAATATCTAGCAGTAAATGCTATTGGTGAATAAGTAAGTATTTGCTCAGGAGTAGTAGGAGTTCCTACAAATGTATATATATTTCTTCCATAATATGTGTCAGCAGTATTTGCTATACTTCCAAATCTATATACAGTATCAGAAGAAGACAGTAGATTTGGATTACCTACCATATCTGCAAGAATACCTATTTTATTAACATTATTTGCATTATTAGATACATAATAATATTGCCAACATGCATCAGTATATAAAGTACAAATAGTAGGATTCCACAATGCTTCTACTCCCCAGAAATTAACAGGTTTATTATTTCCGGTTGAATTTGTTGTGTCATTCATTCCTCTTCCTTGAGTTGACTGTGCACTAGGAGTATATACTGTACTTAATCCATTGCCACATTCTGAAATACAATTTGTTGTTTGATAATATGCCATAAACAATAGTCTAAGCATTTGAATCCATTTGTATCTTAAAAATTTAACATCTACACTAGGATATAAATTTTTTATTGATGACTTATCTACTCCACCAACAAACAAATCAATTGTAGTTCCAGAAGAACTTATAGTATTAGCAGATACTACACAAGAAGTTTTGTTTAGCCATACATCTGCTTGAGTTAATGTCTTTGTTTCAGCATATGGAGAACTAGAATATGCATTTATTTTACTAGATGTTGTGCTTCCACCAGAACTAACAACTATACCACTCTTATAACTTACAGGATATACTGCTATCATATTATTTGAATCCCATTTTTGGAATCCTTGACCGAGGTCAGTGTCTGCAAATTCTACAGTAAATGCACTGCTGTCTCCTGAAACTCTATAATAAAATTCGGGAAGTCTCATATAAATATCTCCATTTTCTACACTACCATCAGTAGGATATAAGTATGAATTATCATTTGCAAACCTAGTCGAATCACTGTCTTTTAGTTGACAAATATACATTTGTGCCCCACGAGGAGATAATACAGCATTATTTCCATCAGTTACATTAGATGTGAGTTTTGCAAAATATGCAACATATCTATGAGAATTAGCTCTTATCCATTGCATAACAGAAGTGCCAGAAGCAGCAGTATATTGAATAAATGCTGCAGGAGAACTTCCTCTAGAAAAATCTACACTTAATATATCTACACGTATTGGAGTAAAGTTTAAAGTTACAGTTCTAGAATAACCAGGAATTGATAAAAATGTTCCAGGTGCAGGTGTGCTATATCCTGATATAGAATTACAAGTAATAACATATTCAATTCCAGGTGGAATTTCAATAGGATTTGCTGTGTATGTAGTTGTTCCAGGAACTAAATGAGTATTTTGATATGCTATTCCTTCATATATTATTTCATTTGTAAACTTATTAGTAATTGTAACACCAACATATTCTGTTATAGGAGTACTAGGAGATGTAGCATTCTTAACTTCTAATGTAAGATATTCTGGTTCTGTAGTAAACAAAGTTGAAATCTTGACTGTAGTACCGTTTGTATTCCAAACTTCATCGTTTGCTCCAGTTGCTTGTGTTCCATTTGTATTCATCTTATACAATCCACCTATTGCTAATTGACCTGTAGAAGGTTTGAATTTAGCAAGATGTGTTGCATATGTAGTATTAGTTACAGTTGCAGGTGCAAATGTAGTAGCATCTGAATAACTGTATCCCAAGAGAAGCGGTCTCCAAGATGTATTTGAACTTGCGGTTATAGTTTGAGTTACTTTGGTATCTGATACATATGAACTAATATTTCCAGAGTCTATAATTGTTAACCAATCCCCCCAAGTGTCATCATTATAATTTTTATTACGATAATACATGTGCCCGCTCTTTCCTGCACCAAACCACAATTGAGGTTGCCAGTGGTTGGCGTTGTATGAAAGAATTTCTAACATTTCTCCATAAGTAGTAGGTCCACCGTTATTGTATATTGTATAAAAATTTACTTTGTTTGTTGTTGGATTAGTTTTTCCATTTTTAATAGTATTCCATACACCACTATTAGTGCTAGAATTACAATAGGTAAGAGTTAAATATGGAGCACTTCCAGTAATATTTCCGTGGAAAGTATTCAAAGATATTTTTGCAAGCTGAGTACCTTTACCTGTTCCAAAAATATATTCATTAATACTTCCATCTGTAGTTCCTGAAGCAGTTCTATAATTTATCCAAACTCCTCCTGTATAACCAGGTGCAATCCAAGTGTATTCATTTCCAGAATGAACCATATTGTTATAGGTTTGACGATGAGCAAATGCTGCAGCATGCTCACTATCAACAGTATCTGCATTTGTTGCACTACCGGTAATGCTAATATTCCACGTTCCAGTATTTCTAACTAATTCTGTCCAAGCAGTCCATGAACCACCATTATCACTTCTTGTCCAAATTTTATCTGTTCCATAACAATCAAAGAATAATTGTCTATGATATGTATTATTATCTTTGTATAATCTTATATTAAATAAACTTCCCCAATTGCTAACATCAGAAGGTCTATTTGTAAATCCGCCGTTTGTCCAAATTCCTGTTACACTGACATCATTACAATTTGATAGTTGATTAGATGGACGCCACATAATTGGATATGCCCACTCTGTCCATGTTCCGCTGTTTTTTGTTCTGAATGCTATATCATTTGAATAGAAGTTTTCAGCCAATTCTGCACACCAAGATGCATTATATCCAGTTGATATAAGCATATAATCATTTGTAGAGCGTATATGAGTAAATGGACTTCCACCAGTAACATATGCCCAACCTGAATTAGTAGCAGAATCTCCGCTTGTTACTGTTTGAGATGTGCATAATTCACGTAATCTTGCAGGAAGTTTATCATTTGCAATTACTGATGATAATCCTGCTGCAGTTGTAGCAGATGAAGCATTTCCTATAAATGAAGATGCAGTTACATTTGCAGGGAATGTTACATTTTGGCTTGCATCATAAGTGTACATATGTCCTGTTCTGGCCAAGGTTGATGGTGTTGTCCATCCTACTCCTCCTATGCAAAATATTTTCGTTACTGTCAATCCTGGATAAGAAGTACTATAACCAGTATTACCGAAAGTAAATCTGATTTCTCCGTATTGACTTGCAGGTGTACCTCCGTATGTAGTTAAACCACTTGTATTTATAACATTATAGCCGCTCCATCCAGATATACCAACTTGATTTGCAAATGTTGTCCATGTGTCTGTACTTGAATTTACATTACTCCTTAAACGAGCATCAATCGTACACCAACAACCAGAACTACCACTTGTTGAAACCAATATTATAAATTTGTTAAGTGTTGTGTATAATCCTCCCGGAGTAAGTATAATTCTTAAACGGTAATTTGTATAATCAACACCGGTAGTAGAGTTTTTTCCTATTCTGAAAGCTGCTCCATTTCCATTAAACAAATTAACTTTATCTGCTGCAGATGCACCGTAATCTGTCCATGATGACCCTCCATTAGTAGAATATTGTACTACTATATTATCAGGAGATATAAAGGCTGCTCTATTTGCACCAAGCTCTGGAAGTATACCAGCATCTACAGGACCAAAATTGCTTGAAAGATTTTGACCGCCCCAAGACAAAAATGCTTCACCCACACTGCTTACTGCAGTTGGTGTTCCGGAATTAAGATATATTGGTCTATTACTTGCTCCGACTGTAGCAGTTCCTAATTTAGTAGCAGTAGCAGCATTTCCAGATATATTGATTCCCCAAGTTATACCGGTACTTCCTTCTACTACTATTCTGTAATAATTAGTTGCAGTTAATGGTGCTTCATACAACCAACCGCTGCTTGCTAAACCTATTTGTGCTGCAACTCTACCGCTCCAATGCCAAGCTAATCTTGGAGCATTTCCCCAAGTATCAGATTGAGAACCGCCTCTATGATATTCTCTAATTTGTACTGCAGCTTCAGAATATGTTCCGGTAGAAGTATTTCCACTATTACTAAAAACTGCCATACCGTTAGTTTGAAACAGTGGACCAATATTATCTACTCCTCCTGGTCTAAAATCTAATGCACCAGAATTAGTATTTGACTTTGTAGCAATATCCCAAAGATTAGAGCCATTGTGTAAACGCAAATAACTCCAATTTCCTGCTGCTACACTGTTGTAAAATCCAGGTTGACCTGTAGAGTATACAGTTCCTGCTACATGAAGCTTGTAACTTGGTGATGTTCCAATACCAACATTTCCACTACCTGTTACAATATTTCCTCCTTCATTATTTAAATATAATATAGATGTAGAACTATTATTTCTAGCCATTATCTCATTACCATCAATTGCAATATTCTCACCCGCTTTAGTTCCTATAACAAGTGAACCATTCTGATTTAAACCAACATCTTGGTCATAATTAATATATAATTGACCAGTCATTGTATCACCTGCTTTCTTCACATATCTTGCATCTGCAATTCCTGCATAATTACCGCTATCTAAAATTGTATAAGCAGTATTTACTACATAGTGCTTAAGATCATTTGCACCTGCAGTTTGTAACCATAATTCTTCGCCTACACTGTTAGAACCATTATCTGCATCATTTCCTATACCAATTACTAATCTACTTCTTTCTCCAGATGATGCTTCAGTTGGGGTAGTATTGTAAGCAGCTGCAGTTACTCCATATGGGTGATATTGTATAAATGCTACATCTGAAGGTGAATTAATATTGGTGTCATTAGATTTCATTGATTTAAATACAATTCCGCTAACACCATAAGTATTGTCACCTTGCAAAATTATATTAGCATATGCTTTATTAAATCCGCCTTGTGAATATTGTCCTGTGTCTGCAACTCCTTTAATAGTTAATGCACCGGTCATTGTATCTCCTGCTTTCGCTACATATGCTGATGTGTATGAACCTATGTATGAACCTAAATTTGCAGAATCTAATGCTACTCTATGATACCAAACTCCATATGATGTTCCAAATATATACTCAGCTCCTGCATGAGGATAATATCTTCCTGTAATATGAACTGGAAGACCCATTTCTGCATTGGGGTGATTATTGTTTATAAAGGCTTGATCTACTAATCCTGAACTGTATACATCTGCTTGAATCATACCTCTTGAACTTGGGCTAATATATGATAAAACTGTATAATTTGCTCCGTTTGCATATGCATACTTGCACCAAGCTTTTAAAAACTCTTCTTGTGGATAACCAGCACTAGTATAATCAGAACGTAATCCGTATGAATTAATCAATGTTGTATAACTAATTGTGGGTAATATTTTTATTGATCCTGCAAGAGTTGTAGTATCAGTTATATTTCCTGTTCCATTTACATATAATTTATAAGATGTATTTGTTCCATTGACACCAAGTGAAGGAGAAATATATACTCCACCTCCTCCATGTATTAAATCAATAAATGCTTCTGTACCGCCTCCACTAGCATTGTTACTTAATCTAAAGTCAAGATTACTCAATGGAGATGAACCTAACAAGAAATCAACAGAATCATTGTACTGTCTAGTTATTCGTACTGGATATTGAACTCCATTACCGCCAAACTTAGACTCTCCTCCATACACATGCAATTTAGCAGATGGACTAGTAGTTCCTATACCAACTCTTCCTGGAGTTCCAGCACCCGTAATTCTAACAACTTCATTACGACTATTGCTTCCTGTACAGAATGATATTCCATCTTGACCATTTATTGATAAACCATCTGGCGTATCTGTAGTTCCGCCATGATCATATGCTAATATTGATACATTATACTTATTTGAACTAGTAAATCCAGATCTAAAGAATATTCCATGTTCATTAGTAAAATCATTATTAATTAATATATCACCTTTTACTTCTAATTTTGTAGTTGGTGATGAAGTACCTATGCCCACTTTACCTTGGGTAGAACCAGAAACTAAATAAACATTATTTCCTGTATAGTGATTAATATATGTAGCATTGCTTCCAAGAGAATCTAAATGGAAGTTACCACCAAAATAAATTCGACCTGCTGTTCCAGTTATATAATTAGTTCCTGCAGATGTTGCTCCATTAAATGTAAGAGCAGTAATACCTGTTACAGCTTGAGCAGCAGAAGATGCTTGAACAGGAGTAGTACCTATATAACCCAAATATGATGTATAATTAGATGTATCTATTAACTGTTTCCATCCTCCTGACAAACTAGTTCCTGTTCTCCAATATATTCCACTAGCAGAATTTGCAGACATTAATAATTGTCCATACCATCCATCTGCAGTTTTCATTGTTATTACACCAAATGCATCTACATTAGTAGGTTTATCTGTTATACTATTTCCTCCTCCTCTTGCAGTATAAATTAAATCAGTTGTATGTGTAAATGTAGATAAACTTGATATTGGTGATTGTGCTAATCTTTTTGCAACATCTGATGTTAAATTAGTTGCGATAAGAGTAGAACCGTCATTGGATTCTATAACTGCAATAGGAATATACTTGTCTGCAGCAGAAGGAATATCTGCTTCAGCAATTGTTTCTATTGTTGTATTTCTGTAATCATAATTTTGTGCAGTATCATTTGCAGATAAATTTTCAATTGCAAATGATGTATAATTATAAGTACTTACTTTGATATAGAATATAGCAGGATTTGCTATATCATATCTTATTTTTACTCCACTTGAAGTTATATGTGTTCCAATTGCAATACCTTTTACTGTAGCAGCAGACCAGTTATTAGATGAATCTTTTAAAAAATAATAATTTAAGAATATCTTTCCTGCAGCTGCATTTTGATATGAACCGCTCAATACAATTTCCATAGTTAGCATGAACCATGCAGTAGAAGATGAAGTATATCCTGTATGAGGAAATGTTACTTTATGCCATATACTTCTTGTAGGATCTGATGCAATAAATGGATAAAATCTTCCATATCGTTTTTCAACAAAATCAGTTCCGTGTATTCCATCTACAGTATCTGCATCCAATCCACTGCCAGAACCATCATTTCCTGAATCCCAAATAGTATATAATCCTGTGCCTACTGCGTGTTTTAATCCAGTAGTAGTAGGTGTTTGTAATATCAATGAATCAGTAGAATCATTATTTACACCAATAACAAGACGATTAGCTTCACCAGAAGATGCAAGAGTTGGTTGAGTTCCTATAGCAGTCTGTGTAGTAACTCCATAAGGTTGAAATTGTATAAATGCGCAGTCTGTTGGTTTATTGATTACTGTATCTCCTTTTTGGCTTATAAACTCTATAGTTGACAATCCATAAGTAGGATCACCAATTAAACGCATATTAGGATATTTAACGGATGCATATGATCCTCCTGGATATGTCCATGTTGCATCTGCAGTATATGCACCTGCTTTTAAGGTTAATATATTGTCAAGAAGCAAATTTTTGGTAGTAAGAGCATAATTAGTTATTGTTGCAGTTACATTGCTAAAAGAAGTTGAAAAACTAATTGCAAAATCTTTTTCCCAATTTGCAGAAGATGGACTAAATCCACATATTACATCTCTAACTGCAACTTGTGGATATGACCAAGATGTATTTGTTTCTCCTATATAGATTACAAAGCTCGTTCCGTTATGACCTAATCTAACTGTCCATTCTGCACCATATACCATTGCAAATGGACTATTAGCCCACGTGCTGTTATTATAAGTATAACCTCCAACATGAACAGAAAACGATTTATTTGTAGAATACAAATATACATCTATCCACATAGATGTCATTGTATTGCCAATACTTGCAGGAAGTGTTATAGTTATTGCACCGGTAACAGATGAAGTAGTTGTTATATATGTAGAAGATTTTGGTTTTAATAAGAATACATTTGTAGGAGTAGTGTTATGCTCAACAAATGCAGCAGCATTCATAATTCCTGAAGACCTAACTTCAAGATTATTATCTATTCTACCTACTTGAAAATCATATCCTCTATTGGTTGTTCCATTAACATCATTTGCAGTAAAATCAGTTCCTGCATGCCATACAAACTGAGTATTTGCATGTTTTCCCCATAGAGCAACAGTAGTATTACTTGACCAAGAATATTTAAGACCACTATACCAAGTAGAATTATTAGTTGAAAATCTTAATATTTCTTTTGTTGCTCCTGGCCATAAAATAGTACCTATTCCTGTTATATTTTGACCATCTAATTGGGATGCTTGGACTGCAGTTGTACCAATATAACCAAAACTGATAGCTGCACTTGGTTTGCCTGCAATATTATCCCAAGGAATAGATATAGACATTGCACCAGAATAGTAATTAGTATAGCTAGAAGTAGTTACCGGTGTTGTATCTAATTGTATATAATTTATTAATGTTGATCCTCTCTGTCCTTCAACAAATACTTTTGTCAATATAGTTTTTAATGTTGTTGAGCTTGCAACTTGCTTGACAAATATTTCTGTTGATTCATTGTAAGCCCCATAATATATTCTTAAATCACTTGCACTAGAATTTGTTGCTATAACAGCTATTGTATATTCTCTATCGGTAGCAGAAACTCCTCTATGGCGAACACGATATAACCAATATCTATTGAAAATTATATCAATAGTGTAAAATAAAGCATCTCTATTATTTGAACTTACTCCATTGCTTAATGTAGCAATTCTATAGTATGCTTCTTCTGTTGTTGCTCCTATATCAATTTTTGCTTGTTTTAAAAGATATCTATTGTTGGATATATTATCTGTTCCAAAAGCATGAAATCCATCCAATAAATCTACATTCAAGTTTGAAACAAGAGTGCTAGAATCTATTAGAAATGGTGATGTTCCTTGAACTACTTTGCTTATGAATTGGTCACTGGCATATATCTTGTCTATGAATCTAGATTTTCCTTCAACCAATAAATCCTTTAATTGAGCCATTTAATGCATATAATCTATTTGGATTATTTATTTGACAATTAAAGAACTATCAAGTTTTAAAATTAAGAAGAAGCTGTTTGTACAGTCCAACCTGAAGGAACTCCATGAACACCTGTAACATTCCAAGTTGCAGCTGAATTCTTTACGAAAACTCCTTGAGGAGCTACACCGTTTACCCAGTTGTTTGTATAAGTTGTACCAGGAGTAAAAGTCATCATAGCTTTTATATAACCAAGACTACTACATCCATAAAACATGTAATCATATGCATGTGTAGCTATACCAGTAGCAGGAAGAACAGGAGCAACAGTTAAATTAACGCAGTCTTTAAACATATATTCATAGTCATAACCTCCATTTATAGTAGTAGCAGGAAGGGCAGGGGCAGAAGTTAAACTAGTACAACCGTCAAACATATGTGAATAAGAATAAGTATTTATACCATCTGCTGGTAGACCTGGAGGAGTTACAAGTTTTTTGCAATTTTGAAACATACCCTGACAGCATGCAGTCATAGAAGATTTGCCACTTTTTCCTATAGCAGTAAAGTGTAAAGTTGTTAAGTTTATACAATCTTTAAACATGTATTGATATATATACTCATATGAAGTTCCATTTGCAAATACAGGAATTCTAGCAGAAATAAGGGAAGTACATCCCTCAAACATACTAATACATGCATACTTATAACCTGTCATACCGGTTGAATTTCCTCCAAACACTCCTACTTCTTCTACTCCAGTACAAGACCTATACATATTTTGATAACATCCTTGATTACAAGAGGTAGCAGGAAGAGCAGGAGTAGTTCCTGTTATTCCTGTGCATCCGTTAAACATAGAGCAATAACAAAAATTAAGAGTATTAGCAGCCATAACTAATTGGCTTGGTGGATTTGCAGAAGAAATAATACTAGGATTGAGGTCAATATCAGTTTGATTAAAAAATAATTTGTAAAAACCATAATTGGCTCTTACACTAGTAGATCCTGATGTTCTATAATCTATTAATCCTGTTAATATTCCATACACAAGTATTTTTACACCCGGCGTGTGAGATGTAACAACAAAAGTACAAAAATCTGTTGTAGAAGTAGAAATACCATTATCATTTCTTCCATTGATGTATATAATTGGAGTAGTTCCAGTAGCTGTTATAGTAGAATAATTCCAACTTGTAAATTGATTGATACTAGCAGGAGGAGTTCCGTTTCCTGTTACATAAAATTGTAAATTGGGTGAACGAGAGCCAGTAATACTTAAAGACACTGAAAATGAACGTGCACCTGTTCCTCCCGCACGAAATATCAATGACCTAAATTCTGTAGGATCTTCGACATCTATATCACCAACTTCTATTACTCTTCTTCTTGCTTCTAATGATAATGAACTCATACTTAAAACTTTAAATTTTAACTTCCAACAGCTCTTATATAATATGTTGAATTAGCATATAAAATTGAAATTTCACCGAATCCTCCACTGGTTACAAGTATAGCAGATACATTTTTCTTGGTAGTTCCGGTACTCATATCACCGATATTTATAAGCTTTGATGAACCTGAACCTGTAATCAATATATGTGCTATATCACAATTGCTTGCTCCAGTCCACGCAAATGAAAATGTAACAGTAGATGTATTTGTAGTAGTTACAGGAATTATCTTGTTTGCTTCTACTGTAATAGTACCGCCTGCATCTGCCATTGCAACTGTTGTTCCTAATGTTGCATTTCTTGCAAATGCTGATGCATGATAACCATCAAGAAAATCTGCGTTGAAATTACTATTTAATGTACTAGAATCAGTAACAAACGGTGCAACAGTAGTTCCGACTCCTGATTTAATTTGTCCTTTAGAGTATATTCCATTGGTTGGAACTTTTGTGTAATCTGCCCAGGCAGAAGATACAAGAAGGTCTCCTACATTCAATCCTTTTGCTACGCTTTGACCGGCATTTCCTACAGATAATCTACTATTTGTAGATTCTGACAACTCATAATTTGCAGTTCTGTGTTTTGTTGCATGTACTTCGGCCCAAGGATATGTAGAATCTCCAAGCTGTCCTGTAGTTAATGATGCACCTCTTCTAACTACATTAGCAGAAGCAACCAAGGGATAACCTGATGAATTTGCCCACCATATTACTGATGCACTATCAGCTCCCATAGCAGTTGTTGTGTTATTGACAAATACTTTTCCAGATGAATATACATTACCTGTAGATGGTTGTATATATAATTTTGCAGAAGTATATACAGTTTCATCTGCTGCAGAAGAATTATTACTGTCTACAAAAGTTAAATAATAATTTCCTGTTGCTGTAGATGCAATTGTTTTAACTGTAGAAGATGTAGTAGCAGAAGAAGCTGAAGTTGCTGTTGCAGCATTACCAGTTATACTAATTCCCCAAGTTCCTGAAGCTCCTCCACCAGTTTTTGTTACAGTGTATTCAGTATAATTAGTACCGTCTAAAAATCTAACCCAATCATTCCATCCATTTCTGTCAGCACTTCTGTTTCTATAGTAAGTATATCCATTTGAATATCCGTATGAAAACAACTGCATTTTATAATTTGAATTGTATTGATAGTCAAATGTAGTTAATATACCCCAACCTGTTGGAACATTGTGATTTGCATATGCAAATACCATTCCATTAGCATTATCTGCATTATTTCCATTTCCTGATGTCCACCATCCATTGTATTGTAAATATCTTCCATCATGATTATGATCTGCAGGGGAGAAAGAACTAGGTTTTCCTGTAATATTTCCCCATGCAACTGAACCTGCACTTCCTGATACATTTATGTTTTGTGTATTTACTGCAGTTTTTTCTGAAACAACCGTTGTTAATGCAGTAGTAGTAAATCCAACTGCCCAACCTCCAATCCAAGTATCTACATCACATCCACTATATCCAGTCATAACATTATGCACTGTTACTTGTGGATATGTCCATACAGTATTTGCTTCACCGATTGTAACACAAGCATAAGTTCCGTCATTTCCAAGACGGACTGTTAAATTAGTGTAAGGTCCTATTCCTTCTGAATATACTTTAGTAACAGGTTCATACCAACCATTTGTTGAATATTCATATCCACTTATATGATAAGTTGTGTAAGATTGATTAGCACCATCATATGTATAAATAGTGACATCAAAACTCATCATAGTATTTTTACCCTTTTGAGGTAAAGTAATCTTAAGATAACCTGTTACACTAGAAGTACTTGTAGCATATACACCGCCACCAGGATGAGCAATATATGAACCAGTTGCATTTCCGTTTGTTCCTTTACTTCCTATACCTCCATCAAATCTGGCATTTCCTCCAACATGTAATTTTTGAGTAGGAGCATCTACACTAAGACCAACACGTCTATTATCCATTGTTAGTCGAAGTGCTCGATACCATGTATTTGCACTAGCAGAAGAACCTCCTGTTTCTATATCAAAATAATTTGCATCTCCTGAACCGCTTCCTCTAGATAATATTCTCCACGATGCTCCTGCATAATTATTAGAATTATATCTAAATTGAATAAATCTATCATTGTCTCCTGTATCCAAATAAATGTTTCCTAAATGATATGCATTTCCATTATAATCGAATCGGTGAGTAGTAGTAAAAGTAGGACTTGCTGCTGCAGATGCATTTTGAATATTTAATGAGGCATAAGTTACACCATTTGCTCCATATGATGGTCTAAAATAATATTCTCTGTGAGCATATCCTGCTTCTCCAAATTCAACATTATGAATTCCTCCAAATCCAATACTTGTTAAATCAGAATTTGCACCAATAGTAAGACGTCCATTAATAGAAGATATTCCTGTTAATGCTTGATTTGCACTGCTTGCTTGGACTGCAGTTGTACCGATATATCCTAAATATGATGAATAATTAGAAGAATCAATAACAGTTTTCCAAGGACTCCAAGATGCATCTGTGCCGTTTGTTTGGACTCTCCATTGTATTGCACCCGTTGCTGAAGTAGGAACAGTAAGTTGAGCATCCCATTTTGAATTATCCCATGCCATATGAAGAACATGACCATCAGCAGCAGGTTTTCCATTAGCAGCAGACATTGAAGAAGTTGCAAGAAAATAATGAAGACCACCGTCTGCAAATGTTATATTTCCGGAACTTCTTCTACTTCCGCTAGTGTAATATACAGGGTCTCTCAATACATCAGCATATTGAGCAAAATTAGACTTCAAATTTGTTACTTGAGTAGAAGAATCAACTACAAGAGGAGCTGTTCCTTGAGCCTTCTTAGATATAAATTGTCCCTTTGTGTAAATATTATCACCTATTGAAGATGCTAATACTCCATTGTTAAACCATGCTACTTGATGACCACCTGCATAAGTTCCTTTAGCAGTTTTAGAACCATCGTTATTTGAACCATTACTCCAATTTGTATGGAAATATGCAAGGCCATATAAGTTATTCGGACTTTTACCATCTGCAGATATAGAATAAGAAGTTCCTATACTCCAAATATGTCCTAACAACGTTGCATCATAGTAACCATAGTTTCCTGCATTTCTTGTAGAAGTAGAATAAGGTATTATTCTTCCTGTACTATCAATAACTAATTTATTGTTTATATTAAGAGTAGTAAAATGTACATCATCAATATAAGCATATTTCCAATACCAAGAAGATGTTCCTATATAGTTATGACCACTGCCTGCTCCTCCAGAAGCAGAAGGAAGAATTCCATAAGAAGTATTTGATGTACCAATTTTAACCCAACCATTGGTTGTTCCATCTGCTGGCATAAGAGTATTGTAGGAATCTGATATTAATGACCAAGTTTTAAGATTTGCTCTTGCGCCTGCAGCAGTTGATGCATCAGTTCCTCCTTTAGAAATAGGAAGAATTCCTGTTATATTAGATGTAGTAAACTCTGATGATAGAAGAAGAGAATCCCACGTAGAACTCCAAGTTGCAGTATTGTTAGAATAAGACTTATATCTAATATATACTTTATTACTACCATATCCGAAAGCAAGCTGGGTTCCATATCCTGACCATAAATAAGTCAATACACCATAACCACCAGCAGGTCCAGCTCCTGTCCAAGGAGCATTTGATAATGATGCACCAGTAGTAGGATCTCCTCTACCAGTCAAAGTCATATTTTCAAATGTATTGAAATCATTTGCAGCATTATTAGGAACAGTAACTTTTTTAAGATATGTTCCGTCAAGAAAAGAAGTATAATTAACAGAATCGAATACTTTTCTCCACGCCTGCCATGTTCCATTGTTTTTTCCTCTTACTGCAATTTGTCCTGTTCTGTAATCTTGATAAATTTCTGCAATCCAACTATTACTATATTTGTTTACATATGCTACACCATCAGATATACTATATAAATCAGATGTTCCTGTTCCATTAACATACCAAATACCTGTATCTAAATCAGAAGATATTGCTAAAGCCGTTGTAGCAGCCGCATTTGTACCTGCCATTCTATATGTAGTTTGTGATGGAACACCTGCAGCCAAATATATTGGTCTATCTGCTGCTCCTACATTAGCAGTACCAAGTTTACTGGCTGTAGTAGCAGTTGCTGCATTACCAGTTATATTAATTCCCCAAGTTCCTGATGCTCCTCCACCAGTTTTTGTTACAGTGTAAGATGTATAATTAGAAGAATCTAAAAATAATCTTGGTTCTTCCCATGCAGTAGCAGCAGAATTTCCTCTTCTCCAATACATACCGTCAGCTGTTGCTCTTTGTGCCCATAATTGCCAACCTCTTGATGGATTACCAAATGTTAATATTGCTGCATATGTCATACTTGATATGCTTCCAGTCCAAGTACTTCCTCCTCCAGAATATCCTCTTATTCCGCTTTCTGTAATATCTGTTTCTGTATTTATACCAGTAACATTTAATACATTTGTCGTATTTGAAGCAGTAGCATATGGAACAGTTATATTGTTCGTAGATCCATTTTTGGTCCAGGTTAAGTAATTTTCTGAAGTTCCAAGAGCAGTAACAGTTTCAGTTACATCAGTTACTCTATAACGTCCTTCATTTTGATAATAATAACCATCTATTTGATGGAATTGCTGCCCTCCTTTATATGCAACTTCCCAAGAACCTCCATTTGGATCATTTATATTTAAAACACCAGTATATCCGTTTGCCGTAGTTAATGTTCCCCAAGATGATAATGATGTAGTTCCATTATTTGCAAATCCTGCAGAAGTTATAAAACTATGAGAATGACCAGAAGTTGCAAATTCACTAGCATGTTTTCCGTCTAATAAATCTGCATTTAATTTTGTAACTACTGTGCTTGAATCTACTGCAAATGGAGCAGTTCCTTGTGCATTTTTAAATGTCTTTGTTCCTGAAATTTCTTCATCTCCATAAACATGAACAATATCATTATCAGCAACAGACCAATTTCCTATACCTCTACCTAATTCTACTCTTGCATTTCTAATATACCATGTAATAGTATTGCTATCATTAGTAGTATTTAATCCAAAACAATCATATATAATTAAATCTACTTTATTGGTATTTCTTGTATCTAAATTTGCACCTCCCCAAGATATATTTGTCCAAACATTTGCTTCTACAGGATTATGATTTATTCCAACGCGGTCAGTGTCATTATCATTTCCGTTCCAAGCAGTTCCTGTTTCTACAGTATTATTTTGGTCATAACAAATTGTATGCTCACTTGGAAGTAAAATATCAAAGGAAACACGGTAATGATATCCAAAAGGAACTTTTACTTTCCAACCAGCAGAAGACTTTATTGATACACCAGATCCATTATAACTTGCAAGGCCGGTTTTTGATACAATTGTATATGTATTTGTTGCATAATCATAAGATACACTTGTACTTGTAGTATTTTGTAATCCATTTTTTCTTAATAAATTATTTCCAAACAAACGTTCATTTTTGTTAAAATAATTTGAAGAACTTTCATATGCCATTGTTCCAAGCCCTAAACTTGTACGTAAAGTAGCTTGTGAAATACTTTTTGCTATTCCTCCTATTGTAGCAGAAACAGGATTTGTAGTGTTTGAAGTTAATGCAGTAAATAATCCGTTCAAATGCACACCGTCCAATAAATCAGCATCCAATCCGCTTCCGCTTCCATCATTTCCTGAATCCCAAATAGTATATAATCCTGTACCTACAGCATGCTTTAATCCTGTAGTAGAAGGAGTTTGTAATACTAATGTGTCAGTAGCATCATTATTTACACCTATAACAAGACGATTTAATTCACCAGATGATGCCAAAGTTGGTTGTGAACCAACTGCACTCTGTGTTGTAGTTCCATAAGGTTGAAATTGTATGAATGCACAATCAGATGGTTTGTTTATACTAGTTTCTCCCTTTTGGCTTATAAACTCTATAGTTGATAATCCATAAGTTGAATCACCAATTAAACGTATATTAGGAGATGCTACTGATGCATATGAACCTCCTGGATATGTCCATGTTGCATTTGCAGAATAAGCTGGTGCATTTATAGTGAATACTCCGTTTAAAAATGCATTACCATTACTTACTATTTCAAACGCATTTTTTCTAGCATTGTCAGCACTTCCTATACCTACACTGAATTTTGTACTGCCGCTTGTTGATTTATTGAATGAACCACAAGCAAACTCGCCATTGTTATAAGTTAAAGTATGATTTCCAAATGCAGCTGAAGATCCTCCACCTGCAATATTCAAATGACCATAACTAATTGCACCATAATCACCTAATGCCATTGAAAATCTACCACCAGCAAGTGACCATTTTGCTCCTTGGCCAGTAAATCCAGTATTAATGAAGCTTCCTTCACCGCCAGCAATACAACATATAATATAATATGTTTTATTTGAAATTGCTGTAGCAGATAATGTTCTACTAAATGTGAATGTAAGTGTTCCGCTAGAATAGGCCATATTTGTTATAGTCACATCGGCTAAGGAAGCATCATAAATACGTCCTCCTAATATAAATGCGTTTTTAATACTTCCTGAATGAGTTGACCAGAATTTTGCCAATAACTCGGCCATTCCTGAATCTGCTGCAGGAGTACATGTATAAGATGTTGCATTTGCATCACCAGTTAAATTAACATTCCATGCCCAGTTTGAGCCAAAAGCAGTAGATATTCCATTTCCGTGAGCAGCAGATACGAATGTTCCTCTTGCAAAAGCACCAGAACCTATAGCAGTTGCATATCCTCCAATTGCTACTGCATTTGTTCCGTCAGCAGTAGCATATGTACCAGCTGCAATTGCTCCTGACCCCGTTGCATTAGATGTAGTACCTATTGCAATTGCTCGAGTTGAAGGATTAAATCTTAATCCTCCTACTGTATATAAACTTTCTTCAGTTGCAGTTGAATTGTCAGAGTCTACAAATGTAGGATAATGCCAAGCATCTGTTGAACGAGTAACAGTAACTATTTTATCTGCTATTCCAGAATGCATACTGGCTCTTGAAACTAAGTAGTTAGTTCCATTAGAAGAGGTTCCCCATAAGTAAGTAGGTGAATTACTAGTATTAGAATAATTGAAATGCTGACCATCGACCATATCAGCATTCAAGTTTGAAACAAGAGTGCTAGAATCTATTAGAAATGGTGATGTTCCTTGAACTACTTTGCTTATGAATTGGTCACTGGCATATATCTTGTCTATAAATCTAGATTTTCCTTCAACCAATAAATCCTTTAATTGAGCCATTTAATGCATATAATCTATTTGAATTATTTATTTGATATTATTTTATATGCAGCTTTCTAAAATTTAAATTTCAATAAATTGTGTTGCTTCTACATGATTCTTAAATATTCTTGCTACAATATCATTTTCTTCTAATCCGACAGCAGCATCACCTACTGCAGGATAAAATTCACCATTTAAAATATCAAACAGACCTGGTTTACTTGCTTCTATAATAGGATATAAATCTCTTTGCAATACTCCGTTTTTATACAGTTTAGCATTGTATATGTATTTGTTTCTAACTGTATATGAAGATGCTAATCTTCCTATTTGGTATGTTCCTGATTCATTACCTGATGTATATTGATATGTTATGTAATTAGGAACAGTAATATCAGCATTTGAATATGAAAATGTTCCATGAGGTTCCCATGCCCCCGCTGCAGTAACTCCCCAATATGCCCCCGCTGATACAGAAAATCCCATTAAGTCTCTTCCCGAACCTCCTGTTGCATATTTTATAACAGTTTCTGCTTTGCAAGTATTTCCTGCAGCATATGATAATCCTGTGTTTACATAAGATCCAGCAGGCAAATACAAATAAGCATATGTTTCTCTAAATGTGTTTGCCTTTAAAAGACCTGATTTAAAAATTTTAGGTTCTATATTTTCTTCTATCATACTATAATTCATAATATCTCCTTGGTTGTCAATATATGCAGGAGTATGATATAATTCAAATACATCTTCTGCAGATAATGCAGTTCCATAAATTCTGAAATCAGCAATATTTCCTGTCCACACATATGAAGTAGTAGAATCCCATCCACAAACATATATTACAGTAGCAGTGAGAGGTTTGTATGTAGTTGCACTTCCTACTAAACTTCCATCAATATATAATTTTCCTGTTGTTCCATCTCCTGTCATAACATAATGATGCCAAGCTCCTTGATATGAAGCAAATGTTACATTTGTTGAACCATTTTTAATAGGATTGTTAGAACCATCTCCTGTATTCCAATAAAATACTGTACCGCTTGGATAAAGATTTAATCTGTTTCCATTGCTAGATCCCCATGCCATTTTTCCATTCATTGCGGATGCTTTGGCCCACCATGTTATTGTGTAAGTATTTTGTATTCCACCTGTGTACAATGTTGGAGAACTAATGTGATTGTTTCCTGCTTCAAATGCTAGTGATTTATCATATTTTCCTACATCTGTAGATAAAGTGCAAGTTCCAATTATTGTGCCATTTCTATGATATCCTGATGTATCATACACTATAGTATTACTGTACTTGTCATCTAATTTATAATGAAGAAATAAAGCTTTTGAAATTTCATGCACTTCACGAGCAGATAAGCAATGGTCATATATTCTAACATCATTTATATAGCCCATGTAACTAACTGAAGTTCCACCTCTATAGTCATCACCTATTCTAATTGCAGCTGTACTTGGCCGAGCAGACAACGCTCCTTCTCTTTCTTCAATGAATACTCCATTGATATATACTTTTATGTTGCTTGTTGTTTTTGTCACTGCAACATGTGTCCAAACATCTTTTGGCAAAGTATAATTAGGATAATAGTCAGGAGAACCGTTCCAATAAACTCTTAGTTTTCTGTTAGTATAAAACTCTAATGCAACATTACTAGCTCCTGCAGCAGAATATTCACTTATAAGAATTCCTCTCGTGTCATCTGATGGTTTTACCCACAATGCCCAAGAAAAATCTCCTGAATAAATGTCACCAAGAGATTTACTAAATTGAAGAAATTGGCTGGAACCATTAAAATAATAGCATCTTCCTATTTTTCCATTATTATTCACTGTTGCTCCATTATTAGTCACATTGACATCACTTAATCCATGATTAAGCAAATCACCATCTAACGGAAGCCAAACTACTAAACTCATTACACTATAATCATTTTAATATTTATTGGTACAAAAAAGAGGCCTTAGATTTCTCCAAGACCTCAAAAATGAAATGAAAATGTTTAATCAAATACAAAATCAAGCGATTTCAACGTTGAATTGTATTTTAATGTCAATCCAGTAACAGAAGAATCTAACTTAAATTCATTAGATATCAATGTTCCTGTGCTTGGAATATATTGTAATTTAGGTGAAGTTACAAAGGCATCGACGTATGCTTGTGTTCCATTTCCCCAAGTACCATTTACCCAGACAGGATGATATATTCCAGTTGTTACAGAATTAGTAACTTTAAATTTATCAGTTTGCTTAGCAAAGTAGAATCCATTTGCAGTTTCAGTAACATTAGATGTACCATCATAATAAGCTTGTACACCGTTTATGTTCTTATAGTACAATTTATATTGTGAACCATTGAGACCCTGTGTACCTTGAACACCTTGAGTTCCCTTGTAACCTTGAGTACCTCTATCTCCTCTTGTTCCCTTGTCACCTTGTGTACCCTTATAACCTTGGGTTCCTCTTACACCTTGTGTACCCTTATCACCCTGAGTACCTTGCAAACCTCTTGTTCCTTGATAACCTTGTGTACCTTGCAAACCTTGAGTTCCTTGGTTTCCTTGAGTACCCTTATAACCCTGAGTTCCTCTTACACCTTGAGTACCCTGATTTCCTTGGGTACCTTTATCACCTTGTGTACCCTTGTAGCCTTGAGTTCCTCTTACACCTTGTGTTCCTTGGTTTCCTTGAGTACCCTTAGAACCTTGTGTACCTGTGTAACCTTGTGTACCTTGCAAGCCTTGTGTACCCTGATTTCCTTGTGTACCCTTGTAGCCTTGGGTTCCTCTTACACCTTGTGTACCTTGATTTCCTTGTGTTCCCTTGTCTCCTTGAGTACCTTTATAACCCTGAGTTCCACGGACTCCTTGTGTTCCTTGGTTTCCTTGAGTACCTTTAGAACCTTGTGTGCCTGTGTAACCCTGAGTTCCTCTTACACCTTGTGTACCAATAACACCTTGTGTTCCTTTATAACCCTGGGTTCCACGAACACCTTGTGTTCCTTGGTTTCCTTGTGTTCCCTTGTCTCCTTGTGTACCTTTATAACCCTGGGTTCCTCTTACACCTTGTGTTCCTTGGTTTCCTTGTGTACCTTTAGAACCTTGTGTGCCAGTATAACCTTGTGTACCAATCAAACCTTGTGTTCCTTGGTTTCCTTGAGTACCCTTATAACCTTGGGTTCCTCTTACACCCTGTGTTCCCTGATTTCCTTGAGTACCTTTAGAACCTTGTGTACCTGTGTAACCCTGTGTTCCTCTTACACCTTGTGTACCCTTGTCACCTTGTGTGCCCTTAAAGCCTTGAGTACCAGTATATCCTTGAGTACCAATCAAACCTTGAGTACCTTGGTTTCCTTGAGTTCCCTTATAACCTTGAGTTCCTCTTACACCCTGAGTTCCCTTGTCACCTTGTGTACCTTTACTTCCTTGAGTTCCGGTATATCCTTGGGTACCTAAAACTCCCTGAGTGCCTTTATCTCCTTGTGTACCTTTGTAACCTTGTGTACCAGTGTATCCTTGAGTTCCTTGGAGACCTTGAGTTCCCTTGTCTCCCTGGGTTCCCTTGTAACCCTGAGTTCCGCGGGCACCTTGTGTTCCCTTGTCTCCCTGGGTTCCTTTACTTCCTTGAGTTCCTGTATAACCCTGAGTACCAAGCAATCCCTGAGTGCCTTTATCTCCTTGTGTACCCTTATATCCCTGAGTACCTACATAGCCTTGTGTTCCTTGGAGACCCTGTGTTCCTTTATCTCCTTGAGTTCCTTTGTAACCCTGGGTTCCTCTTACACCTTGTGTGCCTGTATCTCCTTGAGTTCCCTTGCTTCCTTGAGTACCTGTATAACCTTGGGTTCCTATCAATCCCTGAGTTCCCTTGTCTCCTTGGGTACCTTTATATCCTTGAGTACCAACATATCCTTGAGTTCCTTGAAGGCCTTGAGTTCCCTTGTCTCCCTGGGTTCCCTTATAACCTTGGGTTCCACGAACTCCCTGTGTACCAGTATCTCCTTGAGTACCCTTAGAACCTTGTGTACCAGTATATCCTTGGGTACCTAGCAAACCTTGAGTTCCTTTGTCTCCCTGCGTACCCTTGTAACCTTGTGTACCAACATATCCTTGAGTTCCCTGTGAACCTTGAGTACCCTTAGAACCTTGAGTGCCAGTATATCCTTGAGTACCTTGAAGACCTTGAGTTCCCTTGTCTCCCTGGGTTCCTTTATCACCTTGGGTTCCAGTGTAACCCTGTGTACCTAAAACTCCTTGGGTTCCCTTATCTCCTTGTGTACCTTTATATCCTTGGGTTCCTACATAACCTTGTGTACCAAGCAATCCCTGGGTTCCTTTATCACCTTGGGTGCCTTTATAACCTTGAGTTCCCTGTGAACCTTGAGTACCTTTATCTCCCTGAGTGCCTTTATCACCTTGGGTTCCTGCATAACCCTGAGTACCAAGAAGCCCCTGAGTTCCCTTGTCACCTTGGGTTCCTTTGTAACCCTGTGTACCTACATAGCCTTGTGTTCCTTGAGAACCCTGAGTACCCTTGTCACCTTGTGTACCAGTGTATCCTTGAGTACCTTGAAGACCTTGTGTACCCTTATCACCTTGGGTTCCCTTATCTCCTTGTGTACCAGTATATCCCTGTGTACCAAGTACTCCTTGAGTTCCTTTATCACCTTGAGTACCCTTATATCCTTGAGTACCTACATATCCTTGTGTACCCAACAAACCCTGGGTTCCCTTATCACCTTGAGTGCCTGTATATCCTTGGGTTCCTTGAAGACCTTGAGTACCTTTATCACCTTGTGTACCCTTGTCACCTTGTGTACCAGTGTAACCTTGTGTACCTAAAACTCCCTGAGTGCCTTTATCACCCTGAGTTCCGGTATAACCTTGTGTACCTGTATATCCTTGGGTTCCTTGAAGACCTTGTGTACCCTTGTCTCCTTGTGTACCAGTATAACCTTGTGTACCTTGAAGACCTTGAGTTCCCTTGTCTCCCTGGGTTCCTTTATCACCTTGTGTACCTGTATAACCTTGGGTTCCTATCAATCCTTGAGTACCCTTGTCTCCTTGAGTACCCATATAACCCTGGGTTCCAGTATAGCCTTGAGTTCCTTGAAGACCTTGTGTTCCTTTATCACCCTGAGTTCCGGTATAACCTTGTGTACCTAAAACTCCTTGTGTACCTTTGTCTCCTTGTGTTCCCTTGTCACCTTGAGTACCTGTATATCCTTGGGTACCGAGTACTCCCTGTGTGCCTTTATCTCCTTGTGTACCTTGATAACCTTGAGTACCTGTATATCCCTGTGTTCCGGTATCACCTTGAGTACCCTTGTCACCTTGAGTTCCAGTATAGCCTTGGGTTCCTTGTAAGCCTTGAGTTCCCTTGTCACCCTGTGTTCCCTTATCGCCTTGGGTTCCAGTATAACCTTGAGTACCAATAAGTCCCTGGGTTCCTTTATCACCTTGAGTACCAGAATATCCTTGGGTTCCTGTATAACCTTGTGTTCCAGTGTCACCTTGAGTTCCTTTATCTCCTTGTGTACCTGTATAACCTTGAGTTCCCTGAAGACCCTGAGTACCCTTGTCTCCTTGTGTTCCAGTGTCACCTTGAGTACCAGTATATCCTTGTGTACCCAACAATCCTTGGGTACCCTTATCGCCTTGAGTTCCAGTATAACCTTGTGTACCTATATAACCTTGGGTTCCAGTATCACCCTGTGTTCCCTTATCGCCTTGGGTTCCTGTATAACCCTGTGTTCCTTGAAGACCTTGAGTGCCTGTGTCTCCTTGCGTACCTTTGTCACCCTGAGTTCCGGTATATCCTTGAGTACCCAATAATCCCTGAGTACCCTTATCACCCTGTGTACCTGTATAACCCTGAGTTCCGGTATATCCTTGTGTTCCTGTGTCTCCTTGTGTACCTTTGTCTCCTTGAGTGCCTTGATAACCTTGAGTTCCAAGAACTCCTTGGGTTCCTGTATCACCTTGTGTACCCTTGTCACCTTGGGTTCCTGTATAACCTTGAGTTCCCTGAAGACCCTGAGTACCCTTGTCTCCTTGTGTACCAGTATATCCTTGGGTTCCCGTATAACCTTGGGTTCCAGTATCACCTTGTGTACCTTTATCACCTTGAGTTCCGGTATAACCTTGAGTTCCTATCAATCCCTGTGTTCCGGTGTCTCCTTGGGTTCCTTTATCACCTTGAGTACCTGTATAACCTTGGGTTCCAAGAACTCCTTGAGTTCCTTTATCACCTTGGGTACCCTGATAACCCTGTGTACCTACATAACCTTGAGTTCCTGTATCTCCTTGAGTACCTTTGTCTCCTTGGGTTCCCATATAACCTTGAGTACCAATTTCACCCTGTGTGCCAGTGTCGCCCTGTGTACCCTTGTCACCTTGAGTTCCGGTATAACCTTGCGTTCCTATCAATCCTTGAGTTCCTTGGTCTCCTTGAGTACCCTGATAACCTTGGGTTCCAGTATAGCCTTGTGTACCTGTGTCACCTTGTGTACCTTTATCACCTTGGGTTCCAGTATAACCTTGTGTACCAATTTCACCTTGGGTACCTTTATCTCCTTGAGTACCAGTATCACCTTGTGTACCTGTATAACCTTGAGTACCTAACAATCCTTGAGTTCCGGTGTCACCTTGTGTTCCTTGATAACCCTGTGTACCTACATAACCTTGAGTACCAATCTCTCCTTGGGTTCCAGTATCACCCTGGGTTCCCATATAACCTTGTGTGCCAATTTCTCCCTGAGTTCCCTTGTCACCCTGGGTTCCCTTGTCACCTTGAGTTCCCATGTATCCTTGAGTACCAAGCAATCCTTGTGTACCCATATCACCCTGAGTTCCAGTATATCCCTGTGTACCTACATAACCCTGAGTACCAATCTCTCCTTGGGTTCCAGTATCACCTTGAGTACCCATATAACCTTGGGTACCGATTTCACCTTGAGTACCTGTATCTCCCTGAGTTCCCTTGTCGCCTTGGGTTCCTATATAACCTTGTGTTCCTTGGTCTCCTTGTGTACCTTTATCACCTTGGGTTCCCATGTAACCCTGAGTACCGATTTCACCTTGAGTTCCAGTATCTCCTTGAGTACCCTTGTCTCCCTGAGTACCCATATAACCTTGGGTTCCGATTTCACCTTGTGTGCCGGTATCACCTTGTGTACCCTTGTCACCTTGGGTTCCCATATATCCTTGAGTACCTATCTCGCCTTGGGTTCCCATATCACCCTGTGTACCAGTGTAACCTTGGGTACCAGTGTAACCTTGAGTACCAATTTCACCCTGTGTGCCAGTGTCGCCTTGTGTACCCATGTAACCTTGAGTACCTATTTCTCCTTGGGTACCTTCAACTCCTTGAGTACCAGTATCTCCCTGAGTACCCATATAACCTTGAGTACCTATTTCGCCCTGAGTTCCTGTATCTCCCTGAGTACCCATATAACCTTGGGTACCGATTTCACCCTGTGTTCCTTCAACACCTTGGGTTCCGGTATCACCTTGTGTTCCCATGTAACCTTGAGTACCGATTTCACCCTGTGTTCCTTCAACACCTTGGGTACCAGTATCTCCTTGAGTTCCTGTATAACCTTGTGTACCTATTTCTCCTTGAGTTCCTTCAATACCCTGTGTTCCATCATATCCTTGAGTACCTTCAACTCCCTGAGTACCTTCAACTCCTTGAGTTCCTTCAACACCCTGTGTTCCATCATAGCCTTGAGTACCAATTTCACCTTGTGTACCAGTGTCACCCTGGGTTCCGGTATATCCTTGAGTACCTTCATAACCTTGTGTGCCCTCAATTCCTTGAGTGCCTTCTAAACCTTGTGTACCATCATAACCTTGAGTACCGATTTCACCTTGTGTACCTTCAGTGCCTTGAGTTCCGTAAAATCCTTGAGTACCCTCATATCCTTGTGTACCTTCGGCTCCCTGTGTACCTTCTGTACCTTGGGTTCCATCATATCCTTGTGTACCAATTTCTCCTTGGGTACCTGTATCTCCTTGAGTACCGTAAAATCCCTGGGTTCCTTCATAACCTTGAGTTCCTTCAGTACCTTGTGTACCATCTAAGCCTTGAGTACCCTCATATCCTTGGGTTCCTTCTGTTCCCTGCGTTCCTTCAATACCTTGTGTACCTTCTGTGCCTTGGGTTCCTTCATATCCTTGTGTACCCTCAGGGCCTTGTGTTCCTTCAATGCCTTGGGTTCCTTCTGTTCCTTGTGTACCTTCATATCCTTGAGTACCGATTGAACCTTGTGTACCTTCAGGACCAGGTTCTCCTTCATATCCTTGAGTACCAATAGAACCTTGTGTACCTTGCTCTCCTGGCAAACCATCAACACCTTGTACACCATCTACTCCTTGAGCACCTGGTAAACCTTGTGTACCGATAACACCTTGTGTACCTTCATATCCTTGTGAACCACCTGGGTCACCTTGTGCTCCTCTTGTACCGGTTGCTCCTTGGAATCCAGTAGGACCTCTTGTTCCTTCAAGACCTTGTGTACCTTCTGCACCTTGTGTACCGGGCTCACCATGAGTACCAATCGTTCCCATCAATCCTCTTGGACCGATGTCACCTTGTGTACCTTTATCTCCTTGTTTTCCTTGTGTACCAATTGGTCCTCTTGTTCCTTCTGCACCTTGAGTTCCATCATCTCCTTGGAATCCAGTAGGACCTCTATATCCTTGTGTACCTTGATTTCCTTGAGTACCTACAGTTCCTTGCAATCCCTGTGTTCCGATTGTACCCTGAGTTCCATAATGACCCTGTGTGCCAACATAACCCTGAGTACCAGGAGTACCTTCACCTCCTTGGGTACCAACTGTTCCTTGAGTTCCATAATGACCCTGTGTACCAACATAACCCTGAGTACCAGGAGTACCCTCTTCACCTTGAGTTCCGATTGTACCTTGAGTTCCATAATGACCTTGTGTACCAGTAAATCCTTGAGTACCGTCAGTTCCTTGCAATCCTTGTGTACCAATTGTACCCTGGGTTCCTATTACACCTTGTGTACCTATTGTACCTTGTGTACCTATTGTACCTTCTTCACCTTGAGCACCTCTAGAACCACGAAGACCTTGTGTACCTTCTTCACCTTGGGTTCCTTGGTCTCCTTGTGTACCTTTTTCTCCTTGGGTTCCTTCAATACCTTGGGTTCCTATAACTCCTTGTGTTCCTTGGTCTCCTTGAGTACCTTTGTCACCTTGAGTACCGAAAACACCTTGTGTACCAAATATACCTTGAGTACCAAATACTCCCTGAGTTCCAATTTCACCCTGTGTACCAAATACACCTTGAGTACCGAAAATACCTTGAGTACCGAAAATACCTTGTGTACCAAATACACCTTGAGTTCCTTGTTCTCCTTGAGTTCCCTTGTCACCTTGTGTACCTGTTATGCCTTGGGTTCCTATCAATCCTTGTGTTCCTTGGTCTCCTTGAGTTCCTTTGTCTCCTTGAGTACCTATTGTACCTTGTGTTCCGTCAGAACCTTGGGTTCCTATCAATCCTTGTGTTCCGTCAGGACCTTGAGTTCCAATAACTCCTTGAGTACCTTCAACACCTTGTGTTCCATCATATCCTTGTGTACCAACTTCACCTTGTGTACCTTTTTCTCCCTGGCTTCCTATAACACCTTGTGTTCCGTCAGGACCTTGAGTTCCAATAACTCCTTGGGTTCCATCATAACCTTGTGTACCAAAACTACCTTGAGTACCCAAATTTCCTTGAGTACCGTCAAAGCCCTGAGTACCTATTACTCCTTGTGTACCAATTTCACCCTGTGTACCAGTGTGTCCTTGTGTTCCAGTATATCCCTGTGTACCAACTTCACCTTGTGTACCGATTGTGCCTTGTGCACCTTCATAACCTTGTGTACCAATTTCACCTTGAGTTCCTTGATTTCCTTGTGAACCTATTGTACCCTGAGTTCCATCATAACCCTGTGAACCAACAACACCCTGAGTTCCGTCATAACCCTGTGAACCTCTTACTCCTTGAACACCGTCATATCCTTGTGTACCAATTATACCTTGTGTTCCCTGGTCACCTTGTGAACCAACAGCTCCTTGAGTACCATCATAACCTTGTGTACCAAATGTTCCTTGTGAACCTATATAACCTTGTGAACCGTAATAACCTTGAGAACCTACAATACCTTGTGTACCTATTGTTCCTTGTGGTCCTTGTTCACCTTGTGTTCCATAATAACCCTGTGAACCAACTTCACCTTGAGCACCTATTGTTCCTTGGGTTCCTTCATATCCTTGTGTACCAACATAACCTTGAGTTCCGAAATGACCTTGTGAACCGTATGTACCTTGTGTACCGTCATAACCTTGTGTTCCTATTGGACCACGTTCACCTTCATAACCCTGAGAACCTACAACACCTTGTGCACCATCATAACCTTGCGTACCAATTATACCTTGTGTTCCATAATGACCTTGAGAACCTACAGTACCCTGAGTACCATCATATCCTTGTGTACCGACTGTACCTTGTGAACCAATATAACCTTGTGTTCCATAGTAACCTTGTGAACCTTCAATACCTTGAGTACCAATTGTACCCATAGTACCAAATATACCTTGAGTACCTTCATAACCTTGTGAACCCAAAGGACCCTGTGTACCTTCAATACCTTGTACACCGATAGTTCCTTGTGTTCCTTCATATCCTTGTGTTCCTTGGTCACCTTGTGAACCAATATATCCTTGTGAACCGATTATACCTTGACTACCTTCATATCCTTGTGTACCTGCAGTACCCTGAGTACCCCAAGGACCACGTTCACCTTCATAACCTTGTGTACCGATAGTACCCTGTGAACCAATATAACCTTGTGTTCCTAAAGGACCTTGTTCACCTTCATAACCTTGTGAACCTCTTTCACCTTGAATACCAATTGTTCCTTGTGTTCCTTCTGGGCCTTGTGAACCTATATAACCTTGTGAACCTACAATACCTTGACTACCTTCATAACCTTGTGTACCCCAACTTCCTTGAGTACCAAACGGACCAATTTCTCCTTCATAACCTTGAGTACCACGAGAACCTTGAATACCTTGCTCACCTTGTGTACCAGCAGGACCAATTGTACCTATCAATCCTTGTGTACCAATTGTTCCTTCTTCACCTTGTGTTCCACGATAACCTTGAGTACCATAACTTCCTTGAGTACCTCTCAAACCAGTAGGACCATAATCACCTTGTGTACCTATGACACCTTGTGTACCTTGTGTTCCATAATGACCTTGTGTACCAGTAAATCCTTGAGTACCTGGAGTACCTTCACCACCTTGTGTACCAATTTCACCTTGTGAACCACGATAACCTTGTGTACCTTCAATACCTTGTGAACCCCAATCTCCTTGAGCTCCTTTTTCTCCTTGAGCTCCTTGTTCACCTTGTGTACCTTCAAATCCTTGTGAACCGACTTCACCTTGTGTACCAATAGTACCTCTCTGTCCTTGAGTACCAATGTTGCCCTGGGTTCCAAAGTTTCCTTGAGAACCTACAACACCTTGTGTACCCCATAATCCTTGAGTTCCTATTGAGCCTTGAGAACCTTGCTCTCCTTGTGTGCCAACAGGGCCTTGAGTACCTGCAATACCTTGTGTACCAATGTTGCCTTGAGCTCCTCTAGAACCAATTGAACCTTGAGAACCTCTAACACCTTGTGTACCTATGACACCTTGTGTACCAAATCTACCTTGAGTACCCCAGTTTCCTTGTGTTCCTGGTAAACCAGTTTCACCTCTAAGACCTTGTGTACCAAATAAACCTTGAGTACCTATTAAACCTTGAATACCATCTTTCCAACCGATAGGAAATCCTCCTAGCATTACTCTACCAGTGCCTAAATCAACAAATGCACCGTCAAAAATACTGCTATCTTTTAGAATTTCCCATTCTCCTTGTGAGCCATGATAAAATTGAACAAGTGATGAGTCAATAGCCATTTAGATTTTAAACATTTTCATTTTTATATTTATTAGAATAAAACAAATAAGGAGATTTGCTTAAGCAAATCTCCCAATTTTATAAAATTTCAATTTAATTTAATTTAGATTCGAGGTCTTCTATTCTCCAGATAAGTTTTTTGATTACTTCATAGAGATTGTCTAACTCAGAAATTGTAGGATTAGATATCATTGTATTGCTGAATCCTGTCATTTTGACTTTATCTCCTGTTATTTCTCCAACAGGTCCTGGAACTCCTTGTGCTCCTTGTTCACCTTGTGTTCCTCTTGGTCCTTGAGGTCCTTGTGTTCCTCTTTGTCCAACAGGTCCTTGTGCACCAGGATAACCTACTTCACCTCTAAGACCTTGAGTACCTTGCTCTCCTTGTGGACCTCTTGCTCCTTCCTCACCCGGTTCACCTTGTGCTCCTCTGTAACCTTGTGGACCTCTTTCGCCTGGAGCACCTTGCTCTCCACTGTAACCTCTTTCTCCTCTTGGTCCTTGCTCTCCTTGTGGTCCCATAGGTCCAGGATTTCCTTGTGGTCCTCTGTCACCAGTTTCACCTTTTTCTCCTCTTTCACCTTTAAGACCTTGTGTTCCTTGGTCACCGATTGTTCCTCTTGGTCCTTGAACACCTTCTGCTCCTCTTGGTCCTTGAACTCCAACAGGACCTTGGAATCCAACAGGACCTCTAACTCCCTGTGAACCTTCAACTCCTTGTGTACCAAATATTCCTTGTGTACCAAATACTCCTTGCGGTCCTCTTGGACCTATTGCTCCGATAGTTCCTCTTTCTCCTTGAGTTCCTTGCTCACCTTGAAGACCCTGAGTTCCTTGCTCTCCTCTTGTACCATCAAATCCTTGTGTACCGACTGCGCCTTGTGTACCTTCAAGACCTTGTGAACCATATTCACCTTGAGCACCTACAATACCCTGAGTACCTCTTACTCCTTGTGGTCCTCTATCTCCTTGTGGTCCTTGTTCACCCTGTGCACCAGGAAGACCAACAGGGCCTCTCAATCCGATTGGACCAGGTTCACCTTTAAGACCTTGTGTTCCAATTGTTCCTCTATCTCCTTGTGGTCCTTTTTCACCTTGTGGTCCTTGTTCACCTTGGTCTCCTTGTGGTCCTTTAGGACCCTGGTCTCCTTCAAGACCAGTTGTACCTATATGACCCTGAGGACCTCTGTCTCCTTGTGGTCCTTTGTCTCCAAGATAACCAGTTTCACCACGAGGTCCTTTATCTCCTTGTGGTCCCTTATCTCCCTTTGGACCTTGCGGGCCAACTACTCCTTGTGGTCCTTGCTCACCCGTTGGTCCTTGGAATCCCATAGGTCCTCTTAATCCTTGTGGTCCTTGATTTCCTTCTGGTCCTTGTTCACCTTTCAATCCTTGAGCTCCCATTGGACCTTGTTCACCACGTTCTCCTCTCAAACCTTGAGAACCTTCATAACCTTGAGTACCTGCAACACCTTGTATTCCATAAGGGCCTTGTGGTCCTTCTGGTCCTTGTGGTCCTTCAATTCCTCTGCTACCAATTTCACCTTGAGTACCTTGTTCACCTTGTGTACCCTGGAATCCGTATGTTCCTCTTGGTCCTTGAGGTCCTTCTATACCTTGTGTACCTTGTTCTCCTTGTGCTCCTTGAAATCCTCTTGCTCCTCTGATTTGTCCCTTCTCTACTTTTTTCATGATTTTGACAATCATATCATGCAAAGTATGAATAGTGTAATATTCGGAATCTAAATTAATATCCAAATCAGATTCTACTTCTTTCTTTGCACCAAGAATTCCAGCTGATTTTGAAAGAGAAGCATTTCTTGTCAAATTCAAAGGTGCACCTGCACCAAGAAGTTCGTCCCAAACTACTTCTCCACTTGCTTCATCAACTGCTCCGAGAACTTTCAACAATTCAGAAGCTCTTCCTATAGATTCACCATTTGTTCCATCACTTGTTGGGAATATAAAAATTGCATCTTCTTTTATTGCTGCAATTTTATTCAAAATGATTGCTTTACCTACAGTATCAAGAGCTTTATAATCTACTATATCTTGGGCTGTTACTTTATAAAACTGTGGAATATTTGTTATTTCTTCAGCCATTTCACATAATTTATCATTTTAATATTTATCTAAATAAAAATAGGAGGGCGCATTTCTCAACGAACCCTCCCCGGAAACAAAAATCATCACCATGAAGAAAGAGTTTCCAATCTTTTCCTCTGATGTAGTTGTATCTATTGTTAGCTAATTATATCTTTGGAAATGGCTTCCAAGTAAGCATATTGGTAACAATATCAATCTTTTCTTGAAGCTGAATATTAAATGTTGGTGAATTTATAACGTTATTAGAAATTGCATCAATTATACCCGCATTGTCAATTGCTTGTATGATTGCATCATCAACATCTTCCTGAGTAATGATAGTGTCTAAGACTTCTTTCAATGTATGTTTTGTTCCGTCATCATCAATAATAATTTCATCATTTGCAATACTATTATTGAATGAACAATGAATGTAAGGATGGTCTACATCTGCTGAACCAATACCGAAAACAAGTTCAAGAGTCTTTCTTGGCTCTCCTGTCTCAGGGTCAATTTGTTTATGTGTATAATAAAAAGGAACTACAATAGGCTCACCCAAAACAAGCTTCTTGCTTAATATAAGTTCAACTGCTTCTTCAAAGTTAGCAGCAATTTTCTTATAAGCAATAAATTTCAAAAGGTCTGCTGGAGCCTGTCCATGTATTCTTGGTAATGTATTAGTAGGACTTTGCATACTAAATAATTTTCATTTTATTATTTATTCAAGTTTCAACCTAGTAAAAACCACAAATAAATATTCAAATAAATTAAATCATCACCAATAAATTATGAGCACTATAAAGCAAGATAGAAAAGATCTTGAGATGCTTTTAAATGGAATTACTCCAATTGAAGGAACGAGTCCAAGCCCGACACCTTCTCAATCAACACTTGTCCAGAGCCCTGCTTCTCAACCGCAGCAATCTGTGATAGACAATGCAGGTTCTGAAATAGGAGTCGAGAAAGTGTTTGAATTTAATTACGAGTCAATAAGGAAAGGCCTCCGTAAAAAGGCGCGAAAGACTGTACTTAATATTGCCAATCATATTCTTACTGAAGATATGGTGGAGGAGGATTATGTACAAGATAAGATTGAACAGGACATTGAGACTTTGACTGATTTGTACATGCAAGTTGAAACAAACACTTTAATGCAGCAAGCACTTGTCAGTACAGTTTCAAAAGGAAATCTTATGCCAAGATATTTTGAAGTATTCGGACAGCTTACTGAAAAGATATCAGCACTGAACAAACAAGTAGTAGGAACTGAACAGACAATCAGAAAAACCTATCTTGATTTGAAATTTGAAATAAGAGATAAGAAAGAAGAAGAGATGAATACAAGTGGAAATCTTGTTCTTGGTACAACACAACCAACAAATACAGGAACACTTGTAACATCATCTCTTGATTTGATTGCAAAAGCAAAAGCTAAACACCGTGAAGCACTTGAAGCTGCAAAAGAAACTACATTTACTGAAGAATGATAAAAGAAATTTACATAAGAGATTTTCAAGACCCTTATTTTGAGCCTGGAATCGTTGATTTTGAAAATGATATAGAATCTGTCATAACACAGGTTCGTGTATTGCTTGGTACAAAACCAGGAGATGTCATAGGTTCTCCTCAGTTTGGTATAGATTTGGAATATTTGGTATTCAATACTGTAAAGGATGCTATGAAAATCCAAGATATGATAAATGAACAATTGCAAACGTATGTGCAAACAGGCAAAAATATTACTCTTGGAGTAAATGTAAGTTTTGGTGATTCTGGTCATGGATATGATATAGCATTGGTAGATATATTATTGAATGGTAAGAAAGCTTTAGGTTTGTTGGTGAACAAAGAATAATTTATGGCAACATCATACGAAGAAAGACAAAAAGAAGAAGATAAGAAAAAACGGTTAAGAAGAGTTTATTCAACTAATTTAATTAATCAACTTATTAAAGACCGTTCACTGGGTTATGATATTGATTATGACCCATTCTATATGCGTGATTTGGACCTTAGAGCACCTGGTGTAACTTTCAATATGACTCCAGAAGAAATGGAAGAATATCAGAAATGTTTTGATGACGCCCTTTATTTTGTTAGAAACTATTGCAAATTCCAGACTGACAATGGAATGAATTTAGTAGACCTGAGAGATTTCCAAGAGAAGATTATCAAGATTGTCACAGATGAAGTTTACATTCCTAAGATTGATGATTTCGGTCCAAAGAACAGAAATGTAATCTGGATGGCTGCCCGTCAGTCAGGAAAGACGACCACTATTGCTAGTTTCCTCTCCTGGATGATTATATTCCATGCACATAGAAATATATTGGTTGCAGCTAATAAGGAAGATACAGCAACGGAAATTGTAAATAAGATAACGAATATTTTCAAAGGACTTCCATATTTCTTGAAACCAGGTTGTGATAGTTTCGGTAAGACTACACTGTCACTTGAAAACGGTTCAAGAATTCTTTCAACTGCAACTACAAATACTGCATCTATCGGTTTTACATTGCACTGCGTTTTGCTTGATGAGTTCGCACACATTCCTGATAATATTGTTGCTAACTTCTGGCGTTCTGTATATCCTACATTGTCATCATCTGAAGTTTCACAATGTATCATCACTTCAACTCCAAATGGTGTTACGAACAAGTTCTATGATATTTGGTCAAAATCAGTCAATCACGAGAATTCATTCGTCAATTTGAGAACTGACTATTGGGAAGTTCCAGGTCATGATGATGCTTGGGCAGCTAAGATGAGAGCAGACTTTGGTGATGAAGAATATGCACAAGAATTTGAATTGCAATTCAATGTCAATTCAAAGATGCTTTTGAAAGCAGAAGACTTGAAATTCTTAGACAGATTCAAAGTAGATTTTGTTCACAAGGAAATAAGAGGAGCTACTAATCAATATTTGTTAGATGAGAATATCAAGTGGCATCCTGCATTTGACCCAAATGAAATTGAAGAGAATGATAAATTCATATTCTTGATTGACCTTGCAGAAGGTGCTGCAGAGAAAGAGGCTAAGTTCAAGAATAAGAAAAGAACTCCTGACTCAAATACAATCAACATATTTAAAGTTGTTCCAAATTCTGTTGCAAATATGAAACGATATTTTGACAGGGGCTGTGAAATAAAAGATGCATTCAGATATATTCAAGTTGGAAAATATGAATGCAATACAGAAGATGAAATCTATTGCGGAAATGTTGCAGCTGCTCTTGCATATGACTTAATGAAAGATGACTTGAGAGAATCTGTAAAGATTATGGTTGAAATGAATTTCAACGGTAAATCATTCGTACAGACTTTCATGCATCATCCAAATGCTTATGATGGAACAATATTGAAAACTTATCACACAAAGCCTATACCAGGAGAAAGACAGAGAAGAAGGACTGGATTCAAGACAAAGGCAGATAAAGAATTCTATTGTATTCGTGGAGCTAAGCTTATCAATATGAAACGTATAATTGTATTTGATAAAGATACTTACAATCAAATGCAGTCATTTGGATATGTGAAAGGAAAGATTGAGGGAATTGCTTGTCATGATGACTTGTCAATGCCAGTATTCAATCACATCTCAAGAATGTTAGATGAAGCTACTTATACAGAATGGCTTGATGACTATTTCACATCTCTTGAAAATGATTCTAAAAAATATGCAATGAATGCATTGATGGAATTGTATGATATGGAAAATCCTGAAACAAGTGATAGTGAATTCAAAGCAAGTTATGGAATACAAGAATCTCCGTTTATACCGAGTTCTGAGTATGCTGAATCTATAAATCCTTACTCAACAGGTAGTCAAATATCTCCTTATAGTTCTGGACAAGGAGGAATGTTCAATCCGTATTCTTCTGGTACACCGATGACATATTCATCTCTAATGAGATAAAAAAGAGGCCTCTTTTTTATTAACAATTTTGCTTAATTCCTCATTTGAAGCATCATATTTTGTAGCAACAGTTTCATAATGCAAATACGGAACTAAAAAATTACTGTCAAGACCTTGGCGGTAAATTCCGTCTTTTACGCTCCAAGGAGAAACTTCAAGATACTCACCATCTACTACAATTCCAAGAAGTTCACCATCTTTTATTGATTTTGGTTTTCCTGTGATTTGTTTAGGAGGCCAGATTTCTGATCCTCTTGTAAACTTATGTTTTCTCTTTTTTGTTGTTTCAACAATGCTTGTGCTAGCTGTGTCATTAACTGTTTGTTTTTCGCGTGTGCTTCTGCCAGCTCTTTCTGTGCTATTATCGCTGACTGCTTTATTTCTTCTGTTTGTTCCTTTGTCAATATCACTTTTACTACGCTTGACAGGTTTGTCAGGTTTCTCTGCATGCTGTTTACTAGTGCTTGTATTTTTTGTAGAGGTTTTAGAAGATTTTCTTGATTTTTCTGAAGAGTCAGATGTTCCTTTTGATTTTCTTCCTCCATCTTTTTTATCTTCTTTCTTAGCAGTATTTCTCTTGTTTCTAATGCTATTACGTCCGCTAGAAGTATTCCCAGCAGTATCTTTATCCACATTTTTCTTTGCAGGTTTTGTTTCTTTCTTTGGTTTCTTATCCTCCTTTGGAGAGGACTTAGTTTCCTTTGACGGTTTACTTGTCTTCTTCTTTATTTCCTTTTTGGCTGCCTTAGAAGTTTGTTTAGAGGCTTCCTGCTTTTTGATAGCAGGAGCCTCATCATCAAACAATGCAACGCTGGCCAGTATTTCTTTTTTCTTTGCCATTAAAATTCTATAATTTTAAGAAGATGATTCTTATGTTTTCTGTTGTAGATGTAATAATTGTCTTCATTAAAATGGTTGACATCATAAGAATTATATCTCATCATATCAAGACCGATAAATCTTACTGGCCAAAATCTTGCAATTTCATCATTCATTCTTGGACTGTTGTAAAGAATGTCATGATAATGACCATATACCCACAAACTAAGAGTATTCCTATTAGCACGGTAAAGAGTATATGCACCCTTGCTAAGAGTTTCTCTTTCCTGCTTGATATCATCTTTAAGAGTCATATCTCTTAAATACCAACCCTCAAGATTAGAGTCATTGACAGGAAGACAAAAATCTGGAGCAGAATGAGTACAAACACAATTGATTTCTTTATCAGTTGCAAATTCTCCAGGAAGTGGAGTAATCGCTTCACCATACCAATAGCTCTTAGTAGGAACTCTCATATTTCTGTCAATGCTGATAGCTCCTCCCCAAAGCAAAATCTTATATGGATATTTGTCATTGTCGTGTTCAACAATTGTAAAATCTTCTGCAATGATTACATTAGGATAATCAGAAGCAAACTCATCATCAATATACTCAAACCAAATTGGGTCATCATGATTACCGCGGAAGAAAATAACAAAGATATTTCTTGAAGAAAACATTGTTTGCATTCTCTGGAAAAACTCTTTAGTTTTTTCTCTTGAATAAAAACCAAGACCGATATCTCCGCAAACAATAACACAACAATTCTTAACCTTGCAAGAATTTACAAGGTCATCTGCAAATGTAAGAAACTCTCCATGAATATCTCCTACACTATAGATAGTTTTAACTAAATCAGTTTTAAGTTTAATTATTTTGTTTTGATATCTCATATCAATTAGATTTGATTTTTACACTTTCTCCCTCTAATAACTTCAAAAGTGCATTATTTGTAATTCCTAAAACAAATGAATGATTTTTTGTGTGTATTTTAATATATGAATCTTCTTTCGTTTCTGAAAAATTTTCTCTAAGATCTTTAGCAGCTTCTTCTCTCATCTTACTGGTTACCAATCCATTATGATAACAGCTGATAAAGAAATTATTATTTCTCATCCAAGGTTTGTTTCCTTGATAAATCATATCACGGTCAATATTCTGTTCATTCCTATAAATCTTATTCATAAATTTATAGTCATAATCTCTTGTATTCTCAAATCCGCCTATAGATAATAATGTATTCAAACGAATAACTAATTGGCTTGGGTCACAACTTGCACACGGATGAATAATTCTATATCCTTTGTTATTTCCTACTCCATCTATAAAGGCAAGACGGTCAGCATATCTAACAAAACGTTGAGAACCAAATTCATCTACCATATTCATCCATAAAGGCCTTTCATTTCCAATGCAATATTCTTTAACAGTGTCAATAAAATTTGGATGAATAATATTGTCATCATCAAGGACATAAACAAGAGGATTTGAATCTTTATATACTCTATTCTTCAAATCTTGCAGCGGGCCATTCATCAGCTCTCCACCATAATTGTCTTGTCCTTCCTTTCCTTGATAGTACATTACATATGATATGTCATTTTCTAAACAAACTACTTCTGCTCTTTTAATATTCAACGGAGACATATCTGAATTGTATTGGTCAAAACACAATACCCATACGGGATGAAGCTCTTTTTCATCTTTGAATCTTGTTGCAATATTTTTAGCAATAGGATACAAATTCTCTGTCCTTACTACTGCAGTAACTAACAATATGTCTGTCATAATTGTACTATTTTGTTTTTATCAGGAATCATTTCTCCAAATACAAGATAAATGTTATTTTCCCATTCTACTGGTTCCAAAAGGCATTTCCTTTTAATAAGCTGCATATCAATTATTTTGCTATCATAATTTTTCAAACAGTCCTGTATTTTTTCACAAAGAGATGATATACCGTTATCAGTGTATTTGTCAAATTTATATGAATTTGGAATAGGATAGTCATCAAATGTACTTGCACATCCTTCATTAGGAAGCAATAGCAAGCAATCTCTTATAGCAGCTTCTCTTGGACACATCTCCCTACCTTCATATTCATAAAAATCTACATATACTTTAGCCTTATCATATAAAGCTATCATTTCTTCTTTTGTCAAATATTTTCCAGATTTGTCTGGGCCTAGGCCAACAAATTCAATATTTGGCAAACTACCTTTTACAAGTTCAATGTACTTTCTATTTACTTCTTTGCAAGCATTATAAAGTACAATATCTTCTTTTGTACTATTTCTTTTACTGTAAAATGAAGGATAAAGACCATGTTGAAATTTAATTCTATTTGTTATTCCATAATACAACAAATCTCTTCCTATCATCTCATTTTCATACAAATGCAAACAACGGTCTTCAATAGATTTAAGCTTCAGCAATTGTCTTCTTCTTGATATTTTTACTGAGGTATCATTATAATCAAATCCAGATGAAAGCCACCATATAATCAATTGCAAATGTTTAAAATTACAAAAGAAATCTAAATTTTTTGGATTCTCTATCATAATCTCAGGGATAAGAAGCACGGTGTTTTCATCATCTGTTACTTCTTTCCATGTACCGTAATTTATGTCATATAGATTTTTATAATAATCATTTTGTTCAAAAATACCGTCAAATCTATAATTGAACATTTTTGCATTTACTCCAAGAGATTTAAGATGAGCAGCCAATTTTTGCAACACTTCAGCTCCTCCTGATTTAACTTCAGGAGTATTTCCCCAAATCATCAATTTAGAATCTTTTGTAATTTTAATCATTTTTGTATGGACCGAATCTTTTTTCATAAATCTCAATCAGATGATATTTTTCATCAATTGCTGTCATCATCTCTTTCTTATATGCTTTTCTTTGCATATAGAAATCAGTACAAATCTTTGGAATAAATCCTGGTAGATTACGTTTGTAGACAGCACCAGATGTACACATAATTTCATCTGCTTGTCTTCTATGATTTTTGTTTTTCTCTATGAATGTTTCAGGAGAAATATTAAACTGTCTGATTGTTGTAGGATAAAGTGAAGCAAAGTCAAGTGCAATAACATTCTTATAAATTCCTGCAATTGGTTGATACACAAATGCTCCTTCATATCCTTCATCATTTCCGTCTGCTTTTTTCTTTCCCTGGTTTGGCATTACTCTGCCTTCTTTGTAAAGATATTCAGACTGAACGATTTCAAGACTTCTCACTGGACTGAATGCAGTCAATGCATCAACATGCATAAGATTTGCAAGACCTAAGAATGCAGAACTTGTTTTAATCTTGTTGTCAATTTCACGAACAAGAATACTATCAATTGCATTATAAAAAACATATTCTGCAGGCTTTTGCCTCCACAGTTCTTTGAATCCCAATTGATGTTCTACCTTCTTTGCACCAACTACTGTATGTGATACCCAGTCAAGTTTGTTTGATTCTTTGACTTCAACAGACCTATCCCATTTGATATAAATCTCCATATAGTCATACAACAACTTATGCTTTGGAAGACTAATCTTCACTCCTGCCTCTGCCTGCTGTGGAGTATAATTATACCAAGTTCCAGTCGGTGACAAATATGAAATATCAATACCTAAATTGCTTGCACGATTGAACAAATATGGATAGTCATATCCAAAGAAATTCCAACCTGTTGCACATGGAGCTGGGTAAAGAAAACTCCTGAAAAATGTTTGCAACAATTCAACTTCAGTATCAAATGACAAATATGTAAACTTGTAATTGGTTTTGAATCCCTTACAATGTTCATCAATCTGTTCTTGAATCCATTTTATTTCTGTTTCACTAAGCTTTACTCTTCCAAGAACATATGCTTGGTCATCTACAACCCATGAAATTGTATTTACAGGATTTTTTGCCAAACTAGCTTCAGGAAATCCATCATCATCTACATCAACCTCAATATCACAGAATGAAGTTTTTGGCATGTACAACTTATTGATTTCTGCAATTTCAGGGTTTGCTGCAATCAAATCTAAAAGAATTTCATGAATTCTTTGTTCAGTTAAAAATCCATTTACTGGGTCTTTTACAACAGCTTTATAATCCCAAGACTTAAATGAACCATCTGGAACTTCTCCTCGTTTACAATATTTCCATTGATACAGTTGTGTCTGTGGAATAATATAAGTTAAATATGATATTCCACCTTCTTTATTGATATAAGACAGCACAAGCTGACGAGCTGGCTGTCCTTGTTCATTCAATACATCTCGTATTTCTGTAGTAACTATCATATAAATTATATCTTTTACTGGCTTACATTACTACCGAATCCTTTTTCTCCTCTTTTACTTTCTGAATGATACTCTTCAAATTCTTTGGCACTAATCAAATTAGGCTTGCTCAAAATAATTGGTGAATGAATAAACTGAACAAGCTTCTGTCCTGTTCTGATAATAGTTGCTTCATCTGTAAAGTTTGCAATACCAAGATGAACTTCACCAGAGTAATCAGAATCAACAATCTCCGCAGTATAAACAAGACCTTGCTTTGTTGAAACACCAGACTTATTTGCAGCCATCAACATTGTTCCAGGAGCAATTGCAGTCTTAATTCCTGAAGGAATAAGAATCCTTGACCCAGGAAGAAGAGTAATCTCAAGAACAGTCTTATCTTCAATTTTGGTGATATTATATCTTACATGAGCGTTTGGATTTTTAGATATTAAATCATGCAAGAAATCTCTCCCATATTCAGGTACATAAAAATCAACACCAGCTGCTTCAGCAGTTCCTCTTGTCAAATCATGTACATTTCTAACTTTAATGTAATTAAATTCATCTAATTTCATAAATTCAATATTTCTTTAGTTTCTTATAAATATTCTATAACAAATTGGATTGAAAGTTTAAGTATGGCATTATTAAATACTGAATATTCTGAAGTAATGAATTTTATTGCTATTCGCAGGTATCTTGACCTTTCAAAGGGCATCATAAATACTTGTAACGGTTATATCAATAAAACTTTAATTACTTATGGTCAAGGTGACACAAAAGATGCAGAACATTCAAATGAAGATATTTTGAAATCAAAAATAGGTGATTTTGTCGAAAAGATAAAAAGATACACAAACATTGTAACAACTCTTACTAAACACATAGGAGAGTTGACTGAATTGATGAAATATTGTGTAGACCATATAAAGTATTATAGTGCTAAATATCTTATAAAAGAAATTCAATTATTGGGTTTAAGAATAAAAGCAATTGTAGTCAATATTAAAATAAAGATTGCACAAGCTTTAAGACAAGTTCTTGTAAATATTCTTCACGGAAAAGCAGCAGCTATCACAAATGCACTTGTAGCTGCAATCATATTAAAAGTACAAGTTATAGGACAATTAATTGGTGTAGCATTGGCAGCTATTGATAGTTTATTAAATATGCTTCCTCCTATGATAACTGTAAAACCTCATACTATGGCATTCTTCCCAACTCCTAAGAGTATGTCAAAGGTTGACCTTGTTCCAATCAATACAAATAGAAGTATCTGTGAAAGACTTCCTGAACCTGTGAATGTAGCTATAAGAGAAGCAGTAAAGATTACTGACAAATTGAATGTACCTATAAAACTAGCAATTGTAGCTGCTTGTGCTGCAAGTGGAATTGCTCAGGCTTCAAGCAAGAGTCATGAATTTAATATTATCGGTTGTAAACGTATAAACTTAATAGACCCAAAGAAGATAATAAAAGCTATAGAATTTATTGTTGCATTAATTCCTATACCGCAAGCACTACCAAAGTATGAAAAAATTTCAATAATCAATCTTGGTTATCTTGCTTGGTTATTAACTACATTTGAATTTGGCGGAAAGCGGTCATTTGGAATGATGGGCATGCCATAAACAAAAGAGGAAATCATTTTGATTTCCTCTCTTTGTATTCTTTACAAACATGTTTCGGAGCTGGTAAAAATCCATCTGCAGTCAATTCAGTCTCTGTATATACTTTAGGCTTTAGATGTTTTCTTTTTCTATTAGAAATCCATTTTCTAATGAAATACATTAATGTTTTTCTTTTGGGATTGGAATTGGTCTGCATTCTATAATCTTAGTTTTTTTGAATGTAGGGAAAAATATTATTTCATCAAAAAATGAATAATATGCTTTAAGCTTAGGAGTGTCATAATCATCAAGCAAAGTTATTTCTTCAACTTGTGACTTTGTAATATCAGTCAAAGATTTCTTTATACCCATTATTACATCACAATTAAGCTTGCTGTTGATATAAATAACTCCTGTATATCTTTTTGACTTAGCACCAGCAGCAATGAGTCTTTCAATTTCAGTATTGACAATGAACCTATGGGTAGGTTTTGTAATATCCAACCCAGAATCTGCTATAAGTGTATCAATATCAATAATGTAAAAAGTATTGAGATTTGTAAATACATTCTTAAGTTTTCTATACGGTTCTATTGTAATATAAAACTTCATTAAAAGAGACTTATTTTTCTTCTACTGTGTATTTATTCATTAAAATACAACATTACTCTTCTTCGTAAGACATTCTAAGAGCGTCAGAAATGCTCTTAACTATTTCATTTACATCCATTTGTTCAACCAAACAGTCAACAAATTTCTCACCACCATTATCAAATTCAGCCTTTGCAATATTGTAAATTGATTTGCTAGGAAGATTGATTGTCAATGACAATGATACCTCAGTTGGATGCTTCTTGCAGGTCTTAGCCAAAATCTTTACAGGGTCTGACTCTGCAACACCTGAGATTGATACAGGTTTGTTAACTACTGTAGGAGCAACAACAGTTGGCTCTATATAAGCAGGTTCTGGACGTCTTGTTGGAATTCTTGTAGGAGTTATATCTTCAACATAGTCTCCATTGTATTCATCATAAGATGGAAGAGGAAGCATATTACCTCTATATTTAGGAGGAGTATATCTTTTTTCTCCAATCTTTGACCTATCAATATTCAAACTATTTCCATTACCAGATGCACCTGTAATATCTTCAAGAGGTGGAACATCAACAGTCTGCTCACCTGCTGCTGGGTCCATATATGTATATTTTCCCATTTTGATAGTTTCAAATTTCCAAGTGTCAGAAGGATTTACAATTTCAACCATTACTTTTCCTTTAAGGTCTGCTGCATTTCTTGTCATTTGTGAAATAAATCTCTGATTACAAGCTTCTCCGCTTTTGAAATTGAAGAAATATTCTCCATCTGTACAAGTAATATTGTCAAGCGTTTCTACCTGACCTGCATTTTCACCATCTAACCACTGGAAATATCTTCTCTGTCTCATTATTCTTTAATATTAATTTTATTTACTTTTATATTAGTTATTTGTACTTTTTGGCAAGATGAATCTTCCGTATTGCTGTTGGTATTCTTTGACCCAGGGGGTTTGCTCCCATCCTGGGGTTTCAAACCAGGAGAGGTAGTCTTCTCTGAAGTTTTCAAGAGCTTCTGTAAAATGCGCTTTATAATTTGCATGAGATATTACATTCAGTCTTCTTTCATAAATTGTAAAAGTGTGTCGTGTACCTTGTACTCTCCACACAACAGATAGCATTGGATCATATTTACTTACTTGTGCTTCAGAATATTCAATCGTAATTGGTCCTCTCCATCCCTTTGGATTTATTTCTACTGTTTTAATTTCTGATATACAATTAGAAAAATCAAAATTGTTTGGCATAATTAAGCATCTACCTCCTCTTCTTCAGGATTACCTTGTGTGTAATTTGCACTTGCATCTGCATAAAACATTTTTCTGCGAACAATCTTTTCATCTCTTTCCTCTTTAGCTTCAATTGCTTCTTCTACCATCTTGATAACATCAGCATTTGACCGTCTATTTGCAAGAGCTCCAGAAATCTTTCTTGTTCCAAGCAAAGCAGAACCAATACCAAGGATAACGATTACTTTATCAACAAACTCTAATATATTTCCTGCCTCGTCCTGATTTACAAGATAAAATACAAACAATCCAAGAAAAACAAGAATAGCAGTAAATGTTAAAATAACTCCGCAAAATCCAGTAGCTGAAGTTTCACCTGTCATTCCAGATGTAACCATTTCTTTGAATGACACTGTAATTTTGCCTGTTTCTTTATTTCTGCACATTTCTCACCTACATTTATTTAATATTATATATGAGAAAAAGAGTTAAGATTTCTCTTAACTCTCCCTAAAAATATGTTCAACAAAAATGATAAGTAAAGGAATTAATCCTTTTTAGCGTCTAAAATATCATCGAGCTTCTCTGCTTTGACTGATACGATACTCCACTCATCCATGCAATGCTCGAACTCTTTCTCAACTCTGTCTGCAGCTTCCTGAGGAGAACCACAATTAGTAACCAAATATGTTTCTCTTGATTTCTTGATTTTAGGTTCACCCTGCTTGTTGACGATACCGGTATCTTCTTCAATAGATACTGTAACTTTGTAATACTCTGTAACTTTCATTGTTTATTTAATTAAAATTGAACTTTCTTCTTTCTTTTCTTCTGTTTCACCAAGGATTTCCTTAGCAGCTGATTTGCTTACAAATTCATCAGGAATTGTACCACATTTATCGCAAACATAAACAGGAATAGGATACAATTCTTCTTTGCCAGTAGGACTAACAAGAGCTGACAATTTCTTAAGAATAATAGCTTCTCTAAAAACTTTGCTTCCACATTTCGGACAAACAACATTAGGAGATTTATAAATCGCCTTTGCTGTATTCAACATTTGTAAATTATCTGCCATGATTATATAAATTATTTATGCATTGATTTCTGGGTCATCTTTATGAATATACTGTTCAATAAACTTGAAATGCCTCTCATAAATATGAATACTTCCACATGAAAAAATTATTTCAGGATAAAAATCAACATCAATATTGTTGTCTCTTAAATCCTTTACCAATTTGTTTGCAACATACTGATGCCAAGCTAAATCATTCCTGAATCCAAATATTGCATCACAGCTTCTTTGATAAACAATGTAAACAAGCTTTTTATTTCTGACAAACTGATGTGTATAACAAGTACACATAAAATCTGACATTCCATTCTTGTTATATTCATACTGCATTTCAGGACGAGTATAAATCATAACAGCTCTTCTTGTATAAGGGTCATCAATAAGTTGTCTCAAACAATTTCTGTATTGATTTTTATTCTCTTCACTAAAAATACACCAACCATAATTTGAATTGATGAACCCGTCTTTGTCAGCAACTTGTTTCCAAACTTCTGGAACTTTACCAGGAATATCATATACATTCAAAGACTGTGACAAATACCAACTAAGTTCTCTTTCAACATAATCTTGATTTACTTGATGAAATATTGTATTGTCAGTAGCAATGAAATTCTCACCGACAATTTCAACTGTCTTCCTTCCTTGACTGTCTACTGTAAACTCACCATTCTGATATTTCTTTGCAAACTCGTGTCTAATATCTTCTACTGTCTTCATATCAATTCTACATTCATTTCTTTTAACTTAGAGAGGATTTCATTACAGATATCATCAATATTACGGTAATTACCATCTACTGTCTCTACATTGATTTTCATATAGTATCTCGGATGCAACCTATCCATAATTTCATTAAACAATTTAACCTCTCTTGTAACTGTCTTCAATCTTTTTTCTGGGTCATATTTTGATGTAAAAGACTTGTCATCATCATGAGATATAACAAATTCTGGACTAGCATCGAGATGAATTACAACTGGAGTAAAATACAAATTTTTGTTATGAATATCTCTTATCATTTCAAAAATTTTATCTGGGTCACCATTTCTGTAAATTTGTCCATACACATATTCACCAATATGACTTCTGTCCATAAATGCGATTGTTTTATTACATCTCTTAAGAACATATTCTTGCATTGCCATTGTACTGCATTTTACAACTGCTTGCTTGAATGTTTCTCTTTGAACTTCATTTTGGTCTTCACCTTCTTCACATTTCGGCCCAGTAGCATGCATAAGAAAAATATCTGCAACGTTCTTATACTTATCTGCTAATTTGTTAATGATTGTGCTTTTACCAAGGTTGTCAGCTCCTTCAAATATCAATGTTACCATACTTTACAATTTTCTTGAAAATTATATCAGCACAGCTTTTAAGATATTAAAAAAGAGGAGCAAAAGCTCCTCTTAATTGTGTAGTAATTACTCTTCTTCTTTGTTAGGAAGATTGACCTTCTGCAAAGTGTCAGACAAAACAATTCTGTACTTGCCGTTGTTTTCGAGAATGTCTGAGATGAATGCACGCATTTCATCATTGACTCTAAATTCGTGATGGTCAAATCTCTCTTCGAAATCCTTGCTCATTACACTGCGGTGAATAAGACCGCTGAAGATCCATTCTCCTGCATTGTCCTTGAATTGGACAAATACGCCATTCTTTGAAGAACCAGTAACTTTACAGCTGACCTCTTGTCCAATTGTAAGTTCTTGTTCAATCTTGGAAGGAAGAATAATTTCGAGATACTTCTTGTAGCTGACAACAAATCCAGAGAAAGGAAGATAGTTGACAATCATAACAGGAATTGTCTTTCCAAGAAGAGCTTCAAAATCAGTAAGAATTCCAGCAGCTGCAAGTGAACCAGGCAAGAAGCACTTAATTCCTTGGATATCAACGATATAACCACCGTTATTGATTTCCTTTACAGTTGCATAGTAAGCAGAAGTAGGATTCTTAATCTGTGCAACAAACTCTGCTTCAATCTTAGCAAGATGACCGTCCCAAAGTGATACACGACCATTGTCCATAACCTTAGCATTAAGGTTGCTTTCAATAAGTGACTTCTTGAAATCAGGACGAGTCTTTACAGCAGCAACAAACAAATCGACAGACCTGCAGTTGAGAGTATCAAGATACTGTTTCTCCTTATTGAGGTCAATGACAGCTGACATTCCATTGACAGTATCAATTGAAATCTCATGGTCAGAAACTGCTCTGACATCAGTAACAGAATAAACTGTTCCCTTCAATGCGTCCTTAGGATTGAACTTGTTGCTTCCATCCATGTGTGCCTCATACATATCATACAACTCTTGTGCATAAGGCTCATGACAATAAACTTTGTCGTTTTGTGATTTTACCTTGACTGATTTGTTGACGACAAGAGAATTACCTCCCTTATAACCGTTGTCATACAATGACCAATCAAAATTGTCATCTGACTTGGCAAGTATTTTACCAGTTAAAACAGTCTTTGTTTTTCCCATACTTAACCTTCATTAATAATAGAAATAACAACCTTTGTGGTGGTAGTAGTAGAATCAAACAAAATTCTATCTACAACATAATCACCAGATGGAGTAGGACGGCGACCAAGAATAATTTTGTAAGTTTCATCAGTCTTATCCATCATATCAATGAACTTTGCTCTGAAGATAGATGCCTTGATTGCATAATCAGGAGCAGTTTCAAGCTCACCAATCTTATATACAAAGTTAGAAGGCTTATCCTTTGCAATATAGTCCTTGACGTAAACGTCCTTTCCTTCAACATAGAAAACCAATGCATCCTTTCTGTCATCAACCTTGATAATATCAGAGGTCTTAATGATTGAAGAAATAGTTGCAGCAGAAAGTTCTAGTGAAACGGGGTCCTGTACGGAGAAAACTGCATTATTGAACTTCTCATCAGACAAATACTGAAGTTCAGAAATTCTGAATCCGTCCATCTTCATCTTGAGGATGTCAGAAACAAACGAGATAGATGTTGTCACATAATCTTCTGTGCCGTCTTGATTCTTCAAAACGTCATAAGCAATGACAATATCGAAATTAGAGTTACCCTTATCATCAACAGAAGCACCAAAGCGCTCTACAATTTTGATAAGTTTTGGAAGTTGAATAAGAATGCCGGCCTTAATTCGATTCTCGCCGAGCTCCTTTTCCCCATCATGTTCAACAACTGTCATATGACAGTCATCGAATGTAATCGATGAGAATCTCACACTGCCGCGGTCTTCAGAAAATGTTTTCGCGACAAATGCTTTGAGATTTGTGTCGATTTCTATCAACAAACTTGGACGAATCTTTGCAAAATTCTTCAAGTAGTTGACAAACGGATCAACACTACCGTTAAGATTTAATTTTAACTGCATCAAGCAAAGTGTTTTAAAAGATTAAACATAATTCAAGCATTTAAAATGCTTTGAAATAATATATGAAAAAAGCAAGAATGATTAATTCTTGCTTGATTTCAAAGTTTCAATTTGTGCTTCTAATTCTGTTATTCTCTCATGTAGTTTATCAATTGCGGCAAGAGCAATAACAGAAAGTTTAGAATAATCTACTGCTAAATGACCGTCTGTAGATGTTACAATTTCTGGATATAATGCTTCAACAGTTTGAGCAGAAACACCAATATTTGAAATCTTATCAGGGTCTGATCTCCAATAGAATATACCCTTTTTAATTGTTGCAAGATTATCTAAATTTATATCAATATTTCCAGTAAATGTCTTAAGAGTCTCATCTGAAGCGTGATATAAATTTCCAGCTCTGAAATAAATTCTTTGGTCATAATATAATTTACTTGGAGCTGTATCATTGTCATATACTGTATTATTTGCAACTAAATAATAATTAGTAGTATTATCATCAATATTTGCTTTTGAAAGCATTGCTCCTGCCGCACCCCAAGTTATAGCTCCACTAGAATTCAAAATAAGTGCTTGATTGTATGCTTTTTGTTCTGGAACTTCATAATAAACTGTATTTTGTTCACCGGTTCCAGTAATTGACAAAATAGGAACATATTTTGACTGAGGTGTAACAGTTCCAGCATTGTATAATGAATCTGCATATTTTACCCTTGAGTGAAACTGTCCATCTCCTCCAAAAACAGTAGTTGCTACATCACCCGCTGAACTTCCACCTGTGCCTTCATTCTTTGCAAGAACTTTGAACTTTCCTGCAGCATTGTTACTATCACTGTTATCCCATATCAAAAGATATTGATTATCTGATATTTTACTTTCTGCGTTTTGAGAAGTGTTAAAAATATCAGTATTCATCTTTTCATATATCAAATTCATTCCTGCAGTCTCTTTGTCCTTTTCACATATACAATCAAGCAATGTAAAAGGTGCTAATGTATTAGCAGCATAATCTACCAATGTTTGCGGAGTATAAGAACCACTTTGGAATTTTATATTGTTGTCTGCCATGTTATAGTATTTCTCTTTAATTATTTATTTTAGATATATTAAGACCTTCCTCTCAAGGTAATGTTTATTGGTCCTACAAGAGAATCCAATGATGTTCCATATTCAATTCCTTGTGATGAAGTAAATCCTCCTCTGAATATAGGTTGTAAATCATTTATTTCTACAATATTTCCTAATTTGTCTTTTACCAATCTTGTAAGAACAATATCACCGTATTCATCTATTCCGTAATTTCCTTCACCATAATAATATGAATTGTTCTTATCAGCATCAAAGAATATTGAAACAGAGTCAACACCTGCAACAGATTCTACTATTCTTACTAAATCAGAAACTGGAAGTCTGTCACGTCTTGTATTCTTAATAAAGTAATTTGACAATACAGTAATTATAGCACTTTTAACAGCATTGAAATTATAATTAGCCCAAATTTGAACAAAGATATTAACTGCAAAGTTTACAAATATAGGGTCAAGAATTCTGTTTTCTACTGTTATAATCTTTTGTCCTGAGTCATCAATAAGATTGATAATTCCTTGTTTCTCATCTTCTGTCAATAAGAATCTATCCTTTGAACAAGTGAAATAATTTTCACCAGTATTTATACGTTTGCTTATGTCAGGAACAAGATACAAATAAACAATATTGTCATCTAACTTGGAATCATCATATTTCTCTTTAAGAATATCATACTCATTCTGTGCTTCAATCATTTGGTCATAAGCTTCTTCTGCTGCTTCAGAATTCTTTCCTGTGAGATTAACTTGTGCCATATAAGTTTCTTTTGTATACTCATACTTGTTCTTTGCTGTCAAATATTCTTTTTCAATCTTTGAATCTTCAACAGTATCAAATCCGCTGAATGCATCAATAATTGAGAACATATTCAATTTTGTTAAGAAATATCTGTAATTAATAGCATTTGCAAGAACAAAGCTTCTTGAAACATGAGGTGCAAGTTGTCTTGTTATTTCTATTGCTTCTTTTTCTGCACCAAACAATACTTCAGATGCAGATGAAAGAGTATATATACTGTTCAAATCAATTATATTTCCTTCAACATCATAACCACCTTCATCAAATGTCCAATAATTAACATCATCATTTTCAAGAATATTTCCAAGTGGACCAGCAGAAACAATATATTCACAAAGAATTGATGCTCCCTTTTCAGGAACTGCACCAGAATTTCCTGTTCCAAAGAATACATCTATTCCTCCGTTAAAGGCAGGTTTGACAATGCATGCTTTTTGCTCATATCCCATATCTAATAATGATGGAACTGCCATCCAAAGTTCTCCATTAACATAAATATTAACAAAGAAATTATCAACAAGTTCATTTGCTTTATTTGCAAAATTGAAAGATTGCAAAGCATAACCAGTTCCAGTAGCTTGTTGATACTTCAATTCACCTTGAATAATAGGAATTTCTATCTTATTGTCATGAGCACCAACAGTAAGTCTCATATGTTTTCCAGGAAAAACTGCCATATAAGTCAAACCGTTTGAAGTATTTCTAATTTTTGTGAAATTGTTTATTCTTATTGTTTGACCTGCTAAATCACTGCTATTATTGTATGTCATATACAATGCACCTCTTGCAGCAAGACCGGTTGAAGGAGTGTGACCTGCAAGAGAAGCAAGACCTCTGATAGATCTCTCGTGGAATGCTGTAGCGATATTAAGTTCAGTTATAGATGTTTCAATATAATACAATATCATTCTTCCGAGATGAAGAACAACATTTATAAGTTGAGCAAAAGGTGAAGCGATTGTAAATTCTTGATTGTTTAACTTATAAACATTTCTCAAATATTCATATACATCATCACGAAGCTCATTGAATCTTAATCTATTCGCTTTAAATATTTTAAATTCAGGAGTCATCAATAACTAATATCATTTGAATATTTATCTTGCTAATTTGTATACCAAAAATCTCATACAACCAATAAATATACAAATATAACTTGATTTGTATGAAGAAACTATTTGCTTTATTAGTTGCAGTTTCATTATTATCAGGATGTGGTCTTATTCAAAAGATTTCACATAAGGACCAAAATAACACTGATGTAGAAAATACTCTCGGTGTTTCTTATATGAGATTTACTATGAACAAAGTTCTTGGTATTTCCCAGGTAGATTCTATGATTGTTGCAGACCATCTTACTCCTCTTAATGAATGGCTTTATGCCCCAATTGTTGGAGAAGATAAGAAGGCAATTTCTCAGTACATGTATATAAAATCTCTTGAAGAGGACAATGAATTGATTTATGTAGTAACTCAGACAAAAGTTGATACTTTGTTTAAATGTACAAAGAGAATAACAGAAAAAGTAATGCTTGATGAATAATATGAAAGAGATGGTATTCGGTTTTGTTCCAACACAATTTGATGGTACTGAATATGTAATTACTGAGGAGAATCTTGGTACACTTCCTCTCCCTAATGCATATTCATATCTTCCATTTATGTCTCCTATTATGGACCAAGGCAGTGCTTCTACTTGTGTTCCTCACTCTATCAGTGCAGTATATGATTATTATATTGCAATGAATCATCCTGAACTTACAAATAATGGTAAATTTGCAAACTCTGGTATTTCAATCCAACAAATTTATAAAAGCAGAACAAATTACGGTGATGGAATGTCATACAAAGAAGCATTTAAGTTCTGTCTTCACAAAGGTGTAGTATCAGAGCAGGATTACAAAAACAAGAAGTTTGACAATCCTATGAAGATTTACATGTACGGCCGTGTAATGTCAATTGGTGTTCTTAAAAGAGCAATTGTTGCAAACGGTCCTTGTCCTATTGCTACAATGGTAAGAAGTCTTGATAGAGATGATTTCTGGAACGGCAGTGGAAACTATGGCGGCCATGCAACTTGTTTGATTGGATATTCTGACAAGAAAGAAGCTTTTATACTTAGAAATTCTTGGGGAAGGTCATTTGGTTCTGGCGGATATGTTTGGTTCCCTTATTCTGATTTTGAGAAGATTCTTGAAGCTTGGACTGTGTTAATATAAAAAATCCTATATAAAAAATTTCCTATAAGAGAGGCTAAGCCTCTCTTTTGCATTTTATATATTGACCAATAAATAATAAAATAGAAATTTTCACTCAATGATTAAGAGAAATAAAGTGAATGCAAGGTATATCTCTGAACACGCACAAGATGTTTATACTGATTTGGGATTTGACTATAGAGGAAAATTGTTTGCACGAACATCTTCCCCTATAATATTCCGAAATATAAACAACTTTTATTTCATTGGTCAAATAGATAAGATGATATCATTACTAGTAGATATGACAAAACAGATAAAGTTGCAGTATATGATTTCATTACATAAAAATGATAGAAACGTAAATTAATATGAGCCAATTCAATTATACTAACTTGCATTTCTTTGATAAGCATGGAATAGAACTTCCAATAACTTACAGCTCAAATTACATCGCAGAAATAATAAATGAAAGCGGTGATAATGCTGTATTCTATGGTTTGAAGGACTGTTCTACCGGAGAATTTGAATTCATAAAGAAAAAAGCAGGAAATCGTTTTTCAGATAAAAGTGAAGAGGTTTGCCATTTAACAGTAGGAAACACTACATATGAAACTACTGCAACCGTTGTCAAAGAAGATACTCCTGCATTTATTGGAGGAGAACAAACTACAGTAAAATATGTAAATGAAATTTCAGATATTGTTGTAAGTGATGATATTCAAGCAAAGATAGATGCTCTTCCTTTTCCTACTATAACTTTATCAAGTTCATTGTCTCTTCCTCCTGTATCTGTAGATTTGGTAGAGACACAATCAATTTATGTATTATGTGAATACAATAATGCTTTTGCAAAATTAGCAGAAGTTACAGGTGAAGATATTATTGATTTCAAAAATCATTATAAGATTCTTTTTTATCTTGACAATAGAAGCCAAAAGGATTTCAGATTTTTCAGTGTAGATAATTCTGAATTGAAGTGGTCTGACAGAGCTATATTAAATTTCAACAAAGGAGATTTCAAAGTAAATATTGGTTTCTGTGGAGCAGAAGAAGGAATATATGAACAGATAATGTATGTTTGTATCCTTAAAGATTATAAAGAGTCTGACCCAACTTCTGGTGAAATTTATCCTATTGGTTCTATCAAATTAGAAGCAGAAGCAATAGGAGAAGATGAAAGATATAGAACATTATTCTCAAACTTCGGTATTCCAGACCCTATCCATTATCAAGAAGTTTTTGCAAATACTTCTCTTGATGAGGGAAAAATGGACTACATGAAGCTTAACGAGAATTCTAAGAAATTATTCTTATCATATTCTGAAATATTCTCTTACATTGGTTCTTATAAAGCATTGATGAATGCAGTCAATGTGTTAGGTTATCATGATATTTTCTTCAAAGAATGGTATAAAGAAACTGGAAAAAATATAGTTTCAAAGGGTTATGTTACATATGATATGAGTTATAAATCAGATGCAAATGCTAACATAATTGACAATATTCCAATTGAAGAAAGAATATCATTGAAGAAGCTAAATTGGCTTTCAATGGTTTATAGAATAAACAAAGAGTTGTTAGATGAAGCAGAAGACCAATGGGGTTTCCCACAAATCATTGAAATATATGACTATAACAATGAAGAGATAATAACAAAATTGTATAGTTTAAAGAAATGGTTGGAGAAATATATCATTGGATTAAACTGCAAAATCATTGATGTTTCAGGCGAAGGAATATATTTTGAGAGATATAAGCTTGATACTTACGGAATGTATCAGCAAGTGTTTGATTGGAACAACTCAAACAATCTTATTCCTACTGTTGTAACTTCAGATGAAAATGGTCCTCTTGATTATTATCTTATTGACTCATCTGCATATTTGAATGTAGATATTGGACTATACAATGCTGCAACAATTGAAGATTATAAAAACTATACATTAGAGCAGTTCTGTGATGGTTATATTGGTACTGATAATATATATCATCAGAGAATGCCTGATGATGAGGAGGCCGCTTCTGTATATGTTGGAAGAACATTTGAATGCCTTAACAGATTTGAAGATTATGAATTGAAAGCAACATCATACGGTGAAGATTTCTTATTTGGAAAAGAATATCTTGCAAAAGATAGTGCAGGAATTAGAATCCATGACAATGAAATCTATTTCAATCCATTTGAACTTCTTGAAAAAGAGCAACAAGCTGCATTTACTCTTCTTCCATTCATTCAACTTGAAAAGGCAAATATAAGAAAGAAAGAGACTAATTGGAACAATTCAGTAAAATACAGAATTAATCCTGAATTGACTGATGATTCATTAGAATCATATACAATAAAGAATTTGGAAACAGGAGATACATATTCAAGCACTGATTATATCATGCTTATTCCTCCTACATATTCTGAAATGGATGATGTTGTCACAATAACTAGTTTCTCTGGGACAGAAATAGAAAAAGATGTGTATTATGTTCCAGAATTTCAAGAAGATGACTCTTCACTTTCAACAATAGTCAAGCACAATCAAACTATTAGAACATACGGTTTAAGATATTCAGCAATCAATAAGATGAATATGCCATTATTCTCTATTGCTGGATATGAAGTTGATGGAAAATCTGATTTCATTGATTTGCAAGAAGAATATTACATTGAAATCCTTGATGGAAAAATGTTGTTCAATGATGTTGAACATGATAGAAAAATATTCTTGAATTTCAATTTTGATAAAGAAACAAATGAACAAGAAGTAAAGATAAGCATTATCTATACATCTGACAATTTCAAAATTGAATCATATGAAGATGAAGACTATATTCCTGCATTTATTCCTGGAAATGAATATTCTACATTTGTTGATAATTATGAAAATGATATAGACAATGCAATAATATATGACAATGTTCATTCTATAAAAGTAATGAACACCGGAGAATTCACTATAGATGTATATGCAAAAGATTTGCAAAACAATATATTTGCAAAGAATTGCGAAAATACAGTAAATGTATATCTTCCTAATTTCTCAATAAGCACTTATACGAATTCAAGCAATTCCGGTGAAGAACATAATTCAATTGCAGAATATATTTCAGAAGAAGAAAGAACATTCTTGAGAGATAACTATACAGATTTCTGTATTTACAACAATGCTTATATGATTAATGGATTTGTTAAAACAATTAATGACAGTAACAAAGAATTATCAATACAATATCCATCTTATAGTTATAGTATGCATAACCCAAAGGGTGGTGATTACTTGCATTTCATGAATATATCAGACAGATATTATACAGATGCTGTAGAATTTGAAGTAAACTCTACTCTTGATAAGACATACACAGGATATTTTATGGTCCTCGAAAAGAATGGTATCAATGCTTATACGAGAGTTATTGAAGAAAGTGATTCTCCTGCTTTGCTTGCAATAAGTAATGATATTATAACAGATGAAGTATATTCTGCTGCATCTTATATGTCTGCATTGTATAGTGCTGATAGTAATTTAGATTATACAGATGTAAATTTAATATTGTATAACAATCTTGGAAATTATCCTATAATGCAAACATATGCATCTATGGTTAATGCAAATGCTATTCCTTACAGTGATATCATTGAAGGATATACAGATGGAAAATATCGTTTGCTTATAGGTGAATATTCAGAACGTTCTTATATCTGGGCTTCACTTCTTGAACATATTGAACAAGATATTCCAAAGATTATAAATCATTATATTGATGATGCATCAAGTGAGATGATTATTATTCCTGATGATTCATCTTTCAATGATGATGAAGAAGAGTCACAAGAAGATGAAGTTGTAATAGAAGAACCAACAGAAGAAGATGTTATCAATGACTGGTATTATATAGAACCACAACCTAGTGATTTTCTTGATGTTGTAGTAGATTTTGTTGAAAATCTTAAAACTGTAAATATAACAGTTCCTGCAAGTAAAATAGAAGAAGAGGAATTAGAAAATACTCTTGCTGATTTCAAAGAATCATTAGAGAATATAATTGATTCTTCTGCAGAATTATATACTTATGAAGATGAAACTTTGTTTGATACTTCAACAGAAGTAATTGATTATATCAAATCTAAAGTAAATGATTTGTATTATACTATAGGAGATGTTTCTTCTAATTTGTATGTAGATACTAAATCATGTGTATGTTTGAACAATTATGAAACATATGATGTATTGATGAATATCTATCTCAAAAATATTTTGATAAATGAAGATGATACTGATACTTATGGAATAAAATACATATTAGGAGAACATAATGATTTGTATTCTGGTACAGTAGGAGAACAAATATATGCAAAATATAAAGAAGATACAAATCTTGCTATGATGATGTCAAATGCAAAGATAACAGATGATATAATAAAGCAAGTTTGTTCATCTATTACAAATGCATTAAAAGTCAGAGGAAACAATATAGCAGAAATGCATAGAACATTTATAGAAGATTTTTATTCTAATTATGGAAATATAACATCTGCTTTTACCTCTGCTGTTGAAGTAGAATATTATGAAGAAGATGAGCTTACATCAGCATATTCAATTCTTTTTGAATCTGGTACAAGTAAAAATGAGTTGAGAAGCTCTGCACAAAAGATAATACTTCATACATTGGAAAGATTAGAAACTTATCCAGATGAAGATATTATACAATTGCAGTCATTTATTCCTCAATATTCTAAAATCTTGTTTGCAATATGTGTTTACATAGCTGATTGTACATTCTACAATATGCAAGATATTGTCGACTACAAAGATACTGCACTTAATTGTCTTTATGCTGAATATTTAGGAACTTATAGAGATGATGTGATTGTATTGTCATATGAAAATACATTAAAGGTTGCAGGAGGATTATACAATACATTCTTTACAGATAACGGAAAATTAGATGTAAATTCTGCATTGATTGAAGAATATGATATGACTAATGCAAGTGAATTTAAATTGTATGAAAAAATATTGTATAATTTAACATCTCTTACTGCTAAGTTCTTGTCTGATAAATGGGTAACAAAGAACAATCCTAAGAATGAGTATGATGTCCTATATGCAGTTGCAGGAATTATTGCAAGTGAAGAAGAGGAAGAAACAGAAAATTCTGAATCTAATGAGGAGGAAACCTTTGTAGACAATCCTACTCCTGTATCTGAAAACGAAGAAGAGTCTGAAGATGAAGAGACAGCATCATTGTACTACGTAAAGCCAAAAGGAAATGTATATGAAGGTCTATTATATACAAATCCTGTAAATACTGTTACTGCTTCAGGAAGACCTATCAGCAAGGTAAACAACAAAAATGTTCTTCCTGATATTACAGCATTAATTCAAAAGCCTTACGTATCAGTATATATTCAGCCTACATGGAAAGCACAAGTAAGTATATCATTGATAACTCCTGAAAATGCTATTAAACTTGGATTTATACAAAATGAAGATGAATATGAAGAGATTGAAAACAAATATCTTTGTATAATGTATTCTAATTCAGATTTCATGTGGCACTTCAGAAAAGGTGAAATGATTAAACTTATATTTGAATCTTTGACAAACAAAGAATATATTGGTCAATCATCTTATGAAGTTGTTGGATATGATACTGAAGAACAAGTTGTAATAGTTAAAGGTGCTATCAATGCTGCATATGCTAGAAAAGAGAAACGTGAAGTTTGGGCAGAATTGCTTATCGATGACCCTAAATTCCCCCAAGCAGATATTGATAAATTGAAGGAATTTGCTAATGCTACAAATGTAGATGAAAGAAAGGTAGAACCATTGATAAGAACATATAGATATATGATAGGAAATGATTCTCCTGCAGAAACTACTTACCGCTTGCCTATTAAGAAGTTAAATGGTACTTGGTATTATAAAGTATTCTATTTCGTCAATGGTATTCCTAGACCAATTGAAACTGTTAAAATTGACCCTCAAGAAAAGGTTAATATGTATATAAGTTATGCTCACAATGCATTTGTTGATTATACTATGACTGCTAACAAGTCAAAAGAAAACAGTAATGGAACTACTGATTTGTCAATTGATTACAACATATTGAACTGCAGAAAAATGCAATTTATAGATGATACCTTTGTAGTATATGCTAAAGAATTTGACATCAATGAAGGCCTTGCAGCATGGATGAACAGTACAGTTCTTGATGAGCAAACAGTAGGAGAAATCTCAAAGAAGACTATTTACAAATATCGCTCTGAGAACGGATTTGTTCCTATCAAGATTTCTCCAGATTCTCCAAATGTTGCATTTACAGTAAACTTTGAAGATATGGGTATTGATTTTGAAGAATCATATGTACAGTGGAAAGTTTACAGAAAACTTCCAACTAATAATGAAAGAGAATACATGTTTGAGTCATTCAATAAAGTATTGTATTTAGATTATGTAGAGCCAGGAATATATGATATTGAGGCAAATGTATTTGATAAATACGGAAACACAGCAACAAAAGTATTCAAAGGTGCATATAAAGTAACAATTTAAAAGTAGATAAATATTTAAAGAAAATTTGATTAAACATGAGCTATCGTTCTGGTTATACTGGACCACAAGTAAGTAAAGCCGTTAAATATATGACACATCCTAATGTTGGAACTGTGTTAACATTTGATACATCTGCAAATTTTCCTCCTAGAACAGGCGGAGATGATGCATTAGATGGTCCTTATTTTGGTGGAAATGCTGAGAAGTTCTTATTTGTTGATGCAGCAAACAATATGATGTATAGATGGAGACACCTTACCCAAGAACAGTGGTTAGAAACACACGACAATTTAGATGATTATCCTGAAGACGGATATTCTTATGTACTTTGTTCTGGTGCTGGTTCTGGAGATTTAGTTTGGACTCCACTTGAATAAAAAAGAGGGATTGCAATTGCAATCCCTTTTAATTTATCAAATAAAGCAAACACAACAAATAATGCAGTATTTGATCTTGTGCGTAAGTAAGTTTATGATATCTTGCCTTTAATGCATCAATTGGAAAATGCGCAATAGTTATTACTCCTAATTGCCAACACCACCCAAATATAAGATAAAAAGGAAGACCATAAAGAATACAGTGGATAAACAAATGATACCAATTGTTTCCTTTAGTTTCTGCCAAAAATGGAGTCTGAAGTAAATAATCTCCAATCAAATGACAGATAAGCAGTTTAACAAATATTTCTATCATATTCCATTATTAAATCTTTCAATTCTCTAAGCGCATTTACAGAAAGAACTTCTGACCAATTTCCGTGTACAAATCTAATACCTCCGTTATATCTCGTATTGTATCTACTCCATACAGCTGCAATCTCATTAATATTGATTACAATTGTATCTTCAGGTTCGAAATTATCTACAATTTCAACCCAAGGCCAATTAACTCTTTTTATATACTTGTACTCCATATTAAATTATAGTTTCTTGTTTATTATAAACATTCTGCATATATTGTGCAAGTGAAATATCACCTGCTTTGTGAAGCATATATTCATATATCTCATCAAATGAGAGAATCTTCATGTATCCAAGTTTTGCATCAACTCCAACATCTACTCTTAAATCAGGAGACTGTTCATTGAACTCATCCATAGAACCATGAACATGACCGTGAAGCATGATGCTTCCTCTTCCCTTTTGAGGCCAAGACAATGCAGGATAGTGAGACATATAAATCAATTGGTCAGTTCCGTTAATCTTGCTTTTGCAGCGGATAAAATCTGCTCTTTCACAAGAGTGAAAACAACCGAAGTTAGAGCCAGTCTTTCCATCTGCAGTCTTCTCCTTGTCGTGGTTTCCAAGAACAATACAAATTTTGCCATGAAGCTCTTTGTTCATTGACTTCAAGCGTTCAGCATTGGAACCCCAAAGAACATCACCAAGAATAAACACATAATCATCTGGACCAACCTTTGAGTTCCAGTCCTTCTTAAAATGCTCCCACATCTCATCACAATTTTCAAATGGACGTTTGTTCATCCATAAGATATTGTCATGATAAAGATGCAAATCTGCAGTAAAGAAGACTTTGTGTTTATCAAGGTCTATTTCAGTGTTCCACTTCATATATTATTCTTTAATTTTTACAGGTACAAAAACATCATAACCACTTCCGTCATCATCTTGAAAATGATTGATGTCTTCATCATAAGTATATCCGAACTTAGTTCGCTTGTAAACAAACTTTTTACCGTTCCATACTGCTTCTGATGCATTTCTACATGTGCCAAAATATGTTTTTCCTTCAATCAGTTTATCCTTTGGAATTGCACCACAACGGATAAAGTTAGGAATTACATATTTTTCATACAGCTCTTTGTCAAGAACTGGTGGCTCTGGAATGCTATCCAAATTATCAACGTCGAACGGTTCCATTTCTTCCATCCACTTGATGATTCTTGGAACTCTTTCCTCTCGTTGCTTTTTCAATTTTTCTATTATATCTTCTTTCATATACTTAAATATATGAATTTTTCTTAATATTAAAAAAGGAGATTGTTCAATCTCCTCTTTCAATTATTCTGCGGCAGGTTCTGCAGTTTCAGCAGAATTATCCTGTGCTGCAGCTTCATCTGTAAATACAAGAAAATAACCCTGAGCAAGCATTCCCCAGCGCTGCTTCAAACGCTCACACATCTTAGCTTCTTTGTTGTACCATTCAACATGGTCACGGAGAGTGTCATAAATAGGAACATACTCATCCCACATTTCAGCCATCTTCTTAGCAGCCTCAAGACCGAAACCTGCATAGTTTTCAAACATCAACATACAGAACTGAAGAGGACCGTATTCCATAACAAGGTCTTTCTCTTCCTTTTCACACTCTGCAATAAACTTGTCAATATACTCTGCAAAGTTGATAACTCCAACAAAGTATCTCTGAGCCCAGAAACCGTTCTCAATAAAATTCTTGATGAACTTTGCAACACGAAGAGCATTAGGCTTGTCAGCGACAAGATAATCATTCTTCTCCTGAAGAGCCTTAGTCCTGTCTTCAAACTCCTTCTTTGCTTGTGCTACCTCTTCTTCAGTAGGAACATGATTAGGGTCAATCCAAGACTCACCCATGTTATTAACATTGTACTCGCGAATAGCAGCCAATCTCTGTTCTGCTTGCTTTGCTACTTCATCAACTTCTTTAACTTTCTTTTTAGCCATATAAATTCTTATATTTGTTTGTATATTATATTATAAAATCCTTTGTAAGTTTTTCCATTCTGAGAAATTACACTCACAATCCATATATAAATCCTTATCATTGTCAAAATTTTTAGGAAGAGCTGATACATCACAATATATCTTTCCTCTGTACATCAATGTTTTTCTTCCTGTAAGCTTTTGATAAGGAAATCTCTTGTATCCTTTTACATAAATATCTCTATAGATTTTTATCCCAAAAAATGACATAATGCCCAAATTCCTCCACCAAGTAGTCCAAGTGTTACAAGAATATTGATAATTGCTTTGGTGAAAGTAAGTCTGTAACCACTAAAAACAAACAATACTCCAAATGACAATGAAGGATTTCCATCTTCATCTACAAAGTTTGAAATTTGAGGAGTAAGATAATCACCCCAACCAAGTTCAGAACTAAGATATGTAACAATTGGGCTGAGTTTCATTTTAAGCATTGTTTCAGAATCATAATTTGCATTCATCAAATCTTCATCTGAACAATCAATTTGAACATAAACAACATTTCCAAGCCAATTTTTCTGAAGCTTATATTTGTTGAATAGAGAATCTCTTCTCTGAATTTCTCTTTTTATGTCCTTCTTAAATTTTCTAAAATTGGATAAGTCCTTGATGCATTGAACAAACCCTATTTCATAAATATCCATAATTAAGCACTTGCTCCTACTTCCATGTACATATCATACAATGTAGGATAATTATTTTTTATTATACTTTGAAGTTCTGTCTTTCCTTTTCTAAGCCAGTTCTTCACACTTGATACAGGAATATTGTTATCAAGAGCAATATCATCAATCTTCTTCTGATTGATAAGACGGTCATGCATAACAACTCTTAAATTATCAGGCAATCTGTCAATGCTCTTCAATGAAGCATCATAGAATTCTGCAATAATTCTTTCCTTATCATATGCTTCATATGTTCCATTTGTATAAACGAGATTTACATCTCCAGAAACAGAATAAGATTCTGCAGCAGTATTCTGGTCAGCATCAGCTCCAATTGTTGAGTCATACAAATCACTAAAATCTACGCCAATCCTGTTTGAATACTTATCTTTTTCTTGGATATATTTCAATGCATTGTTTCTTGCAATTCTATACATCCATGTTGAAAATTGTGCAATCTTTGGGTCAAACTGGTCTCTTTTGAAATAAATGTTTTCAAGAGTCTTTGTAATGACCTCAGTTGTTGCATCATCGTCATTGACGATTTTGAAAATATAAGAACGAAGTCCCCAGTTAATTCTTTCACAAAGAAGACCAAAATTCTTGTCAGATGGGTCTTCAATGAATTGAACTGCTAATTTTTGAATACTCTTTTCCTTTTTAGGTTTTGCAACCTTTATTGCTTCTTTTGTGGTGAATAATTTCTCTGCTTTCGTCTTCTTACTCATAGTGAAAATTATTTTTGTTCTTGCTTATTTTCAATTAATGTAAAATACTTTCCGAAGTTGTCTTTGTTAGAGATACTTCTCATCAACGGTTCAACATATTTATACGGCAAATTCCCAAGAGCTCTAATATATTCATTGAGAGCTGCGGCAGGAATTCCTTGTGGATACATATTTATTCCATCAATGAAACGAGCTGCATCAGCATACGGAAGTTCTTTAAGAACAGTAGTCAAATCGTTCTTAAACAAGTCAGTAACATTGTAAGTTTTATCGTAAGAGAAAATTTGAGGAGTAGGCATATCAGAAGTACCTACATTTGCATTAGGATTATCTTGCATATCGGTGATGATTTTTGATTTGATTATTTATTATCAATATAATAAAGTTGAACTTGGAATAATTTGTATTCTATCAATGAATTCTTGAGGAAACATACTTCTGCTGCTTGACAACAAATTATTGAAACATCCGTCAAGAATAAAAGTTACACACCAATCTCTTTCACTTCTTACTCCTCGGCCTACACCTTGAAGAACAGAAATTGTTGTAGTGTCAGAGTACCATTGTGGGTTGAAATCCCTCTTTGCAGAAATGAATTTATCAGCCAAAGAAGGATAAGGAACCTTCATTATGATTTGGAATCGGCAGAGGTCATCATTTAGAGACAGACCTTCAACAAGACTCGGTCCTATCAATATTTTATCTGTCGAGTATTTGAAAACCTCTAGGTTGTCCTGTTTTCCTGCAGAGTCCTCATACAAAAGAACTCTTTTTTGTATATCATCAGGTAAAGCTTCTTTAAGTTGCTTTGCAAATGAATAACTTCCTGTCTGAACAATACCTCTTTTTCCTTTATACATATTAATAATATTTCCTATCATCTTTGTTATATAAGGAAAACTTGTGTCTTTTTCCTTATATGACATCTTATAATCAGGAACATAGAATATTGGAGATTTTGAATAGTCAAATACTATTGGAAGTTTATAATACTTATAATTTTTAAAAGCTGTTTCTGTTGCAAATTTATCTGGGTCACCTATTGTTGCTGACATATACAAACGTTTCTTACAATTAGCATGAAACGTTCTGTTCATAAGATATGACTCATTAATACAATTGAAAGATATGTCATCTTTCTCTTTGTCATTCTTTACAAGATATATAGTTCCTATTCGGTCAATGATATTGATATAGTCTTCAAATTTGCAATTGCAGTCAGTAACAAATTCGCAGTCATACAAAAGAGTTCTTGCAGCCTTCGTCAATTTTTCCTGCTCTTTATCATTACTTCCTCTGCCCAGATCTGACTTTATATATTCTGCCTCTTTTGCAAGTTTACTAATATAAGTGAAATAGTTTCGTAACAATTCTAACAACTTGTCTTTATCATTTTCAAGATAGACCTTTTCTCTTATCTCTTCTATCTCGTCAATGAACTTTCCCTTATCTGTCAATCTTGAACCGTCAATAACATTTCTAAATTTTGTAATATCATTCTTACCAAATCTCGGACTAAAATGATTTTGAACAATATTTACAAGTTTATGTGCTTCATCGCATATAACAAAATCTCTAGAGTCAAACGGAACTACTGTACTTCCATTTGCTCTCAACTGAGGATTGACATAATTCTGTTGCAACAACCAATGAGTATACGTACAACAAGTTACTGGAGCTTTGATTGCTTTTTCTCGCTCTACCATATACTCACAAAACGGAGCACACTCTGTATAAAATGATTGTATTTCACCATAGCTTCTTGCTCCTTGCAATTTGCAAACACCAACTTTGAAATTAAGTCCATTAATCAAACAAGTGTAAGTTTGCTGTCCGCGTATTACACCCCAATTCGGAAGATAAATTTGTATATCATTTTGATACTGCTCTAACAATGACAAATCAGAGATTAGTATATATCCTCGCATATCAAAATACTCAGACAATACTCCTCCAATTGTCATTGCTATTACAGATTTTCCAGAACCTGTCGGCGCATCAAGAATAACATTGTCAGTGTCATTCAACCAATTAAGAATAATTCCGATTGCTGTTTCCTTCTGTTTTGGGCGATATTTGAAAGTTGGTCCAAATGTGTTCTTTGCCCATTCATCAACAAGTTCAGTAAGTTTTTCTTTAGTTATATTCTTGTCGTACTTCATTATGATATTATATCACAAGTAACAAATTAAGATTACTTTTTAATCCAATATCCGTAAATTGAATAATTGCCGCAATCCCAAATATCATAATACTTGCCGTCCCTTGATGAGGAATAGTGTCCAGAGAGGCTCAATACTGCCGGATTAGTATTCTGTTTAGCAAACTCAGAAACCTTTGGACGCGTCATTCCTTTGCTTACCTTGACAGGAACCCAAACAAATCCCTCATCAGTAAGATATTTGTCAACCACTTCACGTTCAGCTGGCATCAACTGCATCTTCCTTCCGATTTCACAGAGCTTATCATATACAGTATACCAAGATTTTCCAAGAGCCTTTGCAACTGCTCTTACAGAACAGTCACCACAAACATGGTCATTAGGTTGAAAATACTCGAAATTGTCGTGATAAATTCTTACTTTCTTTCTGCCGATTTTGATAATTTTCTGCAGAGTAATTGGTATAGAATATCCCATATTAAATATCATTAAATCCCATGCACTCTCTATTGAACTGTATAATAGGATTATTTGTTGAAACATATCCTCTATAGATAGTATCTCTAATCTGTTCAATCGGATCAAAAATACATCTGCTCAATATATTGCACATTAAAATATTTGAACTGTCTATAAGATTCTGGTCCTCAGGAAGATTGTATCGTCTTGCCTCGCTAAGCTCTGATACAAACATACCAGTTGCAAAAGCATTCAAATCATACTTCTCTGCAAAGATATTGGCATTGCACCAGAAACAAATGCACTCCTTGTCTCTGAAGAACTGCAAATCTCTTGAAGTAACCAAATACCTCCAATCATATCTCATATCAAGAAGACCGAGCTCAGTGCCGTGACCAAGAAATACAATTCTGTCATGGGTTCGAAGAGCATCTGTAAGTACATTCCTTGATATATGATTTCCTGTAATAAGAGTAACATTGTCCCACCGCAAATAGTCCTGGTAAATTGCAGAACAAAATGCAGTAGAAGGGTCAGTTGGATGAATGAACAATGTTCTCATATTATACTTTATTTAATACAAATATATGTACTTTTTTGTAAAAAAGAAAATGGAGAGTATTTCTACTCTCCATCATATTGACAGGCAAGAGGTTTAGTCGTTGAGCGGCTGCTGCGGCTGTTCTTCAGCGGGCTGCTGTCCGTTCAGACCCTGGCCCATACCCGCACCGAGGGCGGCGCCAGCGAGAAGGCCGGCAGCATTCTTGAACCAGTTTCCACTCTGACCGGGGAGAGGAATGCTGTCCACAGCACCGATGGTAGGGGCGACAGTCTGAACCATGTTCTTCATGAAGTTGGCAGCGGTCTTACCATCTCCGGAGTCGTAGATGTTGATGTTGCCAAGGTTCATCTTCTCGAAGGCAGCGGCCTGAGCCTTAGCCATATCGGTGTAATTAATCTTTTCAACAATCTTGAACTGGATTGCAATTTCAGGGTGAGCCTCAGAGGCCTCAAGCATCTGCTTGTACGCTTCAGCTTCAGCGAGCAAGGACTGTTTCTTACCTTCAGCTTCAGCAAGCAACTTAGCCTGACTTGCCTTAGCCTCAGCCTCACCTCTCATGCGGGTAGCCTCAGCATCAGCCTTAGCTCTGGCAAGAGTAGCGGCAGAATAACCATCAGCTTCCTTCTTGAGCTTCTCCGCTTCAGCCTCAGCCTTAATGACGGTCTCCTTCTTGGCCATTTCAGCAGGAATAACCTTTTCCGCCTGGAGCTGCTGTTCAACCTTAGCAGCCTTGGCAGCTTCAACCTCACGTTCCTTTTCCTGACGCTTGATAGCAACCTGGGTCTCAGCATCAACCTGAGCTTCACCAGCAAGACGCTTAGCCTCTGCCTTCTTCACCTCAAGTTCAGCCTCAGACTGGGCAACTTCCTGCTTAGCAAGGTTAGTAGCAACCTGAGCCTTCTTGTCAGCATTGGCCTGACGGATGTCACGGTCAGCCTCAGCTTCAGCGACCTTTGCTTCCTTGTCAGCATTGGCCTTAGCCACATTGGTCTCCTTGTCAGCGTTGGCCTGAGCAACACTGGTCTCCTTCTCCGCGATAGCGCGAGCGACGTTGGTCTCCTTTTCAGCCTTAGCCTGCTCAACACCAGTGATACGTTCCTTTTCGGCCTGAGCAATAGCAAGGTCACGAGTCTTATTGGCATCAGCAACCTTAGACTTCTCTTCAGCATCTGCCTTAGCAATTGCAATCTCCTTCTCCTTGTTCTCACCAGCAATCCTGGACTTACCGAGTTTCTCCTGCTCAGCGATGCGGAACAGAGCTTCATTCTCCGTACGGGCAGCAGCTTCCTTACCCATATTGACAATGATGTTGGCAGCATCCTGAATGTTGATGATGTTGATGTTCATCAGCTTCAGACCGTACTTCTTAAGTTCGTTGGTCACGTTCTCCGTAATCATCTGCTGGAACTTCTCACGGTCAGTATTCATTTCAGAAATAGTCAACCGCGCGATGACGATACGCATCTGACCGTAAATAACCTCAGAGACAAGTTTTTCAATATCTCGCGGTTCCATTCCGAGCAAACGTTCTGCAGCAGTCTGCATCATAGCATCATCAGTATCAATTGCCACAGTAAGGTTGGTAGGAACATCAACACGAATGTTCTCAGCAGAAAGAGCTCCCTTGAAATCAAGGTTCATCTGAATAGGCTGCAAGGACATAGTGGCATAACCCTGGACGATAGGCCACACAAAAGTACCCTTACCGTGAACAATCTTTGCAGAACGAATAGAACCTGCCTTTCCGGTCTTACCGTACTTGATAAGGATTTCATTAGGCTTACACTTCACATAATGTTTGATGACAACAAAGACGGAAGCGATGAGGACGGCGACGAGGACGCCAATCAAGATAGCAGCATTAACACTAATACTCATAATAAATTGTATTGTTAAAAATTAGTAAATAATTGATTAAGCTTTGGAAGTACTTTCCGAGTCAGGAGTAGAACAAGGAGTACAGTAAATAGTAGTATTAACTTCAGATGTACTGTGAACCCTTGAAATGTATGCATAGTCACCAGTCTTAAAATCGTCTGCAATATATCCGGTGTCAGGATGTGCAATAATTTCATTGATACGACCGTCCTGCTCAATCTGCAGAATGACAATACCATTGCCTACAGTATACACCTGTCCATGCCGTCCAACAAGATCAGTCGGTTTTTCATGTACAATTGTTCCTTCAAGTTTCATACATGCTCGGTAAGCAAGTAGCAGCAAGAAGAACATAACAATGCCGACAAAAACAGCAAGAACAGCATTCCAACCTTCAAGGCCAAACAACGCCCAAGAACAAGAAAAACCTACACCAAAATTGATAAATCCCTTAAGAGAGAAAACATCAGATACTGAAAATCCGTATCCATCAACATTGGCATCAGCATCAGGAGTGCCATCACCATCAAAATCAATGTCTCCATCGGCATCAACATCTCCGCCAGCAAGGGCAAGAATGACCTTAACGACAAAGAAAAGAAGGAAAAACAAAGCAACCCAACCACCAGTAGGATCTTTGATAATACTAATAAGAGGAATCATATAATTATTACTTTAAAATTTACAATATAAATATATGTAATTTAGTTGATACTAAAAAATATTTTAGGAAATTATATTCTTATTATCATTTCCTTCTTTGAGTCCGTGTGCAAATCCATATTCATATACTTCATCAAGAACCTCAGTAATAGTTTTTGTTGAATACATTATATCTGAATATGCTTCTCTAATAATTTCTTTTTTTGTTTTCATTTTATGCTTCTGGAATTTCATCTGAAAATGGAGCAGGAGACGGTTTGATTGCAACTAAACCGCTATCTGCTTCAAGTTGATTTTTGTATTCTTTTGCTTTGTTCAAATACCAGTCTTCCTTCTTAAGGTCTTGTTCAATAGGAGTTTCTGGCTTCTCGCCAAGACGCAACCTATATTTAAATGCAGTCATTTCACACCAAAGAGCTGTTGCTGCAGTTCCAAAAACTCTTCTCAAAATCTCAATTGCCTCAATATCATACTTGTTGTAATGAGACGGATGGTTCACCATTTCGTAATCTTTTGCCATATTCTATAAAATATATTCTTTTTCTTTTTATTGATATCTTTAATAATACTTCTTACTACTTCTCCGTAGCACTGACTAGGAGATAAAGGATCTGAGAAATAGAAATCATCGCCATAATATGCTTTAATCAGTTCTACTGAAATTTTATTGTATATAGCCAATTGATTTCTATAAGCATGATATTCATATTCTTCTATAAGCATTAATTTGTCACCACGCTCTGCTTGCTCAAATTCTATATTATCAAACCACTTACCAAATATATCATAATCACCATCACCCATATCACTTAATCATATTGAGATATTCATCTTCAGTGAACTTAGAAATTCCTAACTCATTGGCTTTCTTAATCTTAGCAGCACCTGCTTTGTCACCAACAATAAGAAATGTCAATCCTCTGGATATTCCAGATGCATATGTACCACCATTTGCAATAACAGATTCTTTGATTTCATCTCTAGAGAAGTTCTTTAAAGTACCTGTTGCAAGAATAGTCATTCCGAACAATTTGTTACCAGTTGTCATAGGCTTATCAAACTTTGTATTAAAATATTTGTAAACATTCTGAAGTTCTTCCTTTTCAGATGCCATGTAATTATGTACATTATTTCCTGCAACTTCACCAAGAACACCAACAACATCATCTAATGATGCCTTTTCTATTTCTTCAATAGAACCAAATCTCTCAAGAAGTTTCTTAGCATTTACTTTTCCAATACCTGCAATACCAAGAGACATCAAAACATTTTCTGCCTTTGCTTTGTTTCTTGAATTCATCAATTCATCAACAATATTTCTTGCAACAACTGGTCCACAACCTGCATGCTGCAATTGTTCTGCAGTAAGATTATATAAATCCCACCAGTTTCTGATATTAAGTGCAGGAACAATCTTTCGGAGAGTCTTTTCAGACAATCCATCAATATTCATACACTCCTTAGTTACAAAATAATTTAATTTTGCAATTCTTCTTTCTTCACAATCAGGATTGCTACAATAAAGATGAGCACCATCTTCAAGGAGTCTTACTATCGGAGCTCCACAAAACGGACAAACAGTCGGTTCTTCAATTTTAATAGCTTTCATTAATTAGCAGGAGTATATATGTTACACAATGTTTTTAATTTTTCCTTTTCAAAAGGTTTACTCATATCAGTGCATTGATATTCTTCATTCCACAAAGGGTCATCAGAACCAAGTTCAAGAATTCTATTATGAATTTGTTCATCATATTTTTTTCTCAAAAGAGAATTGGTTCTTTGTATTTCATCAAACCTATGTGATTGAGCAGTAGTTCCATCCCTTCTTGTTGTATTGTTTCCTTCATGTTGAATATACAAAACTTTATCAACAATAGAAATTTTTCCATACAGAAATGTGCGAATCAACAAATCCATATCATCAAGAACTGATAACTCTATATTATGACCGCCAATCTTATGATAAAATTCTTTTTTCCAACATCTAACATGATTAGGAAGAGCATGAATTCCTCTGACAGAAACTGCATTAACAAGTGCAGTCAATGCAATATTTCGTTCTTGGCCCATTACAAATACTTTTCTGTATTCGCCAAGACCATAAGCAAAATTCTCAGAATAATAAATTTCATGTCCATTTACTTCTTCCATTGCATGAGAATAAACAAAATCACTGTCAGGATATGCAGCAAAAGTATTATTCAGTTGTTCAAGACAATCTGGAAGAAGTTCATCATCATGGTCTACTTCAACAAGATAATCTCCATCACAAGCAGAAGCAATCATATGCTTGTTGAAACCAATATTTCCATGATTAGTGATATTCTTGACTACTACAATTCTTGGGTCATGGAAATGTTCAATCATTTCAGAAGTAGCAGGAGAAGTACTATCATCAAGAATATACCAATTCCAATTGTGATAAGTTTGATTTAGCAAAGACTCATACAGTCTTACAAACATCTTTTTTGGAGTATTGAATGTACAAGTGAAAATTGAAAACAACTTTACTTCTTGTGGACGTTCTCTATTAATATTATTAAGAAATACTCCAATAATTGCTCTTGCTAAAGTATCAGGTTCAAAAGTATCTTTGTGAATCCATTTCTTTCTGAACTCAAATGACATTTCATTAAGAGGTTTGAAATCAATATTTTCACCTACTGTAATAATACAATCAAATCCTTTTGCTTTATTGAGTTCAGACAAAAGATTGTTAGTATTTTTAACTATATGAAAATCAAACCCTTTCTCACCATAATACCACTTATACTCTGGGTCAGTTGAAGTAGTGACCAAAGAGTAATCATGTTCATCGGCGAGAGGGTCAATGATAAATGCTGAAATTCTATTCTTCATTATTCTAATTCTATATTTTCAGTAAGGCAGCGTTCATAGTCAACTCCAGTGACTTTCGGAATGACAGCTCCTCCTTTCTCTACAAAGACGTAAGCACCTATCTGTAGATTCAATTGATTGATATAATCAATGTTGTTCAAAGAGGCTTTAGATACAGTAGAACCGTCAATCTCAACAGGTTCAAGGATTCCTACTGGAGTAAGCTTGCCAGTTCTACCCATCTGCCACTCAACACTAAGAAGCTTAGTAGAAGCAGATTCTTGTTTGAACTTGAAAGCCTTGGCCCATTTAGGTACCTTCTGTGTATAACCCATCTGAAGTTGTTTCTCAATTGAGTCAAATTTGATCACACAACCGTCCATGCAGTAATCCTGCTTCTTCAAAAATCTATCTTCAAATTCTTTGATGAATGTAAGAACAGTATGTTGGTCAAGCGCAAGCCAATAATTAGGTGCATTGAAACCAAAAATATTTGCTACGGTAAGAGCCTTTGCTTGGCTGTCAAGATAAAGTTTATTGAATAAATCGTCATCATCAACAAATACTGCAAACGGCATAAACAAAAGCTTACGACTAGCTGTAACTTTCGGGTCAAGTTGTTTAATAGAGCCGGCAGCACAATTTCTCTCATTCGCAAACAAAGGAAGACCTTGCTCTTCACGTTCTTTATTGATTCTTTTGAATTCTGCTTTTGACATCAGAATCTCACCGCGGATTTCAACATACTTAGGAACATAAATCTCCCAAAAATGATAGTCATTGACTACATCTGGATATATCATTCCATTTTCGTTTTTGTTTCCGTTAATTTTTAACTTCAAAGGAATAGACCTGATAGTCTTTACATTCTCAAGAATATTGTCACCTTTAAGACCAGAACCTCTAGTAGAAGCAGAAACAAGAACACCATCAACATAGATAAGAGAACAAGAAACTCCATCATATTTAGGCTCAACTATCCATGTATTGTATCCGTCATCTACAGATTCCATCCAAGACTTAAGCTCTTCCATATCATAGCAATTTGCAATAGAGCCCATGATACGTTTTCTTTCAACCGTAGTGAAGCCATCTTGCAAATCAGAACCTACACGTTGAGTCGGAGAATAAGGAAGAATGTAACCAGTCTCAGCCTCGAGTTCTTCCAACTGTTTCATTTTCATATCAAACATATAGTCTGACATGGTAGGTTCACACTTTACATAATAATCATAATTTGCCTGGTTGAGTTCTTCAACAAGGTCTTCAATCAAACCATTTTTACTAATATCCATAACAAATATTGTATATTAGAATATTATTAGTTATTTTACAAAAGTTCCGTCTTTGACAATCCAGCCACCTTCATCTTCAAACATCTCATAAAGGTCTTTCTTTGTATTCCAGTCTTCTGCCGTTTTCAGATATTCAGGAATTTTGTCGCAACATTCAAACACATTGAAACGATAATCTTTTGTCTTAATTACATAAGCATTCTTGACAGTTTTCTGAAGAGACTCATCTTCACAATATTTCTTAAATTCCTGTTCAATTGTATCATATTTGTCGAGTCTCGTCTTAAAACAAACATGATTTCCACCGTAATCTTCAATAAAGAAAATATAATGGTCTACAGTAGCAGAAACATTTTCATCAAGTTTAAGTTTATCTTTGAATACATCTGAAATCTTCAAATCAAATCCTTTTCTTTCAAGAATAACATTGATAGTATTCATCTTAGACATAAATACTCTATCATGTGCAATCTCGTGTGAACATCTTTTATAGCGTTCTTCAGAAACATGAGAGTCTTGCCACAAATGAATCATCTCATGAATAAGAATTTCCTGAATCTGTCGCTCAGTAAATACAAAATACCTGCAGAAAGCAATATCATGAATATTACCGTTCTTCGTTGGCTTATCACGATGACGAGAAAATCCTGCAGCATAAGCAAGACGATGAAGCATGAAATTTATTTTGTTTGCTCTTGGAAGAGAATTATTAAAGAGCAAAGCATTAAATAATTCATAATTTGATTTGATATTTTCAAGGTCTTTCTTATTCATAATTGTAAATATACTTAAATTTTGTTAAATCTATTTGTACATGATATTCTTTTTCCTTTGTGGTACTAAACACTTCAGAAGAAACCAATACTGTGTCTTTACCAGAATAAACTAAAAATTTATTAGCATCAGAAATATATTGATAGTAAGAACAATAATCTTTAACAAATGGAAGAAAATAATCTCTCCATCTTTCAAGAAGTTCATCTGCTGCGCTTCTTGATATTTCTGCAAAAACTTTTTGAAAATTAGAAGAGATATATATTTTTTCTAAAAATACAAATGGATATACGGGATTAAAAATAAAACTATTGAAATCTTTTAAATTTCTCATATATGTCGGACTGGGTGCATACGGATATATCAAGCTTTTTTGAAATTTTACTGCGTATGATGGATTTTTACTAGCATAATCTTGTTGCAGTGTCATTGGCTTTCTTTCATAAATACCAAATTCACCATAAGCAAAACCTTGTCCTTGTGTTCTAAGTATATTTTTTATATAATCATAATATTCTTCCTTTGTATAAATAACAGTATTGTTTGAAGAAAATCTCTTACCTAAGAAAATATCTTCAAACAATATCTTATCTTCTTCAGAAGCAATATTTTCAATATAATTTTTAAATATATCTACTAAATTCAGTACTTCCATATACTTTTGGTTTAAACAAATATATGAAAAATCTCAGACAATAAAAAATTTTATTGCCTGAGAACAAAGAATATATAGAGATAGAAACCTTTTACTTAGTGGAATTTTTACCACCTATGGTAGTTGTTTGCCACTCGCCTTCCAATCCCTTAGTCGTATACCCTGGTACAAATCCCGGGAAAGCTGTACCACGAGTAGTTACTTTACCCATGTGCGCGTTATCAAGTGCCTTCCGCATACCGGCATATGATGCTGGATGATCAGATAAATTACCTTGAGGAATCAGACGTGGTGCGCCAACATCTACAGGTTTCATGTGTTCATTACTCATAATATTATATACATAACTTTTTATATTTATTACAAAAATAAAAATAAAAGTTTATCGTCTTCCTCCACGGTGTTGATTTCCATTAGGTCTGTGATTTTCACTAGGTCTTGAACCAGGTTGTGGCTTTGGTGGAGGTGGTGTAGGACGATACCTTGGAAGAGGCATTGGTCTTGGACGATAATATAGTCTTGTATGATTATATGGAATAATTGTTCTTTCATAATAAAAATCATAAATTCTTCTATAAAGAACATGATTTCTAATTACTCCTGTATCTTTATCAACATACTTGTAAATACCTGTAATATCAATTACACCATTTAAATACATTTGATATAACTCAGGAAAATGATTCTTCAATACTTCCATCATTTCAGAATGATTTCTGTAATAGTACTTCATAAAATGATACTTGACTTTGTAATCAACTGTACCATCTTCAAGTACAACTTCTTTCATTGAGTCAACATCCAAAACTCCTTCCATATAATATGTATAAAGTTGAGGATAATGATTTGCAAGAACATAAGAAATCTCGTCCATCTCTTTGACTCTTCTTTGATTTGCATAAGATGCTGTTGCACAAGATATGAAAATCATTGATGAAATCAATACGAGTAATAAACTAAATTTTTTCATAGTTAACGATCTTTGTAATTTTTCTCTAGCCAAGTTTGATATGTTCCAGAAATAACATTGTTCAACCAGTCTTCATTGTCTAAATACCATTTGACAGTTTTTTCAATTCCGGTGTCAAATGTTTCTTCTGGCTTCCAACCAAGTTCATTCTGCAATTTACTTGAGTCAATAGCATATCTCAAATCATGGCCTTTTCTATCTGTTACAAATTGTATGCTAGACTCATAAGTTCTAACCCACAACGGCTCAGGATTTGTAATATATTTTTTATTGCTTCTAAGTTGTTTTTCATGTGCAAATACTTTAATAATCTTCTTGATTATATCAATATTGCTCATTTCGTGGTTTCCTCCAACATTGTAAGTTTCACCAGACTTTCCATTGTGAAAAATAACATCAATTGCTGCTGCATGGTCTTCAACATATAACCAATCTCTTACATTTTCACCTGTTCCATAAACTGGTATTTCTTCATGATTCTTCAACTTGTTTATTACAAGCGGAATAAGTTTTTCTGGAAATTGATTTGGTCCGTAATTGTTACTGCAATTGCTAATTGTAACATTCAATCCATAAGTATCATGATAAGCTTTTACAATATGGTCTGAACTTGCTTTACTTGCAGAATACGGAGAATGAGGATTATATGGAGTAGTTTCAGTAAACTTATTCTCTGGATTCATATCAAGTGCACCATAAACTTCATCAGTTGAAACATGATGAAATCTATGAATTGCAAGATTATCTTTCCACTTGTTAAGTGCAACTTCTAACAATCTGTATGTTCCAACAATATTAGTATTGATAAACTCACCCGGGTCAAGAATACTTCTGTCAACGTGACTTTCTGCAGCAAGATTGATTATATCCGTAACATTGTATAAATCAAATGCGTTTTCAACATCTGCTTTATTTGCAATATCACCACAGAAAAACTTGTAATTCTTACTTTCTTCAATATCTTTCAAGTTTTCAAGGTTTCCCGCATAAGTAAGTTTGTCAAAATTAATAATCAAATAATTAGGATAGTTTTTAACGAATCTCCTAACAACGTGACTACCGATGAAGCCTGCTCCACCGGTAATCATTATAACTTTCTCAAACATAAAATCTAAATACTTTTTCTACTACTCTATCAACAGAAGTTGCCCACTGTGGAATAAAAGCATTATAAATGTTAATAACTTTGTCTTTTGATAACAAACCAAACTTAGGTCTCTCGACATTGGTAGGATAGTCTGATGTCTTACAAGGTTTGATTACTCCTCCAAAGAACATTGACCTCTTAGCAGCTTCTCTCTTATATGCAGCGAGAACCTCACAAGCAAAATCATACCAAGTTGTATAACCTAAATTTGAAAAATGATAAATTCCTGATGTAAATGGTACAGTATTAGATGAATCACCAACAATGACATCAGTAACAATGAATTTTGCCAAATCACCAGCATAAGTAGGAGTTCCGAACTGGTCATCAACAACATTCATATCCTTGTTGTCCTTCATATTCTGAAGAGTAGTCAATACGAAATTCTTTCCGTATTCAGAATACAACCAAGATGTTCTGATAATCATATACTCAAGGTCTCCGCGTTTTGCAATATTCTGAATCTCTGTCTCACCAAGAAGTTTTGTTCTTCCATAAGTGTTGAGAGGACCAGTAGGAGAATCTTCAGTCTTCAAATCAGGACTTCCGTCAAATACATAATCAGTTGAAATATGGATAAGACGAATTTTTGACTTCTCGCAAGCTTCAGCAAGAAGCTTAGGACCATATCCATTTGCAAGGATAGCTGCATCTTCATTGTCAGTACAACCACCAACATTTGTATATGCAGCACAATTGATTACATAATCATAATCGCCGTCTTCGACATATTTCTTTACATGAGTAGAATCCGAAATATTCATTTCAGGCAAATCTACTGCATCATATTCAAAAGAATCTCCGTAATTCTTTATAGCATCAATAATACACTTGCCAAGTTGACCATTGGCACCAGTGATAAGAATTTTAGTTTTCTGCATAATAATCTATATTATAATCAAATAAATTGTTTTCATCTATATCTCCCCAAGTAGGGTGGCAGCAATCCTTCTTAGATAAAATAATAGCTCCATCATATACCTTTCCCCAATCAATTCCCACAGAATTCCAGTCAAGTGCTGCTTCAGATTCTTTATCATAAGGATTATCACACTTGTATTGGAAGATTGTATCATCTTTCAATGCAATAAATCCGTGGGCAAATCCACGAGGAATGAAAAATTGTTTATGATTGTCTTCAGTAAGAAATACACCGACAAATTTTCCAAAGGTAGGAGAACCTTTTCTAATATCTACTGCAACATCATAGACTGCACCTTTTACTACTCTAACGAGTTTTGACTGTGCAAATGGTGGTTTCTGCCAGTGAAGACCTCTGATAACTCCAGCTCTTGATTTACTTTCATTATCTTGAACGAAAGTTGTGTTGCAAACTAATTCTCTAAACTGTTTGTCATTAAACGATTCAAAAAAATGACCTCTGTCATCTTTAAAAATATCTGGGTCAATCACATAGACACCAGGAATTTCTTGTTCTGTTACTTTCATACAATTATAACTATACTATTCTTTAAAATTGTATAAAATATATGAACAAAATATTAAACAAAAAAGGAATCTTTTTCAGATTCCTTTCTTTTACATTCCAAGGTCAGGTGGTGGAGCTTGTGGTAATTCTCCTGTACCTGCTCCCATATCTGGTGCTTCTTCTGGGCCGCCACCTGCTTCTTCTGGGCCTCCGCCCATATCCATGCCGCCACCCATGTCAGGACCGCCCATATCCATTCCACCGCCGAGGTCCATGCCTCCCATATCTCCGCCAGGACCTCCAGGACCGGCACCTGCTTGAGCTTCCTTCTGAGCTTTTTCTGCTTTCTTCTTCTCATCTTCAAGCATCTTTTGATTGAGTGCCCAGTCATCATCAGTAAAACTTAAATATCTCTGAAGCAAGAACTTCATACTGAATACTGGAGATTGGTCTGGATTTTGAAGTTGTGCCAATGTTTGGACTATACCTGTTCCTTGCTCCAGGATAGCCTTTTCCTTTGCTAAAGCGAATACATTCTCTTCAACAAACTCTAATCCTAAGGCATTTTTTAGAATATTACTTGATGCAAATTCAGGATATTTCAAGCAGAACTGGTTCCACATTGGCTTCAAAAGAAGTTCCTTGATAATATCACGGATTCTTCCAATGAACAAGCTATATTTGTATTCTTCCCTTGTCATATTGCTGTTATCAGGAACAACAGAAACTTCTTGTCCATCAAACAACATATTGAATCTATCCTTAGGCAATCTTGTTTCAATCATGAATCTCTGCCAGAACCATTTCAAAGTTTCAGTAGAATTCAAATCATGACCTTCAACACCAAGTTCTGAAATTTCAGTTTGCTGACCATCTTTACTTGGAAATACAAAGTTCTTTGCAAATGCAAATTTAGGTTGACCATTGACAGTAATTTCACCAGACATGTTGTCAATGTTAATATCTTCTTTGTACCTTGACTCAAGCTCACGAAGTCTTGTCTTAATTCTTTGTTCTGATTGAGTTCCTACAGGAACAACAATTTTAATTCTCTTCTGTGCATTCTGAATATTCCAAATAATATGAGAATTTTCAAGAGTACGAAGCATATTAAAAGAGTGAATAAGTCTTTCACAATATGACAAATGAGATACAAAACTGTTCTTTGCCCATGAAATATAGATAACATTAGTATCAGGAAGAATTCTTTCCTTTACACTGTCACCTTTATACTGAATCCAAACTTTATACTCATTTCCATAAGCATCTGTTTTAATTTCAGGTTGCAATGTAATAGGATCAAGTTCTTGGAAACCAACTATATCAGTAGCCTTTGTTCCTTCTTTATTGGATGAATAAATTATTTCAAATGCAAGAAAACCGTCAATCAAGAATTTCTTAACATAAGACCAAGCATCATTTCCTTCATTAAAATGGAATAAATGATATACTCTTCTGTATGCTAAATTGATACCATCTACAATTTCTTTACCATTCTCTTTCTTAAGAATTGATTTCAATTGTTTTGTATTCGGATATGCGAAGTAATGCATATCATCATTAACAATGGTCTCATCAGCAATTGTTTCAAGAACATAGTTGATTTCACCTTGAAGTGCAAACTTTCTAAGGAAATCACGACGCATCTGATAAGATTGGTCATAATATGCAATATAGTCATTTTGACCTGCAATATTAGCATGCTTTCTGTATTCCTCATTGTCATATATCATTTGGTTGGTGAGATTGTCATTCATGGCAGTCTCATCAGCACCAATACCTCTCATCTGTTTGATAAGAGAACTATTCCATTTAATGCCAATTGCAGACAAATTAAGAAGATTAGACTCTAGCCTTCTTCTTGCATTTCCGTCAGTATCATTCTTATTGTCTAAGGTTTTTAATATGTATCTCTTAGGCATTATAATACAATTTCATTTTTATATTTATTTGTCCTTTCTTATGATAGACTCTTGCACTACAGCTAAATTTGCACCTCTAATTGAATCTGTAAATACTAAATAAGGAATATATTCCCAAACGTCATATTCAATGAGACGGATATTTTCAATTGCACTCTTCTTATATTTTCTATATGCTTTTGATATTGGAACTCCACACATGCCGTCAAATACCTTAAGCAATTCCTTTCTTCTTGTCTCATCAACTAAGTTCATCATCAAAGAATTACTGAGTTGCAGTCCTTCATTATAAATTCCATAAGAATAAAAATCAGGATTTGATTTTGCAATTATATCAAGCAATCTACCTCTTACATCATTAGGAAGAAGATTAAAATTTATTCCATATATATACTTGTCATCAACATTTGTACAGAATATAACAGGAACATAATCTCTAAATTCATATTTTCCTTCTTTGTCAATATGTTCAGAATTATACTTAAATGTATAAATTAAAGACGGCAATACATCCTTTGTGTAATCTTCCATATGTAATCCTGTAACCTGCTTTGATTTATATGGCCCTCTTAAATTTTTATCAAGTGTGTCTGTTACAAGATATTCAAATGCCAACTTTTCAAGAGTTCGTTTGTCAGAATTATTTCTATAACTATCGTAAAATCCCATATTAAATTATTCCCATTTTTTGAAGAGTAACCTCTGTAAATACTCTAAATTCAATTCCTCTTTCTTCACACCAAGCAACTGCTGCTTTCCACTTTGCATTATTCTGCAAATAAGTTCTTGCAGCTTCATTAAATCTTTTCTGCTCTTGTAATTTTGCACCAACAGGAGGAGGAACAGGTCTCTCTGTTTGATGTTTCGGTTTTATTTCAATGAACATCTTTTTTGTCTTTGTTCCATCTTCATCATCATCTGCTCTAATCTCAAGATAAAAATCTGGATAATAATTGTTTATTGGCCAATTTGCTGGGTCAAGAGGAGAAGAATTATATTTTCTGCAAGCATCTAAGTCAACAGCTGCAGGATTCTTATATTGAATTGAAGCAGTCTCACAGCCCCACTCAATAACAGCAGGATTGTCATCACACCAACGAGCAAATGCCATTTCCCAAGCTGAACGGTAAATAACTTCACCTCCAACTACTTTACTTGGATTTTTTGGAACATAGACACCTTGATGCGGTTTTCCCGATTTCTCCTCATTCATTATGTTTGGTCTATGAGATTTTTTATATGCTAAGGTACTCATTGTTGTAATTCTTCTTTTTTAATTAAATTTTCAAAGTATCTTACTGTATTTTCAAATACTCTGATTTTTGCAGCGTCTTCTGGTTTATTCTCTATTTTCAACAATCTAACTTTTGCTTTTGCTAAATCCAATTCAAAATAGTAATTAACTTTAAACCAGCTTCCAGTATGTGAAATAGAATCTTTATGTATTCTATATATCAATAATTTATCTTTAAGCTTGTATGCAGTTCCTCCAAAAGAAAAGAATTCTGTCCAAAACATATAATCTCCATAACTCGAATATTTGAATTTCAATTTATATTTAAGCAAAATATCTCTTCTTATACAAGAGCATTGATTACACCAAGATAATGGATGAAATACATGTTCTAAAGCAGGAGATTCATTAAATTTATCTGTTGCTTCATCATTAGGAAATACATCAAACCATCTTCTCTTCAAATCTGGCCATACTTCTTTTGACTCCTCTGGATTCTCCAATTGTCCAGTTAAGCTATTAGACCATTTCGGAATAACTGTACTACAACACGCATCATATTCATGATGATTATCCATAAATTCTACATACTTTTCAATCAATGTTTTATCAGGTATATCATCACCATCTAAACGAATAATATATTCTGTATCACAAAGTTGATATGATAAATTGTGTGCATCAATATATGGCTTTGTCTTGTCTGTGCAATTTATATATAACTTAAATCTTTCATCTTGTTTACAAAACATTTCATAAATAATCTGAATGCTGTTGTCAGTTGACCAGTCATCAACAATATAGCACACAAAATCTTTGTAAGTTTGTGACTGAATAGCTTTGAGTGTAGGAATTATAAAATTTTCTACATTATGTACGGCCATTGCGATTCCAACTTTCATCATCTCAAATCCATTATAAAATATGTTTCACCTACACCGTTGTTATATTTTAAGTATGCTCTCCAAACCTCATCTTGATTTCTTGCATAAACAACATGATTTCCAGTCTGTATTGCATATTCCAAAAATATAGCAAACATTGTATCATCTATATGCTCTTCAGTAAATACAAAAGTATGTCCTTTAACACAATTCATAACAGATATAACCTGTGTCATCAGAGCATATACTTGTTTAGTAGAATTGTTAAATTGAATAACATTATATGAATTAAGTATATCTTTCCATTTTTCTCCTATCTTATGCATATCTTGTGAATTGATAAAGAATGCATTGATATACTTTTCTATAGAAAAATTAGATTCATTTTCACATAGAAAATAATTTGATGTGTTCAAAGTAGGAGTTCCATCAGGCCAACCTCTGCTTGCTTTCTTAATCCATTCATCAAATGATTTTGTATAATAATGTTTCACATAACCGCATCTATATTTAGGAGGAAAATGAGTATGTGATTGATAATCAACTACATGTAATCCTCCAATATTGTATTTAACTGGATTTGAACACATTGGAATATGTGAACCGTTAAACCAACAATTTTGAAATCTATCATATCCTCCTCTCAATATTGATTTGACAAATACATTTTCTTTGAACATCAATATTGGTTTAACAGGCTCTGGAAATCTTTCTTGTACTGAACCCTCTTCTTTATGATATTTTCCATTACTTCCATATACAATCCAATTAAAAGATATTGCATCTTCTTGAATCGTATCCAAAAATTCCTTTATGTTACTATATACTCCTAATTCAAGAAATTCGTCAGCGTCAAAATATCCACACCATTTGTAATTTCCTTCATGCGCAAACATAGAATATATCTGAACTTGAAAAGAGTCAAATCCTCTACAATCAAATATTTCTACTGTTTTATTTTCAATATAGTCTTTCAACAAAGTTTCTACAGAAGCATCATCATTATTATCACATATAATAACTTTGTCAAATCCTAAATTAAGATAATGATCTACATATTCTATTAAATAATCATTTTCTCCTTTTGCACATGTAAATACAAGATACTTTTCTGCATCATCTGGGTCTTTATGATAGTATCTATCTATTTTATCTGTATGAAAATGATACACTTCGTTCATTACTTTTTAATTTGATTTATCAATTCCTCAATTCTTATTCTATTATTTATAGCATAAATAATTGAGTCAATTGTTTTTATAGTTTCCAACATATACTTTGCATGTTGGTCTAGAAGTTCAATTTGATATTTTTCATCTTTTAAATCAGCATCAATTTGTGCATTGATTGCAGCCTCAGAAGAATATCTAATTTGTGCTTGTGTTTTATAATAGTTGTATTTTTGTGAATACTTAAATTTATATTCTCTGCTCAAGTATGAAATTTTAGACAACAACCCAAAATAATAATCAAGAGAATCTTGTCTTCTTGAATATATGACATTTTGCAGGTCTGGTAGATCTGCAAAATTTTTCATTTTTCCATTGAGTTCAGTAATCAAACTTGACCATTTCTGCTGATGCTCAAGAATATAATCTTCTAAAGTTTGTGGTTTCTGCTCTTCCATCAATCACAAAGATTTTTATATTTTATCTTTTCTTCTTTATACTTTTTTACTTGTTCATAATCTTTTTGCAAAGCAAATCTTGTTTCTTTAAATTCTGACAATTTTGCCATAATATTATAGGGCACAAAGTAAAAATCAGAAGTAGAAGATGCATTTGTTTTATAATCACAATGAATAGATTTTTCTACATTTGATTTATATAATCTTCCTCCACAGGCAAGTACATTCCACCAAAAAATATAATCACCTAATCCGTATGATATATACTTTGGATGATATTTATCATAAAATGATTTTCTTATAGATGAAGAAGGATTTGACCAAATAACAGTATTTCCGCAATATGAATAGGCATTGTTTTTGTTGAACCAATCTAATTCTTCTTTGCTGTGTGCATCTGCAAAGTCTTTGTCTTCTTCATATGTCAATTCAATTATTTCTCCATTTACAGCTTTGCATCTTTTCATTTTTGTTGAAAATGCATCTATATTTGGATGTGTATTTAAGAATTCGACATGAAACTTTAAGTAATCTTCATATAAAATATCATCTGCATCTATTCTGAACAAATATTCTCCATTTGCATATTCATAAGATAAATTGTGTGAATCAATATACTTGTCTGCTGTTATATTTACAAACAACTTAAATCTATTATCTTTCAAACAATACTCTTCAAGAATAATTTTTGCAGTATTATCTGTAGAATGATCATCTACTATAATAACTTCAAAATCAGTATATGTCTGTTTGATAATAGAATCTAATGTTTTTCGTATACTTAATTCATTGTTATATGTTCCTATGCAAATACTAACTAACATTATTCTGCAGTATCACTTTCAAGGAATTCATCAATGTCAGATGCAGCATCTTGTGAAGGAAGTTCAAATGAAGGACGAATTATAGTTTCATCAAGATTATGAAGTACTTCATCAGTCAATACTTTACTTGTCCACAATTCTGTAATAGGAAGTTCTTCTCCAAGGTGTTTAACGATAATCTTCCTACTCTTCTGTGTTGCACCAATCTTAGGAAAAGCATATTTTGTTTCACCGTTGAACTCGAATATCTTAACAATTTCTTTGTCCTTATCACTAAGCTTATCATATTCTTTTTGAGTCAATAAAATTCCTTCCATAATTCCAGAATTCTCCCATGTCAAATATGCTTCAAGACCAACATAAGGATTAGGTGCTTTGAAAAAAGGAATATTAAACTTAACCTTCTGCGGAATAGTAAATCTTGATTTCTCAGGTTTTGCAGTAACAATAACACCAGTCTTTGTAAAATCACCAATTTTCTTCTCTGCAATCTTATCAGATTCTTTATCATCAAGCTTTGCGGTTGAAAGCATCAAAGTGACTGAAGAATTGTATTGAATACCAGAGCCGCCAGAAACTACACTCTTAGAGAACAAATCCTGTGTCTGATAAATGTGGGAGCAAACAATCATTGGTGCTTGAGCCCTTGCAAGAGCAGTAGCATTTGTTCTGAACAAAGCTTTAATCTCTTGCTGTTTTGTCATATCTCTCTTTTGATTAGCTTCAAGAGTATCTGTCAATTCTTTTGTAGAGGTGAGGTTTCCAAGTGAGTCAAGGACAAATATCAATTTCGGCCTAGAGTCCTCAGGTTGGTCATTTACCTTCTTCAGGAGGTTTGCCATAAAAGTACTTACCTCTGAAATAGTAGTAACTTGTTTAATAACAAACTTTGTCGCGTCACAACCAAGTCTCTCAATAAAGTCTTTGTCAATTGCTCCTTCAGAATCCATATAAACTGGTGTATATCCTTTCTTCTGTGCTTCACGACAAGCAGAAACTGCAAGATAAGATTTACCTGCACCTGGAGCACCTGCAAGAGTTGTAACTCTGCCAGACGGAATTCCTTTGAACAAAGAACCTGTCATACAAGCATTAAGAATATAACTTCCTGAATTGATATATTCTTTGATAACAGCTGTCTTACTTTCAGAAAGAATTTCTGCAGAATTATCAACAGAACTAATTAAATCAAACACTGACATTTCTTTATCAGTAGTTGTTATAGATGATTTCTTTGCCATAAACTAATAATTAACAATTTAATATTTTATCAAAAAAATAAGAAGTATATTTCTTTTATGAAATAACTTCTTCATAAAGGTATTCATTTTCCTTTATTTTTCTTTTTACCACTTCATCTGCATCAATTTTAACAAAACACAACCCAGGAGGAGATGGTAAAAAATCAACTATACCACTTTCTGCTACAAAAATATTTGGAACAAATTGTATTGATGTATCAATTCCTGCATAATATTCATACAAAGCTTTATTCAAATAAGATTCTTCATTTACTTTTGGTATATAGTGATGGTCTTTAAGGTCTTTACCTATCAAATATTCTATTTTTGTACACAACTTATTAAATTCTTTTGGTGCAGCGGCACAGAAACAAGCACCTATCCATAAAAATTCAGAATAAGGAATGTATGAAGCCTTTGTATTATCTGTTTCTTGTAAAGTTTGAATACATTTTATATCATAATATGGATTTTGACCGGGTATATAAATTTCATCATGAATCGCTTTAGTATACATAATATGATATGATATAAGAACCTTTCCTGTATAAAAATGATTACTTATATTTGTCCAAAAGTCGGCAGGTCTTTCAATAAAAGAACTGTCAGCATCAACAAATATAGTAGCATCTGCATCATAGTCTAAAACTCCTTTAATATATGAAAACTTCATATAATTTACTATTGGATACGGAAGTTGATATATTTTATGTACATTGAACTTCAAAAATGAATCATTTCTAAATTTCTCGAAATACTCCAAATTATCAGTAAGTATATCTATTATCTTCTGTGACCCAGGAAATAAATTATCTAACGATGCAAAAAGCTTATCTGCAAAGATGCAATAAACACTTGTTGCTATATAAACTAATTGTATAGTCATAATTACTTAAATTCTATTAAGTTTTCTTTTATGTAGTCAACAAAATTAAAAAAGTTTTTAAGGTCTTCAGGAAGATACAAATAGGAAATTATATGTCTGTAATTAGCATAGAAATCGTTTTCAGGGTCTTCATAATCTCTAAAGTCATCGAAGAAGAATTCAGACATTCCTTTTGCTCTTTGTTGAACAATAGATGAAGTTTTCAACGGAAGATAATTTCCTGGAAAATCCTCTGCATAAAATCTATTATGCATTACAGGAAGAGGTCTCCGCAAAGATTCTTCATACAAGGCAGGAACATTAATCCAATAAAATGAACCAGGGTATTGCCAACGATATTTTGAACAAGTTAATCGTTCAGAATAATATGCAAAATGACCACAAAGTATTTGTCTATTGACACGTATCAATCTATTTTTTAATTCTTCAATATCATGCAAATTGAAATAATACATAGATAATACCCAATCTATTGTAGAGTCATTTAAAGAATTTGTTGCTCCTTTACTATGTGCAAAAAATACAATTGATTTTTCTGCTGACATCTTATCAAATACTCTTGTTTTAAGAGTTTCTCCTTCTCTGTAGTCAATATTATTTTGTACTACATTAAATGTAACATTTTTATAAATTCCTATATTGAAAAATCTTTCCTCCCAAGTTCTTATAAGTTTTTCATCATTTGTATCAGAAACAGAAAATGTTATATCATATTCATCAAATACATTTGCAAACTCCTTTAAGCACGTAAAATGATATTTGTATATCTCAGGAATTTCACCATCTGGGATATACAAATGATAAACTAATTTGAATTTTGGAGTTTCCATATTATTTCCAATAAGAATAAAGTCCTTTATTAATTTCATATTCAGGCCACTTAAACCTGTCTCTCATCTTAAGAGTCTTTGCCCAATTCCACATCTTTCTCAATCCTATTTCAAGACCATGATTGTCTGCATAATCAAGCAAGTCAATTGATTTTTGATATGAAGGAACTGCATGCTTAACTTCATATCTTGCCTCCTTGTAAACAACTTCAGCATCCCAACCAAATACTTCGAGCATCATTTCTTTAGCTTCATTGATTGTGCAAGCCTTTGTACCGCCAACATTTATAATCTGTTTACTTGCTTCTTTATATGTTGCTGCAGCCCACAAACAAGGTGTTGTATCATCAATATAGCTGAATGCTCTTGTCTGTTCACCAGAACCATACACTGTAAGTGGTTCACCATTAAGATGTTGATACATCCAAATACCTAATACATTTCTATATCTGTCAAAAATATTCTGACCGATTCCATAAACATTGTGAGGTCTGATTATACACCAATCAAGACCGTGTTGTAATCCTGCAGATTGTATATCAAGTTCACAAGCATATTTTGATATTGCATAAGGGTCAAGAGGATGAGGAGTAAGTGTTTCATCAAATAATTCACCTTTTATTCCATCACCGTAAACACTCATTGATGATGTGTAAACAAGACGCTTAACATCATATTCAATACAACAATTGATTATATTAGCAGTTGAAATAGAGTTGTTACTCCAATTGAATCTTCTAATAAATGGTGACAATCCTTCTGCGGCATAAGCAGCAAGATGAAAAACATAAGTAGGACGGTACTTGTCAAAAATTTCCATCAACTTGACATCTTCAACATCAGATTTTATAAAAACAAAATTCTTATAATTCTCTGTCAGTCCATCAAGATTCTCTTGCAACCCACCAAACAAGTTGTCAATTCCAACGACAGTATATTCAGGAAATCTTCTTAAAATATAATCTGCTAAATTAGAACCTAATAAACCAGCTACTCCTGTGATAATTATTGATTTTCCCATTCTCGTAAATGAATTATTCTTTGGTTTGAACTTCCTCTAAAAGGAAGACTCAAATCCCGTTGAGCATATCTATATGGACCATCAACAAGTATATCACATTTTTTAAGTATTGCTTTCTTCAACGGGTGTTTAATAAGATTTTCATATACATCTCCACTATAAACCCAAATATCTTTATCAGGAAATTTTGTTTTTATTTCACAAATAAGAAAGTACAACTCAATTAAACTCTTTAAATTCTGGTCTAAAGGGTCTCCTCCTGACAGTGTAATTCCTTTGATATAAGATTTATCAAGTTTGGTAAAAAGGTCCTTCTTAATTTCTCTAAGAGCCTTCCCTTGTTTGTAATTCCATGTTTCTGGATTATGACAACCTTTACAATGATGAGAACAACCTGCTACCCAGAGCGTTACCCTAAATCCTTCTCCATTATTTACATCTGGCGATGTTATATTCAAATATCTCATATATTATATAATATTCTCTATCTTATATTTTTCTATAACTTTATCATAATTGCCTTCTTCGACAAGACAGTCTTTAAAATACATTGCAGTATTAAACATCACTTCTTTAACATTTGCAACGGTAACATCATTCTTTACTATATGTTTGTCATCATATAGAGTTAAAGCAATATAAGTAAAATATGCAATATAGTAGTATTGTAAATTGCTATATTTTTGATAACATGCTGGTTCTTCTACTTCCTTTTCATAATCCCATGTTGAAGAAGCATTTGGACCTGTATATATAATTTTATACTCATCTACTATATGAAGTTTTCCACCTAATGCCATTACTTGTAACCAAAATATAGTATCACCTGCCATATAATGAATACATTTTGGATGATGTTTGTCATAAAATGATTTTCTTAAACAAGACCCAGGATTGTGATACAAATATACATCATCACAATATCCTGCCAAATGAGATATTGCTGGAGGACAATTATTAAAATATGAAACCCACTCATCATAATTTTTAATAATATGTGGTTCATATCTGCTTTTATCAATATTATTGATATCTATTATCCTCGTATTTTCATAAAATATCAATTTTCCGCTACATCCATCTATATCAGGATGTGCATCCATATAATTAACAAAGCACTCTAAAAAGTCTGGAAGCAATACATCGTCATGGTCAAGTCTAAAAAGCAATTCGCCGGAAGCATATTCATATGATTTGTTGAAAGAATCAATATATGGCCATTTACAATTTGTAGTATTTACAAATAATTTAAACCTCTTGTCTCTTACACAATATTCATTTGAAACAATATTTACCGTATTGTCTGTAGAATAATCATCTACTATAATTACCTCATAATCATTGAAAGTTTGAGACAATACAGAATCTAATGTCCGGCGAATTGTTTTTTCAGAGTTATATGTTGTTACACATATACTTACTTTCATATATTAATTTTTAATATGTTTTACTCTATCTTTTGTTTCTGCAATTTTACCGTTGTTAAAAGCAGTAGTATAATTACCTGTAAGATAACCAGTTACACGACGAAGTCTTGTAATATTGTCACTTCCACACTTTGGACATTTTTCACCAATCTCATCTTGATAACCGCAATCCTCACAGCAGTCAAGAGGAAGGTTGACAGCAAAATAAGGAATATCCTTGTCCATTGCATAATTGACAAGAGTTTCAAGAGCATCAATGTTGTTCTTTACTGTAGAAGGAAGCTCAACATAAGTAATTGTTCCTGCATTTCCCTTGTTTGCCCACTGTGACTCAATATCGATCTTCTGGAAGGGGTCCATCTCTTTCCAAACAGGAACGTGGATAGAGTTGGTGAAATAATCTCTGTCAGAAACTCCTTCAATGATTCCGTATTTCTTTCTGAAGTTCTTCAATGCAGTGTAGCAAAGATTCTCTGCAGGTGTGAAATAAACACCGAAATTAAGTTTGTATTCCTCCTTATACTTCTTGCAAGTATCACCATACAACTTAACTATTTCATCTGTGAGTTCCTTTCCTATACCAACAAAATGGTCACAGCCAAACAAAGCGTGAGAAGTCTCATTCATACCGAGAAGGCCGATGGTCAAAGTTCCGTGCTTGAGAGCCGATACAATTCCTTCTTCAGGAATATAACCAGCCATTGTGTGATTTTCATACATAAACTTTGCTGACTCCATAGGTTGTTTGCAAATCCAGTTGAAACGCTCAATCAACATATCCTTTGCTTCTTCCAACTTTGTCTTCATCATCTCAATGAAATATCTCTTCAACATTTCATCGGTATACATATTGTTGGTCTCTGCAATACATTTCTCCTTAGCTTCCATTGCAATTGTAGGAAGAATAATTGTAACAGGACAAATGTTTCCTCTACCGTCTTTCTGCTGTCCGAGACCATTAATATCAAATCCATTAACAGTTCTGCAACCCATTGTAGCATAATATGTTAAAGGATTATTTCTATCCCAACCAGCATTCATTGTAGTATCACAGTTACAGTAGTTAGGATAAATTCTCTGCGCAGTTGACTTCAATGCAAGGCGGAACAAATCGTAGTTAGGTGAATCAGGTTCGCGGTTTACTCCCTTCATACATTGGAAAATTCCACAAGGGAAGATTGAAGTTCTGCCAAATTTACCAAGACCTTCAATTGAAACTTCAAGAAGAGCCTTAGTAATCATTCTTCCTTCATCAGAAGTACAGGTACCGTAGTTGATACTTGTAAAAGGAAGTTGATTTCCTGAACGTGACTGAAGAGTATTCAAATTATGATACATTCCTTCAACTGCCTGATGGATTTCTTTCTTAAGCATATCCATTGCATAATTGTAAACCTTAGCAGTGCAAGTTGCATAGAATTGGTCATTGATTGAAAGATTTTTCAACTCTTCTCTTGTCTTATTATCAATATCTTTCTCATCAATATATTTTGCTCCATCTTTAAAATGCTTGTAAAAACTCATTCTAACATAAGGAACCATTGTCCAATCAAGATGGCTAGCTGAAACACCACCAAACTGTTGGAGTGACTGAAGTTGGAAAATAACAGCAACGAGCTGCATAGCAGTATTGACTGAACTTGCAGGACGTACATCTGTCTGACGGGTATTGAAACCCTTATCTAGTAAATCATCAAAAGGAATAGTTAAACAGTTATGCATTCCTGTTGCATATGAATCTAAATCCGTTTACTTCTATATTTTCATATAAAAACTGACTATATCATCAACCGTTTGGTTGTTGCGCACTTCGAATAGTTCTGCATTACTCTATTCTACATCCTTACACTCATCAGGATTAGTCGATACACTGTTATGAGTTCTTTTTTCTCTTCTAATTTTAAGAGATTTTAAGTGCATATGTTTTTGAAATTTTGGTTCCCAAGAATTTTTCAGAAGTTGTTCAATTATAGTTCTTGAAATATTAAAATTATCTTTACAATACTTATATAATTTCGTATGACCTAAACAAGTATAAACTAAAATGTCATTATAATATACAAAATATTCATAAGGACAATCTCTGTCCATCATTTTGTTATAAGCATCTTCTGATAATTTTTTTTCCTTTATTTGCAATACTTAATTTTCTTAATTCTTCTTCTGTTTTTATTCTTCCTGTATTTGCTGCAATTAATTTAGAAATATGTTCAGGAGAAAGATGCTTTCCTTTATTGATTTCACTTAATTTTTTTCTCGTTTCTAAAGAATGTGTTTTTCCATACATCGGATTTAATTCTCCAATACGAGTTGATGCAAATTTACTAAGTTTATCATGGCGTTGAGGACTATCATAATTTCCAGTATTTCCTCCACATCCTCCTTCATGAAAATTAGCTTTACATTCTCCTTTATCCCAGTATTCTTTTATAAGTTGTCTTTCTAAATCAAATGCTGCAGATTCTTCCAAATTTTCAAAGAGCAATTTTACATCTACATCTGTAGGATATTTAGAAATAATATTTTTGAAATAGTCATTTCTACTATGAACAGTATCTAAATATCTATTTCCTGTTCCTTTTCCTATATAAAATATCTCATCAGTTGATTTGAAGAAATATGCGTAAATATAAAATTTTTTCATATGCATTGAACTCAATTTAGCTCGGTATTTCCAGCTATCCAGAATCTGGACCTTAGGTTCTCTTAGTCAGTGTATTCGTGAGTGATTCAATCTCCTTATTTAACTGATACCGATAGCAAACAAATATTATTTTAATATTTATTCACACCCCAGCAGTTGGGTTCACGCAATTTTCAAAATCTGTTCCCAGATTAGGCCACAATTAATTTATGGATATAAATTTCATTGTTCAAATGATTGTTTCTTGCCATTTCTGACATGCAATTCCACAAAGCAAAGTCTTTTGTAATGACTCTTGTTGCTTCACCGACTCGGCCACCGAATGATTTCTCATCTACATTAGCATTCTGATTCTGAACATTCTTTGCTTCAAGCTTTTCCTTGATACCTTTCATTATCTTGGATTTCTGTTCACGAACTCTTGTTCTTTTGTCTCTGTAAAGAATAAAAGCTTTTGCAACTTCAAACTTATTTTTCTTAATCAAAAACTTCTCAATGACATCTTGAATGTCTTCAATTGACGCTGTTCCTTCAGCAGAATCTTCAAACTTTGCAAGGTCTTCATCAAGAAGTTCCAAAAATTTTGGAGTGCATTCTTGCTTGCAGGAACTGAATGCTTGACCTACGGCCTTGTGTGCTTTTTCACGATTGTAAACTTCCTGTTTACCGTCTCTTTTGATTACTTTTTCTAGCATATATTTTACCAATTTTTTATTTTTCTGTGAATATATTTATTGAGCCAAGAGCTCAAATTCACAAGATGATATCCTTCAATTTGTTATCTAAATCTGTCCTTTCGTCACCCTGGCCAGGATTATTTTCGAGATGAAATTTTACTGAATCATAAACATATTTGAACGGAATCTCATCCTTTCTTGACTCTTCATCTTTCAAGAATTGTTGTAAATTATATATAGAAAAGTTGAAATAATTAGGAGTCCATCCACCCTTTAGTTCTGGCATATCTTTACAAGATTCAGTTATAATTCTAGAGGATTCATTCATTATATCTTTATAACTTTCCCACCATTTTTCAGTAAAATTCAAATTTCCAAAATTAGAATCTCCTTCATTGTAATTCATTACACTAAATAGATATTTTAATCCTATTACCGGTAAGACCATATGATGATTGATATTCAATATATTTAGAAGATGATTATCTTCAGGGAATTTATGCATTATAGCAGGAGTCATATATTTGTCAAAGTTCTCAAAAAATCCAGGAGTATACAATGTACAATATCCGCAGAACGGATAACCTCCTTGACAGAAACAATTTGCAAATGAAGATATTGCATATTTTCTTCCATAATAGTTATATGATTTAATCATTGTTTCAACAAATACAGGAGAATACAAAATATCATCATCAATGCATATAATAACATCATCTTTTGAGAAATGTTGTATTACATACAAATGCTTTTTCCATGATTTCAATTCAGCATCATCATACCAATGAATTTGAATATTAAGATTTGATTTAATCAATTCTATGAGTTCTTGAGGAAACAGCTTATACTCTTCAAGATATTTCAAATCTTTATTATAATCAGGAATAGGAAAATCAGATTTTGCTAAATTAAGAACAATAATATCAGGAACAATACTATTTTCAAGAATAGTTTTCAATACAAGAGCAACATTGTTTATTCTATTTTTCCAACTTGATATTGTAACTATAAGTTTATTGTTTCCAATATATTTTGTTTTATCTGAAGTTCTTTCTATATCAAGTCCTAAAGCAGGAAAATCTACTGGAGTGTTAGCAGTCAATGCATGCTTTTTATTGTTCTCATATAAAAATTTTAATGATGCTGGAGGGTCAACATAAGTGCTCTCTGAGACAGCTAATGTGTCATTAATAATATCCCAAAATCTTGGAATAAACTTCGATGGTCTGCCTCTAAAGTAGTGCCTCTGCAAAGAATCTTCCATAGATGGAAGTGTTGTTGCATACAAGTCTAATATAGGACTCTTGCTTTCTTCATGCCTGTCTGCTGCAGCTTTATCTGTCCACGCATTGACATCATTGAACAGCATTTTGCTATCTTCTGGCAAATGAAATATTTCAGGAAGAAGTATGCTTTTATTGATAGCAAACAACACTCCTATAAAAATATCATCTACACATTTGTGTAAAACATCATCTGTCAAATACTTCTTGTAATTACCCCAGTCTTTCTTTCTGTACAATGTTGCAGGACCGTTGAAACACCACATATTGTGTGTCAATACTATCTTATTAAGAGTAACAGGATGCTGTTTACCATAAAAACAATATGAAACATACATGTTCTCTATAAAATTCTCAGGATACAAATGGTCATCATCAACAGAAATTATAAGGTCATTGTCATCAACAATGTCAAGAGTATGAAGATGTTTCTTCCAAGCTTTATAATTCTCAATAAACCAATAAAGCTCTATATATCCTTTGTGTTCATTTATGAGTGATAATAAATCATCGGGAAGGTCTTCCTCCATATTAGGAAAATCTTCTGTACACAAATTAAGAATTATTTTATAGGGCTTTATTGTTTGCTTTAATATAGTTTCAATAACAGGTTTTACATTATGGATTCTTTTGTACCAACTTGTCATTGTAATATACAATTTCTCTGGTATAATCATTTGTATAGAAAATATATTTAATATTATATCAGAGAAATTAAAGCTGTATTTATAACAATAAAGGGAGGATTTCTCCTCCCTTTATTTAATCAGATACATTGTATATCATATTTACACAATCCTTTGCAGTATCAATACATTCTCTAATAGTTCCTGCGAATAACAATGTTTTGCGGCCCTCAAAGTATTGATTAAGCTCATACAAATCATTTATTCTTTGCTCTATCTTGAATGTATTATCTCCAATTGTTGCAACTAAATTAGATGCTAACATTTTAGAAAATAGTACAAATTGCTTACGTGTCAGTGTCATATCAATTAATTTTTATTTTATATAATATTCAATATAATTGCTTCCAGGGCCAGTAGCAGGATATACCTTTGAATCATCTAATTTATCATACAATACTGGAGCAGAAACGTTGTTTATTACAGCATAACCAGGAACAATATCGTGAACAAGTTCGTTAATTCCGTTATAAATCTTCAACTCATAGAAGTACAAGTCTTGTGCTACATATGCAGTTGGATCTTCATATCTGTAATCAAGAGCATTATTCAAGAAGTAAGTGTAGTAGATTCTAAGTGGAAGATTTGAAGGAGTATTATTTTCATAACTCCAATTATCAACATTGAATATATTGAAGTTATTAGGATCACTCTGTCTGTAAATCTTTACCTTATTATCTTGAGTATGACAAATGTCAAGAACTATAATATCACTATTTCTTCCAATATCTCCTGAGAATACTGATGCTGGATTAGTACCGTTTGTAGTAGCTACATTCCACTTTGTTGCGGGGCTTCCATTACGGTAAGTGAAGTATCCTGTAAAGATATTAGCTTTACCTGAATGTCCACTACCACCTCTGTGGAAGTCAGTAACTGAAGTTATTGTGCTCTCATCGTTTACATCATCTGCTGTTGCTGCACCAAACAAAGGTTGAACCTCATACCAGTCTGAGCTCTTGTTCTTAAAGATATATTCATATCTGTAATTTCCGCAAAGAGGAATTCCACCAAGCTCAAAGTAAGTCAATCCGTTTGCTCTTCCAGGATGGATGTATTTCAAAGGATTTACTCTTGCTGTTTGAGTGTATTCAGGAGTTGATGTGTTACCACCCCAGCTGTAAGGAATGCTGTCATAGTTTCCTGCTCTTACGCAACCTTCAAATGATTTCTGTGATTTGCTTGCAACTCTTACAGCGTCAGCAAAGCTACAACCGTAGAAGGTCTTCCAGAATCCAGGTACTCTTGAAATCAATGATTCACAACCTGCGAACATTCTCTTAAGAGATACAATTTCAATGTCATCTGCTGGGTGCAAGAATGGAATATCTTCCTCTGAATTGATAGTAGAAAGAAGAGTACAATTTGCAAATGTTTCTTCGAATGAAACTGCCTTAGTGTTGTAAACGAAGAAGTTAGCAGGCAAAGTAGTTAAATTAGTATTCTTAAAGGTCTTGTTGAATGAAACAATTTCAACGCAGTTGTTAAACAATCCGCTAGTAGGAATCTGTTCAAGAGTAGTATTCTCAAACAAGCTATCTGCAGAAGTGCAATCTACACAAGTCTTATAGATATTACCAACACTTATAAGCTTTGAGTAATCCTTATTGCTTATATTGAATCTTGGCATTGTTCTGAAGACTGCGGCACCGTTTGACTGGTATGCAACTAATCCACCAGGATTTTCAAGATTTCTAGGAACATCTGCCCAACTTGCAGGGAACAAATCTGAAGAAGTACCAGTACCGAAGCAAGGAAGTATACCTGAAACATTTCCTTCTGATATTACATGGAACCACTTAATATTCTGAGTATTAGAAGTTCTTTGTACACCATTGATTGTTCTCTCAATAGGAGTAACTGTAATATCATATTCAGTATTAGCTGAACGGTAAGTATGGTAAATAACCTTTTCACCATCAGAATCACCAGTTATTGCATCAAGATGTGCATCAGAAGTTTGTTCTGCAGCATCACCCCAATCAATAATGATAGGTCCTACAACATTGTAGTAAAGTCTTACTGTTGTGTAGTTTCCACTGCCAGTTACTACTGTCATGTGAAGTTCTGTTGCTTCATACTCTGTATAATTTCCTAAGTAGTCTCTTGAAATTGATATTGAGTAGTTGAAAGGATCTTCACCAGTTCCAGTAGTAATAGAACCAATATATTGGCTATATCTACCACCTCTTGTGACCTTGATATCAACATCATCTTCAAGTTCTGTGATAGTAATTTCATGCATTGTATTAGCAAGAAGCTTAACAGTTGCAGGATTATTAGAAGCAGTAACAATAACCTTGTTGAAAGGAGGTTCTGTCAAGTTTCTAATTGAAGTATTCTGCAAAGACTCAATCAACAATCTCTTATCAGTAACCAACTTGTTAGAGTTAAGAACTGTAATATTAGCAGTAATAGGCTTGTAGAATGAAACAGTGTATTCATCATCCTTGCTTATCTCTGCAGGAAGCTCTTCCATTATGATAGGTGCTGGTTTATTGTAATAGTAACCAGGTTGTTCTGAGTAAGTAGATTCAACATTAACTACAAGACGTCTAAGACCGAAGCAACCATTTTCAGGGTCATAAACATTTGTTGGCATAGTAATTACACCGACATTTGAAGGTGAGGTCTTAATTCTGTAGATGTTAGAATCTCCATCAACTTGAACATCTGCATAACCAGGAATTCTTTCATGCATTCCACGAGTCTCATCTTGCAAGTAAATTACACGAGAAACAATGTTGTAAACGTGGATAGGAATACTTCTGTTAATAGTAGGAAGATTCTTAGAAGAAATTCTTATTGCAGCTGCCTGAGTTCTTGAAACATCAGCACCAGTAATGCTAAGAGTTCTAGTAGTAGATGAGTATTCATATGCATTTGCACCGTAGTGAACAAGGTACTCAGGATTTGATACTACGAAATCAAGTTCATCATCTGTTGTATCAGAAGGAGTGAATACGATTGTGAATGATTGAGTTTCACCTTCATATAATGAAATTCCCTCATTGTAATCAATCTCATGATTAGTAGAATCCATAATCTGAATAGATTGAAGAGTTGCGCTAGGAGCAATTGAAAGTGATGCACTCATTGTGCTGTACTTGTTAGATACTGCTGAAATATCATAGTATCTTGTACCTGAAGTAGAACCTTCAAACATTACTTCAACTGAAGAAGATGTCATATTTCTGTATCTCAAATCAGGGTCAATTGTCCATGTAACTCCCTTGTCTGATGCAAGAACGAAGTCATCTGGCAAATATTTTACATTATATGTATACCACTTATTAGGAACAATATCTATAGGTCCGTCAATCTGGATTCCACTAAGACCAGTTGTAGAAGAAACGTTTACAATAAGGTTGCAACCTACTTGTCTGAACATTGCTTCAATACCGTCCTTGTAACCGCTTGATACTGTGCAACCTGCTCCAATATTTACTACACCGGTAAGATAAGGGATATTAAGGCTGTAAGTAGTATCATCAGCAATGCCTCTCTTTGTAAGAAGAGTCTTCCAAGTATTGAACTCGGTCTGAGTTTGAATATTCCAGATGAATCCAGTCAAACGTACATTAGCAAGAACATTTCCAGTTGTTCCGATAATTCTTTCAAGAATAGTCCAAGTATTGATGTTAGGACAATTCTCAATCCACAAGGTTGAAAGGTTCTTGTAATTTACGAAGCTGATACCTGCATTTGTGATATAGTTCATATTAACAAGCTTAACAGTAGCGATTGAAGCAGGATATGCTACACTTCTAAGATTTGCACCAGTTGTTGAGAAGTCAATATTAGTGATAGCAGTATCAGTTGCCTTAACAGACTCAATAGTATTAATCTGCTGGAGACCGTTAAGCAAGCTAAGTTTCTTACAACCTCTAACATCAATGTTCTTCAATGAGGTATTAGTAGCAGATACTGTCAAGTTAGTCAAGTTCTCATTGTAGTAAGGAGAATCCCAACCAAGAAGAATATCTGTAATCTTAGTAGCATTACCAATTGCGACAGAGTCAGCGTACTTGTCAGCAAGTTGTCCGAATGAAAGTATATATGGAGCACCGTAGATAATAGTTTCAGTATTGTTGAATCTCATGTTAGGAGGAGTTACCTTGTAAGGCTTATTCTTCTCTGCACGGACATAAGCATCAACTGAACCGAATCTTACACGGAGATACATATCAGTATAAGGAGTCAATGTGAACTCTGCATTAGGCTCTACAATAGGATTGTAGACTGCAGGAGTGTAAAGACGCATTGTAGCATAAGCATCATGATAAGTACTACCGGTGTTGTAACGAGAGTCCATATAAATGAATCTGTTATTCAACCACCACTTTCTGTGTTCTGCTCTAGAACCTTGGCACTCATACAAGTAACCACCTTCCTGAACAGTTACACCAGCTGTACCCTTATCATCTCTTTGTGAGAAGTCAATATAACCAACGGTTGCAGGGTCTATATACTTGAACTTAGCGTCAAGGTTGTAGAGAACTTCAGGCCAAAGGTCAGATTGAGTCTCATTAAAGTAGTGAATTGCTTGTGCATAATCAAGACCACCACTTGCACGCATTGTAGCATAAGTTGAAGAGATACCTGTTGCAAATGCATCCTTGAAGTTCAACCAAAGAACTGACTCTGTACCGTTATATGCATAACCAGTACCAATCTTATCGGTTGACTCTACATTAGGTTCATAACGGATATAACCGGTATTGTTAAGTGAAAGGATAGTATCATTATCATAGAATATAGGATAGTAAACATATTCACAATCTATTGGTACCCAATAAAGAGGAGTCTTTATAGTTCCCATTGAAGGAGCGTCCTCATCACTATCAATTGGAATAGGAATTGAATTATTATTGGTCTCTCCAATTGAAGGAGTGTTGAAACGGCAGACTGTTGTGTAACCATCCTTAACACGTCCAATTGAAACTGCATTGTTAGGGTCAACAACAGGATGTTCATAATTGCTCATGTGGTCGATTACCATAGCAGGGTCAACTGTTTGTGGTCCTATTGCAGTTGCCATTGCACCGATATTCTGCATCAAATAGATGTCAAAGTCCTTTCCTGCTTTGAATGAGATACCAAATTCAGGACCAGGTGTTACATCTTGACACTTGTAAACTACAAATCCCTTTGAAGGAATTGTTGTTCCGGCAGGAATCTGCCATGCATCGTGACGACCATCTCCTTCAGGAAGAAGATTTTCATTGTAATCAGCAGCATAAGGAGTCTTAACTAACCACAAACCTCCAATATTTACAGTTCCTGCAGTAGGATTGTAAAGCTCAATTGTACGAGAAGCAATCTCATTGATTATAACGTGGTCAGTAATTGCAGCACCAGGATCAACATCATCAGGAACATATTGTGAATTATCCATACCAATCTTGAACAAGTTCTTGTAGTTGTTTACCATTGCAGTAGGGTCTGTAATGTCATCATCACAACAAACCCAGAAAGTATTTGCTGGCTTATCTACAAGAAGTCCTTCAGGATTAGACTCATTAATCATAAGCATGAACTTCTCAACAAATGTTCCCTTTGTTCCATCATTAGAAATAGAAACCTTTGATATACTCTTCTCTTCACTGTCAAGTGCCCAAACATTTTCACCGTCAAAAGCAACATCTGCTACTTCTGCGATATATTGTGTAAGGTCAGCAAATTCAGTAAGAGAAACAATAGTCTCAGGAGTAGCACCAGTGAGGTCTGCAAGATAAATCTTACCAGTAACTTGCTTACCGACAAAGAACAAGTTGTCCTTATAGTAGCAGAATCCTTCCATAGACTCATTTACATCAAGTCTTGTAACAATCTCAAGTCTGTTTCCAACCAACTTGTAAATATATGCATAAACATCGGCAGTATCAAGAGTCTTTTTCTTAGTCTTCTGTACACCCTTACTCATGATAGGTTCATTTGCTACACCATTGGTATAAGGTTCAAATGTTTCTTCACCAGTAACATTGTCAGTGTATATAGGATATTTCTCCTCAGTCTTAATATCAAGAGCTCTGTATTCACTCATGATGTAAACGTTTCCGTTACCATCTACAGTGATAGCTTCCAAGTCTGTATTAGGAATAAGGTCAGGAACATTGTCAGTAACATCTGTGAAAACCTTATCAATATCTTGCTTCCATACTTTTCCAGTAGTAGGTGATACACCAAGGAATCTTATATTAGCATCGTAGTTCTCTATGTTCTTTCTTGTAACTGTACCGTCAAGAGCAATATCATAGATAACACCAGTGTCAGATACAGCAATGAATCCTGTCTTAGTAGAATTATATACCAATCCAGAAAGTTCATTTCCATTGCAAGTGAACTTCTTTATATCTACAAGTTCAGTAACATCATACTTAGGACTCATATCTGTTGTATTATCCAATCCTGGAGTACCAGTATCAAATATTCTCCATGACAAAGCTCCATCAAAGATTCTTCCGTAAGAACGATATTCTGTATGTTCAGATGAGAATCCTTCAAGATTCATGAATTCTCTATCTACAATATAAACAGTATTACCAGTTTCAACATCAGTACCTTCAATATAAGTTCCAGTTGCAGGAGCAGTAGTATAAGCAACCTTAGGTGAATTGTCAACTTCATCTACAAGATTGTTATTGTTATCATAAAGTCTTACTGTAAATCCGGCCTTAGGACCAAGACCTCCTGGCATAGTATTAGGAGTAACGCCGTCATTGAATACGACTACAAAGTAACCACCAGAAGGAACAACAGCGTCACTATTGAAAGTTACACTCTTGTTATTTACAGGGTCATCAACACTATTAAGTTGCTTCAACTTAGGATTTCCGTTCTTGTCAAGTTCTCCAGTGTCATAGTAGAATGAACCACAAGCAACATCACCCTTCTTCAATGTCCAACCATTAAGATTGATGTCTGATAATGTTGGATTGTAAAGTTCAATTCCCTTCTGAGTTGGATAGTCAAGCGACAATGCATTTGGACAAACTTCATTGATACACAAATGAGTAATAGCTTCATTTGTATAACCGATAGAAGGAGTAGCAAATTCAACCCAGTTTTCACCACCATCTGTCTCACGGCCCCAAGAACCAGGGAATCCTGTTACATTATCAGTATAAAGGTCATTGGTCAAGCTGTCAACGACAGTTCCGTTTGGAGTCTCAAGAGTGAATGACCAAGCTTTCTTAGGAGAAAGACCATAACCAGGACCGACTGTTGTATTACCCTTTACGAATTCAATTGTGTAGAATCCCTTGGCAGGAATTACTGCACCTGCAGGGAATGCCCAGTCAGGACGAGCTGAAGGTACTTCATCAACACCCTTAAGAACATATCCTTCAAGATTAATGTCAGAAGAGGTAGGATTGTAGAACTCCATCTTCTTACCGTTAGGATCAACCTCGTTTATGCATACTGTTGATGCAGGAGCTCCAAGAACCATATCTCCTCCTCTCTTAGGAGCAGCGAATGTTGTTGGCTTAGGTGCTGAATTAACAGCAGCAACTTCATACTTATAAACACCCTTATAACCTGCTGCATTTGCAGTTGCTTCATCAGCAAAAGCACTTGCAGGTCTTGTATTAGGTGATTCATAACCCCAAGATGCGAACATCATATTCTTAGCGCGTTGGTCAACGCAAGCAAAGAATTCAGTAAGAACATAGTAAGCAGTAGTTACATTAACATTCATGTGATTTGGAAGTTCGTTAGCAAACTTAGCGAGACGGAAATCAGCATTATCATATTTGTAAACTGTGCTATTATAAGTAACAGGAGAAGAAAGAAGATAGTCATTATCAAGATTTGCTACCAAAGTCCACTCGTTATTAGCATATTTGTAAACGTTCTTGTAATTGACATCATCTGCATTATTGATATAATACCACTTAGTATTATCAATTGCTGATGCATCTTCTTCATATTTTCCATCAACATACCAGAGATGAGTTTCTGAATTATATCTTGCAATATAACCGAAATACAAGTAAGAATCATCAGGACCGAGTTCTTGTGTTGCATCATCAACGATATGAAGAGGCTCAAGTATATATCCTGAATTATAATCAAATACTGTATGGTCATCAGCATTCATCTCATCAAGAGTACCATTGTAGGTTAAGAATGATTCTGTTGCAGTATCACCTGCTCTCAATTCTTCAAGAGTACCATTCCATGCATAAGGAATCTTAAGAGTCTTTGCTGCATCATGGAAACCTTCACGGTTGGTGCTTGATACCCAAGTCATGAACTTTCTCCAGTGAACAGGGTCTTTACCTGCTGCAAGGTCTGCAGCGTAGTTGTCATTGTCAGGGTGACGACCCTCAAATGAACCAAGCCACTCCATTCCGTATTCCTCAGATGTCTCTCTGAAGCTTTCATCTGTTACATTATTGAACTTAGAAATTTCTGCTGAGTTGTTAGTGAACTCCCAGCACTCAACAGGTGATTCATATGCCATTCTGTCATCTTTTGATGCTGCATCATAGTAATCTTCATCAAAGCTGGTGAATGGCTGACCAGTCATAGGGTTAGTATAATCTACCTTCTCTACAATATCTCCAGTAAATCCGAATACATCTTCAGCTCCCTTATCAATATTGAAGTTGTACTTACCGATGAACTCGTAGTCATCATTATAAGTTCTTCTCCAGAACATTGCAATAGGATAACCATCAACAGTAGTTCTAGTAGAAACCTTGTTGATATTATTTTCATTCTTATTATACTCTGCTTTCTGTGGAGGAGTAAGGTAAGAGTAACCCATATTCTTAAGAATGTAATCAGCATACTTAGCAAGACCAGTATTGTGGGTACTTGATGCCTCTGCGAAGTCAGCCTTCAAACAGAACTCTGTTGCAGGAACTGATGTGATAGAAGCAGTATTCTGATACTCATGGTCTGAAAGACCGAAGTCCTTAAGAATATACTTATTCTTATATTTGTCTGCATAAGTAGCAGCATCATTCATACGATTAAGCTTACCGTCAGGAGTACCACCTGTTCCTGATTGTCCTTGTGAAGTACCAAGAACATCCCAGAACAAAAGTGTAGGCTTCTTAGAAGCAAGAACCTTATTGTAGTCTGCAATACTATCAACACTTCCACCATCCATCAATTTCTTCTGAGGCTTAATCTTAAGTTTGTAGTTCTTTCTTGGATAGTATTGAGATGATGTACCTTGAACTGTCATTTGTGCATTGTATGCAACAAATGAGTGGCAGAAGTCATAATATTCTCTTGCCTCTTCATCAAGCATATCGCAGTTGAATACTACGGTATATCCTCTCTTATCCTTTTTATTCATAGGAAGAATATGCTCTGCATTTGCATAACCGTAAGTCAAATCTGTTACATCAGATTCACAGGTTACGAACAAGCAAGGCATCTTCTGCAAAAGTTTTGAGTAATCAATATCAATTCCAGAATCCTTAAGAATGTTATTTCTAAGATACAATCTCATTCTTTCTGCAGGATCTTGAGTATCTGCAACATAGTTATTTACAAGAGCCTTGTCATAAAGAGCTTTCTTATATGAACGGATACTGTAAATATCAATTGTAGCATTGTCTGAGCCGATAACAATCTGTGAAGGTCTCTGCTGTACGAATGAGTTAGCAGCAGAGTATTGATTAACTGCAGTACAAATACCATTTACATAAACCTTGACAAATCTCCACCAACCTTCTGCAACAGAATCCTTAGTTACATAAGTTCCTCTACCTGCATCCCAGATTGATACCTCGTGTGAAGCATTACCTGCATCATCAGAGTTAAGAGGAGTGATAACGAATGCGATTCTAATTCTTTCATTCTCCTTGAAAGGAACCTTGATTCTTGAGTCTGCAGAATCTGAAAGTGAGAATTCAGATGATGTGAAATATGCATTGTTAGCATTAATTACAATACCTGAATTATCTGCATCTGAGAAACAAGAAATAACAGTTGTAGTAGAATCTGAAAGGTTGCTAGTTGAGAAGTCAAATTCAATAACCTGACCAGTTGAACGGTAGTCACTGTCAAATGGAGTATAAGGAATTGTACATCTTGCTCCACCTGCAACTCTAAGAGCAGTCGTATTGTTATTCTGATACCAACCTGAGTTGCTGTTCCATGCAAAACCTTCAAGTGTTGCACTCAAATTACCAATTTCTGCTTCCCAAGTTTGTCTTACGGCAGGGTCTTCATCATTTGAACGTCCCTTAGCAGTGAAGAACATATCAGAACCTTCAGTTGCTTCAAGTGAGTAAGCAGCCTTCTTAACATTAACTACATATTCAGTTGAACGAGTTGTCATATTGATACCGTAAACAGCCTCAATATAAAGAGTATAAATTCCTTGCTCGTCAAATGTATATGACCAGTTCTTAATTTGTGTATTAACATTCAAGCTATTAACAACTTTAACAGCTCCTGTGTTGTTATCCTTTACACAAAGCTTAACCAAAGAAGCAGGATATACCTGATATGTAATTGTTACGAATTCATATTGTGTAGATTTATAACCACCGTTCTCCTCTTCAGCATCAATTGATGAAGCGATGATAGGAGCAGGATTGTTAATATCATACCAAATAGTATTGTATTCAAGAATGTTTGTCTCAAGAGTTGTATCAGACTGAGGAATATAAGTTGTTGCCCAAATCTTAATGTTGTGAACACCGTGATCTCTTAACTGTCCATTTTCCTTTACAGGAGAAATGTTTAAGATGGTTGAACCTGCTCCAGTAGCAATAGTTGCAGCTTTAACATCTCCTTCACCATCAATGTTATAGTAAACATCTGCTGAATTTGATGATGCAACAGTTACAGGAATATCAATTTCCTTTGATAATGAAATTGGATTAGGCAAATAAGATGAACGGATTGCTACAGAAATCAATGAGATTGTTACCTCTTCTGTTGCAACGTTTCCTGCAATATCTGTTACTTGAATCTTGATAACATGTTGTGAACCAGTAAATCTTGCTGCAGGAATTACGAAAGTATTGTATACATTCTTTGAATCATCAGCATCGTCATAATTAGCTTGACGAACTGAACCTGAAGCAAACTGAATACCGTCAATGAAATATTTTGCAGCACCAGTCTTACCTGTTTGCTGAACAACCTTCTCGAATTGACCTGTTTCCTTATTATAAGAAGTAAATGTATTAGCAGAAGAATATGCAAATTCAAGAGTATATGGAGTTCCTGCTGCTACAGAATCATTGGTCTTTGCTCCTTTAATATAAATTGCAGCTTCAACTTTGACGTCTGAGCCGCCACCTCCACCGCCGCCACCGGCGCCAGAAATAGGAACATATGTTCTATCAGGAAGACCGTCAAATTCCTGAGCCCAACGATACATAGTATTGCCCTCATCATCAATATAAATCTTATTGATTTTACCAACATCAGGAAATTCTGCTGAGCTGTCAAAGGTTAAAACATTATCAACAGAACTATCTATGTAATCTTTGTCATAATAATTTGAAAGGATTGCTTCAATACCTTCAGCTGCTTCGATAAGTTGCTCCATCTTTTCATCATCACTGAAGATAACTGCCAACTGGCGGATATTCTCCAATTCTGAACCAGGAACATATCTAGCATCTGACTCTTCTTTATCATAGTAGTTGTCTTTAAGGTAACCTTCCTTAAAGTCATAAATTGCTGAGTCAACGTCTGCAGGTTTTGCATATGTTTCATCAACATAAGCAAGAACATCATCTTGGACAGAAGCGGTCTGTCTCAACATATCTGCATACAAATCCTTAAATGCGTCTTGTACAGATGTACCCTTGGTGATAGTGTAAGATGTATCACCAAGTCTAGCAGTAACATCTCTTACAAAATATATCTTTGACGCATCTACAGAACCTAAGCAATTTACTCCCTTATACAAAGTACCATAACCATCAGCATCTATGATAAAGTACACAGTATATTCATCCTTTACTGCAAGATTATTATAAGCATTAGGACTACCATAAGAATATTTTACTGGGTGTTTCTTTGCCATAATATATGTTGTATTGTTTTTTATTTTTCATTTTTATATTTATTTAGAAACGGACCCAAAATAAAAGAGAAGATTAATCAATCTTCTCTTCATTTTCATACTTAATTTTAAGTAATTCATATTCTTCAGGTACTCCTGAAAATTCAACATCCTCTTTATCACAGGACAACATCCATGTTTTTGTTTTGTCTTGGATAAAGTTATATAACGGTGCTATGTAGTAGTTATAATTCTTATCCATTTTTACTGCCCTAAGATACAGCCACATGTAAAATAAAGCAGATTTGAATATATAAAGACCTGTTGAACAATAATTTGAAATCTTTTCTTTTTCTGCAGTGTCTTTAATACGCCAACCTCGTTTTTCTACCGAACAAAATGACCATTTACTTTCATCTGCATCTTTATCTTCAAATGCATCAAACAATGCATCATAGTCATTGTAATAAACGAAAAGGTCTTTTCTGATAGTATCAATGTTGAAGATATAAATAGGTTCATTCAATTCATCCTGGTTTAATGCATAAAGGCCCTCCATGACAGTCTCTGCCTGTCCTTTAGTAATCTTATCAATTTCAACCACGGTAAAATTTCGGATACCTAGAGCTCGTGCATGGTCATTTACAAAATCAAATGCTCCCTTATCATCTTTTCTTACAATGAAAACAAATTTGTCATGCCAAAACATCATTTCAAAACTCTTAACTGACTTGTCAAATACAGTTTCATTTCCGAGAGGAAGCATATATTTTGGAACAGTATAACCTGCATTGTAAAACCTGGAACTTGCTCCGGCCATTGGAATAATTATAATCGCCATATTAAAACCTATTCTCTTTTTCTAAATATAACCTTAATGCATTTACTAACATCTTCTCTTGTTTCCATGGGTCATCTTTATGAAGAGGAATCATTGATAAAAACAAGTGTATCATTATATCAAAATAATTGTAATTCTTAAATATATCTTTAAATGTATCTTCAATGTATCTTATATTATCACTTGTTTTGATACTCCAGGTATATTCTCTTTCTCCCAATTTTGCAATATCAAATCCATGTGTTTGTATTTGGTCATATCTTCCCAAAATTGAATGTGCAAGTTTTGCAACATCATAATTTACATCACCTATTTGAGAAATCTGTTTTTCAGGAATATATCCTCTCGGGTCAATCAAGAATACCCAATCATAATCAGGTAAAAACTTTTGATATTTTGCTAATATCATATTTGAAAAACATAAATCACCATGAATATGTTTGATATTTTCATCCTTCAAAGATATATGGCAATTCTTTATAATTTCCCTTATAGTAGGAGTGTAATAATCATTTACAATATATTCTTTATCAATATCAATTGAAGTTTGTTTTAATCTAGATAACGTCTTGTCTTCATACATTGAATGAATGCACATCTTTGTAAACGGAGTAACATTCTTTTCAACTGGCAAATTAGACAGCAATGATTCTAATGTAATAAGAATTCTTTCATACAAATGAATATCAGGATTTCCATTTACAAAAGCATATGATAAAGTATATCCATGAATATAATCCATTAAATAACCTGCTTTTCCATCTTCTTCCCAATAATCAAATATTCCAGGAAACCAAATTCCACATTTATAATCAGTATTATTTTGTTTGAAACAATTGGAATTTTTATACCACTCATACTCTGCTTTCATCTTGAAAGTATCTTCACTTTCTTTTGAAATCAGGTCATCACTTATAATTCTTATCGTATTAAAATATCTAGGCTTTGTGATTTCTGACATATTCTGTTTCTCGTTTCAATAAAGTTTGAACCTCTTCTTCAGTCATATTTATAAATTCACTTGGACGGATAGATTTGTCATCAACATAAAATCCACCATATCCTGCCCAAGGCTTTCCCATAATGACCTGGTCATACGGTATATCATATCTATTAAGGAAATCTAAAACTACTGGAAGAGTATGAACATTAATTTCACCGATATTGCAATTGTATGTTCTCATATTACGAGAAGAATAAATCACAATCTCATATCCTAAGTTTTTGTATTCACGGAGTTTTTCTACTACTTTAAAATTAGGAATAGACTCAGTATATTTACTATGTTCCGTAATGGAAATAGTATCATCTAAGTCTATTACTATCTTTTTATGTGTGATATCAGACATTAATCAAAATATAATTTTAAAATTATATCTCAATTTCGTCCGTATAATTCTCTATGAATAAGCCTCTCTACATGTGAATTTGGACAATAAGAAAAATTCTTGTGAAGAGTATGGCCCTTTATTCCGTTCATATGAAGAAAATCCATAAAACAAGTTGCAACAGCTGCACTCCTTGAAATTCCTGCCTCACAATGAACTATGAAATAATCAGCATCAATGTGCTTCTTATAAAAATCAACAATCTGCTTTGCCTGTTGAGTAGTCAAAGCTTGATTTTCATATCCGGGAATAGGATGCTCATTGTCGTCAAACTCAAGATTGAGAACATTGGGATGTTGATTTTTAAACCAATGTTCCATAGAGCCATCTGTATTGCAAATAGAAACAATGGCAGTATTACTTATTTTAGCAATATTGCCATCATTCCATCCCATATCTGACATCACTTTGTCAAATTGTCTCTGTGAAAAAATATAAATTTGAGCCATAGTGAGCAGAGTAGGTTGCGAACCTAACAGTTTCTTGTTCACGGCGATGACCAAAAACTCTCTGCTCTGCAATATCCAATATCCCATAATTCTTGGAATTGCTGCATGCAGCTATTTTTTCAATGTAAAAAATTACGCTGCGCTAAATAAAAACATCCGTTTTTGTAACTTCAAAACTTATAAAAAGTACGTCTTTGACCACAAAACTTATAAAAGGGAGCATCTTTTTAGAGCTTAAGATTCGGAAACTCGACTCATTACGTAAGAGTTCTATACGTGCGGTTTGTAGATCGCAACCACTGCTCCCCTCTACTGATAGTTACAAAATTATAAACGGAGCCTGTTATAATTGGGTATGGGAACCTAAATTGTAACTATATATTATATATCAATCATCTTTAGAATATTCCCAGTCAGGATTATTTTCTGCAATCTGTTCAATCTTTTTAACAAAGTCAAAAGGATTTATTCCTGCATGAATTGTAACATGCTTCTTAAGTGTAGCATTGTAATCATAAATCCAAGCAACTGCTCCACGATTGATGTCATCCACACAGAACGGACTGTTATATCCATAATCTTTAGGCATCATTGTATTGTAGCTTTTAATTGCAAACGGAACTTTGATAATTGTAATCTCGTGAGATTTTGTAACAACCTTCCAGCCATCTTTCTCTTCAACCTCATCAGTAACGTCATCATACGGTTCACCAGCATTACAATCATAAGGGGCATCATTCCAATCATCACCCCATTGTTCATCAAGTGGAAGTGGAGTAAAATATGCATACAATTCCTGTTCTCCTTCAATATATTCAGGATTCGGATATTCGTCACAGTCTGCTCCTCTTCTCAAAATAGGATTAGCCCAATAACTAAATTCAGGGTCATCAGAAGACATGAACTTCTCCCGCTTAAATTTCTCTTCACGAAGACGGTCTTGTTCTTTCCACTCATCAGTCTCGCGATATGCCTTCGCTTCAGGAGTATAATCCACATAAGTCTGTGGAATCTCATCAATGTAGCAAAGCTTATAGTTCTTATATTCCTCAGGAATATTATGTGGGTCTACAGTAAGATACATATATCACAGTTTTATATTATATACAAATATATGAAAATTTAATATAAAACAAAAAAGCAGGTCATATGACCTGCTCTTTTTAATATATGTTCATTATTAAATTGTAGTAGAATCTGCTGAAAGTGCAGATGAGTATGAATCTACAACCTGGTTAAGTTTATTAATGTAAGCATCAAATAAGGTATTGTTTCCTCTCTTGTAAGCATTGATTGCTGACATTATTTGTGCAAAAATCTTAACAGTTTGAATATAGAAATCATAGAACTCTGATCTGTTCAATGGAATATCACCTGCATCAGGGAAAGAAGGATATTCTCTTCTACGGATTCCTGCCAATGAAGGGCTATTCTCTGAATCTTTTCCCTTAAACATCTTTTCTGCATAAGGTTTTACTCCGTAATCATATGAATTTTGCATTGAACTGATAGCTGCTTCAATCTTTTTGTTGAAACCTCTTTGGGTAGAAAGAAGATATCTTCTGTACAAAAGGTCGAGTTTGTCACTTTCCATTTCATCTTCTTTAATAAGATTTACAAGCGCTGTTCTTACTTTTGCAGATGTAGTATTTACAGAGTCTTTCATGCTCTTAAGAACATTTATATAAGTTAATCCTCTTCCTTGAGCAGTTCTAAGGCTTCTCAAAATATCTTCATCAATGAATGAATCTTTATATCTTTGATAAGCAGGATCATTCTCCAATTTGCGGTTTGTCAAACTAACACGTCTTTCAACAGGATTTCCTTCTTCATCATAATCAGTCATAACTTTATGACCTGTAGAAGGCATAACAACTCCTGCATTTGCTCTTTCTCTTTCAACTGAAAGCTTTCTTCTTTCGTCTCTATCTCTCATGTAACTAAATCCACGAGCATATTCAGGGTCAGAAGAATTAGCAGCAAGGCTATCATCAATTCCTTTGATTACATAACCCTTTGCACAAAGTTCAGGAACAAGATACATATGAGGGAACAATAAGTAATTTACATTGCTTACCTGACCAAGTTTTTGAATATCTGATTTTGACCAGTTAATTCCAAGTCTTTCACACTCACGCTGTGCATTCTCTTCATCTTGTGATGATGCATGCCAATCTCTTCCGTTTGCTCTTCTTACAAGGTCTACACGTTGATTGATTAAATTGAGCAATCCGTTCTTCATGTAAATCCAAGTATTTCCTGCCCACTCTCCCTTATTGTCACCAGTAACGATAACATTTATTGTATCATCTTCATCACAGCAAATAGTAACACCGAACATTGTTCTGTCCTTATTGACTACACGTCTTGCACCAATAAGTTTGGTTACACTGTGATAAACAGGAGTAATGATTTCATCAGGAATCTTAGACCAGAAGATTTGCATATCTCTCATTGCATCAATAGCTGCTCTGTTATTAGGATTTTTTGCAAGTCTTGTAAGAATGTTTGAAGAGAAAGCTTCATTGAGTGAAAGGTTCTTTGAGAAATTCTTTCCGAGTGCAATTCTTGATTCTACAAGTTTATTAAATCTTTTTGGTGACATTGACTCTGCAACTCTTGCTTGTCTTTCGCTAGGAAGAACCATTACACCGCCATTTTCTATAGTCTCATAGAAATCATCATTTGTAAATTTATCTCCGTCATACATGAAATAACCAGAGAAATCATCTAATGATTCAGGTGCACCGTCAAGAGTCTCAAGGTTAGGACAATTCTGAATTATATAATTCTTACCAACCTTCTTAGGAGCTCCGTACAAAGATGACAATCTTCTCATATTAACGCAGACAAAATCTCCAGTAACTTCTTCAGGAAGACCGTCAGGAAGAGTGTCAATAACACCGTTCATTCCTATTTCAAGATTTCCATTAACTTTACCGAAGGTAACACAACCTTCAAATTCAGTCAAAGCCTTTCCTGTAATAACAAGGTCACAATCTACATTGATGTACAAATCATCAGTAATTTCTGCTTTCTTGTTCCAACTTGATGTAAAGTCATACTCTCTTATATTGGTATTGTCAATTACCCATTTCATAGCTTTTCTTTTGTATGACTCAAGTTGTCCACTAGCAGCAAGTGACCTAAGTTGACTACGTCTTAAGGCAACAAGTTTTGCACGTCTTTCACGCTTCGCCTTTGCCTCAAGTTCTTCTGGGCTAAGGACAGGTGCAGGTGGAGCTTCTGGTGCCTCTGCAGCGGCTGCAGCAGCTGCTGCTCTTTGTGATGGACCAGTTACCTTTTTAAATGTACCTTCATAAAGTTTATCTTTTTTCATAATTGATCTTCTTGGAATTTGTATTTTTTTAGATTCATTTGTTGTAATATATTTATCACTATCCATTGTTTTCTTGAATTGGTCTTGTGATACTTCTAATAATGCGCCGTATGGAAGTTCGACATGTGAATTGTCATCATTAAGCATAAACCATAAAAGTTTTCCACCATCTCCAGGTTCATGTCCTGGTTCAAAGAATATATCTTCTTCATCTGGAAGACCTCCATAATTTGCACAATAAACAAGGTCTGTATCAGTAAATATTATAACACAGGCGAATGTTTCTTCACCGTCACCGTATCTTCTCTCAAGATAATCAAAACATTGTTGATAAGATGTACCACCAGATTGCATTGATTTCTTAAATATTTCTGACAAATCAGGAATATCTTCACCTTCAATATCTTCATGATAGTAAACACCATCGCAGAAGAGAACAAGGTCAATACATTTAGGATTCATCTTTCTACCAATTTCATTGAACTCTGAAACAATTTGATTAAGATAATCACCAGAGTATACAACTGAACCTGAGGTATCAATCATAATTACAAGATTATGCAAATTCATTCCTTCATAGTCATCAAATCTTGTATAAATATCTCTTGTGATTCCCTTCTTATTCCAGCCAACATCAACAAGTTCTGCAAAATATCCATCAAGATATTTCTCAAGTTCTTCTTTCCAATTGATTATAGGAGTAAGAACCTCTTTAATCTTGTCTGCTGCAGCTTGGTAAGGACCTCTTCCTGAGCCAGGTTTTGCACCAAGTAAAGCTTTTCTGTTTAACTCATTCAATGCTGCTTGTACACCAGCTTCATCCTTAAATGGAGATTCTTGTCTACCAGCATATGCTTTATCTTTAACTGGCTCTTCATATCCTGCTTGTTTCTGAAGTTTTTCACCTTCACCTTCACTAATGATATGTCTTCCTGACACTCCTTGGTCTTTACCAGAATATTTACCATCAGCGTGACCAACTTTTACAGTATCTTTTCCATCATACATTTTGTCAATGGCTTGCTGCGCTGAAGTGGTTCCTTCTGTTCCATCAAGGCCGTCTCCTGCTTGGTCTACAGACCTACGGTCACCTGTATTAGAGAATGTACCATCATCATTCTGCCCACTCTTTCCGTAAACATCTTCATATCCTCCTTGTCCTTGACCGTTTCCGTTTTGTCCATCATCACCAGAACCTTCACCATCTTCTTCATCTTCAGAGCCACCCTGGCCGTTGCCTTGTTGACCACCTTGCTGTCCACCTTTCTGACCTTTTTGTTGGCCGCCACCACCGCCGGTGCCAGTGCCGCCTTCTTGTCCACCAGGATTACCACCATCTTGTCCACCTTGCTGACCATTCTGATTTCCTTGCTGTCCACCTTGGCCACCTTGTTGTCCGTCCTGTTGACCATCTTGTCCACCTTGCTGACCATTCTGATTTCCTTGCTGTCCACCTTGGCCACCTTGTTGTCCGTCCTGGCCACCTTGCTGGCCCTTTTGATTCTTTTGATTCTGATTAGTTTGGTTATTCTTATTATTGTCACCCTTACCGCCGTTAGATTCCATCTCAACTGGTGTATTAGGATCTTGGTCTTGATTACTACTTCCTGATGTCTCTCTATCAGGAGCATTAAGAGGTTTCATTGTATCAAGGCCCTTAATAGGATTAAGACGAGGTTGTTTTGGCTGTGGACCGCCTCCTGGCATTGGTGGCGGTGGATTGAGAATCTGTTTAATCATCTCCATTGCCTTCTGTTTACCCATAGCATAACCTGCATTATAATCATCACTACCTGCACCTTCAAACAATTTCATACTCTTTGCTATGAAATCATTATATATAGTAACAGTAATACTTTCTACTAAACCTTGAGCTCTCAATTCTCTGATTGCATCGTTCCAACCGTCACGATATCCATCATTGAAATCATCACTCATTTTAATAGGTGCATCTTCATCCTTATCCTTATCTTCATTGTCATCATCGCCTGACTGATTGCTTCTGTCTTTTGAAGTAAGCTTATCATAAATATCTTCCCAAGGCATTCCTGCAAACTTCTCATTAATCAATCCGTGGCACATCTTTGTAACACCATCAAAGATTTGAACTCTTGAACCGTCAGGATTGAAAACTTCATAATCATCTCCGTCTTCTTCCTTAGCAGTTTTAGGGTCTCTCATATCAGGGAAGGACTGTTCAATAACAAGATTAATTTCATAGTCTTGAGCATCATTTGCACGGTCATGATCTGTGAAGTGAGCAGGGTCTGCTTGCTCACGTTGCATGTGCAAGAAAAGATTGTGATAAACTTCATGAAGCAGAACAAATGAAATTCCCATGACGGTTTCACCAGTCATTTTATATAATTCCATTACAAATCCAGGATTTATATAAATGAACTTACCGTCAGTAGCCATTGTAGGAACATTGAATGTATATAATATAGGAAGTGCCCCAAGGTACTTTGTTATGGTACCTTGGGTTATTTCCATAAGAATGTCAGATGCATTATTTACAAGAGCCATAATAAACTTAGGCTGATAGATTGTTCCATCTGGACCAATTACATAATCCAAATCTCTAAAATTAGGAATTCTCTCCTCATAACCCTCATTTATATTATTGCTATTTCCTAAAATAATATGCATATGATAAAAATTGTTTATTTTAATTATTCTTCACCGTACAAAAGATTTCCGGTCTGCTTCATTCTGTCATCAAGCAATGCTAATGCATCTGCAAAATTCTGAGTATCCTTACTATTTACGCTGTTAAGTGAAAGGCTGTAAGGTGCATTTGTGAGTTTAAGAATAAGTTGTCCTTGCAATGCACGGAGAACAGGGTCTTTACCTGAGCCCTCTCTTTCATCCATTTGGTCAACACACTTGATAAGATATTTGATAACATTTTCAAGTTGCTGAGGAGTAAGAGGAAGTCTTGGGGTATTTGAACCAGGAGTAACAACCTTCTTGCTTGTAGGATAGTTAGAAAGAATCTTATCCAATGCTCCAACCATTGTTACATTATTAGGTCTGAATGGAATCTTTGCCTTATCACCTTGAGCCCAAACACTCTTTGCAATTGCATTGGTGAAGATTGCATCAAATCCTGCCCAACCCTTGAACATATCAGCTGCTTGGTTACCAACAGTCTGTCTCAAGATATTTGACATCTCTGCTGCTGAAAGGTCTTCTCTTCCCTTAGGATTCAAACCTCTTGCCTGATAAAGCTTTGCAAGTCTATCATCTGCAGCAGCCTTCTTAGTTCTCATTGCCTTTGTTGCCAATTCCCAACCACGAGCGGTAGGTGACATAGTTCTAGAAACTTTATCCTTTTCATCTTCCTTATTGTACATTGCAGCATTGTACCAAACATTCTGATGTTCTTTCAAGAAATCAACAATAATAGGCTCGATGTGAGGCTCATTAGTTCCTCTAATAGGAGACTCTGCCCAATCAACCCACTCATCAAAAGTAGGAACAAAGTTGACGTGCAAGAAACGACCAGTCTGAGCAGCATCCCACTTGAACAATGCAGCATTGTCACCCATATCTGAAGGACGGTTAGCAGCTGCTACGAACATCCACTTAGAACCAAGTTTCTTACCTTGGAAAGTTCTTGACTGAACAAGGACCATGATAACATTGTTAACGTCAGGTGCAATACGTGAAAGCTCATCAATGAAGAAGAATCCACCATCACCGTTTCCTGAACCATCACCACCATTTGCCCAGTCATCAAGAACCTCTTCAGTAATTCCGTTTGCTTCATCTACATCATTAGGGTCATATGCAGGAAGCCAGCTCTTAGGCAATTCAATTGCTGTATCTACAGTATAATCATAATCTTTTCCATCAGGAAGTTTAAGACTATTGACAACCTTTGTGTGTCCAGGAAGAGCGAAGTCATCTTTACGCATTGACATTGCATTGATACCAATGATATTTGCGTTTACTTCTGCATCTCTCAACTCATCAATAAGGCTGTAAATAATCTGAGTCTTACCAATACCAGGAGCACCCCAAATACAATAAGGAATAGGTCTCTCATTAGGATTCTTTGCTGCACCGCTAAGATATTGGTTATATTGTTCAAGCAACATCTGTGAAAGTTCCTTTGTGTGAACATTCTGCCAAGATTTGTGTTCAAGAGAAATTTCATTTCTTGCTTCATTCATTCTTGCTGATAATGAACGCTTTGGTTTCTCTGACTCAAATGACAAGCCATCATATGCAGGATTTCCTGTACTGCTACCTTCATTCCAGTTATCAATAATTTGATGCCAGAATTGATTAGCGTTCTTACAGAATTCTACATCTTCTTCATCAGATTCATCAACAACTTCTTCTGCATCAATTCCTTGTTCCTCTGCACGTTGTGCAAGATTATCACCAGGAATGAAAGTCAAACCATTAACCTCTCTTGCAGCAATCATTGTATTGATAGGTGAAAAAGCATTAACAATCTTACCCTTAACTGTAGAATAAATGTATTTACCTGCTCTTACTATATTGTCCCACAACTTACTAGCAAATGCTTTAAGTCTATCAAGAACAGCTTCATCAAGAGCATCAAGTTGACGTACTTTCTTCTTGTCTACATTACGGATTGTTCCGTCTGTAAACTGAACTGTATATGTATCTGCAAGACAATTTTCATCAAGAATTGAACAATTGACAGCATTAATACCACGAGTTGTTCTGTTTAAGATATATTTTGCCATATATAAGAATTAATTTTTTACTATTTGTTTATTTATCTTCTAAAATGTTGTATCAAATAAAAAAGGAACTCAATATTCATCGAGTTCCTCAATATCTTTTTGTGTCAAAAATTGTTTTATTTTTCTGAATGTTTCTTTATGTTTGCTTAAAAATACAGACAAGCAAGAAAACGGAGAGCATCCTAGTGTACAAGAAGCTTTTACTGCTCGCTTAGAATATCCAGGAATTTTATGTCTTACTTTTCTAGGAGTAATATATTCTTCATCAACAAGATTCTCTAATATTTTTGTTTGCAATTTACTAGGGCAATAAAAATCTTCATATAAGAATTTTTCTCCTGTTAAATCAGATTCAATTATCATACGGTCATACTCTGTTTTGTATAGATTTTTATCTACTGCATACCAATACAACCGGCGGTAACCTTCTCTCATATAAGAAGCATCAATGTCTGCTCTATCTTTTTTGTAAACCATGTTAGAAAATTTAAGGCCAGATTTTAGGTCTGGCCTGTTAAACATTAAAGGTCTTCCTTGCAAAGATAAGACGTAAGAGTAGTCTTCTCTTCAGTCGTTAAGGAATCATTGTCTGTAAGATTCAAAACTCCGTCAAACAAATCATTCCAAGACAATACCTTCGTCTCAACAGGAACTTCAGTTCCAAGATATTCATCTAGAATAGGAGCAATAATGTTGAAAACTTCTCTATCCTGCTCTGGTGTAATATTCTGAATATCATATCCCTTCTGTTCAACTGCTTCAGTTGCAAGATCCCTTCTCTTCTGCTCAAACTCGTTGTTATATTTTGTAAGTTCAAGTGAAAGCTTAAGATAACCTCTCAATCCTTCATTTGACATTCTGCCAACCTTAGTTCTTTTCAAAAGAGATTTTAATACAATAAGATCATTAATCAAACTCATTTCTTCACTAGTGATTTTTTTAATTATAAATTATATATTGGCAATATACAATTTATTAATTATCTAGCATCTTTCAAGCTAGCAACAACAGCTACTACTGCTTGGAAGAATGACTCCTCAAATTCTTTTTTGAAATTGAAAGAATAGTTTGCATTGTCTGGGTCATATGCAGAATAATTGAAAGAACCAGCTGCTACATTCTGATTTTCTTCATTCTCATTTGACTCTGCAAAGAGTGTTCCGTTAGCATCAATGAGTCTTTCCTCATTATAAGTGCAAGATCCTTCTACTCTGAAAATTCCTTCCTGTCCATTGAATGAATAAGAAGTGCGTTTGTTGTCAAGTTCTACCATATTACTTAAAGTCATAAGTTATTTTTAATTTGTTTATTTATCAAATTATTTATTCAAATAATTTAAGACCTAACAATATGGTCAGCAGTACAAGTTGCCATTACATTCATTGATTTGTAACGACACTTATAACCCATTCCTTCAACTAAACCACGTGCAGAATCAAAAACTTCGTTTGACTTCGCACTCCTTCTTGGATTGACATCAATATCAATGTAAGAAGGCTTAGGAAGACCTGCATCACAAATCTTATTTGCAACATCAACAGATTTCCAAACTTCATTCATCAAACGGACTGAACGGGTTTGTTCACGCGGAGTCTTCTCCTTTTCATAGATAACATGTCCTCCGTGACCAGGATTATACAAAACAACTGCAGTAACATAGACAGTGTTTTGTGAATAATTCTGGCTATCACATCCAACAATGATTTCAATTCCAGGATGTGACCTCATATAATTCTTAATATAATCGGTTAATTCTATTTCTTTTCCCTTGCAGGTTCTAAACATATTCATAGTTAATTCTTTTTACTAAAATGTTTAATAATTTCTTCTTTTGTTGCCTTATGTGCTGGAATGTTTCTACTAGAAAAAATGCTTGGATGACCATTATTGTCAAAATCAACATTCCAACTGTCTCTTGTGCAAAATACTAAATCACCTTTAGGATGATAACTTCCTTCATCAAAAGTTTCGAGATTGCAGTCAATGACAAATACCTGATACTTATCAGTGTCATCATCACGAAGAGTAGCAAGGTCAAAGGCAAGACCCTCATCATCTGTAATATATCTGTCTGCACATTTATTAACCCAAGAAACATGAGGGTTTGTGCTGAGGGCTTCTTCTTTTGACAGTACAATATAAGATGCCTCTTCTCTGATAGAGGTGCATATGCACATATCATCTCTTGTATTTTTGCATGTACCACTAAATTGAGATTTCACGTACCCGAGCAGTTCGAGTCGTGCAATGAACTCTTCAGAATAGTGTGTAAGACAAATAGCTTGTGTAAACATATTATAGTAAATTAATCTTGTTTCAAATATATGAAAAAATTTTCATATCCGAAATATCATTTCCATTTTTCTGGTTCTTTGAATATGATAACCGTATATAAATGAAAAGCTTCTGAATCTCTCAGAAGCTTACGTTTTTCAGACTTTCTGTCGTATTTTTTCTTGTTTTTAGTCATACGAGCTGGTTGAAATCCATACTCTTCCCGAGCGAACCTTTTCATAGCCTTTACATAATCGGCTTCAATATTTCCAGATGGCTTTATAGTGTTGTGTTTCATAGTTGTAATTGTTTTAAAATAAAAGTGGTCTTACCACTACAAAATTTCTGCAACAACTCCGAAGATGTTGTTTTTACTAACCCATCCATTCATATGACCATGGTTGTTTCCAATCAGATAAGTCTTGTCATTTCTGACAGCATGAATAAGATGTAAGTAATATCGGCCATTCACTTTACAAAAAACAATGTCTCTTTTATTGAGAACTGTTTCGTCTTTGACAGGAGTGCAAATAACAGATTGACCTGATTTTAAAATTGGTACCATGGAATTTCCATAGCCTGTTAATTTGCAGGTCTCTCCTGCTTTCAAATGGTCAGCAGTAATTTTGTTTTCTTTTCCACTAAATGTGAATTCCATAATTACTACTTTTATTTTATTGAATACTTATTTATTCGCGGAGAGCAGTGGGATCGAACCACATCCGGGTTTTAACCGAACGCACATCTTAGCAGGATGCCGCTCTCACCGTCGAGCGTTACTCTCCGTAAGAATAAAAAACAAGCTTTACTACATCAGTCACTTACACAACCTCGGCTTCCGGAGCATCATTCTACCATCTTCACAAGGTCAGAAGGAATGACTCTACACGAGGATTGCATTACCATTGGCGTATTCTCGTAGAATTACCGGTTTTACGATCATAGAGGTGAACTGCATCAATTGCAATTTATGAATTATATTTGCAATTTCAACTTCGTTGGACAACCCGACACTCTTAGGAACGGTCTCATATTACGCATGTTAATGGCCACTTACACACCCGATTACTCCAATCCCGTTGGCAAGGTCCGAGCGATTTCCTTTGTTTCAAGGCGTTGTCGGACGAGGCTTGTTTAATATATCAAAGAACTTTGTACCCCAGGAGGGATTCGAACCCCCACTCTGCATCCTTAGAAGGGACCTATGTTAATTTCCGTTACACCACTGGGGCATTGTATTATTGTAACCAAGGACTTTTTAATCCTTTGTTATATGCTGTATAGTACAAAAGTTGATTATCAGTCAAATTACTAAACCATTCTTCAAAGTATTTGTAATACTTCGGATGAACATTGTACCTGAACTCTTTCCAAAGATATTCTTTAATTGATTGCCCCGCAATCTATTCCTGGATCTCCCATAATATATAATTTTAAAGTTTAAAAGTCGGCCTAGAGGGACTCGAACCCTCACGCCTTGCGGCACCAGATCCTTAGTCTGGCCTGTCTCCCAAGTTCCAGCACAGGCCGATAACTGACCACGGGGCATCTCATTTGATGGTCATGATTGATTATCCCTTTTATCAATCTTTACTACTTTACAGACTTTGGGTATCCCTGTATTCGTCATTTAACCCCTTTGTACTCCAGATGGGATTCGAACCCATGATCTCCACAGTGAGAGTGTGACGGCTTGAGCCAGCTGGCCTACTGGAGCATTGATGACAGGTGAAGCTAACCTGTCCACGGATTCCCTACAGGCGGCCGGGTTCCGTAATGGAGATGTTCACGCCCCTTCATCATCCACTTAAAGCTTACTTTGTAGCTCAACTATGAATCAAAAACAAAACTCACAGGAGCATTTATATATCTTTTCTCATCCACATGTAATTGAGGTCTTCATCATCACAAACAAAATCTTCAAATCCATGTCTTTCATACCAATTATGAACAAATGATTTTTTCAATACTTTCAACATCAATGTATCTGCTCCATGACTCTTTGCAATCTCATCTGCCATTTTCAATATTATGTTTCCTAAACCTCTTTGACGATAATTTTCAGAAACAAAAACATTGGAAAGATACAAAGTTGTTGGGTCATCATCATACACATACAAAGCAAATCTTAAGATATTGTCTTTGTCATCAATGAACCATCTTGTTCCAAAATCAGTTTTTTCTTCTCTTATGTCAAAATCCATATAACAAATTGAAATTTTAATATTTATTAGATGGACTACTCAATTTGTACCCCGGCTGAGACTCGAACTCAGAATGAATGCTTAGAAGGCATTTGGTATATCCCTTTACCTACCAGGGCATATAAACCTGTTATGTGCTTTTACGCCAAATGCTCCAACGGCGGTTTCACAGACATTCCAGTTGGTCAATTAACCTAACGTTGACCACATATCCCATCGCTTCTCATGATGATGTATCAAGATTATCTCGTAATCTCTTAAGGTTAAGTGCACGTTCCTCCCGTACTGAGGCACCTTATCTGTCATACCTGTCTCCGACTCCCATGATAATCCATCAAGTAACTGAGGAACGGCATGTATTTCAACACGTCTTTAAAACAGTACTTTCTGGTATCGGTGCTTATGACTCCGTGCCGGCGTCGCAAAGGTTGTAGGTTCAATCCCTTACTGTGCCCTTGAGGCATTCTCTTCGCCGCGTATACCTACGGCATAGTCTCTTCCGGCTCGCAACTCCTTAGCTGATGGCTGCTTCCAAGCCTACAGTTAACAGGTTATAATGTTTTCAATAATCCAAAGAACTTTATTCAACAATCAAATATATGTAAAATAATCCAAAGTATAAAATCAATACAGCTGCAAATTTTGTTAGCTGCGGATTGCAGCTGTATTGATTCGCACGACCTTGTCAAGGGTAGCGAGAACCAGAATCGAACTGGTGGTCTTGGGGTTATGAATCCCACGCTTTAACCGACTAAGCTATCTCGCCATTGGTAAATATACAACTGCTCCAAGTTTTATGCTGTCTTTGACCAGGCTCCCTACCTGCCCTCACTGTACCCTACATACCAATAAATTGTAAACTGTATCTGCATACACTGTCCAGTATTATCTTCTGTTGGCCTCGGATTGCTGATTGGCTTTTCAACATAAACCGCTTGGTAGTATTATCAGGAGGCTTACTGTTGTATATTTGTGCTCGACACAAGAATCGAACTCGTCTCCTCTGGGTTAGGGCCAGGTGCACATCCACTGTACCAGTCGAGCAATGGTGAGCAGTTTAGAGACGTACTCAGGTCTAGTATTCAAGCGACTAACTTCAAGTTTCTGAACAACTTTCCGTTGTCTTCAATAGCGATTGCAGTAAGCTTATTGTTCAAATCTGGCTCTTTGAACTCTGAAAAATCTTTGTCAAGACTTTTCAATCTCCTCTTCATTGAGTAAAGATTACACTTGAGATAAATCAAGTAAGAGTTGTTCCAGTTTTGTCCCGGATGGTCAAGCAACCACTGTGCTACTGCGTGGCCTCCTTGGACACATCCATATACTGGGTCAAGTTCTTTATCAATTAGAATGTACAACCTTTTCTCATGCTGTTTTTCCATCATTGCTTGCCTCCTCTTCAGTTGAATTGTATAAATAAAGGTCTTCATAGTACTTCTTTACACAATCCTTAAATGCTCTTTTTGCTACTTCTACATAATCTCCTCCACCTTCATAAGCTCTAACCTTGTTTTCAAGAGGAGAAATCAAATAGCATTGACAGCCGCAACTATACAATTTCTTGTGAGTCTTCTCAATAACTGAGTCGATGTAAGAGTCAAGCTCTTCTTCAGGAATATTATGCTTAAGTGCATAATAAGCGGTGTACATTACATGCTTGCTAATTTCGTAAGATGAATCTTCGTTCTTTGCAGCGTTCTTGATAAATTCTTTTGCTTTGTAGTATTTCATAATTGGTATTCTTTATTTTTAGTTGTTTGTTAAAGTAAAATATATTATATATTAAGTTCATTTTTGATGGTTAAAGTATAATATATTTTGCTTTAGGGAGGAATACCAACTATGTACTCAACCTAGTAATGCGAAATGTGTTTCATAAGCTACTAAATTAATTTTTGTTAAACATTTTGGGAGCGACCACGGAATCGAACCGAGATTAACAGAGCCACAATCTGTTGTGCTAACCGTTACACTAGAAGCTCCATGTATAAATTATATCAGTTTTCCATTCACTTGTCTAAAGTACTTTGCAAAATCAAACAAAGACTTGAACCTAAAAACTTTCTCGCAGTCACAAGAATCAGAGATTGACTTCAAATCTACATTCTTGTTATAAGGAGCAGTAATCAATACACATACCTTAGCTTTGCAATTTTTGAAATAATCAGGATTGTCATCAATCATAATATCACAGTCTACAATAGACTTGTCATTAAGGAAACATACATTTCTTGTGTCAAATCCTTCACGATGAAGAAAATCAAGAGTGTCACGTTTGTTCTCATAAGTCTTTTGTGAAGACAAAATCATAACATCACCGTATTTTTTCAATTCTTCTATCGCCCAGTCTGCACCAGGAAATGATTTTGCATTTTCAAAGAACAATTCTCGTGAATGTGTACCAAAAAGCCAATCTGCTGCACGAAGCCCTGTCTTTTCAGGAATATCAGAAAATGTTATAGCAACATCAAAAGTTGTAACATCTTCCTTTTTCATAGATTTGTTGAAATTCTTATTATAAAGATTCAACATTCCTTGGACTGTACATCTTAGTACTTCATCACAATCAACAGCTATTTTCAATTTCTTATTCATGTACAAATATATGAAATAAAAATTAAATATCAAAATATATTACCAAAAAAGTCAACCGCTTTGTGCAAGTGGTTGACTTCAAGTATATTTAAATAATTACTATCTATCTCCCACTAAGGCGAATATCATGTCTAAGGCTACTTACCATGCTACCAAGCTCCTCTTGATGAAGAGAAGAACAACCAAATGTCATATGTGCATTAGCCTTAAACATATTGCGGTAATTATTTTTATTATTTATTACGAATCTCTTTAAAATTTTTCTATAAATTATATCCTTAACTTTTCTTTGTGATTAGTTCATCTTTCCAAACTGCTTTAATTTCCCCTTTTCTAAGCTTATCTGCAAAAGCAATTTCATCTCCAAGATTTTTATGTGTCTTGTAATCAATGAGTTGCATCTTAAGATTGTTAATAAGAGTGTTAAAAGCTTCATGGAACTCTTCTGCTGTTATCTCCTTTGGTAAATCAATTTCATCCCAATATAAAGGAGCAACATCACTAATGTTAAAATAAGTTTGTCCTTTGTCAGAAACACTAAATCCCTTTCCGTAAAGAGTTACTCCACGAGGTCTCTTTGAGTAAGTATCAACATGAAAATACTCTAAATATCCTCCCTTATATCTTCTATCAATTGTAACATATTGACCAATATGAACATCAACCATATTCATATCAGCCTCAAGCTCATCCATTTCTTTTCCAATACGATAAGCTTCATTCTGATGACGGTCTCTTTCTTTTCTAAGTTCACTAAGTTTCTTAGTATATTCTTCTTTTGATAATGGCATAATTAATTCCCCCAAAATTCTCTTGATAATTCATAATGATTAGCAGCAAGTACTCCAACCAAATGATAAAGTTCTGAATGTTCATGAAGATAATCAGCAACCTTTGTGTAAGTTTTTCCGTCAACTTCATTAAGTACCTCAGGTTTTAAATTCAAATTCAACTTGCAATTTATTTCTTCACAAAGATATGAATTGAAAATTTGAATTTCACCCTTTTCAATTTCAAAAGAAATTTCTGGAGATTTAACATTTTTATCCTTTCGCTGTGTCCACTTAGGATAAAATTTCTTAATCATATAATCAAGCCGACCGTTCATATCAATTATATTGGTTTGAAAATTATATACTAACAATGTAAAAAATAATAGAGTTCAAGACTCTATTTAGTAGCGGGGGTTGGACTTGAACCAACAATCTTTTGTGCCATGATACAAACGTTTTATCCTCGAAGTAGCTGTTTTAGATGACTACTATTTCTAGAGAAAGCTCCTAACAGATAATTTCTTTATTAAACTTCCCCGCTATATAAAATTTGACTTAACTGAAATCCATAGAAATCAAACATTAGATGACGAGCTTGCGGATCTCATCTATGTGAGCAGAAGGATTGAACTCCTTAGTTGCAATATCCTGGAACATTGAAAGTCCATATCCGAAGTAGTAGTTGACCTTACCACCTGCAAGAGGTGTAGTACCGTATGCTGCAAGGTCAACAGCGTAGACGTAAGGGTCAGTAACGTCGTGGATGTAGCTCTTGTAAGCAGTGCTGGTCCAGTCTCCTGACCAGTAACCACGGCTGTTGCACTCGTTGTCTGAAAGGATTATGATACGGTCATAAACCCTCTTCAACCTACGAATTAAATCAAATGCAGAAGCAATTGAAGTTCCACCCATGTTTGCGTTACCGATTTGACGGCCAAGGGTGAATACATCCGTGTTAGGATTGTATGAGTACATCTGAGCACTTGAACCGAAGCGGACAACGTCGGCGTTAGTTGCTTTCGCAATTGTTGCTGCGATAAGTCCTGCCTTCTCTGCTGCAGTGGTCTGAACGCGGTTGCTTGAACCACTGTAATAGCAGTAAGTGTTCATAGAGCCTGAGCAGTCAACCATAACGCAGGTCTTTCCAGGAAGAGCTTCTGCTAGGTTAGGAACTGCATACTCATAACCCTTAAGGAGAGCCTGCATGACTCTACGTCCTTCAGCGGTTGAGCTGAATTCTTGCTTGACAGTCTCGTATGCGTAGTCAATCTGGTAAGGCATAACCTTTCCCTGACGGATTTTTTCACCGTCTGAAACAAGCACACAAAGAGCGTCAATGACTTCCTTACGAGGACTCTTAAGCATGTTACGGACGTTACGAATTGCAGCAAGAATACCAAGCTTACCATCAAGAAGAAGTCCCTGCCAGTTGTCATTCTTTGCTTCCGCAAGAACAACAGCAGCCTTCTCCTTAGAAAGCTTACCAGCCTTTACAGCTGCTGCAACCTCTTGACCAGCCTCTGAGTTTGCAGCCTCCCAAGTGTCAGCTGTAACAGTGAAACCCTGCATGAGTGCGTCAAGAGTCTTCATCGTCTTACCGTTGATAGTGACTTCAGCAGTAGAGAGCTTGCTCTTAGGGTGTGTTAAGTTTGCAATGTCAATTGCAGTGTCCTTGTACTTAGCAAGCTGGTAAGTATCAAGGTTCTCAAGAACTGAGGCGAAACCCTTCTTCATTGAGTTGCTCAATGCAGACTTGTTAAGCGCACAGTAAACGTCCTTGATTTCACTCATGTCATCAGGACGGTAAATAACTCCACCCTTCTGGGCCTTACGGTCCCAGAGTCCGTAAAAACGCTTAGCGTATTCGTTACCTGCAATGAAAGGTGCAGCAAGTGCAGCTGCAAGATGGCTGACAGCCCTCATACCTTCACCCATGCAACGAGACCAAACAATAATCTGAGCAAGAAAATAAGGGTCCTTGAGACCAACCTTCTCAATCAAATCACGGAGTTCCTTCATAGTTTGATTCTCAGAACGGTAGAACTGAGGCTCAAGCTTTAAGGTGTTCAACATAGATACAAGACGAAGTTCATCACCAAGTGAATATGCCTTGTAACCTTGACGGTTTACAGTATTCTCAGCTGGAATACTTGCGATGTTTGCAACCGTCTCCTTTGAGGCCATAGCTCCTAGAGCTGACCTAAGCTGAGAGTTACGATCTTTCATCTTCATGGTTTTTGACTTTTAATTTTATAAATTAAAGAAATTTAATTCCTTAGAATTATCAAAAAGGAAAGCAGAGAATGTTAACACAGACATAACATTTTTTGATAAAACATTTCAAGTGTTTCGCGTGAACCATTTCGCCACTCGGGTGGAACCCAAGACAGGAATCGAACCTGCAAATCGAAGTAAGTCTGTAGTTTGACTACTGCTAGTGGAGAAGACGGGACTCGAACCCGCGACCCCTAGAATGCAAATCTAGTGCTCTACCAATTGAGCTACAACCCCATATGTTCAACAAGAGAAAGCAGAAGAGAGTGTAAATATGTAGCATCTTATCAGAATTGAACTGATTACCCCAGGCTCCCAAAGCTTGTGCTCTACCAAATGAGCTAAAAACGCGAAGTACCTCTTACTTCTTGACTACTTGCTGGTGGAAACTACTGGAGTCGAACCAGTGACCTTCTGCTTGTAAGGCAGACGCTCTAAACCAACTGCGCTAAGCTTCCATTATTATTGTGGTTGTGGCGGGATTTGAACCCTCGATTTCGCATGAGGCAGCGTCGTACTCCGTAAAGGCCTTAGGCCAATGTTTCTTTTCACGAGCACAACCATAAAAAATACAGAGAAAATTGAAAAGAATTATACCGGCATGGAGCCGTCGGCAGGAATCGAACCTGCTACCCTAAAATTACAAATTTTATGCTCTACCCCTGAGCTACGAAGAAACTCTTTTCGTGACTGCTGTATTAGATGTCATCCAAAGAAAACGGAGAAGAAGTTGTTCAATGTTGGGAAATGCGGGACTCGAACCCGCGAATTCAAATTTGGAAGATTTGCGTTAAATCCACTTAACTAATTTCTCGATGAATTTCTTTTCCTGACTATTGGATTAGTGAGCATTGCTGGATTTGAACCAGCGACCTCTTGCCTGTCAAGCAAGCGCTCTTAACCAACTGAGCTAAATCCTCATATGAAGAGCCATACAGAGTTTGCAACCATTGTATGTTGTTACTTAGTGTTTTCAAGTCCATAAACTATCCCCCTTTGGAGGCCGTGATAGTAGCCAGTGACATGTTAACTACCTTGTACCTTCTCTAAGTATCTCTTGTGGACCGTAAGGGACTCGAACCCTTCCTATAGGCTTGCAAAGCCCACGTGCTAGCCAACTATCACTAATGGCCCATTTGGAGTCGGGTGGCGGATTCGAACCGCCGCATATTGGTTTTGCAGACCAACCCTATAGACCGCTCAGGCAACCCGACATAATAGAAAAGAGCATTACAAAGTTTGCAACCCTTGTAAATTGTTACTATACAACTGCACCTGCCTGCAGTGAGCCGCGACTATGGGGTTACTAGAGCATCTGTACACAATAACTCATCATCATAACCTGTATAGTATCTCTTCAAGAGCGGAGACGATAGGACTCGAACCTACACACCGGGTTTGAACCGATTACTAATAGTTTTCAGGACTATTCCCTTACGCAATTAGGGTTACATCTCCATAATGCGGTGAGTGAGGGATTCGAACCCCCGGACCGCTCATCACGATCGGTGCTTTTCAAGAGCACTGCTATAGACCGCTCAGCCAACTCACCAGTATATTATAATTTGTAATGCTTCATCTTCTTTGATTTGAAATTGTCTGTAATTGAATGACAATTAGGACAAAGCATTTGCAAATTTTCTAATTTATTATTGTTATGGTCTCCATCAATATGATGAAGCTCCAATACAATTGGATGTCCCATCCATTCTGTATTTCCACAACATTCACATCTTCTTTCTTTCAAACCTTCTTTCAAAAGTCTATCGTGTAAATGTGAAGTAGAATATCCAGGATATTTTCCATCCAAAATATCTTGCAAATTATATTTTACTCCAGGATGATTTGTATCAAAAGAGTAATCAAATTTCTTACAATATTTTTCAAATGTGTTTCTATGCATATTCAACTTGTGATATGCTTCTTGCTTTGTTTTACGCTCTGAACAGATTTGCAAAAACTCTTCTTTTGATATATCTTCGTATTTCATTTCTCAAAAGATATTATTTGCGGTGCGTACGAGGCTCGAACTCGTGACCTCCGGCGTGACAGGCCGGCATCCTAAACCAACTGAACGAACGCACCGTATAATAAAATGGAGAACATCAAATGCTCTCCATAATAAATCTATCAAGTTTTTACTTATTCCTTCTCCTCGTCCTCTTTCTCCTTTTTGGGAGCTTCCAGATTGTGGGCTTTTCTAGTTGCAACCGTCATAATCCATGCATAAGCAATGACATCAACAATTACTACAAGAACAGGAGTCATAAGCAACCATTTTCCAACTTCTTCACCCCAATTTGCTTCAACTGGTGAATGACCTAAAATTACAAAATGGACAAAGAATGCAATCCAAATAATTGCAACAACAGCAAGTGAAAGCCACAAATATGCTTTCTTGCCCCAATTAATACCGTCTTGTCTACTCATATACAAATATTTTGATTTTTGTTCAATATATTTATTATGATAAATTTAGTCGGGATGGCGGGACTCGAACCCACGACCACGTGATCCCAAATCACGCGTGCTAAACCAACTGCACCACATCCCGTTTGGTTGGGATACCAGGGCTCAAACCTGGAACCTTCAGAGCCAGAATCTGACGCTCTATCAATTGCGCTATACCCCAATATAGTTGAAGCGGCGGGAATCGAACCCACATCGCAGGGACCAAAATCCTGGGTCCTACCTTTGAACGACGCTTCAATGTTAAAGCAAATAGCCTCCGAATAGAATTGATTTGTTGATTTGGCTGGCAGGAAAGGAGGTGTGTGAACAACCAGTTCCGAAGACCAAATTTGCTTTCAAAAAGAAGTAGCGAGAGTTGGATTCGAACCAACGACTAACTCTGTACATACGATTACAGGTTTCTCCCAGCATCCCTGCGGCCGGGCGAGGACGCCGCTCCTCCACCTCGCGATATGTTGCGGGGGCCAGAATCGAACTGGCGTAATTTGGCTTATGAGACCAAGCTGGTACCATCTCCAGTCCACCCCACAATTTTTCATTTATTCATATAATCTCATAAAATCTTTTCCATAAATAGATACAACCTCTTCAATAATAGGCAACATATCTTTCCTCAAAAGAAGTTTGACTTCAGGATGTTGTTCATGCTTTGCTTTTGCTCTTGCTGAATAATATCCTTTTATTTTATAAATATCTTTATCATTTATCTAAATTTGAGCAGCATAGCAGAATTGAACTGCCATCTGAACATTGGCAATGTCCTATAATAACCGTTATACGAATGCTGCATTCTCTAACTATTTGATAGTGAGCAGGATAGCGGAATCGAACCGCCATATCCAGCTTGGAAGGCTGGCATAATAACCGTTATACTAATCCTGCATTTGTAAATTATATACTGGTGGAGGTTAATTTATTGCAATCAGGTACCACTCGTGTTTCTTCATTCCTGGCAGTATCTGGTAAGCTTTTCCCAGACTTACCAAAAATTGCATGCAAACCTCCATATGTAGGCTCGGAGAGACTCGAACTCTCAATATCTTGCTCCTAAGGCAAGCGTGTCTTCCATTGCACCACGAACCCATAAAATATAGAGAAGAAAGTGAATGAATCTGGAATTCAAACATCCTGCTTAATAGGCGGGCGCTCTGCCAACTGAGCTAATTCACCAAAATGGTAGTGAATACTGGACTCGAACCAGTGAAACGAAGTAAGATTCACTCTGACTGTCTCTATTAACTTATTTCCTATTTTAGACAATTCCTTAATATTGTCAGGCATAGGTACCAGGATTCTGTTTACGGACCCCACCAACACCCTTCATGGTTCGGCTGCTACGGACGGCAATACCCAGCTAACAGGCCGGTGTTTCCTGTAAGAAGCTGACAGTTATGGTCGATCATCATAATACCAGCAACTAGTCTAAACTGTAAACGGTAGTTGAAAGTATCCCTCGTTTGTAGTAACTTCTTCTGCGTGTGGTGATGGGCTACTCTTTAATCCATGCATTCGGAGCAGGCAGAAGGCTCTCTGGACTAATAATAAACGTCTTTGAGCAGATTGACGGATTGGCTTGTTTTAGTATCTGAACATTCACAGGGTAACCATGCCTCTCAATCTGGAATTGACCTGTTACAGCGGGAGGATATATCATTTCACCTCGACCTGTTCGTTCATTGTGCTCCCGGGAGGACTCGAACCTCCATACCCCAGTTACGCCGTTAATGACTGTGTATAAGACAGGAGCGCTACGAGAGCAGGAACAGTTAATACGCCTGTCTTCCGTAGGTCTGTTGACCCCAAACAAAAGTTTGGATTAACTGTTAAAATAATCTCCATCAAACTTACCGATGTATTCCCCTGGGATATCATCGCAGTTGGGATTCTGCTTGATTGGTACTTTTTCATTACCAGACCCAGTAGTGTATCGAGGTCGTCCGGTCAAAAGAGTTCCCGCTCTTTTCCGTAATAAGGATTTTCGTTGTAGAGGTCCCTGCGGCCTAAACTCTGTAATTATCAATTTACCCTTTATAAGAGGATTGGAAATACCGTTTGCCATCAGGTTTTCGCCCGGCCGGAGTTGAACCGACTAATATTCATAATTTTAATTTGAGTTTTGGCCGCCGCAATTATATTTCATTTAATTTAAGTTCATATCTGTAATTTATTGAAATTCATTGATTTCAATAAATTATCTTATCTAAAATTTAATGTGACAGATTTATTTTAGTTCACTCTGCCTATGATCCATAATTTAACAATATAATTGCAAGACTTGCAAGGAAAAAGGTCTTATGACAGCAACTGTCTACTAACCTTTCGTTTGATAGAAATTTATTCTTTGTCACGCCAACGAGATTCGAACTCGTATTGCAGGAATGAAAATCCTGGATCCTAACCATTAGATGATAGCGCGATTTGTACTGTAAGCCGTGTCCGATTCGAACGGACGTCCTATGATTGAAAGTCACAGCGCCTCGACCACTAGCTGATTAACGGCTCATTTTAAAATCAAAGAATAACCAATAACAGAAAATGTTCAAATGTTTGAGTTGCAGTCAAATTCGAAGTAACTGTCATTGTGACTATTGATTTTTGTGGACGGGGCTGGATTTGAACCAACATACGATTGTGCCATAAACAATTTGCTATACCTTCGAAGTAGCTCTTACCGATGACTACGTTTTGCCGAGAATGCTCAGAAGAGATAATTTCTTTTATTTGCATACCCGTCCATGTTTTTGCGGGGATATCAAGAATCGAACTTGATATTCTGGATTTTGTCCCAGAAATTACGAAGTATCTTTAATCTTGGCTGCTCCCTATATTTTGATTTTTCCTCGGTGATTAGCCGAAGCCGCCTAGCAAAGAGAAAACAGACAAAGACATTTTGTAACGGTCTTACCTGACCAATATCCCCATAGAAATAAAACATCAATATTGTTCTCTCCATACAGAATTCTCTTTGTGTATACGTCCTTCTGTTCTGACCAGATTTCAGTTCAAACAGAGGTAAACATGAATGAACCTTATACTGTTCCCCGAGTGTACTACCTTTATTGCGCACTAGGCAATGTACCCCCAACGAGTGGAGCCGGAACCGCCGGTATCGTCATACCGTACTGAGAACTTGATGTTTTAAAAGATTGTTTGGGAAATGTGTTTGTAATTAGTCAACTTACAAGATTGATGCTTTAATAAGCTAGAAGTAACAGAACACGTAGCCAAACAGAGTAGCGCAGGTGGGAGTCGAACCCACACGCCTTATTATGGCAGTAGATTTTGAGTCTACCGTGTATACCATTCCACCACTGCGCCATAGAATTTAGAGCCGGCGGAGAATACCGAGATCTCGACCTGAGGTTTACAAAACCCCTGCTCTGCCACTGAGCTACGCCGGCGTATAAGCAACCTCCACTATCACAGTATTGGTTGCAGAATAAATTTCTATGGATTTCAGTATTGTCAAAGATCTCCATGTTGATTTCTCAACAAGAGCTGCCTGAGAGAATTACGATATCTCGACCCGCGGCTTAACAGGCCGCTGCTCTGCCTCTGAGCTATCAGGCAATATTTGAAAGAACTTGTGTATATTTTATATTACAAATATATGAAAGTTTTTTGTAAATATAAAATTTTTGTGACCCCGACGGGGCTCGAACCCGTGACCCCGACATTAACTTACCACTATAGTTTTCACTACCAATATCATCCATTAACGACTTCTCGTTCACCGGGTCTTTAGCCTAGTACGGGAATTGAACCCATCATATTGTTTGTAGTCTGGACTCTATCTTAACCATATTGAAATCTTGCAAGATACCATCACGGATTTTACTGACTCTAACAGATTGTAGTCTTCCTTCACCAGCATGATAATTTCAACTTAGGTTCCTCCTGTATAGTCTCTACACACTGTCTATATCTCCACATCCATCCTTATGTCCTCATTAGCCAATATTGAGTGATTTGGGGATTTCATTTGCTTCATAGATATTAACATTGGCTCGGTATTGGCATATTATCCTGTCCAAGCGGAGCTAACAATACTTTAAGTCACTTGGTCAAGCGAAAACCAGATAACTTAGCTTTCACCGAATTAGGGAGATTCTACTTTTAGCATTTCTGCTAAAGCACTCTTATGTTGTTAAAACAAGCAAAAGTGTCGTGCTCTACCAACTGAGCTACAAGGTCTTCCATATTTCTTCAAAGAACTTTTTTCTGTTTGCAAGTACAAATATACGAATAATATTTTTAACCGCAAAATATTTTTTAAAAAATTTAAGCTCCTCAACCTTTTTGTTCGGATGAGGAGCTCTCGATTTCTTGTAATCTTTATCTTAAAAATCTTCTTCTATCTCATCCATTTTCATTCCGCCTGAGTCATTGCCTGATTCTGGTTGTCCTTGACCCTCGGCTACTGTGCATACACCACAACTTGCAAGGACTGATTTTCTGGTCAATCCTGCAAGAACGGGCAATATATTTGTATGCTGTAACATTGAATTCTAAAGTTTTTAAGTTTGTTTACAATTTATATATCGTAAATATACGAAAGATTTTTTAATCTTCAAAATTTTATTATTTATTGCGAACTTGAGAGAAATTTCTCACTATTTTATTTTTGGCCATGTCTAGCTTGTATATCAGCATATAACTGTTTTGCTGTTTCTCCGTCAAGATGACTTGCACCATCTTTGTCTACCCAAACTTTAGCATTAGGATATCTTTTACGCAAATCATCTTGTTCTTTTGCTTCTGTCTCTTTCTTATGGCAATTGTAACCATATCCAAATACTTGATAAAATAATGTTTCTAATGTAGGAAGTTCTGCATAAGATAAAGATTTTCCTATTCGTTGTTGATATGCTGCTACTGCTTTTTTAGAAACTGCTTTAGCTTCTTCCACCGGACTAGTGTTTCCTTCATCAAGATGATTGACATATTTCATAACATCTTGCTTTCCATAAGACTCAACAAGTCTCTGAAGTTCTTTTCTATCTTTATCAATTTGTTTCATATCAATATATAATATTTTTCTTCATGCACAAGAACGAGAGAAATTTCTCACATTTTAATCGTCATCAGTTAAAAGAGTTCTTGGACTTCTCATACGACCGAAGAATCCACGTGATTCAATCTTGTCATACATATCTCTATATCCTCTATTATATCCTTCGTCTTTACCGTTCTGATAACCATCATTATATCCTTCTTCATAGGCTTCATCATATCCTACTTTCTTACCTTCTTCTACTCCGAGTTCATAAGGTTCATTCTGAACAGTATCAACTAAATCTTCTAGAACTTGCTGTATTTGATTAAGTATTTCTTCTTTGAGACCTCCTGTAATTTCTGATATTCTACGTACACATTCCTGTACAGCATTCAAATCATCGTTACGGCTTTCATTGATATACAATACAAAATTTTTAACATCTTCTTTTCCATAAGATTCAACCAATCTCTTAAGAGTTTCTCTATCCATTTCTATCTGTTTCATATATACTCATTTTATTTTACATCAAACCAATATATAACTGAACCTCGCCTGTAGTATCATTGATAAATGCAAAGATTACAAAGTTAGGAAATTCAATTTTTTCAATAGAACAACTAGCATTTTCATATTCAAATCCTACAATTTCTTGTCCTCTGTTATTATTAACAACATTGTCCCAAATATCTTCTGCAGCGTTGCCAAAAAATGCATAGCAATCTTCATATTCACCCAATTCATCTACAATGTCACTTAATTCATAGCGCCATTCATTATATACATCATTTTGATCTTCTTCAGAATCAGGAACCCAAGCATTTATCATAGATGCAATCAAAACATTTTTGTCATATTTACAATAAGAATAAACATCTTGAACGAGTTGTGATTTTATATATTGTTCATTGTTTACAGTGTCATAAATATATGTTATAGCATCATCTTCGTTTATTCCTTCATTAAGATGATTTACAAACTTCAAAACATCTTGTTTACCATAAGACTCAACAAGTCTCTTGAGGGTTTCTCTATCTCTGTTTACAGTATTCATATTATAATAAATTTCAAATTTAAATATTTATCTAACAAAAAAGGAACCTCTATAAGGTTCCTTCAATTCATTTTTTGAATTTTGTCTTATTCAACAGGCTTAACTTCACCAGTTACTCCATCAACTGCTACGAAATTAGTTCCGGTAGTTCCAAAGATATACAACGGAGTAAATGAGTCTGCGTTAGCAGGACGGCGGAAGGTCATCTTGTCTCCTGCAGGAAGTGTTACCAATGAGTCTGCAGCTGCCTGATAAAGCTTCTCAACTGCTGCGTCAAAGTCCATGACAAGGTCTGGATGTTCAATATTAAAATCTCCAAGCCACTTTCCGAACTTCTTCTCAACTACAACCTCACCAGTCTCCCAAGTTCTGGTCTTAAGGAATACTGTGTCTTCAACAGCATAGACAGTCATGCTTGAAACAATTGCAAGGTCTTCAGGTGCTGTCTCTGCAACATTTCCATTGAGAACAGTCTCAACCTCATAAAGAGCGACGTGAGTGCTGTCATCTCCCAAAGACTGGACGTACTCATAGTCTTCCATCAAATAATCCTTAAATGTTGGAACAGCAGGCACAGGTTCTGCACTAGGCTTAAGAATGAGTACCAATCCAACTACGACAAGGCAGAGTGCTGCGATTGCCAAAATCCATTTCATTGAATTCTTCATAATAAAAAATGTTTAATTTAACTTAATATTCTTAATATTATATACTTAACAATGCAGAGATATTTGTCTACATCAGAATATCTTTGTATTTATCTGACAAAAAAGAGAAGCCGAAGCTTCTCTTAATTTAATAACCAAGGAACTTTATCAGGAATCTTGCTAACATATACCGAACTTGTGGCCCTATCTCCGAATCATAGGTTTTTGATAATAGTGGGCTTTCTCCTTCGTTACTTGTCATACTTATCTTATCCAACAACTTGTTACGTCCATATACTGCTTCCCACAACCATTAGAGAGTGTACTTAGTGTGAACCTTTCCGAACTATTCTTGTTTGCAACCAAGAAGTGCCTGTCAATTCAGGTGACTGCTCTCCCAGCTTGTTCCACTATCGTCTTCTTAGCTATTTGCACACGGAGTAGGATTCGAACCCACGCGAGATTTTCATCTGTCGGTTTTGGAGACCGATGCCATCAACCACTAGGCTATCCGTGTATTTAATCAGACTATAGCCAGGATTCTGTCATTTAAGATTGTCATTTAACTTTTCGTCTTACCCTGGTAGCAATAATTTGGGTAACCACCTATACTTAGACTTTCACATCCAAATCTGTGTCCTGAACTTCCTCTGTTTCCAGCGACAATCCATCTGATTATTTATTGAGCCCCTTAGAGGAATCGAACCCCCATCTTCTCATTACGAAAGAGATATACTCAACCGTTATACTAAAGAGGCAAACCAAAAATCATTCATGCCTTATCGCAGCGCTACGATTAGCAGTTTTATCAGTAGTCGACCTTACTTAATAGCAACTCCCTAACAAGGCTGGCACGGGATTTAACACTATTAAGATACATACCAGTTCGTCGTCATCCGCCTCAGAACAGGCCTTGAACCTGCAATTTCTACCGAATGATTTTTTTGTGAGCTCCTAATCGGATTCGAACCAATACTTAAGCTTTACAGGGGCCTCGTGCTCAGCCATTAAACACCATAGGAGCAATTTAGGGGACGCTGTGGCCCTCGCAACCACATCTCTGCAAAACTGACAGCATCTTTAGTCTACCTTAGACGAAGCCTCCCATATGTACTCCACCTCGGATTCGAACCGAGACTGAAGGGATTTTAAGTCCCATGCCATCTTCCAGTTGGGCTAGTGGAGCATTCTTCCGGCACTCTGCCTTTTGAGCTACCCGACCGCTTAATGGCCGGGGTAAGATTCGAACTTACAACCACCGGAGTTCCGAGCTCAAAGACAGAATCGAACTGTCATCTCATCCTTACCAAGGATGCGTACTCAACCGTTATACTATAAGAGCATTCGTATCCCCAAGCAGACTCGAACTGCTATCAAGAACTTAGGAGATTCTTATTCTTCCGTTGAACTATGGGAATATTTGGTGGGGCCGACCAGAATCGAACTGGTGCTAACGTCCTGGCTCTTCAGGCCAGCGCTCTACCTGCTGAGCTACAACCCCAATTTAAGTACCCCAGGAGGGAGTCGAACCCTCAGAAACTTGGTCCTTAGCCAAGCGTGTCTGCCATTCCACCACCGGGGCATAAAATAAGATAACCGTAGTTGAGTTTGTCCAAGGACTTCTATCTGCCATATTTTCTAGAGCTCAACATAGTGGCATTGATTACGTCCATGCAGTTATCTTAGTGGGGAGAGTTAGATTTGAACTAACGACACGGTCCTTTCAATGGAACTTCGAAGTAACTTTGACAATGACTATCTTTTCAGAAGAAAACTTGCAAAGCAAATTTTCGTTTTTACCTGCTCTACCAACTGAGCTATCTCCCCATATTTCAAACAACTTGCGGGCATAACCGGACTCGAACCGGCACCACTCACCGTGACAGGGTGGCATTGTTACCATTCAACCATACGCCCATTATTAGCGGGGATGGAGGGACTCGAACCCACAACCGTCGGCTTAACGGGCCGCTGCTCTCACCATTATAGCTACATCCCCATTTGGCAGGAGCTGAAAGACTCGAACTCTCATCGTGCTGATTTGGAGTCAGCTGTTTTCAACCAATTAAACTAAGCCCCCATGAGCGCCACTTAATCACTTTTCAGTAGGCTGGCTAACCTGATTCATTTCTTATCTCTCCTCCACCCGCTAGCGCGTTTCAGAATGTTAAAGAAACGTTTCCGATTAATAACACATTTTTGAAAGTAATAACGGGTAGCTACTCCCTCCTTTCGCAAACAAGATGCAGCACCAAGGGTCTTGTTGTCTCCTATGACTGCTTTCTAGTAGAGCCCTCCGGACTCGAACCGGAACTCTCCTGTGTATCAGACAGACGTGTTAAACCTGTTACACCAGGGCTCTATGTGTGGTCCCATCGGGACTCGAACCCGAATCTGATGATTAAGAGTCATCTAGACTAACCATTATCCTATGGAACCATTATAGTATGTTAAAGAACTTTCAAAAACTCGGTTTTGTCGCAGGTGGTTGTTATTACTACCGAGAAACCCTATCTCTGCAACCTTAAGTGGTGGGCCAGGCTGGACTCGAACCAGCAATGTTTCATAGTGACGATTTTACAGACCGTTGGGATCACCAATTACCCGCACTGACCCAATTATTTCATTCTTCTAACAATTTTCCCATACATCCTTTTCGCGGTTTATAACCAGTTCTACCTAATCTCCAACCATCATTTAAATATTCATCTAATTTTTTCTTATCTAAATATTTAACTACACCATTTCTATTTACCCATATCCTGTCATTTGTAGAATCTTTAGGAGTCATGGTTTCTCTTATTTTATTTCTTGATTCATCAGAATGATTTTTATTTGTCCAATTAGTGTCATACAAATCCATATTATTCATATACTCATCTTTGTCTATCAAATAAAAAGATTCTTGAACATTTTTTCTTTTTACAGCAACCTTTCCTCTAGTTGGAGAATAAATTTTAAGCTCTTCATTAATAATTCTTTCATCTTCCCTTGGAATCATAAATCTATTTCCGCTAGAATCTTCAACTACTACTAAACCTGTAGTGTTAATGGAACGGCCGCCCATTTGAATATTATAGCATTCATTGGATTTAATAAGTTCCTCATTAACTACTTCTGCTTCATATTCAAATGCTTCTTCAGCAGTATCAAAAAATTTCAAAATTTCTTTTGTAAAGTTTTCAATACCATATTTTTGATATGCAACATGAAGCTTTGTTCCACTTCCCATATATCCGTCTTCCAAGTTATCAGTATTATGAACTCCATAATAAAAATGGTTATTCAATGTATTGGTTATCTTGTAGAAGTAATGATATTTTTTCATAAAGTTTTACAGTTGTTTTTATATTTATCTGTAAATCTTTTTGAAAATTTGCTATTTCAATGAACTCTTTAGGTGGGTGCGGTCAGATTCGAACTGACATTGTTTACCCTGAGGGAAAGGTTTTACGGACCTTTGGAGCACCCCCGTCGCTCCTGCACACCCATATTTGGCAGTTTTTTAGCGGATACTGCCAACGCCATTCAGCAGTTTTAGCGGATACTGCCAACGCCGGTGACCCCGATGGGACTCGAACCCATAACACCCGGTTTAAAAGACCGGTGCGCTCGCTATTGCTCACCATTTGCGCCACGAGGCCATTCCTATTTCTGCGACCTCGTTTGCAAGAGGTCAATCAATGTTTCTGTTTATAATGTTTCATTTTCTATTAAATCTAGTTTGTGTTACAAATATATGAATTATTTCTCAAATCCCAAAATATTTTTTAACTTTTTTCAAAAATTTTTCTGGTACCCCTGGCGGGACTCAAACCCACATGTCTTTTCGTTCGTAGCGAAATATGTTATTCATTTACACCACAGGGGCATATTGTAAAAAAATTAGAGCTCCTCAATCTTGCAATGAAGGAGCTCTTTCTATCTTATGCTAATCTCTATCACATATGCTCTACTTCATCGACCTCTCGACATGTAAAATAACGATCCCAAAATAAATTATTGGTACCATTAATTCGCTTATATGTATAGAATTTAGTCATTGTTTCTAAGTTTTTAAAGTTATTTGTAAATTTTATACGACAAATATACGAAAGATTTTTTAAATCCCAAAATAAATTTTAATATTTATTACGATTTTGTGAGAAATTTCTCACATTTTCTATTTTAATAAAAAGGGAGTTCAAATTGAACTCCCTCTCTTTAGAACATCCACTCAAGAAGCTTGGTGTAGTCAGCAGCAATATCATCATATGATATCATCATGACATTGTCCTTCAGCTTCTGATAGGTCTCCTTCAGAGTTGAGAGGTTGTCCTTAAGGACCTCTTCCTTTTCAGGATTAGCCTTGATTGTCTCTTCATACTGAGCAATAAGCTCCTTGTAAGCCTTGGCCTGGTCTTCAAACTTCTGCTGCTGAGCAAGGAAGTCCTCATGAGAAAGGACGGTGACAGAAGCTCCACGAGCATTGCAGTTCTTCTGAATAAGAGAAAGCGCATTGAAATAACGGTGGTCATTCACGTATCTCTTGATGATGTCACCATATCTGCTAACACCAACAGAAGCAACAGGAATACCTGCATAATCTTCATCAACAACGTACATGCACATCTCCTGTAAGTCGATGATAGTCATGACGATGTTAGTGCAGACAGAAGTGAGTCTGAACCCAGTAGTGATAGTGTCAGGAGCCCAAGTTGTCTCACGGGGAGTTCCCATCTGAGAGCGCTCCATGACTCCAGCCCATGCATCTTTCTTAGCGAATCCCTGACCGTCATAGTCATTGACGTTCGCAATGATATAACGTACACCTGCAGCGAGAGCTCCATTGATGTCGACATCAATATACTCTGCACAATTTCCTACACGGTGGCGGACGTCACCAGAGAAGACAGCCCAATCTCCCTGCTTGTAATAAGTGTTCCAAGAAATTGAAGTGAGATACTTGAAATTGCTGTCAAACATCTGAGTTGAAAGATCAAGGTCATAACGACCCATCTTATCAACCCAACGGCAGTACAGACGGAAGATTCCAGTGTTGTTCTGAATCTTAATCTTAGAGCCGCGTGCCATCTGACCAGGCATGAAGTTCATGCTTCTCATATTCTTAGGAAGAGCGATTCCCTCAAGTTCCTTGTCAAGATAGACAAGCTTCTCAGTCATAGCATCCTTCAAAGCGAATCTCTTCATGAGAACGTCATCAAGACAAAGCATAAGCTTGAAGAGGACGTCATCATTAATTTCAGGAAGACAAGGAAGAGCAAAAGGCTTTCTTGCACCCTTGATAACAATGACACGGTTGCGGCGGATCTCGTCATCATTACGAGTGTAGAAGTGGTCAAGCAACTCGTAAATCATCTTGGTAGAAGACTTCTCGAGAGCATTGCGGACTGCATCGAAAATCTCATCAGTCTTCTCAGGATTGTTTCTAAGAAGGTTGTCGACGTTTCTCAACAACTCACCAGGACGCTCCTTGTAAATTGAAAGGAGGGAGTCGAAGTCATTGGTCTCACGAGCTGCACGAAGTCTTCCTCCATAAGTCTCGATGTACTGTCCAGAATTACGGACAAGGGTGAACATCTCAACAGTCTTAGGGAACTTCTTAGCATATTCACCAGGGTGAAGGATTTCACCTAGACGGGTCCAACGGCCAAGATACTTCTTCATGTCTGCAGCGACATTGTTCCACTTGGAATGAGTGATGACATATTCCATCATCTCAAGAATGTCCTTTCTCTGACCACGAGAGAACTTCATGAACTTGAAAGGCTTACGAGCGGCAGCAAGTCTCTCTTCGTAGTACTTGATATATCTGTCATAGTATCTTGAATCTCTAGACATAATCCTAGAATCCCAACCGAAATCAAGAATACTAGGAAGTGCAGGCAAAGAAACGTCACCTCCTGAAATATACACTGCATATCTAAGGACATCGGTGATAGTCTTTGGCATGTATTCAGAAGTATTTGCAAGCACAATACAAAGTGTCTCCTTGAAAGGAATAACCTCAGGGAAGACATCTCCAAAGCTTGCACCAAGCTCCTTGTAATGTCCACAAAGATACTCAACTGCCTTCTTGTCATAATCAGTCAAAGACTGCTGACCAGAAAGGACATTCCTGAAGTACTGAGCGAAATCAGCATGGCTGATAGGCTTGATGAGCTTATATTCGTCACGAAGAACACGGCCGTCATAATTACTATGAAGCAAAGCTAGCTCTGCGTCATCGCAAGAAGGCATTGCAGGAGAATACTGACCACCAGAGAGATAGTGGAAAATCTGGTGAATGAACATCTCGAACTCACTCATCTGAAGGACAGTGTGAGGGAAGTCTCCGAAAAGAGAAACGAAAGTTCCGTCACCATATGCATCAGCGAGATAGTTCGCCAAGTCGTTGGAATAATCTTCCAACTCGTCATCATTCATAACTGCAAGACAGCGAAGCGCTTCCTCACTGAACATATAACCATATCGCATCACCTCAAGCTGGAGGTTGAGAATAATAGGACGGTGATTGATATTCTCAAGAAGAACATCATACTTATCCTCCTCTTCAACAGTAGGATAGTTCTTAGTCAAAAGATAGCTCTTGTTAAGAGCGATAGTGTTGAAGTTCATGTTCTGCTCAGTGGTCTTTGCAATCTTAGGTGCAATCATATATCTTATTGTTTAGAGTTCATTAAAAAACAGCGGATAGTAGAAAGGTGGAAACATCGTAATAACAGAATAATAACTGAATGATTAGAAGTAACCGAATCTGTAGCCGCTGTGTAAAAATATTAAACGTTAAACATAAAGTGTTCGGAAAGTATAGTTGTGAAAACAAGCTGTCAAAACCATAAATGCACAATCAGAAGTAACAGACTATGTAGCCGAACAAATATTATATATACAAATATATGAAAAGATTTTTAAATCAAAAAATATTTTTAAGAATTTTCATCATTCCATGCGTAGTACAACAAAGTAGGGTTGTTCTTATGCACATCGATAGATGGATATAATTCTTTAAAAGTATCAGTGTCAAATGGATGGGTAATCAAGTGTACACCACTTTTAGTAGGAACAACCGCGAAAACCTTATCAGTGTCTCTACCTCCTTTACCGTAAAGTTCAAAAATCTGGTTCTTGATGTCATCGACGATAGGAGAGTTTTCAGTAGCGTCATCGATGTCAACGATATATTTCTTGTCACGCTTGACAAAAGACTTTCCAGCTGCAGTCGAATAAGCTCCACGGAGACCTATCCAATTCTGAGAGACATAAGTGTGAGTTGATAGCTCAATAGCTATGTTTGCAACACTCTTCAAGTTACGGCGGGTAGGATGGATATATGCTCTGGCATTCATGACTTCACATATCCCTTTCACTTCATGCTGTAAACTAAGAAGCTCATCTGCAGAGGTGACAATGTAATATTTGACAAGACGGTTCTTGTTGTTTCCGGAAACATCATTGCCGTCCTTTCCTCTTACCAGAATCTGCAAGAAATAAAACTCATCCTTTTCAAGAGGAGTCTTAAACAGAACATCTGCAAGCAGTTTAAAGTTGTCGACACAATGTTTCATATCTTTTAATTTAGTTTTTAAGAAATTTTTCTAACCGTTCTGCTGCATCTTGAGGAGTGTGACCATCCCAAACGTTCGCTTTCTCCTTTTCAGGAATATGGAACAAATCCCAATACTTCATCTCATAGTGGTTTGAAACCTGTCCAGTAGGAAGTTCAGCCATTACAATAAACCAACCTCCACCAAAACATTCTTCCCCATCAGAATGCCTCTTACTCTTATGGACGTCATATTCAATATGCCAACTTCCATCAGCCCAATTATCATAATAAGCTAAATCATTAAAGAATGCAGCATTATACAACATCCTATAATAATATAGTTCATCAAATGTATGATAACCATCAGAGAACTGTCCAACATCAGAAGAGTTTTGAATATCTTTCTTTGCAGCTTCTACAACTGAAGATAACCATGGCTCAATCTTAGCTTCCATCTGTTTGTCAGACAAAGTTGTATTGATTGTTCCTGCAATTTTGAATGTACCCAGAATCCTTTTTAATTTATTTCTTGTATTCTCAAACATCTGGCTTCTCTATAAGCAAATAGTTTTCAACATACTCGGCTGCAATCTTTGCCTTAATTTTGATTTCTCGCAAAGCAGCGTCATCACTCATAACAGTTCCATTCGTGGTTTTCTTATCATCTGCAAGTTTAGCAATAGTGTAAAACCACCTGGCAACTATACTTAATTCATCATATATGTTATAAATGTTCATGATTATTTTCTTGACAACCTCTCTCGGAGTTCATCTCTATCTACAATATTAGAATAGTAATTGGTTCTTTTTATATGTTCACAGTCAGAAACATAATCACAATAATCATAATCATTGACAATACTTCTGCTGTCAGGAATAACTTTCTTTCCTTCAATAATATCATCAAGATTGTTCTTCAAAAACATCCGTTGAGACTTCTTTACGGTCCTTCTGCAAAGTTTGCGACTTTTGCCGGAACCTTGTTTGAATATTGCTTTCTTTCTAGATCTGCTCATATACAAATATATGAATTAATTTATCAATGAAAAAATATTTTTACCACAAAGCAGTGGCTGTTCCAAATTTTGGCTTTTCATACTCATGTGGAGTGTTGAACCAATCTTCAAATATTTTTCTTGTCTTGTCATTACAGTATTGAGAGTACTTATCATAAACTGCCTTCCTCTGCAAAAACTTTATGTGACAATAAAATTCTTTATCTTCAGAAACACGCTTCACCTTGGCCGCGAAATCCTCAGGAGTTGCAACATACATAAACTCTTTAAGTTCTGGGTCATCAATATATTTGTGGTCCTTGTCATAAGGTTCATAGACAAAAGCAATGACATCAGAGAGCATTCCATCAAAGAATCTTGGAGAAATAAAATCATTGAAAGTAATCTCATCTGCAATTACAAAGGTAGCCTTTGCATTCTGTCCAATATAAGGAATCAAATCATCATAGAACAATGAACCTACTCTGTCAAACTTATCATGATGAGGAAACAGATTACGGGATGAAGTAATCACAAGAGATTTTTCAGGAATTGCAGCATAAAAGTTTTCAATCAATTCCATTCTCTTTGAACCTCTATTGTAACCGTGATACTCTGCAGGATATTTCTTATCTTCCCACTTATAAGATTTCAATTTGTTGGCTACATTATCTGTCATAGCCTGATAAGTGAAAATTGGAAACTGACACCACTTCTTGACAAACTTTGGAGTCAACTCGTTCTTCGGAGAGAGCTTTGACAGATAATCAGGATATGAAGTTCCACAATGAGCGATAATACAACCTTTGATACATTTCTCTACATTTGGCCAGACCTGACAATATTCTTCAAAGATTGGTTCTGGAACAATATGACCGAGAGTCTTGTACTCAAACATTCTTCTGTTGAATACTGTAAACGGATTGAGATAATGAATCTCAGGGTCATCTTGCATGATAAAGTAATGATCATCTCCATGAATCTGATACCACTCATTGACTCTCAATACATTGTAAAAGAAATCAGAGTAAATATATCCAAGAAACATGTTCAATGCAGCTTGAATCTGGAAAATGTCATCTGCTTCATCAAGACAATGAGGCTCTTCAATACGCTTCATACAACCTTTGAAGAAATCATAATCAGTCTCTGTCCTTCCTTGGAAAGTTGAAGCAAAGAAAACCTTCTCATAACCATAAACTTCAATCAAAAAATTCTTGAGTGCTTCATATGTTTTTGTTGAAATCAATTTGCTTGACAAAGAGATATACTTCGTCATACAAATGATTGCAGCAGTCTTACCTTTACCATAACCAGGCTTAAACTCTGGCATAAAGTCAGGAATATTAACTTTGATTTCTTTAGATTTGTCCATCAAAGTCTTACTTCCAGTATTCTTTCTAACTCTTTGCATATTAACTTATAACATTAAACCAACCGTTTATTCTACCGCTAAATGAATCTCTATGTGTAATTAAAGCAGTAACTCCATTGTACCAATACAACTCTTTACCAGTATCAGAATTTTCAAGATTCAAAAGGTTTTCATATTTCAAAATATTTTCACCCAATGAAATACTGGAATCAAGACCAAGTACTCTTTCAATATCATTACCAATCCAATAAGTCACAGTATTCCCGTCTACATCTACTTTTAAACTATTTACGATAATGTTGGTAACTATTATTTTCTTTGTAATCATTTTAAAACAATCTTACTGAAGTCTGTTCAACAACATCAAATTTCTGTCTGATATTATCTTGCTTGATAAACTTTGAATTTGTCATCTCAAGTTCTCCCTTGATAAACTTAATAACATCATCAGTCATATCTTGTGCAGTCTTGACAGGAACATTCTGAGTGACGTGCTGAAGATTTCCAGAAATCAATTCAAAGTCAGAAGGCATTCCCATCATTGCAAGAATTTCACGAGTAGTCAAGAACCTACACTCCTTTGGATGAAGAGTCCAATGCATATTCTTGGAAATGATTGCATTAGTTGCACCCTTGTAAACCATTGGCTGTGGTGCGAAATATCCAAGTCCTCTCTTGATTTTGTCCCAACGGTAATTGATATAATACCATGGAGTTCTCTGTCCTTGGTCTGACATCAGTCTGTCTTTTCTTGGGTCTTTTTCAAGCCAGTCTTTGTAATCTTGCCACAAATTGTTCTCCTTGATATAGTCATAAGGAGTCCTGATAGAGTGTTCATCAATCTGATTGTAGAAGAATTTCAAGTACCCCTCATAAGTTCCACCACAGAACTTCTGCATCATCCAATCCATCTCAGGATAAAGTTCAACAGGGTCTTTGTCAATAACTCTAGTGCATTGAGTACCAACATTCTTGTCGAGAATAAACTCTTCATAACAAGGTCCAGGAGTATTGTGCCAAGGAATCTTAGGACAACGGTCACCTTTCCAGAAAAAGAAAAATGTTCTAATACGATGTTGTGGAATTCCGTGAAGGTAAGTATCTGTCTTGTAGATAGTGAAAGCATAACCGTACTTCTCACCAAATTCACGAAGTTTGTTCAATACTTTGACGTTCTGTTCTGAATAAAGACCAGGTGCATTTTCTCCCCAATAAACTTTTGGCTTGATTGTTGAGAGTGTAAAATCTGCAACTTTGTAAAGCCAATTGTTAGTCTCATTATCTGCTGAACGTGTTGCAGTATTCAAACAAGACATGCCTGCACAAGGGCAGACAGAACTGACAAAATCAATATTATTAAATTTAAGGTCAACTCCTTCAGGTAATTTATTGGTCTCAGGGTCAAGCACAAACCAGGAAACATCAGGCCAATAATTTTGTAGATTAGATTCATTCTTTGCGAACCCAGGATATGACAAAACAAATTCAGGTTTATGACCGACTGAATTTGCATTTGCAATCGCCATTCCACCAATGAGTGGAACAAATGTGATATATTTCATACTATACTATTATCTTACATAGATTATATCAAAATAATATGAAAAAAATTTCTAAAATAAAAAAGAAGCATTGCTGCTTCTTTTCAAATTATCTTCTTCTTTTTCTTGGAGGAACTCTAAAAATTCCTGACTCATTGAGTTCTTCTTCACCATACAATGGAGTATCATCACCATAGTCATATTCTGGAAAATCATCAGAAGATAAATCACCGAAATATCTTGTATCAAACTGGTCTTCAGTCTCACCTGGGAAGAATACTGCATCTTCATGAACTTCAGGGTCATATTGATAATCTTCTTCACCAGGAACTTCTGGCAATTCTTCTTGATACAAAGTCTCTTCAGGTTCTTCAATAAGCTCAGGTTCTTCTTCAACTTCTACTGGTTCTTCTGCTGGAACTTCAGGTGCAGGCTGTTCTTCAACTTCATTTGCTTTAGCTGGTTGATTTCCAAAAATCCAGATGAACATATTATGTCCTTGCATCTGATTACCAAGTTCATCGATGAACTTCATCATCTCTTTAGTTGACAATGAGATGTTTGCTTTACCAAGAGTTCCACGAATAAACTCTGCAACATCATTCCAGTGATTCTGTCCATCATTCCAATATTGGTCATTCAAGAAAGCAAGCAATCTTTTTGCAAGGCTTGTGCAACCCTTCTTATCCATATAATAAGACAAATCAGGAAGTGAGCTGAAAGTTGAGTCAATCAAGTTAATCAACTCATCAGTCTTACTGTTCTTAATTACTGACTCAAAAAGCTTTGCACTGAATTTACAACTTACACTCTCATTTGTAGTCAATGATATACCTGCTTTAGCCGCTGCTTGCATAATAGCAGTTCTCTGATTGATGAGTGGCTGTTTCTCTGCGTTGAATCTTCTTTCAAGTTCTGCAATCTTAGCATTGATTATTGCAAACTCTTTAGTATAGTCTCTTGAATTATCTGGTTGTTGTGTTGATGCATCCTGAGATTGATTGTTAGTCTGCTCTACTTCTTCCTCATTCATATCATCTGACAACTTTGGTCTTCTTAAATATACTGACATTATTGTGTACTTTCTATTTTTTTATTTATCTCTTGTTTTGCAAAGGAGATAATATTCTCAACAAGTTTGTCAGAATATGGAATTACAGGTGAATATATTCCAAAATCATTTTCACCAATCCTAACAATAAGAGGAACAATCTCAATATCAATTAATCCATAGATAACTCTAAGAATGTAAGCATAGATATAAACTTGAATCGTGTAAATATTCAAATCAGAAGCATCATATTCATACAAAGGACCTTTGCATTTCTCGTAAGGATTTTCAATTGAAATCTTATCATTGTTCTTCCAATCAATCAATAGAAGTTTCTTGCCTGCAAGGAACAATGCATCACAACGTCCATTGACACCAAGCTTTTCAGAATGAAGCATAAGTTCACGACCAAGAAATACAATCTTATCTTTGATATTAGAAAAATAGAACTTCTGCCACTGCTTACATTTGTTTCCTGCAATCTCATTAAGAGAAGAAGTATATTTGTCAAGTACTTCTTGTGACTCATCTTTTTCAAGAATCATTCCTATGAATTTGTCAAGGAGCTTTCCGTTCTCTCGGCCAAATCTTCCTTTCTCTTCCCACTGATTTAGGATTTCTTCATAAGACATATGATAGTACTTATGACCAGGAACATCAAAATACTTTTCAACCATCTCATGTGCTTTCTTCTCTTTTTCAAATGGTTTGTGAAGAGCATCACAAATCTTAGTTACCGAGTAGGGACAAGCTTTGTAAATTGCTTTCTGTTTAGGAAAGGTGTCAGTTGCTTGCTTTATTTGGGTTAATACTTCCTGTATTTTAGAGGTCATAGGATGTGAATTTTCTTTATAAATATTATAATAGAAATATATGTAAATTATTTTTAACTATGAAAGTTGCTATATGTGCTATTGCAAAATATGAAAAAAATTATATAGTAGAGTGGGTAGAGCATTATAAAAATTTAATGTTTGACTACATTTATATATATAACAATGATGAATTAAATGATAATTCATTGTATGAAGTATTAGATGATTATGTTAAAAATAAATTTATTGAAATTATAGATGTAAGAAATGAATTTGCAAAACAAATACAAAGATATACCGAGTGTTATAATAATCATTCAAATGAATTTGACTACATGCTATTTGTAGATATTGATGAATTTTTAGTATTAGATGTTAAATATAACAACGATATTCATAATTTTTTAAATGATGAAAAATTTGCAAATGCAGATTGTATAAGAATTCCTTGGATGATTATTAATGATAATGATATTATTACAGTAAATGATAATAATTACAGTATTACAAGATTTGGAGATATTGGAAAAATGACAACTGCATGCAAAGCTATTTGTAAAACAAAATTAAATATAGATTCAATAACAGCACACGGACCTCTTTATTTAATCAACACTGTTGACTCAAACGGAAATATTTGTAACAACGGAAATGAAAAATCTATAAATCCAGTGTGTTTAGGAAAGCATCCTATCAAAACTAATACATATTTAAAACATTACAGATATAAAACACTCGAAGAATATATTTTTTGCAAATTAAAGAGAGAAGAAAATAATTCAAATATTCGAATAAAGAAATTAACTCTTGATGAATTTTTTGAATGGAATAAAAAAACTACAGAAAAATTAAATTATTTAAAAAATATAGGTATAGATTATAAATGAATTCACCTATTAATATATGTATTGTTCATTTTAATACTCCTCTTTTGACTGAATGTTTAGTTAAAAGTATAAACAAGTTTACACCAAATTCAAAGATTTATATTTTTGATAACAGTGATAAGCTTCCTTTTACATACAAGCAAAATAACATTATATACATTGATAATACAAATAACCAAATAATTAATTTTGAACAGTGGTTAGAAAAATATCCAAATAGAAACAAATCAACTGAAAAAACTAATTCTTTTGGATCTGCTAAACATTGTTATACTATTCAAAAGTGTATAGAATTAATTGATGACAATTTTATATTATTAGATTCTGATATACTTCTTAAAAAAGATATAAGTGATATTATTGATAATACTTGTGCCTATTCAGGAGAAATAGTCTTACAACCTCTTACAAAATCAATTCATAGAATATTGCCTTTTATATGTTATATAAATGTAAAAATGTTAAAGGCAAACAATGCTAAATATTTTAATGATAACTTTATGCACGGACTTTATAAATCCAAACAAAGTGATATGTATGATACCGGCGGAGGTTTTTATGAAGAAACAAAAAATCTTAAACACAAAGACATTAAAGTAGAAGATTACATAGTTCATTATAAAGGAGGTTCATGGTACAATGACAATGTAAAAGCATTTGGTAAAAAAATACTTCCGTTCCGTTGGGTGTTGTATCATTATGATTTATGGAACAACTGTGAAATTTCATATAAATGCTATTTGGATAGTTTACAGTCATTTTTATATGAAAAACAATGTAATTATGATATAATAAATCCAAAAACATTACCAGAAAAAATAAATTGGTTAAAAATATTTGATACAACATCTTTAAAGACTTTGTGTGCAGATAAAATAAAAGTTCATCAATATTGTAAAAAGAAATTAGGTAAAGATATTTGTATTCCAATATTAAAAGAATATAAGTCTGTTGATGATATTGATTTCAACAAACTTCCAAAATCATTTGTATTAAAATGCAATCATGGAAGTGGAATGAATATTATAGTAACAGATAAATCAAAATTAGATATAGATAAAGTAAAAGAAAAATTAAATAATTGGTTAAACTGTGATTTTTCTTTTAGAAATGGTTATGAAATGCAATATCATAAAATTGATAGAAAGATATTTGCAGAAACATACATGAATGATGGACACAGTGATTTAACAGACTACAAATTTTTATGTTTTAATGGAGAACCAAAGCTTTGTCAAGTTATAAATGACAGAAATAATTCTAATCGTCATCTAAATTATTATGACATGAATTTCAAATTTGTTAATATATCAAGACTTGATTTTCCAAATAATCCAACATTAATAGATAAAAGACCAAAATGTTTTAAACAAATGAAAGAATATGCTAAAAAATTAGCACAAGAATTTAAATTTGTAAGAGTTGATTTTTATGAAATAAACGGTAAAATATATTTAGGAGAATTAACATTTACCCCGGGTGCTGGAAGAATTGCATATAAAAATCCAAACGATGGAATATATTTAGGAAACATGCTAGATTTACACATAAATCTTCCGAAAAACAAAAAGGTAATATATACATGTATTACTAAAAACTATGATGTCTTGAATGAAAATCAATATTACTTAAGTGATTATGATTATGTATGTTTTACAGATAATCCAAATTTAAAATCTGAATTATGGGATATACGCCAAATTCCAAACGGTCTCAAAATTCTTTCACCTGTAAAACAAGCAAGATATATAAAAACCCATCCACATGTATTTTTCAAAAAATATAATTTATCTGTTTGGATAGATGCAACAATTACAATAAAAAGTGATTTTTCAGAATTAATTGATAACAACATTTTACAAGTTCCTATGCATCCAGATAGAAATTGTTTATACAGTGAAGCAAGAATGTGTATAAAACTAAAAAAAGATATAAAAGAAAATATAAATCCACAAGTAGAAGAATATAAAAAAGAAGGTTATCCTGAAAACAATGGACTGGCACAAACAAATATTCTTATACGAAAACATAATAATAAAAATTGTATAAAATTGATGGATGACTGGTGGAAAGAAATAAAAACTAAATCTTGCAGAGATCAGATTTCATTTAATTATGTTTTATGGAAAAACAAAGATATAGAAATATCATATCTAGACAAAAAAATATTTAATTCAAAATATTTTTTCTGGAATACAAAGCATGAAAAAGTAAAAAAAGATAAAATAGAAATATCTCCAACACAACCTCTTATTTCTTACACTTCACATATAGAGACAAAGCAAACAAAAACAAATACAATTATTAAAATAATAAATAAACCAACTGTTGTAAAAACATTAGAAACCTACAAGCTTCCTACAAAATCAATCAATAGAAGATATTAATGGAAAATAAAATAGTTAATATATGTATTGTTCATTTTAATACTCCATTATTAACAGAGTGTTTAATAAAGAGTATAAACAAGTTTACACCAAACTCAAAGATTTATATCTTTGATAACAGTGATAAACATCCATTTACATATAGGCAAGACAATATAATTTATTTTGACAATACAAAAGGGCAGATTATTAATTTCGAAGAATGGTTAAAACAATATCCAAATAAAGAAAAATCAAGAGGAAAGCTCAATAATTTTGGAAGTGCAAAACACTGTTATACTATACAAAAATGTATAGAACTAATAAATGATAATTTTATTCTTCTAGATTCTGATGTTCTTTTAAAAAAGGATATATCTTGTTTTTATGATATTAACTATCCTGCAGTTGGGAAAGCAGAGTATCAAACGAACTGTCATGATAAAAGACAACACTCTATAAAAAGACTGCTTCCTTATATATGTTTCATTAATGCAAAAATGTGTAAGCATAAAAGTATTTTGTATTTTGATGAAAATTATATGAATGGTTTGTATGTGACGGAATCTGCTGACTTGTATGATACGGGAGGAGGGTTCTTAAAAAATATAGAACAACAAAAATTACATCATAAAGAAGTAAATATATATGATTTTATAATTCATAAAGCTGCAGGAAGTTGGTCTAATGTTGCTCCAGAAAAATGGTTAAGTAATAATATAAATTTATTCAAAGACAGAATTATAGTATCACTAACATCTCACGGTAAAAGACTAAACTATGTTAGGGATGCATTAGGAAGTATATTAAATCAAGACCTTAAAGCTGATAAAATCATATTGAATATTTACAAAAAGGATGAAAAAAATGTGTCGTCATTACTAAAACAATATACACAGAAAAACAATATAGAAATTTATTATTATGACAATGACATAGGTCCTCATGCAAAATATTTCTATACGATGAAAAGATATAAAAATGAATGTATAATAACAATAGATGATGACATTATATATAAAAAAGATGTAATATCATCTTTATACTTTGATTATTTGAAAAATCCAAATTGTATAATTGCAAGAAGAGTTCACAAAATAAAATACAAAAATGATATTCCAGTAGAATATAAAAATTGGTTTCATGAATATACTTCTAGCACAATTCCGTCATTTGATATTTTTGCAACAGGAGTAGGAGGAGTTTTATACCCGCCAGATATTTTAAAAATATCAGACAACTGTTTATCAGATATAAATAAATCTTTATACGCCGATGATGTATATTTGAAATACAGAAGTTTAGAGTTAAAAGTGAAAACTAAATGGGTAAGAAACAATTCTATATCTTCTACACCAGTAAATAAAAATATTATTAGAAATTCTGGATTAGCATTAGACAATAATCTCAAAAATAGAAATGATATATATATCAATAATTTAAAAATGAAAAGAGAAAAAACTACAAACAAATATGTTATATATACATGTATAACAAATAATTATGACGCTATACATGAGATAAGCAATCCTATTCCAGGATATGATTTTATTTGTTTTACAGATAATAAAAGGTTATCAAGTAATACTTGGATGATTGACTTTTTACCAGAAAAGTTAAAAGGACTATCTCCTGTAAGGCAGCAAAGATATATTAAAACACATCCTCATGAATTTTTAAGTGATTATGAAGTATCTATATGGGTTGATGGCAATGTTGATATATTACAAGACCCAACTCCTCTTATAAATGATTTTTGCATAGAAATTCCAACTCATCCTGAAAGAAAATGCATTTATGAGGAAGGCACTGCTTGTATAAAACAACATAAAGATACTTCAACAAATGTAAATAAACAATTAAACAGATATAGAAAAGAAGGATTTCCAAAAAATTTTGGTCTGCCACAAAGCGGCATAATAATAAGACATCACAACAATCCGGATTGTATAAAAATTATGAATGAGTGGTGGAAAGAAATAGAAAATGGTTCACATAGAGACCAATTGTCATTCAGTTATGTATTATGGAAAAATCAAAATATTAAAATACATTACCTTGATAAAAAATTGTTTAATTCACAATATTTTAAATGGAATGTAAAACACGGCAGAGCAAAAGTAAAGCAAAAAGTAAATAGTTTACCTGTTAAATCTGCAAATTCTTCAGTACAATTAGAAAGGCCAAACAAAGTTCTTGTAGAATCTACTTGGAATCCTATTCAACAACATCCTAAAAGAACAGTAACAAAAGCTCCTGCTATTCCAAAAACAGCTAAAAAGAAAAATGACAGGATAGTTATTATCAAACGACTATTCTATTGATATAATTTATGATTAAATTACCGCCAAATATAAAAGTAGGTTGTCCTAGATGTAAATATGATTTGGAAAGGTTGCAAATCAAGGACGTCAAAGAGTTAGCTTTTTTGATAGATGAAAATGCACAATCATCAAAACAAACAACTTTGAATCCTAAGAAGAAACAACCTTCCAGTAAAGTAGTTTCTTTATTTTAATATGATTGCTAGTATTAACAAACAAAAAGTAGAGCTGAAGTATCTTATAGGTTTCACAAAAGAGAATCCTAGTATTTATGATTTGTTGTATGAATTAACTTATTTTTTGGAAGCAGAATCAAAAGATGAGTTTAATGAATGGGAATTAAAAAACAAAACTCGTTCAAGAGTTGGAAGTTTAGAAGAAAATTTACAAGCTCTAATAGATGAAGGTTATATTGAAAAAGGAAAGTATACTAAGTACAAACTATTGAAAAATAAATGGAGTTAAAATGTTTACACCAACAAAATATGGTTCACCTCATTTAGGAAAAAATGTTATATTTACAGATACACCAAATTTTGGCTCAGAACCATATTTAATAAGTATAGGAGACAATACTACAATTTCATTTGATGTTGCATTTGTTACACATGATGCTGCAACAAGAGTAATAAGAAATCTTCCAGGTAGAAACAAAGAAACTGTTATATATGCTCCTATAAAAATCGGAAAAAATTGTTTTATTGGTTGCAGAACAGTAATACTTCCAGGAGTGACAATTGGAGACAATGTAATTATTGGAGCAGGAAGTATCGTTAATAGAGATATATCATCAAATACTGTTGCTGCGGGGTCACCTTGTAAAGAAATATGTACTCTTGAAGAATATGAAGAAAAGCACAAAGATGATTTCTTGTATATGGTAAATCTACCGTTTGATAAAAAGAAACAATATTTACTTAAACATTTCAACATAAAATAAAGGAGAACTAATTGTTCTCCTTTTCTTTGTAATCATATTCATCTATTATCTCTAATTTTGCAGTATATCTATAATTAGGATAGTTTTTCCACTTGCCATCTTTGTATCCGTTTCTTACATATCCACGAGGCTTTGATACATTTTCATCTACCATAACTTCAAGAAACCTGCAATGAGCCATACAGTTATGATAACAATCATCATTCACAAATTCACCGTTGAATGTACAATATGGTCCTTCTTTCATTACAGCACCAACCTTTGGGTGCAAACGTTCTTCTTTTGTCATTTTACCAATTTATTATGAATGTAATCTCTGTAAGAATTCTTTCCAAGTTTCTCTACAATCTCTTCTAATTTCTTATACCCAATCCATCTGTTTTTCCAAGCAATCTCTTCAAGACAAGCAATTTGAATTCCTTGTCTTTTTTCAATTGTCTCGACATATCCTGCAGCTTCATGCAGACTCTCAAAGGTTCCAGTGTCCAACCAAGCGAAACCCCTGTCAAGCATAATCAAATCAAGCATAGTACCTCCGTCATTGGCTGTCATCTCGTTGAATCTCTTATTGACTTCAGTAATTTCAAGTTCTCCTCTGTCTGAAGGTTTGATGTTCTTTGCAACCTCAATGACATAATTTGGATAGAAATACAAACCAGTGACTGCGACATTAGACATCGGCACAACAGGCTTCTCAACAAGATTTGTGACACTATACAACATTCCATCAGAACGGACAGGTGCAATCTCTGCAACACCGTATCTCTGCGGGTCTGACACTTCATAACCGAAGACGACTGCACGGGGATTAGCCTCATCTTCAGCGATGGACTTTGCCTTAAGTAGTCTCTTTTCAAGTCCAGGACCGTGGAATATATTGTCCCCAAGCACGAGACAGACTGCATCCTGGGCAATGAAATCCTCTCCTATGATGAATGCTTCTGCCAATCCATTTGGCTTTTCTTGGACTGCATACTGAAGATTTACACCAAATCTTGAACCGTCACCAAGCAATCTCTTAAAAGCAGGTTGATCTTCAGGAGTTGTAATAATAAGTATATCCCTAATCTTAGCCATCATCAAGACTGACAATGGATAGTAAATCATAGGTTTGTCATAAATAGGAAGCAATTGTTTGCTGACTCCCATTGTAATTGGATAAAGACGTGTTCCAGAACCGCCTGCAAGTATAATACCTTTCATAAGCTGCAACTAATAAATATTTAAATATTATATGTTAAATATATGAAAAAAGTTTTAGATATTGTAATTTTTGTTTTACTTTGCATTTGGCAATTGCCTCAAGTAATTGTCGGAGGATTAGTTCTCTTATGCATGGGAAAATCAAAAGTGATTGCAAAACGTCATTACTGCTATTGTTTTCAAGTTGAAGGTGCGAAAGAGTGGTATATGATGGGAGTTTCATTCGGTCCTATTGTAATAGTCAATAAGACTCTTGCTAAATACCCTGAATATATTGCACATGAACTTGATGGGCATACTGTCGACTCTAAAATATTTGGTCCTTTGTATTTGTTTATTATTGGTATACCTTCTGGATTAAATGCATTATTCAATTTTTCAAAAGTATATTATAATTTCTATACTGAAGAATGGGCAAACAAACATGCAGGGTTGGTTGTCAACCATTACGGAAGATTAGAATTTGAGAAAAAAGAAGAGGTTCAAGAATGAACCTCTTTTTTATTCAAATCTTCTTGTCATACCAAATCCCCAAAATAGCCAAATGAATTCTGCATTCTTTACTCCTTCATCTACATTGTTATCTAATATAACAGTAGGCAACAAACTAAATGACCAATTGCCATTATTTGGATATATTGGATAAAGTTCTATCATAATATTACAGCTTCTGCGAGGTTTATTCCTCTAAGTTTACCATCAATATTAAATACAAATTTACCAGGATTTAATTCTGCCATAGGAACACCCTTTAATGTTTCACCCCTATATTTGAAAACTAAATAATCTCTTTTGGATTCTGTTTTTCCTAGTTCATCTCTTAGACGTTTTGTCAACTTAAATCCTAAATCTGTTGCTTTTATTTCTGAATAACCTTCAAACTCGTTCTCTTCCTCTTCTTCTCCATCATCTTCGTCATCAACGACAGCATCAATTTGGGATAGCATCATATCATAAAGGTCTTCATTAATTTCAGCATCTTCATCTTTCTTCTTTTTGCAAGGTTTGCTAAAATCAATTTTTCCCATAACATAAGAAATATATTTAATTTATATATCACAGAAAAAATTTCAGATTTTAGTTATCTTCAAAACTTCCTGTTTCCTTGTTGAATGGTGGAACTACATCTGCATCTGCCATTTGTTCAAGAGTAGCACGGGTTTCATCTGACAATTCTTCTACCGTATGAATTTTTGGCTTATTCAATTTGTCAAACTTTTCTTTCTGCCGTTCCTCACGTTTACGGATTTTCTCTTCATCAAAGAGATAATCATATTTTCCTTTCTTTGCATTTTTAAGACATTCTCTAAGCAAGCGTCTCTTGTCCTTTCCTGACATATAAGGATTCTGCTGAACATATTGATTGAAAACAACCTGTGCCTTGAACTCTGGACTTTCTCTTACACGTTTATTGTGTTCATCAATAATTCTTTGTTCCTCTTGCTTTTTTCTTATCTCCTCATTATAGTCTGCTTCTTGTGCTTCATCACTTGAAACAGATTCGGTACCTGTTCCAAACATTGAAGTAGTATCTACTCCTGCACTTTCTGTTGAAGCATTCAACAAACTATCTTCAAAAACAGAAGATGTTTGTTCAATAAGAGATTCTTCTTTCTGCTCTTCAGGATTCACTCCTAATACAGCATTCATATCTAAATTACTTTCCATTGTATTATCTTAATTTTATATTGTATATCAAAGGTATTGAATATATTTTAAAGAGAGTAAATATCATCTGATATAGGCACACGCATAGAATCTGGACATTGTATCTTGCCCAAACTTCTCCATCCTTTTGCAAAGCCATTTCTAATTACACTTGTAAAAAATGCAAAAGCATTCTGTGTTATTTCAGGATTGAAGTTTCTCCAATATCTTATACAGTCAAGAACTGCTGCACTTATACAATCTTCTCTATCATCTGGGTTATTATATTTCAACATAGTAGACATCTTGGTTGCAATCTGTACGAACATTTCTGCTGCCTTTGGAGTAAGTTCATCTTGTTCTTTGCTCTTGATTATCTCTGCTAATAAATCCGCATTCTTTACGTAGTGACTAGATGCTGCCTTTTTAGGTTGGTCTAAAGTATCATCAATAAATTCTACTCCTTCTTTCTCTGCTTTTATTTGAGCTTGTCGCTTGGTTGACATTATTAGAACATTATTATTTTATAAAAATTATATTTCATATATATCAGAAATATTTTAGATGCAAAAAGTACAATATGTTGTACTTTTCATCATAATGTTTATTATATTGAACAAAAACTATACAAATAGTTTATTATATTGTACTTTTTCAAAATTACAATATGTTGTTATTTTTATCATAATATGTGTTATCTTGTACAAAAGTTACACAAAAATAACAATATGTTGTTATTTTGTCATAACAAAAAGGGAGAACCGAAGTTCTCCCCAATTACAATATATTAAAAATTCTAATCTCTTATTTTATCAAGAAGTGTACTTAATATCTGAGAAGAGTGATTAAGTTCAGCAATGATTCTGGCTTTTGTTGGATGTTTCTTTTCATCTTTGAAGAAGAGTGTCAAGAATCCTACAGGTCCGTTGATTCCTTCAAGAACAACGAAGGCTCCGAAATTAACTTCAACAACTCTAAGCTTCGCAGCAAAATAAGGATCATCCTTTCCAACTTCATCAACAGAACCAATCCAAGTCTTCTCATTATAGTGAAGTGACACAAATGGAAGTTTTGCAAGATTAAAATTCTTAAATTCATCAGATGCATATCCTACATTTGGACTAATCTCTTCATAAGCCATATCACCATATATGAATGGAAGGCCTGATGCATTGTTAGTACCATTATGCATTTCAAGAATAGCTGCTCTATCTGCGTCAAGTGCGATAAGCAAACGTTTTAATTCATTAGAAATAAGAGGGCTAACTTCAAATCTTTTCTGTATCAATTCTGCATGATGTCTCTTACTAGCTTCATCACTGCGTTTGATAGCTTCCTCAACATCATCTATCCTGTCTTCTTTGAATTCTTGTCTATTTTGTTTTTGAATACTCTTTGCAAGTTGATAGAATGCTGATACAATAAAGAACAAAGCAACTATCATCCATACACTAGATTTGTCAAACTTAGACATAAACTCAGAAGGATTAACTAAGATGTCTGGATTTGAAAGCAAATACATTGCCATAACAATAAGAACTACCATTCCGACATTTTTCATAAAATATCCGAATCCTTTTGTTGATGCTGTAGTCAATTCGTCCTTCAAAGATTTCATTTCTTTCATTGATGTTTTCATAATCTTTTATTTTTACATTTCTACGGGGCGGACTGAATTAGCAGGCAAATAGATTAAGCTCTTGTCTCCTGTTTCATCGGTTACAAGTACTCTGACCGGTGTAGCGGAACCTGTAGCATGCTCATAGTCTTTAATGTTAAACAAAATATTTCTAAGTTCTGCACCATTTGATGCAACTTCTACTCCTTCAACATATTCATTTACATTTGCAAAATCATTTACATCTTCAGTAATCTTAACATACTTTTTCTTAGCAAAAGTCTGTTGGTTTTCAATTATCATTCTGATGTCATCATCATCTTTTGCATTAATATATTCTGAATACTTGACGTAGCAGTTATTAGGAGTCAACTGATTACCGTTCATGAACAATCCACAATGTACCATTTGTTCAAACAAACCCTTCAAAGTAGCAGGGTCAAATTTGTAAGGAGCTTGGACACAATCAAACTTCTGATTAGCAAGTTTCATTTCTTTTGGAGAAACTTCAATTGTTCTTCCTTCATCTGTTACGACTACGAAATTGTTGCTCATTGGAAGTTTTGAAAGAATCTGTCCTCTCATTCCGTTATTGAGGATTACATAATCCATTACATTAGGCTCAGCCTTTTGACAAGGAGATTCTGATTTTGCTTCATTAAGAACATTGTTCTTAACAGGAGTCTTTACAGATTCATTTGAAGATTTCTTTGCTCTGAACTTAAACTTAGGTTTCTTCTTCTCTTCCTTTGATTCTTCTTCTGAAGATTCTTCTGATGATTCTTCTGAAGTTTCCTCTTTGGTTTCTTCTGAAGATTCTTCACCTTCATTTTGTCCTTCTACATTTTCATCTTTCTTTTCCTCATCTTTTTCTTCATCTTTTCCCTCGTCTGAGTCCTCATCTTCTGATTTGAAAAGAGCACTGTCAGAAGCATTGAAGGTTGTTGTTACGTCCTTGAATGGGTCAGCCTCTTCTTTTTCCTCCTCAGATGAATTATCAGAATCTAAATTACTGGTATCAATCTTAACAGTCTTACCTGTCTTAGTATCTTCAACAGTAATTACAACTCCTTCCTTCAATGATTTCTCAGAGAGTTGAAAAAAATTCTTTACATCAATTGGAGTCTTGTCTCCATATACTGACTCGAATACTTTCTTTGCCTTGTTAACATTATTCTTATCAACAGCAATTGAAAGATTCTCATCTACTCTTGATACATGAATTCCCTTTGACTCAAGCTTCTGCTCCAAGAATCCGTTGAAGGGAACATTTAAAGTGTAAACATCACTATCTGCAATATCCTTGAAGTCCTTTGCATATTTTGTTAAGAACTCTTTAGCATCAGAATCAATATTTCCGTTCATTCTTGCAGAGTAGTTGTTTAAAGTATTATACAAATCTCTAGTCTCATCATAAGACTCTGTAACTATTTCAATATGTGAGGCCTTTGTTGTCTTCTTTTGATTGAACATTTTTGCATAGTCATCAGTGTAAGGAAGTACAATCTTTACAGTACCCTTATTAGATTCACTGTAGAGAACTGATTCATTGATTGCATTTACTCCAAGAATCTTAACTGACTCATTAGCATCCTTAGGTGCTACAGGAACCTTAGGTTGGTTCTTGAAACATTTCTCAAGTTCAGGGAAGAAGGTAATGAATTGGGTGTCTGAGAAATTCTTCCACTCCTTGAAGTAATCCTTAAGTGCATATACTGCAGCCTTATTAGCAAACTTCAAAGTTACGCTGTCATCATCTCCTTCAACCATTGCACATTCAATGCACATATCTCCACATTCCTTAATGAATGATTCTTTCTTAATAGGTTTGATGTCTTCCATATTAAGTCCAAGTTCAATAGGATATGTTGCATCTTGTGCATTTTCTTCTGCTTGTGCAGGACCCTCTTGCGGTGCAGCTTCAATTGGCTCTTCTGTTGCAGGCTCTTCAAGTGAAGGTTCTGCTGCATCAACTCCGTCCTCAGGTGCAGGCTCTTCAGCCGCTGGTTCTGCTGCAGGCTCTTCTGTTGGTTCATCATTGTCAAAATCAATGTAACCACCTTCTGGTGCAGGAATATCATCAGTCTCATCCTCAGGATTTACTCCGAACATATTGTCTACTTCTTCTTGAGGAGGAACTTCTCCAATTGGCTCATTGAGATTGTCTTCTGCTGCAGGTGCATCAGGCTCTGCTGTTGGTTCTGCTGCAGGCTCTTCAACTGCTGGTCCTTCAGGAGAAACAGGTTCTGCTGCAGGCTCTTCAGTTGCAGGAGCAGATGCAGTGACAGTCAAAGAAGCTTCTACATTACTGTCAGGATTTCCTCCAAGGAGGTCTTCCATTCCTTCTGGGGTATCTGTTGTTGCAGGGCTTCCTTCATCTCCTGCTGCCTCTATGTTATCGGTAGCACCTGCTACTTCAACATTTGCAGTATCTGAATCTGCTGAAATTGCAGAAACAATTGCATTGTAAACACTCAATGGCATGTACTCGTTGTTAAGGATAGGCTTACGGTTTGCATCAAGATAGAATGTGACAGTCTTAGTCTCATCCTTAATATCTCCGTTAGCATCAACTGAAGGGATAACAACAAATGCAGTACCCTGATTAAGCATCTTACCAGTCTTTACATTAGTTGCATAAGAAACTCTAAGTACTTGGACGTCCTCCTTTCCACCGGCTGCTGAACCAGCTGCAACGTCAAAGTCAGGGTCATAAGGAGTAGCTGAGTCAATTGCTTCCTGGTCAGGGTCAACAAATGCATCTTCAGCAGGATTCTCTGTAGGAGCATCACCTGAAATAGGTTGAGTCATCTGGTCCTCAGTCTCTGCAGGTTCTTCATCTGAAGGCTCTTCTGTAGGTTCAAATTGTGCAGGATTTGAAGGATCATCTTCCTCAGCATCCTTCTCGTCACCAGTTACATACTTCTCAGAATCTTTCTGGTACTCATCATACTTCTTCTGAACATCTTTAAGCTCGTCATCAATCAACTTGATAGCATCTTCAATATCCTTAGTATCATCTGAAGAATCCTTCATCTTCTCGAACTCTTCTTTTTTTGAATTGAGTTCATCAATATAATCCTCATACTGTTTCTTAGTCTCTTCAATTCCTTCAAGAATTGCATGCTGATTAGGAAGAATATCTTCAAACAAAGGTGAAACGTTAAGTTCCATATGTTCATTGATATATGAACGGCACTGAATAGGATTTACATTACGGTAGAAAGTTGAAGTTCCAAGAGCAGCATTGCTTGTATTTACAAAGATATTGTTCTTGATTCTGAATACATCAACTGATTTACCGTTTGAAGATTCATTCATTGAAAGTCTCTTAACGAAATCAATGTAAGCAATCTTATCAAAGTTCTCATTAATCATCTTAGTTGCAGCATAGAATCCTTCCTTATGTTCATTCATAAGATGTGAATTGTTAGCAATTGTATCAAGCTCTGATTCTGATACTGGCTTGCCATTGATTTCAATTGAGGTCTCAGTAATCTTAGCGACATCTGAACCTTCATAAATAGAAATCATATTGTTCTCACCATCAATATTTACTGCAGGATGATTAATAAGATTACAAAGAGTCTTGAATGACTCATCAAGATTTTCAATATTGCTCTTTGCAAGCTTGGTAATAGTATTACCCTTTCTTGTGTAATAAGTTCCCTTTACATTGAAAATACACTCATTCTCCTTGACATACTTAACAGGTGAATAAACCTTCTCTGTATGAACAATATTGTTAATCTTCTCAACTGACTCTCCAAGATAAACAGTATTTTCAAGAGATTGGTCAAGCATAACAACATTAAGAATATCTCTTACGAAAGGATCATACTCAAATGCTTGGAGTCTCTGCTTAAGAATAGTCTTGTTGGTCATTGATTTATTGTCCATGTAGTCAACAACTACATTTTCAATAAGAGGAACAATATAATAAGAACCTGTTCCTTCCATAACTCTAAGAATCTTCTTCAAGTCAATATCCTGTTGATACTTAGAAATTCTGTCCTTCAATGCTGAAGTTTCAGTATCAACTGCACTGAGATAATTCCATCTTGATATACCAGAAATGAAAGACTCATAAAGCGTTTCTTCTGCTTTGCCAGAATTGAGAGCATTAATGTATTGCTCGCAATAAGCTTTAAGTCCTTCATTTGTACTGTTCTTAAGAATTCTCTTAATTGTATAATCGAGATTTATATGTGTGTCAATGTCAGAAAGTTTCTTTGCTACCTTTACAGGTGTTTGTTCTGCCTTTGCTTCAGCAAGCAATTTATCTACCTCTTCTTGACTGAAAGTCTTGGGAGCTTGAGGAATCATTGACTCATTAAGTGAAACATTATGAAGAGTTTGATTTGTCTTCTCTTCATACTCATCAAAGGATAAAGTCTCAAGGATTGCATTGATTTCTTTAATTCCTTCAAACAAAGATAAGCTCTGTCTTGCAGCAGTTCTGGTATCTGCATTCTTGTCAGTCATATAATTAACAAGTGAAGACTCAATCATAGGAACTATATAACTATACTGTCCCTTACTCATGTTGTGCAAATTGTTAATCATATCAATATCTCTCTTGTTCTCATCAAGTTTCTTGCTTACAACAAAAAGAGCATCCTTTGCAGATTCATGAACGGCAACTCTTGAAAGGTCATTAACAAAATCATTAGCGATTTCTTCTTCATGCATTCCTTCATCTAATTTCTTAAGATAAGTTTTACACACAGTGGCTACGGGAATATACTTTGACTCCTTCTTCATAAGAGTCTCAATAGATTCTCTCAACCCAATAGTATTAAGCATATCTAAAGATTTGGTAAAAGTTGAATTTGCCATTATTAATGTTTAATATTATTTTTGTTTTGATTTTCTTGCAATTTATTAAGTTGTTGTAAAAAAGATACCACTTGCTCCTTAGAATATCTACGGACCAAGTACTCTAAAATAGCTCTATCTCTTTTAACAAGTTTATCCATAATTTCTAGATTTTAATATTTATTTCAAAAAGACGAGAAATTTTTCCAACTTTTATTTTGTTAACTGTTAGAGTATCAATATGTTAGAGATTTTGTCATTAACATTAGCATTTAACGGATATGTTAATTGCAGTGTAATTCTCTTCGGTTTGCAATTTTCTGTATATTTCATAGGCTCTCCGTTCAGTAAAACATCAACAACTTCACCGTCTACGATATGCAAGCTGTAAGCAGTAGAAAGAATAACATTTCCTTTGGAGTCAGTATAATCGAGTGTAATTGGCATCTCATAATCCTTTTCACCTAAGAATTTTCCAGGGTCTACAATGACAAATGATTTCTCTGTTATAAGTTTTGTATTGTAATCAGGAATTATCTTAAGTACTGGGTCAACCAATACTTTAGTATTGTCATCATAAACAATATTAGGATTCACGAATCCTGAAAAATCAGAAGGAATCGTCCAGTAATAATGTCTCGTATTCAATCTTGGTGAATCAATCAAGTGATGTTTTCCATCTACTCCATACCAAGAGAGACATATTGTACACATATCTGAAACATTTGAATTTGTTTCCCACTCTATAAGTATAGTAGAACCTGAAGGATAAATGACAGAATTGTCAATTGGTTTAAGTTTGACTGTTTGAAGAATAGGTTCTACATCTCTAACCTCAATATCCCATGCAATCTTTTCAATTCTCTTAGAAGCTTCAATTGCATCTGCATTGTAGAATACAGGTTGATAAGTTTCTACTGAAAGAGAGAATGTAAGTTTAAGTTGTCTCTCTGCATCAAAAGCATATGATACAGTCTTATCAAGATTATGTGATTCTGGAAATCCTGCTCTGCAAGGAATCTTGAGTCCGCGGAACAAGACATCATAACGGCGGTTTTTATAAAATGCTTCTCTGAGTGCCTGCTCTATCTTGAAAGCTGTTACTATGTTGTCAATCCACATCTCAACTTCAAAATTAAAAGTAAGAGGAATGCTCATCATGTTTGCAATATAAGAAGTAAGTTTTCCGTTTTCATTCTTAAGAAATCTTCCTTGTATAAAACGGTGAGTTATATTTGATGCATCAATCTGTGAGCCTGTATATTTGACTGCTCCTCTTGGAAGCATATCAAATTTGCCATCAATCTTTCTGTCACCAAAACAAGCCTTTCCAAAAAATGTATAATTGTCTTGTGCGAATCTCTCATCTGAAGAACCAAAATCATACATAAATGGAACACAAACATTTTCAACTACATTAGTATCCCATATCTGTTCATAATAAACTTCATGATTGAGAAGATATAAAAGACCAACGATGACTGTTCTATTGAAAACATCATCATAATTATATCTTGCAAACAACTCATTGTCTTGTGCCATAATTAACTATATATCTTTTTATATCTATCGCTTGAAATATCAATAACAAAAAGGGAGGCTATTGCCTCCCAATGTATTACATTAAATTTTCTAAAACAAAATCAACGAAATGTAATTCTCCTCTTCTGTCTTCTATAATTAGATTAATTTCTTCAGGTTTATACTTATCAATGAAATCATTGAGCATTTCATCTGTCAATTTGTTATTAGGATTTCCTATTGTAGTCTTTGGCTTTATCCATTTATCATTCTTCAAATACTCCTTAATTCCTATTACTGTTCCATATGCTTTTGTAGTTCTTGTAACAACGTGATACATAATTACTTTTTCTTTTTTCTAATTTTAAATCTTGGTGGTTTAGCCTGTTGTGCAGGCTTTGTAGAAATTATATTCCCAAAATTGTCACCAGATCCAATCGCAGCTGGGCTTGATTGTTCTGCTGCTGTCATAGCTGCCATTTGTGCAGGAACGGGATTACCTACTCCGCCTGTGTTATTCAATGTATTGAATGGAGCTGATACTCCACCAGTGCAACCACCGTCACATTCTTTAATAACTTTTTTTCTTCTAACTGTAACACTCATAGCTAACTAATAAATATTTAAATCTAAGTTATTTATTTATGGTCCTAAATAATACTCCGTGGATGTTCCTTCTTTACCTTCCTAGTAATTTCTTTTACAAGGAAGTAGTAGACAAATGGACACCTGTCATAGAGAAAATGAAGCTGCCATATACTTCTCTTGTAGATTTTATGAATGCTCAAATACAAACAATAAGTTTTCCAGGTATAAGCATGGATACTGTTATGCAACAACGTGAACAGTATGAAGTAAATTATCCTGGTGGAAAAGAGCTCGAACAGTTGATTTCAAAAGATTTGTCTATAACTTTCAAATTGACTGAGAGCTATATTTCTTATTGGGTTATGTGGGACCAAGTAGACGTTTATCTCCATTATGCAAATGATGTGACTGACCATCAACCTTGTTGGATGCAGCCAATATCCTTGTCATTCCTAAGTGATAATGGATATGAAATGATAAAATTCTTATTTCAAGAAATAACACCAACAAATCTTGGAGAACTCTCACTAAGTTACGCTGCTACTCTGGCACAATACAACACATTTACATTCTCTGTAAAATATAATCGCTTCGATATTTTGTAATCGAAGCGATTCTTTTTAATATAATCTTCCAACCATATTTGATGGAGTAAATACTGTAGGAGGAGTTCTCTGTTCTGTTGGTTTGTTGAACGGAATAAGTTTGAGATGTTCATCTGCAAGTATTGTAACCAACCTATTAGTCTTTTGAGTCTTTATATAAATGTATTGAATTTCTCCATTTCCATTTTTGACTATTCTGACAACTTGTCCTGTAAAATGTTTTTCAGGATTATTTGCTCCTACTCCTGTGACAGTACAACCTGGGTGAATATAATATTCCTCTTGTTGTGGAGTCATATCTTGCTCCAAGTTGTGAGTCAATGGCAATATAGCATAAGTATAACCAGGCATACCCTGAACTGTATATGATACTCCACCTACAGTAGGGTCTGCCATCTCATTGAGTTTCTTTTTTCTAATGAATTTCATATTATACAAATGTCATATATTTAATTTGTACTGGGAATCCGTTAGGATTGTAAATGATAAAGCTAGGAATCAAATTTCTTGTCTTTGAACTAGGGTCATCAGATACAGCAGTCCTTGCATAGAACTGTCCCATCACCATCCAAAGATTGTGTTTTGAAAGATAATTAGCATAACCATAAAGACCGATTGCATCATAATGCTGAACATCTTTATACAAAGAATTCAACATATAATAATTTGGTACATGTGAGTGGTCCCAATCTGAATGAAGATTACGAACAAATGGAATCTCTTCTGGGTCAATCCAGTTGTCATGATAATTTATATGTGTATAAGCATTACTCCATTTGTTGTAAATATCGTATTCATATTGTGAGAAATAAGAATCAACGACATCTCTAAGTACTCTTACATATAATGGAAGTCCACTATACTCATTCTGTATTGTTGTGTAATACTCTTCAACTCTATCTACTAAATGTGCAATCTTCAATGAACGCATAGGTTCAGTAATAGTCTCTGCATTAAACTCTGGATATTTTGCAACTACAACACATCCTTTCATAGCACCATTTCTGTACTTGTGCGCAGGAATATATTTAGTCAGGTCTTCAAACAAATAGGTGTTGAAAAGAACATTAGTAGAAACATCATAAAATTCCTGGAAGAAATCTTCTCTATCTTGACTGATAAATGTTTTTCCGAGGTTGTCATAAATATCTCTATAAGTAGATTCTGTTACTATTCCAGTATAAGCATTTCCTGTACCAAGTTCTCCGTGGCCAGCTGCTCCTGTTGCTTCTGCCCACTCATCATCATATCCAAATCCGATATTGTTTGAAGTTCCATCTGTTGAAGGATCTACAAATATATGAGGGAATTCATCTGCTGGGTTTCCTGAACCAGTATATGTCCAAAGCTCGATAACAGGTATCCAAAAATCAAAACCTAGTTGAGTTGCAGTCAAGTAAATATATCCATCTTCATAAGTTATATTAATAGGAATCTTTTCCTTGTCAAACAATTCCTGGCAAGCTTCAATAAATGTCTTGTCATCTTCAAAAGAACCTGCAGCACGAAGGCACTGAAGAACTTTATTTCCGTATTGGTTTACATACTTGATATGTATTATCATAGTAGAAATATACATCCAATCTTCATATTCCAATACTCTTTTTCCTATTCTACCAAATGCCTTTGTTGTATATGCTTCTCCAAAAGCTATTCCTTTAATATAGATAAAACTATAAGGGTCAATAATCTTCATGTCAGAAGTATATTGAGTAAGACCAACATGAACATCTGACAAATCAATTTTTGACAAGGTCTCATCATTAGAAGAAATAACACCGTCACCTCCAACAATATCAAATGACATTTCATCACCTGATGCACCATTACAAAGAATGTTGCTGAATATATATGACTTAGTAGGATTATTATAATATTTTCCAAAAAGGTCTGTAGCCATTTATAGTATATTCATTTTAATATTTATCCGTTCTCTCGGAGGTCTAAATCTGTCAATTTAATCGTTTTGCAGTAAACTGTATAAAATCTTTGTAAGAAGAATCCAAGAAATAATATTCTTTTAATAGAATATAAAAATATTCTAATACTTTAGCCCACACGTAAGAAACTATCTATTGAAGAAATGATGATAGTCAACACTCTCGAGAGAGAAATAGATATACAAACAGAATTTTTATCATCATGAATAAGGTATTAGAAATCTTGTCTAAGATATCAAATTATATTAAGATTGGTGCACAGTGGATATTATCCCATCTCGAAAGAACAATAATAATTATTTTGCTTATAGTTGTTGCTGTACTTAGCATCAGGTATTGTAGTTCCGAGCGAGAGCTTGCAAAGACAAAAGCAGAATTAGTAGAGAGTGTAGATACTTTAACTACTTACAAGAACAAACTTGGTGAAGTATATCTTGAGAGAGAAACATATATCACTGATGCTAAGACATTAAAACATCTCAATGACAGTCTCTATAAAGAATACAAATACTTGAAAGACCACCCAACAGTGATTGTCAAGACAGAGACTGTTGTAAAGATAGATTCTATATATGTTGACCATGAACCAGTGATTGCAGATACATTAAATAAAATGTATACTTCTAATTTCGCAGTCAATGATTTGTATTACAATATTGCAGGTAATACTACTTTCAATCTTAATAATTTAACTGCACAAACATTCTTTTCTAACATAAGTTTTCCTGCAACCTTCACTACAGATTTAGTAGAGAGAAATAACAAATTGTATTTTATTGCAAAGTGTGATAATCCCTATGTACAAATAAATAATATAGAAGGTGCAGTTATATCTCCAGAGAACTCTAAGTTATTAAATAAGAAATACAACAATCCTTGGGTTCTTGCTTTGGGTCTTGGTCCATCAGTAGCGATAGTTGATGGAAAGATAAAAGTTATTCCTGCTATAAACCTTACTTTAGGTTTCAAAATTATTGATTTTAAAATATGAGCATAAAAACTAGATATCTTCAATTATCTGATACTGTTATAATGGAATATTGTATGTTGACTAAAAAGGGAGATGCGGAGTCAACAGGATTTGTAATGACTGAATTGATGAACGGTCATTATGCTATTTTTTCACAGGCAATGGCAGAGGTAGAAGAATCAGATTCATCAACGTATATTAAGAAAAACAGAGATGAAATAGAAACATTAAACAATATCAACCACTTAGCAGTTCCTCAAGATAGTAATGACTCGTATTGGTTTACATTTCTTGACAATGATTATGAATATGTTAGAGATGGAAATTATGATGTTGTAAGAAGTGATGATATCAAAGTTAGAAATATAGAAGAATCTATATCAATTGGATATAGTACTCCTCCTGGAGGATATGGAAAATATTGTAGAAATCCATTCAATAAGAATGAAGCCTTTCTTAATGTATCTTTGGCGAGTGTAAATGATGCTCCTGGTTGGGACAAAGTAAAATTGTATTTTGTTTCAGGATATGATTTCAGTGATATATTTGGAGCATTACTTAGAATATCAGTTCCGAGATGTGATGGTAAAATGTTAGACTTGTGCAATTTCTTCTACACAAAATCTAATGTATACAGATATATTAAGTATCTTCCTAAACCAATAATTTTTGGAAACTATATATATGACAAATATATTGAGATTGCAGTTCCTTCAATTGCAGGTGTAGCAGAAAAGGGAGCACTTGCAAATCCTGTAAATGATACTTCAAATAATATAAGATATGAAAATATCGGAGATTTGCTTAATATAAATATGACTGCTAACATAAGACTTATGTTTGCTTACATTGATGATGAAAACAAAGAATTGGCAGATATTGTATTAAACAATGATGAAGTATTCAAAGGAAATAATTATCCATTGAATAAAAATGTTCTTTGTCAATTTGCAAGAACACATACTATAAAGGGTTCTATACCTACACAATTTATCCAAAGTGACAATCTTGGTGTCTACATTGCAGTCAATCCGGATTATCCATATATAGAATTTTATGGAACATGGAAAGATATGCCTCTTGATTGTGCAACTGTACAGTCATTTAACACATCAATTCAATTGTATGACAATTCTCTTATTAAGCGTGATACTACTTATCAAGTAGATAAGGATTATCAAGTTGAGTACAATATGAAGAAGTGGGTTGTCCTTCATGAAATAGATTGTCAATTTGTAAATACAGAAAACAAAGTTGTAAAAGAAGAGACATACAGCTTGTCACAGACATTTGTTTCATCTGACGGGGAAATAACAAAGTTCTATTATAGACCAATATACTTTGATGAACTTGAACAAACTGATTTGAACTCATTGTCAATTATTCTTCATTATGATATGAGATTAATGAACATTGAAGACAGTGTGCAGTTTGTAAAATCTGGTTCATTGACATTATCAAATGAAACCTCAGATATAAACCGTTTCTGGGGTAAAGGTGCTAAACTTCCTTTTGCTGATACACTTTCATACAAAGTATATAACAAAATTGTAGAGCCAAAGCACTCAATAACTAATAATGCTAATCCTTCAGGAGGACTCACTAAGTACGTTAAAGTATTTTATAATGTATCTGAAATATCATTGTCTGTGTCACAAGGAGATGTAGCTAACGGAAACTACACATTGATTATTAGCAGAGCACCAAGAAATTATAAGTTTATATTCAAACAAAGAGACATAAACGGAAACAATAAGTATGTTGATTTGACAGATTCATATTATAAACTTTATGCCAAAGATGCTAACGGAAACGATATTATTATAGACCCTACTTATTCAAGCAATATGAACCTTATGCTTGGTGAATTAGAGTTCAATATTTCAAATGTTAATATTTCAAAATTGTATAATGTTCCTCCTACAGATAGATATATTTCTATTGTTGCATACAATAATGATAATTCTGTAAGTTCTTTATATGATATGAGATACACATTTTAATCTATTCTATGATTAACAGATAAAATTTTCAATAAAATTATATTTTATAATATGCCTATTAACAATGAAGAAAGAGAAGCAATGAATGCTTATGTTTCTAGTATGGAGCAAGAGCAAGTTGAAGCTCCTGTACAGCAGGCAAAAGTAGAACCTGTTCCTCAGGCTACTGTCACACCTGTTCCTGCTAAGAAGAAAAGCATGACTACTGCTGAAGCTGCAAGAGCTGCTAGACTAAACGGAAGAACAGAAGCAGAAGCAGCTGACGGTCTTAATTACCGTGATAATTTAGGTTACCTTCCTATTCCAGTGGATTCACTTCCTACAATGGGATTGTTCTACCCAGAAGGAACACGTATTCTTATTCGTGCTGCAAGAGGTGAAGAGATTAAGCACTGGTCAACTATGAATGACCAAGATTCTGCACAGCTTTCACAGGTAGATGATATACTTAATTATATCATTGAGAAGTGTGTTACTGTTAAATTCCCTGGTCAAATTCCTGGAAGCTGGAGAGACCTCAAAGATATTGACAGATTCTATTTGTTGCTTGCTGTTCGTGAATTTACTTTCCTTGATGGTGATAATGAATTGATGGTTCCTGTTTCAGAAGGAAAGAATATTCCTGTAACTAAGGAAATGATTGATTTCATCACTATTCCCGATGAGATTATGAAGCATTATTCACCTGAAGAGAGATGTTTCGTATTCAAGCTTAAGACTGGTCGTGAGATTAGAATGCATATTCCTTCACTTGGTGCTACTGCTTGGTTGAAGAATTATGCACAAGCTAAGAATATGGCTCGTGAGGGATTTGACACTGACTTTATTCTTTATGCTCCTATGCTTATCGCTGATTTTAGAAACTTGTCACAGAGAGCATATGAAGAAATGGTAGCAGATTCACAGCTTTGGTCTGTCAAGGAATGGTCTTTGATTGGTCATGTAAGAGATACTCTTGCTGCTGCAGCTGAACCAAAGATTAAGTATCAGGATGAGAATGGACAGGAGGTAACTATTCCGCTAACCTTTCGAGGCGGAATTAAAGCTCTTTTCACTATTCAAGATCCCCTATCAATCCTTTGTTAATATTGAGCTTGTATTTGCTCTTCGCTTACATATTACTCCTACTGAAATGTGGAAAATGCCGTTTTACGACATAATGCTTCTTTATAGAGCATATGAAGAATATGTTGATAAAGAAAATGAAGAGCAAACAAAACAACAAGAACAATATGAGCAACAGGCAGAAGATTACAAGGCTAACATGCCAAATCCTAGTGATTACAAGATGCCTGATGTAAACAACATAACTAGAGGATTTACAAATTCTGTAGGCAATTTTTCAATGCCTAACTTCTAAGTAAAGGGAGCGCAATGCTCCCTTTATGAATAAATATCAAAATGTAAAATTAATGTAATAAGAGATATGAACTTTAAAGAACTAGTTAAAACCTATTGGAAAACTGCAGTGATAGTTCTCCTAAGCCTTATGTTCGTCAGCAAGTGCACATCTTCAGGAAATTATAAACGTAAGTATAACAAGCAAGTTAAGCAAACAGAATATGTTATTGACTCAATGTCAAATGTATATTCTAACAGCTCAAGATATATTGATAGCTTAAAGAATGTTATCGTTCTTAAGAACAATGAAATTGATGCATTGAATAAGCAGTTAGATATTTACAAAGAACAGAACAAAGCTCTTGCAAATAAACCAGTAGTTGTTACTGTAAAGAAAGATAAAGAAGAGAAATAATTATGAAACAGAGAAAACTTGATAAGGTATTCATTTGGGGATTCTTATTCTTGTATCTTCTTGTTGCAACAATTTCATTTTGCCACGCAGTACAATTCTTCAATATTGGTAATGTAAGATGGATGAGTATTGTTCTTGCATTTTCATTTGAACTTGGTCTTGCTTTATCACTTGCAGCTATATTGCTGTCAGACAAAAATAAGTCTAAAGCTTTACCTTGGATATTGATGGGAGTATTGACTCTTGTACAAGTAATCGGTAATGTTTATTCAACATTCAAATATATTTCATTATCTGAAGTTGAGTACTATCAATATTTGGCAAAACCATTATTGTTCTTTATTGAAGATGTAAGTGAAGATACAATTCAGATTATTGTTAGTTGGATTATCGGTGCTATACTTCCTATTATTGCTTTGATGATGACTGATATGGTTGCAACGAATATTAAGAATACTAATGATGATGAAGTTGAAGAACAACCAAAGAAAGAAGAAAAGAAAGAAGAACCTGCTCCTGTAGTTGAAGAACAAGTAAAGGAGGAAGTGAAAGAAGAAAAGAAAGAAGATGAAGACAATATTCTTTCATATATGAATGACGACGGCAAACCTGTTTGGGAAGAAAAACAAGAGGAACCTAAAAAAGAAGAGAAACAATCATTTGCAACAAGATTAAAAAATGTATTTCCTTCAAGAAAACCTGTTAAACAACCAACAAAGGTAGAGCCAGTAAGAGATGCTGAACGTCACGATAGCACTCCTAAGAGAAAAGCAAATTCATACTATTTTAAAGGTCCTGAAGTAAGACATTAAAAAATTAAGAGAGGCAATTGCCTCTCTTTTTTATTCTAGATTTACCTTGTTTGAAAGTATACTAGCGAAGTTTTTGGTAGAACATTCAACTCCTTTTGGATATTTGTTATCAATTGCAACAGCCATTTCCATAAGTACTCCTTGTAAAGTTTTACCTTTAACTGCAGGTTGATTTGCTCCGTTGCATAGATTAACTTTGTTTGCATTCACGTTCACATTCGGTGCAGTAATATTTACTGAATTAGCGCTTGAGATATTGATTGTTCCTGTAGGTTCATTACCTCCGCCTGCTGCAGTAGCAATTGTAATTCCAGAATCTTTTATTTCAATGACACAATTGTTGTTAGCATTTTTTGCTTGTATCATTCCATCTGGGTCAATTATAATTCTTGAGCCTTTATGATATATCTTAAATCCTGTTTTCTCCTGGTACAATACCATTAATTCTGCTTCAGAATCAAATAACAATACATGTGTTCCAAGATAGTCATCTTTAATTTCATTAATCAAATCAGGGTCAAGGTACTGCAGTGATGAATATTCACCTGAGTATAAATCATTGTTAGAAAAAGATACTCTTACAATATCACCTAATTTAGGAACAGAGAGACTACCTCCTCCTTTTGTAGAGTATATTCCTGAATTTACTGGTGTAAACCAAGGAATAAACTTATCATCAAGACCGTCAAACATACCGAACACTCTTATCTTACATCTTCCTGAAAATGTAGGGTCTTCATTATAAATTACCTTTCCAACATAAAATTTATTATTCTCCATAATTATTCAATATCATTTTCTTCATCAGTGGCAAGAGACCATTTCTTAGGTCTACCAAACATATCTAATTGTGTATCATCATCTGTTGCTTCAGAGAAATCCTTTGGTCTTTCAAAATCAGGTTCTATAGAATTGTCGTCCTTTGATGCTGCACTGAAATCAGCAGGTCTCTCAAAGTCTTGCTCTATAGTATTGTCATCAGAAGAAGCTGCACTGAAATCAGCAGGTCTCTCGAAATCCTGATTTATGCTGTTATCATCATCTGTTGCAGCACTGAAGTCGTCAGGTCTTTCAAAATCTTGGTTGATTGAATTACCATCTGCTGATGCAGCACTGAATTCATCAGGTCTTGTGAAGTCAGGTTCTATAGAATTACCATCTGCTGATGCAGCACTGAATTCATCAGGTCTTGTGAAGTCAGGTTCAATCTCATTGTCTTCACTTGTAGCAGCTGAATAATCATCAGGTCTTGTGAAGTCAGGTTCTATAGAATTGCCATCTGCTGATGCAGCACTGAACTCGTCTGGTCTCTCAAAGTTTTGTTCAATTGCATTGTCTTCATTTGTAGCAGCTGAATAATCTTCAGGTCTTACATAATCAGGCTCTAAGTGATTGTCTTCATTTGTAGCTGCTGAATAATCTTCAGGTCTCTCAAAGTTTTGTTCTATATCATTACTGTCTGCAGAAGCTGCACTGAATTCATCTGGGCGTTTGAAGTTCTGCTGGATAGCATTGTCTTCATCAGTCGCTGCAGAATAGTCATCAGGACGGTGGAAGTCCTGTTGTATTCTGTTTCCTTCATCAGTTGCTTCTGAATATTCATCAGGACGGTGGAAGTTCTGTTCAATCTGATTTTCATCAGATGATGCAGCACTGAATTCATCAGGTCTCTCAAAGTTTTGTTGAATAACATTATCTTCATTTGTAGCTGCTGAGTAATCTTCAGGTCTCTCAAAGTTCTGTTCAATTTGATTTTCATCAGATGATGCAGCACTAAATTCTTCAGGTCTTTCAAAGTCTTGCTGTATAGCATTGTCATCATTAGTTGCAGCTGAGTAATCTTCTGGACGATGGAAGTTCTGTTCAATTTGATTTTCATCAGATGATGCAGCACTGAATTCATCTGGACGATGGAAGTTCTGTTGGATAGCATTGTCTTCATCTGTTGCTGCTGAATAGTCATCAGGACGGTGGAAGTTTTGTTCAATTGCATTGTCTTCATCTGTTGCTGCTGAATAGTCTTCAGGTCTCTCAAAGTTCTGTTCAATTTGATTTTCATCAGATGATGCAGCACTGAATTCATCGGGACGGTGGAAGTTCTGTTCAATTGCATTGTCTTCGTTTGTAGCAGCTGAATAGTCTTCTGGACGGTGGAAGTTCTGTTCAATCTGATTGCTATTTGCAGAAGCTGCACTGAATTCATCAGGTCTTTCAAAGTTCTGTTGCAACTTATTTGTATCTGCCGTAGCTGCTGATATTTCAGTAGGACGGTGGAAGTTCTGTTCAATCTGATTGCTATCTGCAGATGCTGCAGATATTTCATCAGGACGAGCAAAATTTATTTGAAGATGATTAGATGGATCTGTTGCAGATGAATAACCACCTCTAGCAGACATGCCAAATTGTATTGACCTGTTGTTAGTGGCAGTAGATATAACATCTGGTCTTGGAAATCTAATTCTTGCCATATAAACTTATATTATTATTTTTATATTTATATTATCCTCCAATAGGATTAGGAGTTGGGTTTACTTGTGGATTTGATTCTATCATTTCTCCATCAAGTTCATTTATTTCAGTAGCTTTTGAAACATATTCACCTCTGTCTTGCAAGTAAGCAAGCAATTGTCTACTCATAGCAGAGAGGCTAGATTCAGTTGCAGTAGACCTTGAAAGATTTTCAAGAGCATTTGTTAAAACAGTATAACGTAATCTATCCTGTACTTCTGGGTCAGTTGCAGCGCTCTTAATCATTTCTGAATATTGACCGTGGTCAAGTGAATATTTTATTTCACGGATAGCAGTAGCAGCAGATAAAGTTTCATCAGGACGGAATTGTCTCAACACACTATATACAAGAGACATTCCTGACATATCTTTAGGAGAGTTGAATAACTGATAAGACATAGCAGTATTAGTCCTTGTATCAAGGACAGGATTCATTCTTATTGCAGCATTAGTTATTTTAATATCTTCATTTACTCTTCTATCCAAATAATTTTCTGTATCTCTATTTGGTCTTTGTAACAACTCGTCATTGAGAATAGCTCCGTGCATTATAGTAACTCCGTCTTCTCTGTCAGGTAAAGAATATCTGTCAGAGTTTGTTACCAAATCTACATTTAAAGGATACATTTGTCTGTCAATAACTCTTCCAACTTTTATTGAAATTGTTGGCTCTGTCTGTTCTTTTGATGTTGATGCAGACAATGAATTAATGTGTGACAATGTATCTTCAAGAACAAATTCACACTGATGACATTCGAGGCATATTGTTGGCATAACATCATTCAATGCATTGTTGCAAAGTCTTACGAAATCTCCTGGCAATGTTGCTAATCCGTTCAATGCCCCAGTTGTAGTATTTGCAGCTTCAATAGCTTTAGTTATAGTAGAATTCGTTCCTAATATTTCAGCAGAAAGAATAGCAGCATTGTCAAGAATCCTATCTACACTTTTCAACATATCAGAAAATGATTCCTTGTTGTAAGCTGTAGTATTCATATTCTGATTGATATTGTACATTATAGATTTTTTTGGATTCAACTTAGAAGCAGACAATGAGTGGAATAATCTTATTTCTGAAACATATATTTTCATTGTAAAATATCTCATCATATCAGGAAGAATCCATCTCTGATAAACATCATCCCATACAACTTTTCTATACAATTGCATAAGTTGTGTTATCTTCATGTCAAGTCCTTCAAGACATTTGATTTTTATTATTCCTTCATCATCTTTTATTCTTATACCATTTTGAGGATGTACTTTCATCAAGTCACCAAGTCCTTCAATTGTTTGGAAATAATATGAATAATTTTCTGCAATATCCCTAAGTTCTGCAATAAATGACCAAAGAATATCTGACCTGTAAACTTCTCCCAGTGATTCTTTCAAATAATACCAAGATGAATAACCAGATGCATAATGTGTTTTACTTGCAGGAACATTTAACAATGGCTCAGGAAAGAAGTCATGCATTCTTTCATATGTTACATTTCCATGAATATCTCTTTCTGCTCCTGGTGGATTGAAAACAAACTCAACTCTAAATGTAAGATAAGTAGGTTCATCAAAGAGTCTTGAAAAAACATGAGGTGAGAATTGTGTAGTATCTCCCAAGAAACCACCAAGATATGCATCTCTTATTGATGATGATTTCGGGTCTTTTCCAGAATCAAATACAGATGTGACCTTAGATATTTTGTCAGATGCATGACGAGCTATGCCGCCTATTTTTGCAACAACATTATTATAACTATTTATGAAATTGTCTAATCCTCCTGCCATTGTAGTTTAAATTTATTTTTATGCATCTGCATCCTCCTCATTATAGAGTTGTTCATCTTTGATTACTGGTTCTGGCGTTGGCCATTCTCTTCTCTTAAGAACAAGTTTTGTTCTATATCCTTCTGTATCATTTCCTTTTACTTTAAATGAATATTCTATAGAGTCAACAATATACCAACCTGAATAAAATTTATTTGTCTTTGAAACAATATCATCATTCTTAGGGTCATTGTTTATAGTAGTATCCAATACACTTGCATATATCAAATATACAGGAACTTTTTCTCCTCTCATAACTTGTAAGCAAAGACCTGGACACTCAATTTCAATATACATCTTGTCAAGCTCTTTTGCATTTATCATATTATGGAACGGAGCATGACCATAGTTAGGATGTACATTTCCTGACCATTGTGTATTATCCTTGGTCTTCTTATCTTCTTCACCCATCGTATATTCTATACCACACCAAGTACTATCTACATAAGTATGTATATAATCATGATTGACTCTTCTAAGGTCATCTTCTGGCTGTTTTCCTTCTTCCCATTTTCCTCTTCCTCTGAATATGATATGGTCATCAAGCTTTGTTTCATCATAATTTGGCATATTGTATGAAACATTGAAACAAACTTCTGGGTCACTTTCAATTATTTTTTGGTTATGAACAAATACATATGAATCAGATTCATAACCATAATTCATTGATATTCTAGATGAATTGTTTATAGGTGTCCATTTGTCAATAAAGAATGGAGAGTTCTGAAAGGCAGAATCATTTGAAAATATCTTAACAAACTTCTGTGTATTAGTAGCAGCAGGGTCTGTCATTGCTTCATAGAAATTTCTAATATTTGTCAAGAATGTGTAGTCTAATGTGTCTTCTGTACTTTCAGTTGACAACAAGAACTTATTAACATTTACAAAACAAATATTATAATAGAAGTCAATCCATGTTTTATAGAAATTCAAACCGTTTTTCCAAGAATGTGATATTACATCTTGTAAGAATGTTGGAATAGATTGTTTACAACATATCCAATCCATCATATCATCTGTATCTTCTTCATCATTGTAAGCAAATCCAAGACCATACATCTTTGCAACTTCTTTGAATACATCTTTTGATGTTCCTATAAAACCAAGAGCAGTCTGTATAGAATCTATTTTTGGAATAAACAATTTACCTGTCAAATCAACTTTGTTCTTTTGTGAATTTTTAACATTTGACTGACAAGATGTAATGATGAAATCATTTCTAAGATAATTCAACGCCTTTGTATTCAATGTTACATAAGTTGAAATGATATCACCATCTTTTGGCATATGTCTATTTACAAATTCAGTAGTCTTCAAATCCAATGACAATCTGATGGTTGGAACAAATCCTGAAGATTCTATTGCAAAGTATTTTATATCATCTCTAGCAATCAATGCGTCATTAATACGGATGATTGGATATGCACTACCAAGAACAGTGTGAACTGAATAAGTACCTTCATGTCCTGACAAGTTTGGAACATGCTCTACTTCTGGGAGTGATAATTCATCGAACTCAATTCTTTTCTTAATAGCTGGGTCTTCTACAAGACGGACTATCTTGGCAGAAGTATTGTTATACTCTGTCTCATAAGATGCAGGCTTTTTAGAATTATTATTCCATATTGTTTTTATATCACTCACGAGTCTTTACATTATTTTTTAAAGTTGCATTTAAGAATTGTCCAAGAGATACACCAGACCTTGCGCAATCTACCATAGGATCATCGACCTTATTTGTTCCATCAGTATCAGTTATATCATTTATACTGCTTGAAACTTTATTGTCTCCAAAATAAATTCTTCCATTTGTTATTGTTATTCCAGAAGTAAATTCATTTGCCATATTTGGTTCAACTGGTCCAAATTCTTCAACAGGAGTTTCACCATATTCTGACCTATATTGTACTTCATTTCCGTATTCATCATACAAAGTTTCAGTCAATATTTCCTCATCGTCATCAAATGATACTCCATTAATCAATCCTGTAGAAGTTCTTCCGTTACCAAAGCTACTTCCTCCTTGACCGTAACCTCTTGAACCTCTTCTATACAAATCATTGTTTGTTGTATTAGCACTCTTTCCACTTCCTCCTCCGTCAGGATAACCACCTGATAATGAATTTCCACCTGCATTAGAACTTGGTGATGTTCCATAATCTCTTGTTGTTTCTCCTTCTCTTACAGGATACCCATTACTATCAAGATTATTTGTTCCAGGATAATCGCTGTTTCCTCCTACATAACCGCCATCTTGTCCATCGGTCAAATTGTAATCACTTCCGTAACCCATTACATTTCCATAACTTTCACGAACAGCAAGGTCTCCATAATATGTTTCACCGAGAGTAGTTACAACATTCATATTTCCTCCAACAGTAGAACCTAAGGTGCTTCTTGAATTAGCTCCATTTGCAGCATCAGCATATATGTTACCTGAACCAGATGAACCTGAATTTGTTGGAAGTTTACTTTTATCTATATACTTATGATAGTTCTTTACAAATTTATAATCATCTGTTTTACCATTTTCACTAATAAGAAACAAATCTTCAACATCTGTATATACACTTGACAATGAAGGAACTGCTATTACATCTCCTTCTTCTATAGCAAAAGGATTATCAATCAATGAATACTTGAGAACCATTTCTGCATAATCCATATCACCATAAACTGCATATGCTATTTTGTCAGGTCTCATTTCCATGTCTTTCATTACACGGTAATAAGTAAATACAGAATTAGAACTGATAGAATCTTTGAAGATTGACCTTGAAAGTTCTACCATTTCTATTCCATCTTTGTTGGTAAAATGTAATTTATTATCTATAGTATTAGTAAACATAATCTAACAATCCTTTTTATAATGTCCACCTCATTTGCCAAGGAAGGGCAAAATATGTTCCCCAAGAATAATATTTCTTATCTCTTCCTATGTCTTTAAGGTCTAACTTATAGTTCTTTAATTCATTGTTGTATGCAAATCCAGCATTAGTCAATGGATAGATTCCCTTTGCAGTAATAGCATCTCTTCCTGTAGTTTGTATTCTTTGCCACATATCTATGCTGTTCTTTCCATTGTCTTCATAATTTGTATAATTATCAACTTTAGTTCCTCTATCAGCAGAAGAAATGAATGAATCTGGCAATGAATAAGTTCTTCCATAACCGCGGTTAAACATTGACATTACACCATCTCTATCTCTTCCCATTCCATGTTTCAAATGTACAGTAGCTTTAAATGAAACGGGGAAATCATCAGGACCTAGTTCTTCGCTGAATTCATATTCACAATTATCAACAATTAAATTTCCTATCATAGCAATTGGGTTGAGAGGATTTCCTATAGTTAAATGCCAGTCACCTACTGCTTCACCGGTAAGTATTGCTCTTGCTCCTTCAAGCCAAGGGATAGAAGCACCCTTCAACATATGAGCAGCAACTACTCTTCCTGCTGTACCTGCAACTTGTTCTCCTGTACGTTTTAAATCAGCACGCGCTTGTCGTCCTTCTGCAGATGGTCCTTGACCTGTCATCATTCCAACAAAATCCTTTGCAACTGCTCCAATATCTGCTAAAAGGTCTTTAGCAAAATTCAGCATAAATGAAGTATTGCTATGTGAGAAAGCAGTCCTTAACAATGAAGCAGGAGCACCATCTTTTCCGAATATCTTACCTTTGTATAATTGTGTTAAAGAATAAGTATCTCTCATTGGATATACAGCAGGTTTTTCAGTTCTATAACGGTGCATTCCACCAAAGAATGTTCCTGAAGAAGATGTCATAACCAACATATTTGAAAGTAAGTCAATCATAATTGCTTTGTTATTAACTCCTGCAATAGGTCTTGCAACATATTCAAATGTAATATTAAGACCGTCTCCTGTAAATGTAAGTCCTCTTTCACGTTTCATTACTTTGTTGATAACATTTATAGGACCAATTATTCTATTTTCATAAGGACCATTTGAATATGGGTCAGGACCAAGACCAACTGCATCAGTAGCTTGTATTCTATTTTTTCCTTTGAAATCATCAAGAATTCCAAGACCTTGTATAATCTGTGACAAACCTGTTCCGAAGAAACCTGCTGCAGTTCCCATAAGACCTTGACCAGATTCATTCTGTTGTGATGTAGTTTTCCAAACATCTCCTTCAAGTTCTTTCCAATTATATCCTACTGTAAATTTAAGAATATCCTTAAGTGAATTTCCTGTTCCTTCTCCAAAATATGTAACTGCAGTTGCCATAGGTGAGAAAGGTTCACTTGAAGTATGTGCAATTTTTCCATCAAAATCATAGTTTGCAGGTTCAACACTGTCAGGAATTGGCATAGGATATCTTCTGAGAGTTATCATTCTATTATTCTGTATTTTGTTCCAATATTTACAATATACAAAATCAGTGAACGAATAAGGAAATCTTCCTCTTCCGTCCTGTGCACCCCAGTTTATTATGGCAGTTGTTGTTGGATTCTTTGCATATCCTCCTCTGTTATCTCCATCAATTTCATAATATTTTCTAAATTTAGCATTATCAAAATAATATGTGCCATCATTTGAAGATAATGTTGTTCCTGCGAGAGTAAACAATGCATATGGGTGAATAAATGAATGACCTGATTTATAGTTCTTCATTTCATTATTCCACATATTTTGCAAAGCTACTGCTCTTTGCTTTCCTATTTCAGCAATTGCACTCTCTTCAAGAGGATTGTCAGAATGACGTTCATCTACTGCTTGAAGTGCAGCTTGAGGCGTTTCAAAATAATCTCCAAAGTGAGAACCAATTGACCAACCAGGGACAATGTTTATAGGAGTTGTTCCAACTATAACAGTTTTTAATACACGCTGGTCAAATAGATAATCATTTGGCATTTTAACCTCATCATATGAACCAACTTCTTCATCTCTCAATCCTAAACCTCCTTCTGATAATTGAGACCTGAGTTCTTCAGTTGCAGCATCAAGACTAGTTGCAGTATCGACAGGCATTGAAGTATCATCACTTAATGATGATAACTCCATTGCTTTGTTCATATATTCAACTGCTGCATCATTATCTCCTGCAAGACTTGCTGCTTGTGCTCTTTGTACCAAAGATTCATATATATTTGTCAATGATGACGGATTAGAAAGAGATTCTCTAAATTGTCTCTTTGCAATATCATCAAATGATATATGTATTGGATTAAAATTACTTGCCATACTTTCCGAATACCTCTATGTGTTCTTTATTTATATACAAATCAGCACTATCATTAATGATAGCATCTCCGTTTTCTACAATATTGTAAGAAACAAGATTTACGATTTGTTTGTCTAAGTCAGTCATTTCTCTATTATAATATCTAATGTTAGTCATCTTACAAGGTGAAGGATTGATTGCATAAGATGTATAAGTACCTGTCATATCAAGCCTGAATTTAACATTACTTACTTCACCTACTTTCTTAAGTTCTTCTGCTCCTTCAAATATTGCAGCACTAAATGGGTCTCCAATATTGATTATCAATCCATACCAAGTATTAGCTTTAAGCTTGATAGGAAGCTGACAATTGAAATGCTTTTCACCAAGTTCAATATAGATGTAGTTGTTTCCTTGAAGATTCATTGTCAACTTACCATTTTCACATTCACCTTTAAGCAAATTGATAACATTATCTTTTCTTATAGTATATCCTGGAAGTTTATACCAATTAGGAATCTTTCTGTCTAACATTCCTACAAGGCTTCTATCAACTTCAACTTTGTATTCTATATCATTTACAATAGTTCCACAGAATAACAAATTTCCTCTTTCAATAACAACCTTGTCATAAAGTTTGTATTTGATATTAGAAGCAGATGCAATCTTAAGATATTGTTTATTTCCTTCTCTTACAGGTTCTATAGATTTAAGATTCTTGTATTGAGGGAAATCATCAATATTAAGCCAACAAGTATAGCATCTTGTACTATCTGCTTCAAATACATCATTTATATTCTTGTACTTGATTGCAGGTATTTCATCTATTCCCATATTGTAATATGTTCTTGCAACTAAATGGCCATCAACTTCAAGGTCATGTGAAACAATATTGTTAACCTTAACATTTGAAACAAGTTCTCCAGGTTTTCTGTATTTTGCATTCTCCTTGTAAGGGTCATTAGGAGTAGAGTCAAATATACCAAGCTGAGGATTGTCTACAATATTCTCAATAGTATCTTTGATATCTTCACCAAATTCTGATTTAAGATTGACAGTATGATTCTTGATGGAATCTCTAAGGTTATCTCCAACCAGTCTGCTTCTTGTAGGTTTGTAGATTGAACAATTAACTTTGAAGCTTGTAAGTTGTGCTCCAAGTTTCTTTACAGGAGTCATACTAACTACTTCAACAAGTTTGTTAGAAATAGGAATAAATACGATGTCACCTCTTTGTGGAAGTGTTCCATCATTATTGGTCACTTCATACCAAGTATTAACTGCAATTTCTAATGTCAAGGGGACAGCGTATTCAAGACCCATAATATTATATGTAATCGCGGCATCATCATATCCTGTGTCAGCATAGACAGCATTAAATTCAAGTGGACAGTCTTCTACTCCCCATAGTGTATAACTTTGGAATATAACATCCTGGCTTCTCTTATCAGGAGTAGCTCTAAACCACATTACTGTAACACCAATAAGATTGGCAACTGCACTATTTAATCCTGCGACTGTAGTATTAGCATATTGTGCTGCTGCCTCTTGTAAAGAAATTGGCATATAAACATTTTACTATTTTTATATTTATCGGTATAAATTGGATAACCTCTTTTTTAACAATTGTATATAATTTTTGTATTATTATGATTACAGCTAGACTTACACAAGACAATCAATGGATTATATGTGATTCAGATGTCCCAATTGAAATGAGGCAGCTTAAGCTTTCATTCTGTGTAAAAATTCCAAATTGGTATATCATAAAGAAGAAGTATTCACATGCAAATGTTGATGAAACTTTTATGAATTCTTACGGAATGATACCTGCTGGATTATGGTTATATCTTGTTGATATTTGCAAGAAGTACAATTACTCTCTTAGATTTGATGATGATTTCAATTGTAGAATGACAAATTGCAATATATCAAAAGATGACTTTACAAATTACGTAAATAATTTATTCAGCAATTCAGATATGAAACCGTATGGATATCAAGTAGAAGGAATTTGGAATATCCTTACATATAAGAATTGTTGTGCTGAAATATCAACATCAGGTGGTAAAACATTTATGACATATGTTATGTTCAAGTATATGATTGAAAGGCTTGGATATAAGCATATATTGTATGTAACACCAAAGACAGTATTGACTACACAATCATCAGAGAAGTTCATGGAATATGATAAGAGAAATCATGTAGAATCTAATTGGACTTATGGTGAAATTCATTCTGGTGCAAAGAAACAGGAGCAATATGACCAAACAATTGTATTTGGAAATTATCAATCTCTTTGTAAGAAGAAAAAAGAATTCTTTGACAAATATGATGTAGTCATAATGGATGAAGCCCATCACGGCGCATCACCAAGTTGTAAAAAGATATTGTCAAAATGCACAAATGCAAAATACAAAATAGGATTGACAGGAACTTTTCCTAAGGAAGGAACATATGAAAATATGATTCTTCAATCTTACATTGGTCCTGTTGTTTATCGTTTATCATCTTATGATTTAATTAACAAAGAGAATGCTGCTACTCCTGTATATGTATATGCATTTGAATTGAAGTATCTTGACAAAGAAAAACTTGAAGCATTATATCATTTAAGAATAAGCAAAAATAGAGATGACCCTACTGCAGGTGGAAAGATTCTTGAGATGGAACAGAATCTTGCAAGAGATTCTAAAGCAAGATTCAAATACATTTGCAATATGATTATGAAGACTACCAAGAATTCTCTTGTTATATTCTCTGATATTAAGAATGAATACGGTGTTAAGATATACGAGTATATAAAAGATAATTCTGATAAACAAGTATTCTATATTGACGGTAATGTAAATCCTTCTGTAAGAAGTGATATGAAGGAAGAGATGGAAAATGATACTACAGGAAATACTATCATTGTAGCATCAATGAACTGTTTCACAGAGGGTATTGATATTGCAAATATGGGAAATATATTCTTGATAGAGTCAACAAAATCAGATACTATTCTTGCTCAATTACTTGGACGTGGAATGAGAAACCATCCAGACAAAGACAAGACTATAATGATTGATTTCATTGATGACTTTAGACACGGACAAGGATATTATTCAGACAATTATTTGTATCGTCACGGTAAAGAGAGGCAAGCTATTTACAAGAAGAGAGGATTTCCTTATAAATCTTTTAGTGTTGAATTAAACAGCACATCACTTCCTTTAATATAAATAAATATTGAAATTTAAGAAGTTAATATGAGACTACACAAAAAGGAACGTTTGTATGAAGAAACTTTTTCTTTAGCAGACGTCAATAACACAATAGAAGCATTGAGAGGAAATTCAATTGCACAACCTCAAACAGAAGCTACTGTATCAAATAATTCTTTAAGAGATGATGCTCTTAATTATATTAAAGACCTTGAAGGTTTTAGAATAAGATTAAGAGAAATACATTGGCAAACAGAACGCCATTCAGAGCACAAACTTACTGATGATTTGATTTCAACATTTGAATCACATGAAGATGAAGTAGCAGAAATTGTAATGGGCTTGTTGGGTGTTAGAATAAAAGTTGGTGAAGTTGTTCCAAATATTCCACAAGCAGAAGACCTGAAAGGATTGCTTGAAGCAGCATTAAATTCTGCGGTTCATATGAAAGCAAGTCTTGCTTCTTCTCCTGGTTATTCTGCATTAGATAGTTTGTTAGATGATTTCATGCAAAGCATTTCAAAGGGAAAATATTTGCAAACTTTGGCATAAATAGAAGAAGGAGATATTCCTTCTTTTATTTTTTGTATATAATTTAAAAATAATCAGATTGTCATGGAAAATAAAACTCTATATGCAGATTTTATATTAGGAGACAAGAACAATAACATGTTTGTTGTTACCCCAGAGGGAACAAGGTTTAAGTTCGATGCTCCTGAATATAATGAGAACCATGCTGATATTGTCATCATTGACCCGTGGTCTCATGAAAGATATACAGTAGTTTTCAATGAGTAAGATATCTAAACTTGGATTTGGAATTATTGCATTTGAAGGAACGGAGCATATTGCAAATATCATTTATGAAGTAAGAGATTTATGTGATGAAATTGTAGTTTGTTTACAAGAACATTCATATCACGGAAGTCCTATTGCACAAGAAGATATTGATGCAATTGTAAATCTTCAAAATCTTGGATATGTAGATGATGTTATTTGGTTTGTTCCTACAGATATGCATGAAGGTGAAGGACCAGCAGGACCAAGAATGGTCGAGACAGATAAAAGAAATTATATTCTAGATTATCTACAATATGATAAAGGTTGTTCACACAGTATGATAATTGATTCTGATGAGTTTTATAGTAAAGATGATTTCAAAAGAGCTAAAGAACTTATCAATAAAGATGACAGTATTCATGTAACTTATTGTCAATATATCAATTATTATAGAGACTATACACATGTAATGTTATGGCCATATCTTTGTTATGTTCCATTTATTACAGAAGCAAGTTACAGATTTAATTTCAAGAACGGAAGCTTTGACAAAGCAAGTGACCCAACAAGAAGATATTACATTGACGGAGAAAACAAAGTATATCACATTATACCTTATCAAATTGTAAAGATGCATCATCTTTCTTGGATAAGAAAAAAGATTGAAAAGAAACTAGATGGTTGGTCAGCTAAAAAATATTTTGAGAATATAAAGGGGTTAAGAGAAGCAATACTTGAGAGATATTACAATTATGTAGATGGACAAAATGCTATTATAATGTTTAATGTTCCAATGTATCAAGTAGTTGTAAACAAATTACCAAAACAATATATTCATCCTCACTTTAGTTTATTAGAAGAACCGACTGAAATAACAAAATCATGAAAGTAGCAGTTCAAATATTAAGTACATTGAAAGAGCCTTCAACCAGAAATATTGAGGCTATCAAAAACACATATATTGCTTTGGCCAATTCTTTAGCAGAAAAAGGTAAGCTTAAGCATACATATGATTTTTATTTCTATTATGGAGGTTATGAAGACCAACCTGAGACTACAGTAGAGAAAGATGAAGCTATTGAGCATTGTTATAACATAAAAATTCCTATCGCAGAATCTATTTACAACACCTTTGAAAAAGGAATTGAAGCTCTTAAGGTTGTAGATGGATATGATTTTTATATAAGATGCAATATCTCATGTTATATTCATATACCTGTTCTTGATAAGTTATTGATATATTTTAGAAGAGATGAAGTATATTCATCATCTATTAACAGTTATGTCAATGATGAAAATTATTACAATGACCTTTATCCTCGTGGAGATTTTGCAGTCTTTTCTAGCTTCATGAGAAGAGGAATTCTTGAAAATGCTCCGAAATATATCCGTTGTGATTATGCACTAGAGAATAGATTGAATGTTCCACATGTTGATGACTGCATGTTTGGTCTTTGCATAATGGATACTCTTGGTAAGAATTATTACAATAACCTTAAAGCATTACATTATAATTATATTCCATCATATAAGGAAGAAGAGCCAGCAGTTTGGGTACCAGAGTATATAGTTACTCGTGTAAAAACAATTCCACCGGGTATCAACTTCTCTGGATATTCTTGGGTTGATAATGATTACAGAAAGATGGATGTTTATAAGATGAATCTTATCAATGACAAAATAAAGAATATGGATTTTTCTAAGATAACTATAAATCTTGCAAATTCATTAAGTGATAAGAAACCAATTGTATTCATAACAGCAAAGTTTGCAGGAATAGATGCATTCAAAACTTATTTGAAACAAAGAAAAACAAAATAAAGAGGTTCTTACGAACCTCTTTTATTCTTCTACACTCTCTTCTAGTGCAGCTTCTCCTAAATATATTTTTTGATATGCAGCATTAGATGTTTTATAGTATGCATATAATTCTATATCGTAGTTTTCAACAATTGACTCAGGAACAATTTGTTCAGAAAAATATGTTTGCTGGTCATTTCCTTCATCAAAGTATTTTATGAATATTGTAAAATCTCCCAAATCTTCCTCATCAAAATTCATTCCTGGTTTATAATTACCTATCAATCCAAAAGGATGTTCATTTGATGCACTGTTTATAATATCTGTTTCAGTAATTGAATCTCCTTCTGCTGTAGGAGAATCCCATAGTTCATTAGTTACAGTTGATTGTGTAAATACTTTTTTTCCGTTATCTCTTTTAATGAAGTTTGCAATTACTGCTAACTTCTCTAATTCTTTAGCTGACATATTGGAAAAAACAGAGAATGATATACACATAAAATCAGTGGTCTGTTCTGTTAAAATATCAACACCATATTCATCAACAACATATGCTTTGGTATAAGGATAAACAGTAGATGTATAAGGATAATAATCTGTTACTGAAATATTTTTAACTACATTATCACCGGTGTATGGCATAACATATACATTCAAGTCTAAATTAGAATCTCCTTCTAATCCTTTCAAACAACCTCTTTTTCCATATACACTTGAATCTTCTAACAAATAATATGAAGTAAGATAATCTTTTCCTGCATTAATCTTAAGAAGTTTGGCGACAATTGGATATTCTTCTCCTGCATCATATGTTACTTCATATTCTTCTAACTCTCCTATTGTTGTAGTTTTATCATTTATTAATGATGCAAAATCTAGATTGCTATAACCTATTTCTGTTTTGTTAAATTCTGCTGTAGGTATAGTTGACATATCAGCATAAGTATAAGCTTGAACATTTACAGGAGTCAATATTTGTTGGTTGGTTACAGCATCAAATATTTTAATATTAAGTGATTCTAAGTTCTGCCTCATATCAGATGATGCAGCATAATCACTAGGAATATTGTAATCATCTCCTAATGTTACAATGCTATCAATTATTTCAAATGTTGTATTTACTGCTGCCTCTCCCGTCTCATCATCTGTTCCATCAAATGTTTTATAGGTCTTTTGCCAATCACTATAAGATATTTTCTTACTTACAATTTCAACTTCTAATTCATCGAATCCTTGACTATTTCCACGAGATTTCTCATATATTAATGTATCAAGTTTTTCAATGATGCATATCTTATATTCTTTAAGATATTCAAGATTGTTAAGTATGTTTTCGTCGAAAGATTTGGTTTTATTATTATAATATGACTCTATTAACTTTACAAGTATTTCAACAATATAAACTCTTGACTCTTTATTATCTATATAATCTTCCAAATCTTCAATACTAAAATTACCAGAAGAGAATAATGGATATATGTCATCTTTGACCAAATCCATAGTAATTACTTGTGATATCTCATACAATATTAATGAATCTTCTTCTGTTTTCAATAGTCTGTCATGCTCAATTGGAGACAATTGCATATTAGGAATACAGACAAAACTGTCTAATATTCCGTCATCATTAGAAGAATAGAAAGCAAGAGTTTTAGTATTGTATTCTACTTCATTTGTCTTATCATTTTCTATATACAATTCATATGATTCATTGTAATTGTAAAAAGTAGTATAACCTCTTTTTCCTGTTTCTCCTTTTGTTCCCTGCATCGTTAATCCAGGAAGACCATCTAAACATTTCTTTTTCATTATGTTGTACTACGAGTTATTTTATATGTAATTGGATCCCAAAGAATACCAGTTCCTTCATAATCTATTGTATTTGTTTCATCTGTATACTCTGTGACTATATTGAAATCTTGGGTTTCAGCTTGTTCCACATTATCATTTTCACTGATGTTGTTTATAAACATTATAACTTCTGGCTCTCCTGCATTGATTTCTTCTCCTTCTCCAGCAAAAGTATAGAATGCATCTTCTGGTCTTGAACCTCCTCCGTGTATTTCTTCTGGAGTAAGTAATCGTAAATCAGTGTCAGAAGATATACCATCTTGTGTAAATATTGTTTTACGGTGTTTATCATTTGTAAAGTCATTGAATACCATTGCTCCAATTTCAATATAGAAATTACCTTCTTCATCAGGAGTATATTTTGTTAAATCTATACTTACAACAGAATAACCTGCATCTGCTACAGAAGTTGCAACCGTTCCATCATTTAATTCATATCCGTATGGAATTATCTTATACAAATAATAAATTCCTGCTGAACCATCTGCTTTACCATCTAATGATTTTATAGAATTCGGAAGATGTACATTTCCATCCTCATCATCTGCAGGATGATATAAAGGAAGATTTGGATATCCAACATATATTACAGTAGCAGGAAATATCCTTTCATCAGGATTGTCTGTTGTAAATGAATTGTATCTTATATTAAGATTTAACTTTCCGACTCTTGTAATATCCAATTTCAATGTATGAGGATATTGTTCAATATTATTAGATGTCCATATATCAAGAGGTGCATTTCTATCAGGAGAATATGATTCCCCTTCTGGATATGTAGTACCTTTTATATCTGTAAAGTAAAAACTTTGGATATATTCATACTCTGCAGATTTCAATTTGTCATCTGTTCTGCTTGGAAGAACAACAAAATTATTAAAGCTTCTTGTAATCTCCAAAGTATTTTCTTCATCTTCCTTTTCTTTTATACTAATAGGAGGAAGTTTATCGTCATGTGAATCTTTTTCATAATCCCAAGATACTTGTTCAATATATGGTTCTATGTATGAACTCGCAGGATTATTGCTTTCTGATTCTTCCTTTGTCATTCCTATTTCATCCAAATCATATCTATATATTTTTCTTGTTGCAGTATTTTTTATTTCTACATAAGCAGAACAAAACTTATGAATGTAATAAGAAACAAGCATAGATACAAATTTATTGTCCTCACCGTTGTCAAAAAATGTTTTGTAATCAATTATATCATCTATAGTTTTTGTTCCAATTTTTTTAAGTGTATCTTTTCCAAACATTTTTTCAACAATAGAACTATCTATTACTTCTGCAGATCCTTCTGTATGCTTCAATGAAGTAGTACTACAATTGTAACAGGCATACAAATATCTATTATCTACAAACATCTTTGCATTTGGATAAAGAGAATTAGTTTGCAATATTTCTCCGTTTGGTAAAACAAGAGAGAATGTATATGTAAAATTGGAAAATTGTGAAGTAAGAGGTACAATTGAAAATGATACCCAATTTCCATAATAATTTTCTTTTAATATATCAGAGTGATATAACTTATATGACTTCATATCAGCATAAGATATATTATTTGGATTTTTTATATAACATGGAAATTTTGATTGCTTTAGATATGATGTTACTATTCTTGCATTGAAGTTTTTAAATAATTCACCACCTAAAGTAGAAGATTGCTTTGCATCAAGATTGACATTTATTGCTAATGTTCCTGATGAAGAATAACCAATAGTATATATTCCTCCTACAGAGTCAATGACTATATCTCCTGCCATATACTCTGTATTATAAGAATCTTCTTGTAAATTATTGGATAGCAATTGATTGCTAGCAATACGAAGATTACACTCTATTTGTTCTTCTTCATCAGACAAATTATATGAAGTATAATATACAGATGGACCGTTGTCACCTGTATTACCTTCTGAACCTTCTTGTCCGTAGGATGTAACTCCTGGCATATATGTTGGAACTACATCTTCTCCATTGTATGCAAAGAAATCTGTCATATTATATTAACTTTCTAAATTCAACAGGTAATTCTACTGTTGTAATTTCTTTGGTGTTCTTATTTTTAATGGTTAAAATATATCTATTATCTGCAGCATTATTTATAAAGTTAAACATCTGTGAGTGTACATTATCAACAGTATTTGAAGAAAAATACACAGAATCTCCTGCTCTTAAATTTCTTTCCCAACCATTGTTGTATCTTTGTGAAACTTGTATGATTTCAGAATCATTTGTTTCAAAATTATCCAAGGCGTCTTGCGCTTCATCCAAAGAATTTGTAGTCAATGATTGTCCTAAACTGTAATTTGGAAATATACTTATGTCTATATCATCTGATGCTTGGTCATTTGATATTCCACTTTTATAAAACTTAAGATTAGTTAATTCAGTTCTTGTGTATTTAATATCATTATCAGTTGGAGTAGCTCCTTCTTCAAGATAAGGATAAACATAAATTTCTCCATTTTCATCAATATCAATACTAGAGTCTGCAGTTCCTAAACCAGATTTGTACCATATAGTCTTATCTTCTGTTCCTGTAAATTTAATATTGTTGCCAGAAGGATGGAGTTTATCCATTGCATAGTCAGAAAGATATACAGCATTCAATAATTTGTTCTTATCATATTGATTTTCTATATTGTTTCTATATGCAACTTCAATTTCTTTGCTTGCCAATATATTAAAATTAGATGATTCAGATGCTCTTACAGGAATTACAATTAAATTAGTAAACTCAATCTTTTTATAGAAATTTAATTTTTGATATAATTCTTCTGGAGATGGGTCCCAAGGAAACTTGTCTCTATCAACAGGTACAGAATTTCCTTGCAAGCTTTTCTTGTTATTTAAATATACAGTAAGATGAAATGAATAATTTTTTAATAAATTATCACACATTTCATCATACAGCACCTTTCCTTGTTCATTACTATATAATGCATCTACTGCAAGAAAAACTTTAAGCCATATTCCATTCATCTGTTTGTCATCTTCAGTAATCTCTTCTGAGATAAGTTTGTTTGAACGGTTAGTATATATTGGGCTATTAGATGTTGCATTATAATCATATGATAGTGTATCACCAGTTTTAACATCTACCTTGTTAATTCTTGTTCCTGTAATATCATATATAATAGCTTTTGATATTGCAGTAGAATTGTTTTCATGCATAGAACCTATATATTCAATATCAAATTTGTAGTTCTGTGCTGATGTTACTGTTGCTGTCTTTATCTTGTACATCTTACCTGATTTTGACAGCAACAAATCATTTTCTTTGTAAGGTCTATCTTTAATTGTTTTGCTTGCAACACTAGAAAGAATTTGATTATTTTCTATTCTTTGCAGAGCAAGTTGAATGCTATAAGAATTATCAAGGTCATAATCAATGAAGTACAAAGTATTTCCAGATATTCCTTGCTTTCCTACATTACCGTCATTACCAGGAGTTGCAAATCCTGGAGCATATGATAAACTACACTGGTTCTTATATTTGAAAACAATTGCCATTACAAATTAATAATCATTTTTGCATAATATCCTGTAATGTCTTCAGGATAAACATACATGTAGTACTTACCGTTTTCATATTTAAGTTCGTTCTTGTAATTGATTATTTCAGTAGCAGTGTCTTCATTCAAGTCACTATTGAAATACAAGTACTTGCTTAAATTAGAATCTTTGTAAAGCACAAATTTGGTTTTATTATTTATATTGATTAGAGGCAATATCGTATTTTTGATGTAATTGATTTTGTATGTATTATCTGACAAATTCAAATACTTCCAATACTTGCTAAATGCTTGTCTAAACAATATGTTATAAACTAGACTATCAGTGATATCAAGTCTAATATAGTTGTTCTTTGTAGAGATTTCAGTATTCTTCCAAGAAACAATCTCAATTGTATTTCCGTTTGAGCCATTTAGATTTATTCCTCTACTATGAACAAATGTTTTAAGTTCATAACCTGTTTTATAGCCAGGAATATAATTAAATATTTCTGTTTCATCTCTATCATTTAAGATAGAATAATTTCTATACAACTTGTTGTTCCAAGAATCTTTCATTATACTTACTTTATGCTCAACACCCAAAGAAGTCTTTGTTCTATATGTAGTCTTATCTTCTTCCTTGATAGGTTTCTTAATGCAATAGTTAAACTCTTCTGTATATTTGTTAAACCACATTTGGCTTATTGCATTTACTTTTGACAATACTACATTTGCACCATCAAATGATTTCTCAAATATATCTTCAATCTTAGGATTATAAGAAGAAGTCTCTTCATCTGACATTTCAACAACAGCTTGTGTAGGAGAATAATCAAAATTGAACATATCAATTGTTACTGGCTCTGCATAAGATGGATGTACATAACCAAGTTCTACTTCCTTCTTCTTGTCTATTCTTGTTCCTGCTTTTCCTAGGCCTTCATATCTATAGTACTTGATAGGTTCCAATACTTCAATATTTAAAAGTCCTGTAAAGGTTGTATAATCCTTTCTTCCTTCAGGAGTCTTTACATATATTGCACAAGATTTGATTGCATTCTTTAAGTTGTCAAATGTTCCTACTTTATTTGGAATAGAGGTAGGGTCATCTGTAATTAAGAATGTTTCAAGAGATGGATTGTATTCGTAACAATAGTTATTAATATTAGAATTTGTAGCATCTCCATGTAATTCATTATGCCACAATACAGGAGAAACAACGGTAAGATAATTCTTATGCATATAATAAGAATATGCATAATCTGCAGGAAGTGTTCTAACAGGAACATTTGGATAAATTTCTCCTGTAAATACAAGACGATTATATTTTGTGTACTTTGTATTATCAGTATTTACTGAACCTATCCACACACCGCCTTCTCTTCTACAAAGACGTTTTCCTAAGAACTCTGTCTTCTCTCCGTTCTCTGTATATACTGGAACATCTCCATATTTAGCATCATCTTTTACTTTAGCTATCTTTGTTCCATTTACAAAAGCACAAGAGATTTCCTTTATATCCTCATCATGGCTTACTCTGCAAATATATCTATCATGATATATTGAATTATACAAGTCATATGAATTTTCCAATTCATCATATGATTTTCCAAATTCAAATGTATTTACCGCCTGATACCAAACAAGCATAATTTCTTTTCTTATTTCATCTATAATGAGTTCTGTTTGTCTAGCATAGTCTCTATTTATGTCAGGAAGACTAACAAATACCGCTGAATAACCATTATAGTTGCTAAGATTCAATGCATCATTATTACTTGTTCTCAATCTGAATTTAATACCAGATGAAATGAATTCAATTGTATCTTCACCAGCATTGTAGGCTACAGAGAATTTATTAGAATTGTTGTTTGTACTATATAATATATCCTCAATACTTCCTTCATTGGTAAGAATATATTGTTTTTCTGTTATTCCTAATGATGAACTAGGATTATTAGGATTTGCAACAAGGTCATTTAAGTTTCCAGGAATATACTTCTTATTATTTGCCCTTCCCTTGAATGAAAGGAATCCAAGATAAGTAGAATAAGTATCAGAACCTACTGCATAGTATGATGATGAATCTACAAGAGAAGAATACCATTCACCAGTTGAAGGATTTATATTCTTGTAATCATACATTATTCTCATATTTTCACCTCTTGCATCTGTACCTATTCCTTTCCATTTGCAAACATGAGGGGATGTTAATGATATATCAGATTTAACATGGTTATTTTCAAACAATGTGTTGAAATATTTACTTGATACTCTTTCATAATTATTATCTTTATCGAGTACCATTCGTGACAAATCAACTTCTTTCTTTGTTTCACCATTATCTTCCAAGAAGAATGAACGGTGTTTATCAATGTAATCCTTTATATTTTCTTCAGAAGTATTACGAATAGGTTTAGCAGAATAACCTGTAGAAATAGAAGTATTCCATCTAGGTGAAATAATGCCTACATGTTTCCATCCTCCTATTTTATACATAAACTTCCAGAAATCTAAATAAAGTAAATCTATATTAGCTTTTTTCTCTGCTGTGCTGTCTTCGTAATTTACACGCTCTTTTATTCTATCAATATCAATTAAGTCAGATTGTAAATAATACAAAAATACTTGCAATCCTGCTCTAGTTAAATCTTCTTGTCCAACAACATAGAATGGAACTTCTGTTTCTTTAGTAAATGAATCCCAAGGAACAGTGTGTACTTCAGCATCAGATTCTGGGTCACCAACAGGTACAAGTTCTTCTACATAGAAAATATCATTAAGAATCTTAGTAACTCCTCTTATTGTAGATATATTGTATTCAAACACATAATCTGCAACATACAATGTATAATCTACCAAGTTAGTATTTTTATTATCATTGTCCTTTATAAGAGGTTGATATACATAAGTTGAATTGAAATCCAATACTTCTTCATTTACATCAGGAGAAGTAGAAGGATATGTTCCATCAGAATTCATAAATCTTATGAAGTTCGAACCATAGGTAGCATGATAATATGCAGTATAATTATGAATAGGTAACAAATCCTCAGGAAGATTTCCATCACCATCATAGAAATAAGTAGTTATACCATTTGTAGTTATAGGTTCTACATCAATATCCTCTGGTGGGTCTTGATTAAATATACTTTTCTTAGCAAATTCTCCCATTTCTCCGATTGGTTGAGGATTGCTTTCAATTGCTATATAAGAATTATTATCTAATACGTCAAAATCAAAATCCTTTAAGTTAAATATAGAACATACTCCACTATTAAGAGGATATGAATTATATAAATTAAATATGTTATTTTGTATATAAGGTGATGATACATTTAATATTGCTCTTCCATCATTGAAGAAAGAAGAAACATAGTTTGTATATATGTCTTTCTTTTCAAGTAAAGTAGATTTCTCTTTTTGTGCAAAAGAAATAAGCTTTATTTTGTTGTATTGTGCAGGAACAATCTCATTATCTTCATTGATTGAGTTATAAACTAAAGTCTTATAATCAAATACATCATCAGATGGAATATTAATTGCATATAAATACTCATCATTAAATGAAGACATGTCTAAGAATGTTATTGCATGTGCCATTCTATTACCTACAACCTCAAAGTGAAGAGGATATAGATAAACAAGTGGTGAATTCTGCCATGATACATTATCAACATTGAGAATAATCTTATCAGGATAAATTCCATTGAAGAATTCTATAGTATCATTTTCAGTATCATCTTCTTCAAGATATATCTTTTGTTCATCAGTGAATCCAGAAGGAGAACAAATTCTTTCAAATACAAGAGATGATGTTTTTCCTACAATAGATATGAGACTATTTTCATATTTGAATGGAGCAAATGATTCTGAATTAAACTTCTTAAATGCATAGTACAATTGCTCTACTTGTCTGTTAACTATATCACCATAACCAGGATTTTCTCCTCCTTCTCCTACCAATATATCATTTTCTTTTCTACTACTAATAAACATGCTTACATATTTGATAGTGTAGAATGATGAATTTATCCTGCTGTATGCAGTAGTAACATCACTAATATTATAATCATCTGTATAGTTATCAAGGTTAGTAGTTACTACTTCATATATTATTTTATTGTCAATGTCTGCTATACGGATATGGTCTCCAATTTCAAGAGGTCTATTCAATCTGAATGACAAGAAACTCTTACACATATCTGTTTTTATCTTTCTTACTTCAGCAGACAATATATTTTTGTATGGCTTGAGAACATATTTTTCTAGTTCAGGAGCATATGTTACGCCTTCATTTAATCTTACAAATTCTTTTGGAGTAGTTAATCCATATAATATATTTGAATATGGACTAGATGATAAAGTTCCAGGTAAGTTTTTAAATGTATGAATTGAAGAATCAAACAAATACTTTGTAACTGTAGGAACTTCTTCTGATTCTTCATCATTAGATTTAACTGCTTCTTCTGTTTTTCCAATGCAGCTGAAGTCTTCATCTTCTGTATTTACTTTGATATAGAGTCCAAAGTATGTATCAATAGAGAACAATTCAGCATCAGTATCATTAAACATAAATTCAAAATTGATTATGTTCTTTGACACAAGATGGTTTCTTTCAAATCCTTCTGTCAAGAAATCATTCATTGCTACTTGGCTCTGAATGTTTTCTTGTTCAAATGGGCTTTCATAAGCAGAAGTTACAACACCTCTATCAACAGAAATTCCTATAAATCTGTTGTTATTGGTTTCACTATATGAAAGATATGCATCACCAGGATATTCATTTGACCTGTTATAGATTGTTCTAACATATTCACCAAGAATAGAATCCTTTCTCATATCATATGATTTGACAATAGTTCCATTCTTTAAGAAGTATTGCATCTTCTCTGTATCATCCCAAGATTCTTTATAATCTGCTTTTGTTGTATCAATCTTAAATACAACGAAGAAATCAGGAATAACTTCTTTTATACACAATGGAGCAAGCAATGCAAAGTTTTCACTATACATCTTGTCATCATTTGTCTTTACCCCATAACGGTACAAATCATAATATTGTGAATTGTAAGTTTGTGCAGTAGTAAACAAGTTGTAACACTTATCTTCAATCTTATAGAAGTCAGATGTTGGAACATCCTTGTACTTTGTCATTAAAGTTTGTCCATAGTATTCATTAGAATTTACTTTAACATGACGGAAGCGTTTCTGTTCCAATGATTTAGATACTTTAAATGTATCTAAGTAAATATTATTTTTTGAATCTATAACAACTTTAACATTACCTGTAAGCTTAGGATTTGCTCTCAACAGTCCATAAGACACATTTGGAGTATTCATCTTCTGTGCTCTTGTATAAGTATTTCCTGAAACATTTGTCATTGATGGAGTATACTTATATGTCTTTGGATATGCTGTCTTTGAAAAGTTTCCGAATTCATCAACAACACTCATAGTAATCATTGTGTTGAATTTTATTGGTCTAAGATAGTTTTCATTGAAATGAATTCTTATAAACTTATCACTTGATTTAAGAGTATAAGATTGTCCTTCTGTTTCTACATTTGGATTTCTTCCTGCAGAAGTTGAAATCTCTTTAAGTGTCATAGAATTTATATACACATAATCCGTTTCTTCAGGATATGTGACAGTACCTATAATAGTTACATATTGTTCCTTTTCAGTATCACCTATCGGTGTATCAGAATCTTCAGACGGAGGATTAACTGGAGGAACTTCTGGAGGAGTTGGCTGTTCTTCTTCCTCTTCTTCCTCTTCTTCCTCTTCTTCCTCTGGCGGTTCTATATTCAAACATAAATAAACAGGAACATATTCTGAAGTTATATTTCCATTCTTATCTAATTTTGGTGCTTCAATACTAAAATATAGATATACTTTATCTCCAGTATGATATGCTTGGATAGGAACTGAAGAACTTACTGTTATAGTATCAACATCATATAGTGCAACAGATTTATATGGTACAACTTCTTGTGCCAAAACATTTCCATTGACACTAATCTTGTCATAATTGCTATTATCTATATAATATTCTTGTTCCCATCCAGCATCTCTTACTGTGACATAAGCATATGTGACAATATTAAAACTTTTAGTAGTATCAATATAGTCATTTATTGTTTGTTGTTCTTCTGTAAGTGATGATGAATTTACATATTCACCTGCAGCCATCATCAAGGTCTTGTATGACAACTCGAATGGTAATTCATCTACCTTAAGTGATACATATTTTCCATCGTATTTTCCTATATTCGCCATTAATAGTGATGATAATATTTAGATTAAGGTTCAGGATGTTTAGAATTGATGTAATCATAGATTGAAGTGATAGAAGTACCGTTAAGGTATTCAGGATCTTCTCCGCTTTCAATTGTAACTTCACCTGATGTAGGCATCTTATAACCTAACAATTTCTTAAGAATTATAATTTGGTCTGCAAATTTCTTAAGTTCTTTTGTAACTGCATCTGTTATCTCTTCTTTGACTCTTGTAAGAGCTTCAATCTTATCTTGCAATGACATTTCAGTAAGAGTAGTATTTCCTGAAGCATCGGTAACAGAGTCAGTATAAGATATATTCTTTGATGTATGTTTATATGTAGAGTTAGAGTCTGCAAGGTGAGTATAAACACCTGCTGCTGACAAAGTCTGTTGCAAAACAACAGCTGTCATATCATTCTTAACAGTTTCAAGAATTGTGGTTACAGAATCATCTGATGTAAGATTTTCTGGGAATGAAATGATAACTGATGGTGACCATTCTGATTTTACAGGGTTATAAGGATAACCTGCTTCTGAAATTGAACGTACTTTAATTTCAACCTTTTCTCCATTTCTGATAGGAATATCAATTTGATTGATATTAATCTTTGTTCCATCAGCAGTTGACTCATTCTTCCATACATAAATTCCCTGTTCAGTATCATATACCTTTGTCAAAATTGAGGAAGTAACCATGTTCCAATCAGTGAATACACCTGTTTGGATTGCATCGTTTGTTGAATATTCATATGTATTAAGCTTGACACCGGTCTCATCTGTATGGAGATAACGGTACATAATATCAAATCCAATAACTGCTTGTTCACCATTTCTTCCTGCTTCATCAAGATATCTTGATTGAGGAATCGGGAAGAATCCTCTGATATGATATTTAGGAGTATAGTCAATTGCTCCTGACTCATTCAACAAAGTATTAAGTTCTTCTACAAGAGAGTTATATTGTGTAGTCAAAGAGTTCAAAGTCTCTGTATCAGTATTGATAAGGTTCTGAATATTGGTTCTTTCATCTGATGATGTAGACTGTATCAAGAGGTCCTTATTAGAGGCTATAGTATTTCTTGTAGCAGTTATATTAGATTTTGTTGATGCTATTTCTGAGGTCAATTGGTTGTATGTCTCCTTATCCAAAGTAGCATCAAGTTGGGTATTGATTTGGACAACTCTTAAATCATCTGCATTTATGACAGGTGAGTAAGGAGTAAGACCATTATAAGCGTGAACTTGTTTTTCCTTTGCTTGTGCAATCCATTCTTTACCGAAGTCTGCAACATTCTCTGCATAATATGAAGCAAATTTAATGTTATCATTTTCAGAGAATGTCAATTCATTAGTATAAAATGAGATAGGATTTGACCAATCAGTTGAAAGAAGATTGAAGTTTTCATTTACACCTTTAACATAAATAATATCAATCTCATCTATTCCTATTCCAACTTCAATAATCTTTTCGGAGAACGGTTCATTATAAAGTTCAAGTACATCACCAGAACCTATGCTTTCATATCCGACTGCATATTCAAGTTGAATACGTTTTTGGTCTTGAACAACTTTAGTTACTTTATACAATGAATTATGAAATCTAAGATAATCTCCAACAGCAAGAAGATATCCGTTTGATTGTTCAATTCCGTTTTCATCTACTATAGAATATGTAATATTGTCGAGATAATACCAAGCACGGCTGAAACCCTTTTCATCTTTTACAAGACGAATCTCAGTTACTCCAAACTCTCCTTTATATTTTTCATAAGTGAGAGGAAGTTTAATTTCATCTTTGTCCTCTCTATAAGGAACAGATTGGCTATTAAGCAAAGCAATCAAAGATGAATAACCAAGATTTTCATTTGATATATTTCTTGTATAAAAATCATATACGCTTTCATATGTAGTTCCTACATATGCTCCTGCATCAAGTATAATTCTACTTACAAGAACTCTATCAGAATCATCATCTATCTTTCCCTTAAGATTAAGTTTGACAACACATCTTGGATATTGAAGTGCTTCAAAGAACCAGTTAGGATTTATAGAGAATGATTCTATATCATCAAGACCTGTTATTGCTTCAGGAGGTCTTGATATATTTGTAACTTTTATTTTCCTATATGTACCGTCATCTGTTTCTACAATACCCTTTCCTTGTGTGAATTTAGCAATTGTATCTTCAGCTCTGTTCACTCTTTTAACCACATTAGAGAATGAAGGTAGAGCAATCTCATCTGTTACTCTAATCTCAGGCTCCGTTGATGACAAAGCTTCATTGAATGCTTCTGCAAGAGCAAGAACATCTGCTGTGTTTTTTGTCAATTGTGCTAAGTTATCTGCATATGAATTCATAGTATTCGTAACTAAACTTTTTCTTTAAATATTTATTGGTAAAAAATAGGTTGTCACTTTTTGTAACAACCTATATAAAATCAATATGTTTAGGATTTAATCCAAAAGACCAAGGTATCTTAAGTGTTCTTCTATTACTGGCTTAATTATATTCTCTTTGAGATTATACATATTGTTATCTAACAAATAACCTAAGCTTGCTTCTAATTGTTGTATGCGGCTTTCATGGTCTTGCAAGCTTGCATCAATGTTAGTTAATGTTTGTACTGAAGCATCAAGGTTTGCTATAGAACTATCTAATGATTCCAAAGATGAGTCAACACTTTCAAACTTTGATGATATATCACTTAAAGAAGAATCTACATTACTTGCAAATGTTTCTAATAATGCTACAGAAGAATCAAGTATAGTAATTGCATCTTCTAATAATGAGATAGAAGAATCAGCCGCAAGAAGTGAATCAGTAATAGATGCAAGTGAAGAATCTATTGTATCATGAAGGTCATTTTGTTCTTCTACAAGGTCATCAAAATCATTTTCTATAGTTGATGCTTTATCCAATGTTGTAAGTATATTACTTAACAATTCTGTAGAACTATCTGCATTTGACAAATCAAATACATTTAAAACATTAAGTTTTGTTACTATTGCACTGAGAAGCAATTTTGTATTTACACCTGCAGAATTTGATATTTCTGCTTCACTTTCAGGAGTTCCAATTTCACTAGCAGAAGTGTTTTGAGATGATATTGCTGAGTTGATTATAAAGTTTCCATCCTTCAAAGGAGTAAGAGAACCCAATATTGTAGATGCATCAGCAGCATTCATTCTATCTGAAGTGCTAGCAGAAGTTGCAGTATTGAAATAAACATTATTAGAATACAATCCTGCAGAAGTAAGTTTACTCTCTTTGCCAAATGCAATCTCTTCATTCTCTCCAAGTATTGTTTTAACAGTAAGAGTATTTATACTTGCATCGTCTGCTAATGATTTACCTGCTATAATAGTATCATAAGTAAATTCATTACCATCAAATGAACCGTAATCTCCTATAGACAATGATGCATCAAGTGTATTAGCGGCAAGAGCATCAGTAGTCAATAATGCAGTATTTAATTCTCTTACCTTTCCTGTCTTAAGAGTCTTAATATCCTTTTCAATATCATCAATCTTGTCTAATGATTTGATTACTATTTCTTTTATTGTAGTATTTTGATTGCTTAATACAGAAATAAGATTGGCATTAGAACGAAGAGTTTCAACTGCAACTGCAAGATTTCTGATAGTGTCATTGAAGTCTGTTGCCATTTGGTAACCAGGAACAGAGTTATCTGAAACTATTACATCGCCATTGTAAACAGAAGAAGTCTTTATATTAAGACGGAATGAATAAGAATTTCCTGAATCATTTAAGCTGCTTTGCTTTTTAGGAAGATGCTCATAATATGCAGTGCTATCTTGAATTGTAGCTGAATCTAATAACAATAATCCATAAGCATTAGTAGCAAGGATGTTCTTTCCTGTTGAGTCATATATAGAATAATAAACAAGAACTGCATTGAAATAAAAATTACCGTTTACTTCGCTTGGTCTTATTGCTTCTGATGTACCTATTCCAAGGTCATCATAATTAAGTGTTTCATCATCATAGTATTTCCTTAATTCAGACAATGAAAATTCAACACACAATTCTTCTTCAGGACCTTTAACTGTATATGCTTTAAGACTGTCATCATCATAAACAGCAGTTGCTGATATTCCTGTATGAAGATTTCCGTTCTCGTCTAATTCTGTAGAAGCATCAATGTTTTCTATTTTACCAGTCTTAGAAGTAGCTTTGAATTCTTTTCCTTCTTTTGTTATATAATAGTTCTTATCACTTACTGGTTTAAGAAGAATCTTTGACTGACCGTATGAAGATGGAATCTGTACAAATGTTTCATTATAAATTCCGTAAGCATCTGTACGTTGTGCTCCAGATGAAATCAAGCCAAATCCCTTGATTACACTATCATCTGCAAATGTTGATGCATCAATATAATATCCTGTTAAATTTCCTGATGAATCTTCATCTTGGACAAATTCAATATATCCTTCTTTCTGCATCCATTTCCAAAACACTCTTTCAGAAACAGTCAATGAATTTGCAAAATTATAATTGTCCTGATTTCTCAAGACTGTTTCCATATTCAAAGCATAGTTCTGAAATTGTTCTGCAAATGTATAATCACCAGGATTGCAATCTTCTGATGAATATGAAGAGTTGACATTGAATGAAGGAATGTTCAATAAAACATAGTGAGACAATGAAACTTTATTTTTAAGTTCATTGATATTCAATCCTACATCTTCAAGAGCAGATGCAAATGTATAGAAGGTACCGCCTTGGGTACGAGGTTTAATTATCGGTGTTCTTGATTTAGGCATGTTTTATTGTAATTTCTTTTTAGCTAATAGTGATGCTGAATATGTTGATTTAGAAGCTTCTTGCTCTAATAACAATACTCTATTATATAAATCTATCAATGATATAGTTTGGTCATTTAACATAACTTTTATATCTCCCAAAGAAACAATTCCTGTATTAGCATCATTTCCTGTTACTGAAACAGATTTACATTTGACTGAAATATTATCTCCGCCAATATAATTTCCGTTCTCATCTTCATGGTATATCTTATCAAAGGCAGTCTCTATCATTTTGAAGCTGTCATTAATAATTCTAGGTAAATCACCTATAAAATTTTTGATGCTTAATTTTTTTAATTCCATATACATCAGTCTATCATTTTATTATTTATTTACAGAAATATTTACCGTGATTCTGAGATAAAATTTTCAAGCAAATTAGAAATAATGATTAACCAGTTTATACAAAATATATTTTATCATTACATATTGACTGAACCGTCTTTAGCAATAAAGATGGAGCCAGATTTTTTTGATTCCAAAAATCTTCAGTTGGCCTTTCAGATTGCAAAGGAATATGTTATCAAGTATCATACTGCTCCTTCTGCTGAACAAATGAAACAACTTGTCAGAGGAGAAAACAAAGAAGATATACTTACAGATGATATTATTGATATATTATATTCTTCACAGAATTCTACAGGAGGTTATACTAAAGAGTGGTTGTATGATAATGCAACAAGTTGGGCACAGTGGAAGAACTTCTTGAATTCGTTGAAGAGTACTATATCTTATGTCAAACTTAATCAAGACAATGTTTCAGTTGATAATGTAAAAGAAATAATGGAGCACGCAAAGGCTTCATTTAACAGGTCTTGTATAATTGAATTTGACGATGACATTAATTCTGGTTCTGATTTCTGGGATGCTAGGTCTCATAAACAGAATCAACTTGTCCGTTCAAGCACTGGTTATTCATTCCTTGATTTATGTTTGAAGGGAGGATATTTTCCTGGTATTCTTGTTTGTTTTGTCGGTGCTCCTAAGAGTGGTAAGTCTTTGTGGCTTCAGAACTTATGTGCTGCATCTGTAAAGCATGGTGAAAACAATGCTTATATTTCTCTTGAGCTTCCAGAAGAAATGATTCATAACAGAATTGGTGCCAATATGTTTAGCATTCCTTCTTTGGATTATGAAAAGTATTCAAATGATGAAGCTGAAATGAGAGACAGGATGATAGCATTTAAGCGTTCTTGTCTTATTCCACCTGGACAATTGATTGTCAAATCATTTCCTACATCAACAATGTCTGTTATTGATTTGGAATCATATTTGCTTTCAAAGGAAGAGGAACTGTCAACTGAAACAAGCAAGTTTAAATTCAAGAATGTGTTTGTTGACTATATCAACATCATGAAGAATTACAGGAATCCTAATACCGAAAACACATATATGAAGATAAAGCAGCTTGCTGAAGACCTGAAAGCTATGGGGTTGAAGAATGGGTGGGCAATTATAACTGCAACACAGACAACCCGCGCACAGTATGATACTACTGATATGAGTCCTAATCAAGTTTCAGAATCTGTTGGTCTTGGTGCTACAGTTGATGCAATGTTTGGTATTATTGCCGATGCAATGATGAAAGCACAGGGTAATTACTTTTTGAAATGTATGTATGACCGTGTTGCTCCGTATGACAACATGCGTAAACTATTCCATCTTCAAAAAGAGTTCTTACGTATCACTGAAGATATGTCAGCTCCAATTGAAGAGGTTACTACAGCACCACAACTACCACAAGGACAATTTTATAATAGACCTCCTCGTCCTCAGCAATCTACTTTGTCTGCTTCACCAAATCAACCAGCTTCAGTTCCTATTATGACAAGCACATTGGACAATAGTCCATCTTCAAAACCAGCAACTCCTGGTAATTTGTTTAGTAATAGTTTAATAACTGTAACTGGTGAAGGATTGTTTTAAAAATAAATTACCAATATAAACATGTTGGAAGATAAAATTATAAACAACAATTATGACGCTGTTGAATACGGAACAGAATCATTAAAACCTTCTTCAATTGCAATCAGTCCTCTTGTAGCAGATAGATATGAAGAATCTATATCAGACAATATAGAAGAAGTATTTATAAGAAAGAAGCTTGATGAAGTAGTAGCAAATTTATACGAACAATCAAAGTATTTTGAAAAGTACGGTAAAGATTATAAGAAGGTAGAAAAAGCTGACATATCAGATATTTACTATACTTTCAAAGCAGAATTGAAAAAAGAAAACGAATATAGCATTGTTCAGATATTTTGTGCTATAGCAGAATTTTTTGATTTCAATTATAAAACATTATACAATGACATCATTACAATTGAAGACAAAGCAGCAATACTAGAAAATTTGAAAGAAACATACGGGCTAGAAAAAGAGTTTGCCAAATCAAAAAGACTGTTTTAATGGACACTTTTATAAGAACAGACGTCAACAGAGTAATACTTATATCAGATATTCATTTAGGAATTAGGAATGCTTCTTTTGAATGGATAGAAAATATGACTAGATATTTTGACAACTTCTTTATACCTCTTATCAGGAAGTATAAAGAGGCTGGTGACAAATGTGTAGTTGTAGTAGCAGGTGATTACTTTGATAACAGACAGCATATTGACATCAATGTTATGAATGTTGGTGCAGAAATTATGCAAAAGATTGCTGCTGAAGTAGAAGTGTTTGTATCAATTGGTAATCATGACATTTATAAAAAGAAAGAAGTTGATATATCTTCTGTTAAGATATTCAAACTGTTTAAGAATGTTAAGCTTATAGAGAAATTGACAACACTTGTAACATCACAGGATAGAAAGTTTCTTATTGTTCCTTGGGTAGGAGACGCTAAAGAGGAAACACGGATTCTTACAAGGAATAAGAATGTTGATTTCTATATACTTCACTCTGATATTGCAGGATTCAAATATGATAATGGCCGACAGATTGTAAACGGTGTAAACATTTCAACTATTGAAGGTAAGAAGATTTATTCTGGACACATTCATAAAAGACAATCTACAGATGTTGCAACATATATTGGTTCACCATATCATTTGAAACGGTCTGACATTGGAAATACAAAGGGAATCTATTCAGTAGTCATATCTCCTGATGGGGTTAAAGAAGAATTTGTTGAGAATACTTATTCCCCCAAGTATTTGAAAGTTCCTCTCGAAGATATTCTTGATTATACTCTTGATAAAGTAAAGAAGATTGTTTACAACAATTATGTAGATATAATAATCAAGCGTAAGTGGAAGAATGATATTAGTATGTCAAAACTTATGGAGGCTATGGACTACTGCAAACCTCGTAAGATTGAAATTATTCTTGACAAACTTGAAACAGAATTTACAGATGACAATAATATTGTAACAAAAGATATGTCAATTGAAGATGTTTCAAATGATAAGATTGACAAACTTGGTAAAGAAAGAGGATATACAGAAGAAGATATTAAGAAATTGAAAGAAATGAATGCTGCTTATTTAGGAATGGCTGCAGACCTTATCGGAAATGTTGATAACATGAAATGATATGAAGATAATAAAGATTGAATGGAGAAACATATTCAGCTACGGAAACAAAATTGAAACTCTAGATTTTGGAAATGAAGGTAAACTTTGGCAATTGTCAGGACGGTCTGGTTCTGGTAAGAGCTCGTTATTGAACATTCCAAAATTGTTATTGTATGGAAAGACAGAAGGTTCAGATGGTAAGCCAGTTAAGATTGGAAATATTGCCAACCGCATTAATAAGAACGGTTGGATAAGGGGTGAGATTTTAAAAGGAACTGATTTGTTTGTTATTGAAAGAACATTTTCTCCGCAAAGCTTGACGGTGTATAAGAACGGCGAGAATCTTGACAAAGCAGGATTGAAAGATATGCAAGGTATAATTGACAATGAAATTATGGACAATATGCCATATCATATCTTTGCAAACGTAATGATGTTGTCTTTAAATAGCTTCAAGTCATTCATTTCAATGTCTCCAAATGATAAGAGACAAATCATTGACAAGATATTTTCTCTTGAAATAATCAACAAAGTATATGAGCTTGTCAAAAAGGATATGAGAGAATTGGGAAATGCAATCAATATTTCTAATTCACAAGTATACAGTCTTGAACAGACAATTAAAACTTCTAATGCAGAGTTGGAAAATTTATCAAACAAAAATGAAAATGACAATAAAGACCAGCTTGAAGTATTAAGAAATAAGATGACAAAATGTAAAGAGATATATGATGAACAAGCAGCTAAATATACAGAAATGTATAATAAGTATATTGAACTTACAAACAGTGAATCACAATATCTTCAAATATACCGTAATCAAGAACATGAATGCAATGCTACAAGAGAGAAAATAAAATTATTCAATGAAGATAAATGTCCTACTTGCGGTACTCCATTTAACGGTGAAGAGTTTGATGACCTCAGGAGGACATTACAGGATAAATTAGACAATCAAGAATTGGCATTACAAACTTATTTAGATTCTTATAATACTGTCTCTAATATGAAAATAGAATATGCCAATGCATTAAATCAATTGAAGATTAATCTTGACAAGATTGTAGCAAAGCAAAATGAATTTATCATTGAAAGCAAGAGTATAGAGAATGCAGCATCAAAGACAAATGAATATGCATCAATCCAAAGAATCATCAATGAAACTACTATATCAAAAGTTAATCTTGAAAAAAGTATTGAAGATGCAAATAAGAGAATGAATTATCTTGAAGTGTTGGAAACTATGTATTCAAATGACGGTATCAAACAACAGATGATGCAGAACTATCTTCCTACTTTGAATGAAGAGATTAAGAATACATTGATTGCTTTGAGTTTTCCGTATTCATTAGAGTTTGACAATAACTTTGACCCTCATCTTGAATGCTTGGGTGAACCAATTGAATCACAATCATTATCAACCGGTGAACATAAGAAAGTAGATTTGACTGTATTGTGTGCAATCCTTAGAATGTTGAAGAGAAAATATCCGCAAATCAATCTTGTTTGTCTTGATGAAACATTATCATCTCTTGATTATGAATCTTCTACTGATATCATTACTTACTTGCATGAGATTGCTTCATCAATGAGCTTGAATATTTTTATTGTTAGTCATACACAACTTGATGAAAACTTGTTTGATGTTAGAATTCATATTGATAAAAATTCTGGCTTTAGTGATTTAACTTTCGTATGATAAATATTGAAAGAGATTTAATTTGTAATGGACCAATATCAATATAATAAAGAAGACCTTGAAAGAAGATTAACAATTGTTCAAGAAAAAGGAGAAAAGATACAGAAATGCCTTGAATATGCAATCGCAAGATTGTCAGAGTATCATAATCAAGGAGCAAAAGGATTGATAGTTGATGATGCTATGTATGATGTTTATGCTAAATTAGATGCAGCATTAAGAACTTATACATCATATAACAGTCGAGTAACTAAAAAGATAGAGGGTAAATTAGCTGATATGACTCCTCCTGTTGAAGAAAGAAAAGCATCTTCTGTTCCTAGAAGAAGTATATAAGAAAAAAGATAACCTTTCGGTTATCTTTTTTATTAATCTAATATTGTAAATGAAATTATAAACGGCCCTCCTATTTCTTCATCTGGAAATATTTTTTTGTAAACTTGTTCTTTTTCTGATATACAGTAATCAAACATATCTTTTATTTTAGTTTCATACCCATAAAAATATTTTCTATCTTTTCCATCTTTATCTCTATATGTACCCTTTATTACAACACATTTTAGTTCATTTACTTTTGAACTAAGTGATGTATTATAGTTATCTGTAAATTTTGTACCGCAAGTATAATATAAAGATACTGTTATTATAGGTCTGATTTCATCATTATCTGTACCAAGAAGGTATTTAATTTTCTCGTCATTTAGTACTTCTTCACAAGTAAGACTATGTCTTTTTCTATGATTAACTGTGTACTCCATTACTTATTTCTATTAAGTTTATACGCAGTATACATTATCTGTTTGTAATTTTTATATTGAAGCAATATAGTTAAATCCTTTAAATACTTTTGGTCTTCTGCAGTAAATGAACTGAACTTATTATCAGAAACATTCCTTGAAAATGTATGAAGTAATAATCTGAAAATGTTCTTATTTACTTCATTATGCATACAAAATATCTTAACATTCTGGTCAGGAATTATATCGAGGTCTACATCACCCATATATCCTATATGAGGAGGCAACAAATCTTCTGGGTCAAATGAATACTTTGAGAACAAATCAGTATTCTCTATGTAGAATAAGAACAGCTTTGATACTTTGTTTATATAAGTATCATTCTTATCAATAATATCATATGTGTTTCCGCTTATTGTGTTTATAAATGATTGCAAAACAGTATCTCTGTAAACAAGTTTTGTGCTCTTATCTACTTCCTGACTATTAACATCATTTACAGTGATTTGATAAATGATATTCTTGCTCTTCGAGCGGATGATGAATCCCTCTACATCGGTAGGTTTCAATCCTGTAGTTGGTTTGAAATTGCCAATTAAGTATGTAAGTGTTGGCCAACTAGGTGATTTCAAATATGCTTCTATATGTCTTTTAACTTTATCTATATTGTAAGATGAGGAGTTAAAAACTACTTCATCTTCATTACAATACATCTCATCATTTGTACTATACAGCTGCAAATAAGTCATCAACTTACCATATTTACTTATGGTCGGAATAACATTGCTGTTATATGTATAAGTGTCACTTAAAATAAATTTTCCAGCTAATGCAGGATTGTGCTTACTATAATCAATTATATGATAACGTTGTTTCGGATTGTAAAAGAATCCTACTCTTAATTCACCATATTCTGTAATAATGTCATTTCTAACAGGATTGATTACAGTATCTACGAAGTTACATATATCTTTGTACATCGTATTAGTTATACAATCAATATCAGAGATAACATTTTCAGTAGAACCTTTCATAGCAATTGCACCTACTTTTGTTATTTCAACCCTGAAATAATACATATCTAATTTTTCTTGAACATAAAATCCTTCATTATAAAGGGCTTGAAGTTCTTCAGGAGAAATATTCTTAAATTCTTTAATCATAACCTATATACCTAAATACAATTTATACTTCTGTAAATTCTATCTTTAGATTGTAAGATATATTTGAGGAAACTTGAATAAATAATAAAATATCAGAATATAATTTCTGATTTCAGTCAAAAGATTAAATTTATTAAAAGTTAAAAAGGTTTAAAAGGTTAAAAGGTTAAAAAGTTATGGCAAATTCAAATTTTTCTAGTCTGTTCAACATTACGAACAGTGTCCAAGAGCCCCAAAATTTTCGTAATTCTGACGAATACAAGCCCTCATTCAAGGACGGTAAAGGTGGCGTTTATCAATCAATTATCAGATTCATTCCGTGGTTTGCAAATCCTGAGAAGTCTATCATTCAGAAGACTGTCTCTTATGTGAAGAACCCTATCACAAAGCAGGGTATTTATGTTGATGACCCTCGTTCAGTAGGTCAGCCGTCTTCTATCATTGACATGTTCTTCAAATTCTACAATTCTGGTAGTGAACAGATGAAGAACTTCGGTAAGGAACATCTTTCAAGCAAGCCCCAGTACAGTTCTCTTGTACAGATTATTCAGGATGAACAACATCCTGAATTGGTAGGACAAATTAAGGTCTTCAAGTTTGGTAAAAAAGTTTGGGATAAACTTTATGCTGAAGAACATCCTGCTATGGGGCAGGGAACAGTTCCGTTCCATCCTATCTATGGTCGTTATTTCCTTCTTAAGATTGTAGGACAGTCTGGTTTCAACAATTATGACCAGAGTGGTTTCTTTGACAACAAGGGAGCCAACAATCAGACTCTTCCTATGGGTATGTGGTACATCAATCCTGCAACAGGACAGTATGAAACTGTCACAGAAAATACTGACCAGCAGGCTGTATTCAACTATCTTCAGACTGCATCTCCTGATTTGGCAAAGTATGATTATCAGCCTTGGACTGCTGAACAGGAAAAATTTATTAATGACGCTCTTAATATTGCTGCAAACTACTTGCAGACAGGAACTCTTCAGAACAATTTGGCAGCAGTAAATACTCCTACTTCAGGTATTGCAGTTAATCCTGCACCTGTATTTCCTGGAGCTACTGTCCCGGCACCAGCAGCACCAGTAAGTATGCCAACTCCGGCCGCAGGTATTCCACCTGTTGCACCAGCAGTTGCACCTTCATTGACTCCTAATATTCCACAGCCTGCAGCTCCCGCACCTGCAGCTCCTGCAATGGGTGCATTCAGCATGGGTCAGACTAATTTGGGAGGAGTTCCTGCTCCTGCAGCAGCTCCGTCAATCAGTGGAATTAACATTCCTACTGTAGAGCCCGCAGTTGCACCTTCAGGTGGAGTATCAATTATGGGAGGAGCTATTGGAAATGTTGACGATGTTCTATCACAAATCTAATAAGTAGTTTCAAAAAAAAAAAAGGAGATTCGAAAGAATCTCCTTTTATTATACATTGAGGT